>ERZ1039804.499-NODE-499-length-25282-cov-5.903476_pt1 | contig 25282 bp, 15 predicted proteins | sample MGYA00383089_ERZ1039804 | MGnify/ENA primary metagenome ERZ1039804 (study PRJEB29581, sample SAMEA5548359) | metagenome | biome: marine; feature: coastal; material: water | depth 1 m | study: Short-term variability in the microbial, nano- and picoplankton dynamics...
GAACTTCATCGGGTATTCATGCATGGCATGCAGATTATTATACGCGTAGGATCAGAGTTGGTAAAAACGAATCTATGTATAAGTATTTATCACAAAACCATCCTGAGCTAGTTGAAGATGAGTTTTTTAGACCTCATGACACTGCTGTAATTAGTATACCTCAAAAAGCACCTAAAGGTTCTATACTAAGAGACGAATCACCATTTGATTTACTTGAAAGAATAAAGAAGGTAGCTACTGAATGGGTTAAACCTGGCCACAGAAAAGGATCTAACACTCACAACGTTTCAGCTACTGTTAGTTTAAAGCAAGAAGAGTGGGATCAAGCTGGTAAATGGATGTGGGAAAACAGAGATCATTATAATGGTTTATCTGTACTTCCTTATGATGGTGGTACATATACACAAGCGCCATTTGAAGACATAAGTAAAGTAAACTATGATATGGCTATGACTCATCTTAAAGATGTTGATCTTAGTAAGATTATTGAAACAGAAGATGAAACAGATCTTGCGGGAGAGTTAGCTTGCGCAGGTGATAATTGTGAAATAAAATGAAAAGATTAGCTGTAATAGGTGGTATTGGTATGATGACATTTGCTGGTGCTAATATGATCTGGCACAAGCAAAAGCTAGATTTTAATTCAAACACACTTGCAATAGCAAGCGGCGCTTTTATAGTGTCAATAGGTATAACTATTAAAATATGAATTATGTGTGACGGATGTCCGGGCGGATTTTGCCCATGGTGCTAATACAAAAAGGGGAAGTCGTAATGACCTCCCCTTTTTTGGTTACAGGAACTTTGGGTATGGTGCCCAGTTTATATTGTTCCTACGATACGTTACTACTAGAACTTCTTCTTTTTCCCATGCCTACTTTTTTCTTAGCTCTAGTAACTTTTTTCTTTTCTCTTGTAGACATTTCATTCCAAGATTTAGGAGATTTAGAGTTGACTCTTTTAGAAGGTCTACAAACTTTTGTAGATTTATTTTTTTTAGATCCACACTCGTTGCCTTTCTCATCTTTCCACTCTTCTTTAAACCAACGTTTTAAAGCAGCTCCTTTTTTTGTTTTTCTAACAGCTGCTAAAGGAGATCTAGAAGTCGATATATTCCAAGAGTTTTTTTCTACTTTCATGAATTTTTTCTACATTTAGCTATTGCACCGCTAGCATAAGCAGAAGGAAAAACATCATACTGTGCTTTGACTTTATGATAACAAGCGTCTTTTAAAGCTGCTGGTGATTCATATTTACTAAAAGGTGTTTTACATTTTCTCATCGTCTATTTGTTTTTCTGGTTCTAGTTCTAGTTCTTGAAGATCTATTTCTTCTCACGGAAGGTGATCTTTTACTATTAATAACTTCTCTTTGTTTTTGTTCTAATTGCCACTTTGGCCAACCAAGTATCATAGCTACGCTTTGCCACCACTCTGTTTCTTCTTGAAAAGCTCCTTGCATGTTGTCATATTTTAACATTGCTCTGTCTAGTGGTATATTAGTAGTAGCAGATATTACTTTAGCTCCAGCTAAATAAGCAGGATTATCTAACGAAAAACCTTTCTCATACATTTTTTCTCTTCTTTTCTTGCTATCAAACTCCCAAGCAGCAGCTCTAAGTCTAGATATTTTAGAACTTATTGGAGGTGAGAATTGTAATAGTTTCCATATAGAATCTACGTATTCAGGTCTTGATCTTTTAGATCTTTCATATAAATCTAATAATAAATTTTTAACAACAGATACAGCTGCTCCTCCTATTCCTAAACCTCTTAACATCGAATCAGACATTCCGTTGATAGTACGATAAGCTTTTTTAGCATCTTCTTCATCATCTTCATCTCCATCAAATCCTAAAGCAAATAATCCTTGTTGTAAAGAGTTAAATATAACGTTCTGAACAAAACCATAGTAAGCTACTTTACTAACATTAGATTTCCAATCACCTCTACCAGCTATTAAATCTTGTATAGCTCTTTTCTGTATTCTAGCATATTGCATAGGAGTGTTAGCAAACATTAATATTAACCTTCCATAATCACTAGCTTGTTGTTGAGATATTTTATCAGGCCTACTTGACTGTTGATTTTCTTCTGATATTTCTTTCCACTCTAGTAAAGCTTGATCTTTAGCTTGAGCTTCTGTCATACCACTGTTTTTAATTAAATCGTTTATTCTGTTTCTATAAAATGTAGCACCACCAGAAGCTATAGCAAAGCTATCAGCAAACTGAGTAGGAGCATAACCTTTAGCCATTATATAGGCTAAAGCACCTTTAGCTTTGTTCTTAGCTGTTTTAGCAGCATCAGCAACCTCAGATTCAGTTACATTAATTCTTAAACCGTTACGTCTATCTTTTAAATAATCAGAGTTCATTAATGTCATAAAGTCAGACCAGTACTGTGGTTGATTAGCAAAAGCAGCTCCAGCTTTTAAAGGGTTATTAAAACTCCAGTTTACAAAGTTTATAGCGGATATAGTTTGAAGTACTGCTGACCTAGTATTTAAAAACATTATAGCTGCATTAGATCCATTTATGTAATCAAGTATTTTATTACTTAATCTACTACCTGAGCTAGTTCTATTTCTACCTGTATACATTCTTTTTAGCATGCCTTCTAAAGCTTCTCTATACTTAGAACCATACATAGCCTCTAGCTTATTAAGATTAGCCTCGTTGTATATTTTATCTACATTTTGCTTCCAATCTTCTAAATACTTAGGTCTTTTTACTTCAGTTAAAACATCCTGCAGGTCTGTAGAAATAGTTCCGGCTAACCAGTCTGGTTTTGGTTGAGACCAACCATCACCTTTAGTTATATCTAATAATTGATTAGCAAAAGTAACAAGCAGTGGGTCTGATTCAATAAGATCATTCATTTCTTTTAAGTCAGCTTCACTAACACCTGGTATTGTAAATCCATTTTTAAAATACAAATAAGCTCTTACAGCCTGTTCTTTAGTAAATCCACCAACTGTTTGCTTATTTAAATCTTTAGGTACATTTAAATCTTTTTTAAGCTTTCTAAAGTCATTCATTACTTGAAGTCTATCTTTTCTTAGATTTTCATCAGCTACAGCGTAAGGATCTAACACGTGTTTCTTGTACCAAGCCATTTGTAAATCTCCTAAAGGACCTTTTGCTAAAGTAGAGTATATAAGCCCAGTAAAATCTTCAGCTGAATAAGGTATAAAAAATTTAAAAGAATTTTTACCTGTTACTTTAGCTTTTGCAGCAGATATTTCTCCTTGAAATTTAGGATCTTTTTTAGCAGATATTATACTATCAAACTCTTGATCTAAACCTTTAGAAAATTTTAGCTTTGCTTGTTGAACCTTAGATTTAACATCTAATACACTCATAGCGGCTTTAACTGCCTTAACATTTTGTAGTGCATCATCAGCAAAATAAAAATCATTGTAACCTTCAGCAGCTTTGTTTACTAACCAATTAGCTTTTGCTTCACCAGTTGAATTACCTAAACCAATTATGTTTTCTTTTTTAAACTCTAAACCTTCTGACTTTAAAAACTCAAATATAGCTTCTTGAGAAAGTGGTGATCTGGCCGTTAATACAAAAATATCCTCATTACCTCTAGCATCTTTAATTTTTTTAGCTAATTCAAACATTGGTCCACGAGCTCCGTCTCTAACTATATCAAAGTCTGAAAAATCCATAACAGCTCCTTGTTCTACTAGATCAGCTCCTTGCTCTGCAAATTGCTCCGCTGTTAATTCTCCTTGCGTGCCATCTTCACTAGTATAAAAAACTAAACTATTACTAGTTGCTAAAGTGTCATCAAAGTCAAAAACTCTAATCTTCTTTATTGGTTGATCTAGCTTTTTAGCTAATCTTAAAGCTTCATCTATGCCTGCAGCTTTGTTTAGTACATCTTGAGAGGTCATACCTTCTTCAACGTTTAAAACTCCAGATGTTTTTAAATCATTTATGTTTACTCCTTTACTTTGCTTTAGCCCTGGTACTACTTTTTTAAATTCACTTAATCTTTGCTGAGCTACTTCTTTAGTCATGTTAGGATTTGTGAACATTTCAAATAATAACTCTTGTTGTTTAGCTATAGCTGATGGAGTTCTTAATTCTATTGGTAATCCTATTCCATATTCTTCTGCTATAGTATTACCATTAGAAAGTATTAAAGAATTAGGATCAATACCTACATAGGTTTTACCTGTAGCTTTGTCTGTTCTTATTTGCTTGTTTACAAAAGGATTAAAATATCTAACCCAAACAGGTATAGCTCCTCTTAAAACACCATCTCTATATTTAGGATCAACAGCTCTAGTGTAGTCAAAACCTTCACCTTTAAGCATGTTATCAAATACTTGAGGCAAAGCTCCCTGTATATAATTACTTAAAGCATTATCAACATAAAGGTCAAAAGAGCCTTGTGCCATTCTGTTAAGTAAAAACTTACCTAAGTCACTAGCAGGCTCAGCATGTTCTTCTACATTTTTTAAACCAAGATCATTTATAAATTCTAGTATAGCACCTTTTCTCATAAAATGCCCTTGACTTCCACTTATAGATGATAATATAGCGGCAACTACTGGTAAGTTGTTTTTTCTATCTTCTTGTATTAAGGTGTTAAACGTAGATAAAATATCTTTTAAACCTTTTCTTTTTGCTTTTTCTTCACTAATAAAAAGATCTGTAAAACCTTTTTTAACTTTAGAATAACCAGTTCTTTTAACTGCTTTTGTTATGTCAGCGTTTTCAGGAGCAAAAGCTTCAACTCCTTCTTCACTAGCAAAAAACTCAGCATCTTCAATAGCTTTATCTACTTGAGCTGCATTAGCAAACATAAAATTGTTTGTTGAATTATCTCTAGCACCAGGCATTATTTGAAGTTGTATTTCTTTACTGTTAAAATTATCATCTGTGTTAAGAATAGTTTTACCATCTATTAACTTGTACTCTTTTAACGTTTCGTTAGGTTTTAATTTGTTTTTAGAAATTTCTTTATCAGTTAACTTTATAGGCTTTCCATCTTTCAATACAGTTTGGTACATGCCTCCATTAGCAAAAGTTCCTTTGTTTTTAGTTATGAAACTTTTAGGAATACTTCTTATTAATGGTGGTTTACCTTCGCTACCTTCAAATAATCTAGCTTTAGCTTCTTGCTTACCTTGCAAAGTATTCATAGCTATTGGTGTTTCACCAGCTGCAGATACTATTTTCTTAAAATTACTTTCATCAGGCTTCTTACCGCTCTCAAATAACTTTCTAGTTTTATCTATGTTTTTTTGTTCTTTAGTAGTTATTGGAACACCTAGTCCAGCAGAAAACATTAAAGAAGTTTTACCTTCATATAATGCTTGTGGTATGTTTTTACCTTTTGATTCTAGTACTTCTCTAACTTCTTGATTAGTTAGCATTCTTTCTGTTTGAGCGACTAAAGCTTTTATTCTTGCACTAGTGTTTCTATCAGATAAATTAGGTTGACCAGCAGGTGTTATTCCAAATAATTCTTTAAACTCAGCTGGTGTTATGTCATTTCTTTTTTTGTAAATACTTAATCCAGCCTTACTTCCAGTCTTAGACATTTTAGCTCTTTCAGTTTTATTATAAAATTTATCTAACAAAACATTTTGAATACCAGTAGATGTACCACTTGGTGTAGCTCCCTCAGGCAACATTGTTATTAAAGCATCAGCATTTTTGTTTACATACTGTTGAGCGTTTCTAACATCATCCTTAGTTAAATTACCAGGCTTTGGTTTTATACCGAATAATTGCTGAACCTCTTGTAATGCTATGTTTTTTAATGATTTAAAATCTAATTGATTTATAGGTAAGTTATTAACTTCTGATCTAACTTTACTTATAGCTTGCTTAACATCTCCAGTTAATCTAGTTTTTAGTTTTATTTTTCTTTTAGGTTCGTCTTTAACCTCATTGTCTGATTCTTCTACTGCAGCTATATCAACTCTTTCTGAAACATCATCTGTAAACTCTTCACCTAATACTCTTTGAGAAGCTTCAATAGCTCTTGACGGTAAAAACTTATTTATAAAAGCAGCTAATGGAACTCCAGACTCTGGCTTATATTCTCTAATAAGGTCTAGTATACCACGCTTACCTGTTTCTATTTCGTCAGTTAGTAACTGTCTATCAAAATCAGGAGCTTCACTTCTACGTTGTACTAACTTGTTAGTTATAGGTTTGAATTGTTCTATAATATCAAATGCGGCAGCTTCACCTTGCTCATTGTAAAGTCTTTGTACTTCTTCACTAGGTCCTTTAGATAATTTATTATCAGTTTTTTCAGATAATTTATTATCAGTTTTTTCTTCTTCTTCTGGATCCATGACAGCTTCAGATTTAACAGCTGACTCTTGAAAACTTTTAATATAACTAAATACATCGTTGCCATCTTTAAGAGGATATAAAAAATTAGTGTTCTTACCAGCAAACTTATTTACAATACCTTTTAACATAAACTTAAGACCGTATATTTTATTAAAATCATATTGACTTAATATACCAGCAGCGGTCATATCTCCAAATAAGTTTAAAACTTCTTCAACATCTACGCCTTGATTTTCTCTCAAGTCATTCGCTTGCTCTGGTGTTATTTCTCCTGAAGCTTCTTGTTGGTTTATAGCTTCGATGCTACTAGTGTATTGTGCTTTTCTATTTAAGAAATCATTGTATTGTTCTTGGGTTATTTTACCAGTTTCAAGATTTACCTTAAGTTGAGCTTCAGCTTCCTGTACGGCTTGTTGTGCTGCTTTAACTACAACACCATCTTTTACTATACCAGCTTTTCTATTTTGTATATGCATTAACTCATGCAAAGGTGACACGGCTGAAATTAAAGCACCAGTTTTACTTACACTTCTAGACAAATTGTTTTCAGCGTTATCTGTAAATAAAACTATATCATCACCTACAAATGTAGCATTAGCACCTTTTGATCTAGCATCTATTAATGCTTGTGCCTGGCCATCATCTAACCCTTGTTCTTTTAAATCTTCTACTGTAGTTTCTGAACCTATTCTAAAGGTTTTATTACCATTTAATTCTTGCTGAACACCAACTATATTTGAATAAAAATCATATAGACCTTGGTTGTAAGCAGCTAGTGCTGGATCAGCAGAATCTTTATGTTTAGCTTGGTTAGTTCTTTTTCTTTTATTTAATAACTTTTCAGCTTGAACGTCCATAGCTTTATATTCATTAACTAAAGCTTGCTTTTGCTTTTTTATAGATTTACTACCAGCGTCTGCTCTACCACCTAATTCTCTTAATTGATTTAGTTTTTGTTTTTTCTGTCTTTGTAAATCAAACAAATCTGTTTTTTCTTCCATAGAAAGCGCAGTAAGCTTTTCATAATCTTGTATATTATTTAAAGCAGCTCTATCCATTATCTCTCTTTTTTCTATTTTTAAGAGTTTTCTTTGTTGATTATTAATTCCTATTGGATTTTTTAATTGGCCTTCTATATCTAATAATCTTTTTAAATCAGCTGCATTACCAACAGCATCTGCTTTAGTTCTAACTTGATCACCTAGCATGCTATATATATTATGGCCTATGCTAGGTCCTTGTATAGCTAAAGAAGTTATTGCTGTATTTACTAAAAACTCTGCATTAATACCATCTATAACTGATTTATCTTCACCTAGTACATATATATCAGATAAATTATTACCAATTTGAGCAGCAGTTTCTTCTACTAATTCAGTACCTACGTTTATGCCACTTTTTAAACCTTCATACATAACTTTCTTAAAAAACGAAGATCCTACAGGCGCAGCCATTTTGCTTATATTTTTCATGTATCCTAAAGTACCTATCTTTTCAGAATACATGTCTATACTACCAGACAACAATTGAGAACCAACTTTTTGAAGTACATTTAAGTTTTCTAATCTTTCTAAATCCTGCTTCTGTTCTATAAGTTCTTGTCTTTCTATAGGATCTAAATCACCTTTTAAACGTTCTTCTATCTCTAATATAGCTTTAGGTGCGTTTCTTTGAGCAATATTTAATTCAGCTCCTTTACTACCGTAGCTAGTAGTAAAAAATATACCCTGCGCTAGCTTGCTTGCTCTTTGAGAAGCTACTAGTTGTTGAGCTCTAAGCGTTGTCTGTAGTGCTGTGTTTTTAGCAAGACCTGCAGCTCTTATAGCTCTATTACTAGGTCCAAATGCTTTACCGCCCCATCTTGTCATTAAAACTGTAGCTATACTTGGAGCTCCATCAGCTAAACTTTGAGAAACAAAATATCCGAAATTTTCAGAATCGACATCTTTTAATTCTACTCTAGCGCCAAGCTCTGTTTGAATTTGATTATTTAAACTTTCTACATAATCTAAAGAAGCTCCTTCTACGTTATTTAAAAAAGTAGAAAGCTTAGTAGCATTTTCAATATCAAATGTATTATCTATAACCTCTCCTATAGAGCCTAAGGTTGTTCCTATTGCAGCGTAAGTTCCTCCTAGAAACTGATTCTCTAGATTTAATTTCATCCTGTCTAGTTGAGAATAATTTTTCATACCTAAATCAAGAACTAAACCTATGTCATTTAACTCTGCTGCATCATCTTGTAAAGCATCTCTTTCTTTATTCCAGTCTTCTACTCTTTTAACTAACTGCTCTCTTTTTTTATCAAAACCTAAAGCCTTAAATTTACTTTGAACTCCTTTATAAGCTGTTATTAAACTATTATATTCTTTAATTGTTTCAGGAGAAGAAGAAGAACTTACACCTTGCTTCTGCATAAATTCAATTTGTTCTGATATTTCTTTTGATTGTTTGTTTAGTTCTTTAAATTGATCATTGTTTGAAAATTCTAAATTTGCTTTTTCTATAGCGGCCATTTCATCAACAATAACTTTTGATCTAGCATTATTTTTTTGAACTTCTAAAGCCATTAACTCAGGATTATTAGCTATTCTTCTAACATCCTCTTGATTCAACTTGCCTTTTATTTGATCAGCCATTAAAGCACTTAACTTAACTCTATCTGTATTACTTAATTCTTTATTTTTCTGATAAAAACTGCTTATTGCATTTTGTTTTAATTCAGTTAGTTTGTTAGATTTTAAATCATCAGAAGCAGATTGTATAATATTCTCTGGGACCACACCTGTTTTATTAAAATCTTGAATCGTTCTCCATTTATCTTCTGGATACCATTCAGGTTTTTCTTTCCAAGTTGTAACAACTTCTAATTGCTCTTCAGGACTTTTCCAATTAGTAAAATTACCTTTACCATCCGAGTTCATTAATCTTTTCATCTCTTCAGGCATCTTACCAGAAGGCGTTTTACCATTTAAAGCTTTAGAAACGTCTTCAGAACTAGCAAGCAAACCTAAATCACCCATCAAATCAGTCTGTTCTTCTTTAAATACAACATTGTCATCAAAGAAAGAAACAGATTCTTGTAATAACTTATTATTAAATTCGTCAGAGTCTGTATTTATATTAGAAAGTATATGTCTAAGTTCTTCTGCTCTAGGTTTTAATACTTCTTCATTTCTTTTTTTAGATTCTTCTACACCTTCGCCTGAATAGTCAAGTTTTTCTACATAACTTAACCTATCATAATTGTCTTGCTCATGAGCAATTGCAGCGGCTTTAATAGGGCTTTTTTCAGCTTCTTCAATTAATTGAGTAGCTTGATTAAGTTGAGGATTTTTATTTTGATCAGACACAACGTTAATTTCAAACTCACTCTCATACTCATCAGGTTCATTTTTTCTAGCTATATTATCCGACATTTCTTTAGCCATATCCCAATTTATACCCCCAGTCTCTTCAGATTCTTGTGGTAATTCATTAGCTTCAATAGATTGATCTACAGCCTCTTGATCAGGAACAGCCACAGCCATCATCTCTCTAGCTCTTCTAACAACTTCCCTTATCTTGTCATCAGGCTCGTTGTTATTGATCATCTCTTGAACTATCTTTCTTAGCTTTTCTTCGTTCATATTATTGCTTTAAATACTGATCCACTGTTTTACCGCCGTTTTTATTTGCAAAATTATCGTATTTTTTCTTTTCAATTAAATAACTGGTATAACCAGCTTTTCCTTTTCCAGAGTAAAGACCTCCACTGCCTCCAAAAGCTATTTCTTGTAAAGCCATTTTTAGTTTTTCATTAGAGTCTATCCAATCATATTCTGGTCCACTAATACCAACAAACTGTGACTGTGTCTCAAGACCTTCTCTATAATTAAGTAATTGGTCTTTGTTTAATGTTTGTTTTGGCATTGCCATATCTATATCTTTTTCAAGCTCTATACCTGTTTCTATTTTAGTTGCATCATCATTTATGCTAAAATCAGGTTTGTTTTCTGTGTCAGTAGCAGGTTGAATAATTTTTTCTCTACCAATCAATTTACCTATACCGTCAGAGTTTACGTTTTCATCAAAAGCTTTTCTTGCAATAAATTTTCTAGCTATTTGATCTTGAACGTTTGATAATTGTAACTTTTGTTCAGGAGACAAATTTTCTGGAGCTTCATGCCAAGAAGAGTTTTCTAATTCTTCCATACTACTTAATCCCATTGAAGCTAAAAAGTCAGCTTCTGTCATATTGTTTTCATCAATTAATTTTGCAGCTATCTCAGATATAGATGTACCATCTCCGTTGCTAGCTTCTGCATTGTCTGGAATATCATCTTGAAAAACAGACAACATTCTTTTATCATCTGACATTATAGTGTTAACCATAGGGCTGCTTTCCATATCAGCAAGAAGTTTTTCTTCTTGTTCAGGTATTAAAGTTTGATACTCATACTCATAATTTTCTGGTATATTTTCTATAGTTTGGCCTTTATTAAAAGGATCTGGACTACCTTTCTTAAGTTTTATAGTTTGATAGTAATTGTTAGGACCATCAGGATTGCCAGTTTTATTAGCTAGTGTAGTTGTTAATGCTGATATGTCTACTTTCTCGTTAAATAAATTTGTTCCTTGATTTTTCATAGCTATTAACTGGTCTCCATTAAGCATAGAGGCATTGCCAGTCTTCATATCTTCACTAAGTGCAAAATCAGTTTCTCCTTTAACAGCATCATTTGGTTTAAAAAAGTATATATTTCCACCTCTTTCAGCTATTTGAATATCTCCACCTTCCATAAAAGATCCAAGCATATCTTTATTTTGCATAGAACCTGTCGAAGACAAAGTGCCATCACTTAAAGCTTTACCATAAGCTGCTGATTGCTCTGCTATATAACCTATTTGAGCTTGGAACTTAGGAACTAAACCTTGTATTTTAGCCAATGCCATGTTACCTTCTTGCCTAGACATTTCACCACTTTGCATTTTGTTTTTTATTTGAAAATAATTATCAACTTTACCGTTCCAAAAAGATACAATGTTTTGATCTAAAGCAGGATCTCCAGTACTTCCAAATTTATTGGCCATACTATACATGCTCTGCATTTTATTATCTGTAAGCTCTTGCTGTTTTGCTAATTGTGCTTTTTGAGCTTTAACTGTATTTGACATCTGCATGGCAGTGCTAGCTAAAAACTTAACACCCTGGGTTCCTCCAGTTTGTATAAGCTTTTCCATTCGCTTATCTACTATTCTTTTTGGATTACTATAACTCATATTTATTTTCTAATTTATACCGTACATTGGATTATTTGAATCAAAATTATCAATTTCAACATCAGCAATAACGGGAGTATTATTGGCCGCCGCTGCCGGCGTTTGCTTTCCCATATTTCCAAAGCTGCCTAAAGAAGCAGTTACACTAGCTCCAGCAGCTATTGAATCTGATATGCCAGCTATAGAAGCAGCCCTAGCGGCTTGTGCGTCTTTTGAATTTTGCTGTGCATTCTCCATTAAACCAGCAGCTCTACTCATTTTTTGTTCATGAAAACCAATAGCGTCTTGTTGCTCCGCAGCATTTCCTCTTGCTCTTAGCTCATCTACTCTTTGAGCACCTTGAGCTTTGGCCATAGCAACTTGTGCAGATCCTTGAGCAGCCATTTTTCTATTTTGAGTTTCTTGAGCTTGTATACTTGCTGCTATACCTCTTTTACTTTGTAATGCCATTTGAGCTAGAGCTGTTGCGCCACCTGCAGCTTGACCTGTCTCCATCATTACATCTAAACTGTTTGCTAAAGCTTGATCAGCTTGCTCTGATTCCATTTTAAAAGCTTCTGTAGCTACAGTTAAATTAGCATATGGATTATTTAAATCTTTAAATTGGTTCTCCATATTCTCATATGGATTTTTATAAGCAGGTCTATTAGCTTCAAGATCTGCAAGCATTTGTTCTTGTGTTGTAGCTATGTCATCTTGTTTAAATCTTTCTTTTTTAGCTGCGTTTGCATTTATTGAAGCAGTAGTAACGCCTGCTAATGCTACTGCACTTCCTATTATTATTGAACCTACTATAAATGCCATATTATTTATTTTTATAATTTTTAAAATCTTCATCAGTAAAAGATACTATATATTTTTCTAGCTCTTTGATGTCTTTAGTGTTTGTTGGGTTTTTATGAACATTAATAAATATAGACTTTTCATGTGCATATATTAATCTTTTAGTTCCTGGATCAGAAACGACATAGCACGGAGCTAAGTAGTCTTCTAATTTGTCATTTGAATATATAGTTAATTTTCCAGTTAATAAAAACCAAACATGTTTATGATTGTGTATAGCACCAGCTATAATAGAACCAGCTACCATATCCATTCTTCTTATATATAATTGATCAGCAAAATCATGAGTTAATAAAGCATGGGGTGTTTCTACAATACTTTTACCATCTCCATAGCTATCTAAACTTTTATTATTATATATTAATTTTTCTATTTTTTTAAATTCTTTTTTTAAAACTTTATTGCTTAGCATATTAAATTAAATTGATGATACACTATAGTTTACACCTATAGAGTAAAGTTCTTTCATGCCACCTGGATCTGTTGTTACATCTGTACTAAACGTTACGTCCATGTAAAAACCTTTTATTCCAGTCATTTTGTCTCCAAATATAATTTCTCCAGGAGCCGGCGTGCTCTTGTTTATTAAATTAGCCACGTATCTATTTTCTTTTCTATTAAAACCAGCGTATCCTAAAGGTTGGTTTATAGGATTGGCGTCTAAGCCATCATTGCCTAAAGAATCATAAGTTCCTTCCAGGTAACTACGTACAAGATCACCTGAATCGTTGGTCTTTACCCAATCACCTGTCCAAGTACCGTTTAAAGTTCTTTTATCATCAAAACCTGTTCTATCAGAAGTTAGTATACTAGCTTGCCACCCACTATCTCCTTCATAATCTACAGTTAAAAAGTTTTTCTGAAGTGAAGGTATTGAATTAGCTATTACACTTACTTCAGCTCTATTATTTACACCATAAAATTGACTATGAGGTACTGCTGTAGAGTAGTGAAAATACATACCTGGTCTTATTAAAGTTGTATTGTCATTCCACCAATCTGAATTTACAGTATAAAAAGTACTTTTTAAACTACCAATTTGACTAGGTTTATAAGTATAAAAACTAGGCCAACCAGATACTTGCTCGTCAAATCCTAATGTAGCATATTTTACAGATCTTTTAGGTATAGTTTGATTAGCTAATGTAGTTGACTGAGTATAAGTAAAAGACTCATTAGGTTGTATAGAAACTATATATTGTTTATTGTACGCATCCCAACCACCATATACTCTACTTCTGTTGAATGTTACAAGTTTAATACTTGTTATATTGTCTTGCTCATCAGGTGTTATTGTTCTATTTAAAACTATAAAGTTGTTACCTGATAAATATTGTATTCCTTGAAAGTAAATATTTAAATCTACATAATCACCAGTATTATTATACTGAACAAGTATTTTACTACCCATTACTCCGTACTGAAAAGAATACCCAGCGTTACCCGCGCTAGGAACTGTAGAGCTATATCCTAATAAATTTTGGTTATAACCAGCAGGGTTAGTAGTACCTACTCCAGGTATAGTAGTTTGTGTAAATTCATATTCATCTGTTAACTCAGCAAATGAATCTCTAAAATAATCTCGCATGCCATATTCTGATATTTCAGTTATGCCATCGTGTGATAATCTTAATACTGCGTTTCTATTTCTATCAACAAAGTATTTTCTAAAAGCATATATAGCAAAAGACTCTGGGTTTTTACTTATGCCATACTCACCTGTGTAAGGTACTATCTCACCTATAACTTGGTTTGTTGTAGTAACATTACCTCCACCTTCAGCGTTATATATAGCAGATTTATCTATTAAAGCTCTACTACATTTATTTTCCTGTAGTACTATTAAGTTGTTTTCCTCAGCATATATCTTTTGTATAGACCCATATTGAGGATTTGCAGCTTTAGTTATGTTAGTTCCAACAGCATATTCGTTAGTTCTATTAATACCAGTTCTAGAATTATATATACCTGAATATATTAAAGCATTAAATCTATGTTGCTGTAAAGGTTCTTCTTCGTCTAGATAAGCTCTAACACCATAAGACATAGAAGCGTCGTTAAAACCGCCTCTAAGATACATCTCTTCTATATAGAAGTTTTCTTTTACTCTAGACGAATTAATATCAACACCATTAAAAGGAGGTATCAAAGCTGCTGTATATGCAGTGCTCATTGGGTTAGCATAAACATCATTCATTGGCCAAGTACCATAACGAGCAGCAACACCGGTACTACCAGGCACTGTAGCATTGCCAGTTTGCATCGAACCTTGTGGAGTTAAAATTCTTTTATTCCACATGCAATTGTAGTAGTCTACTTCTATTATAGGTAAATTTACTGCACTCATATTATAATCACTTGTTTTTTAATGTGTTTTACGTTGGTAAAAATCTTATCGTAAAATCTGATATAACTTTTGTAATACCAAAGCCGTTGTTATCTGTAGCGTCAATTCTAACGTCTATGTTGCTATCTACTATTATACTTCTTCCAGTAACTCCTAATAACACTTCGCCTGGTAAAAGACCTTGATTATCTAAATAAAGACCTGATTGATCAACAGTATTAGCTTCTACATAATCTGCTGCTCCATCAAACTTTATTAATAATCTATATTTAAGCTCACTAGCATTCGCATCTTGAAAAGTATTATTTACATTACCACCATTAGTAGCTGCACTTAAAGTTGTGCTTTCTCCATTAGTGTTTGTCCATGCTTTTACAATAGAACCGTTGGACTCGTATGCAGTAGGGTCTACTTCATTAATATTATTTTTTAAATAATAAACACTGCCACTTACGCTAGCTCCATTTATTTGAGGCGCTACGTTATCTATGAACAATTTAAAAGGTATAGAATACGTATTGTATACGTCTTTGTTAATTCCCTTAGCAGAGTTTAATACTTTATATTCTAAATTTACACTAAACAATATATTATTAACATCATCATACTGGCTATTATAACCTGGGAAAGTTTCTGATAGTTTTATTAAAAATCTATTGTCAGTGTCTGTGCTTGAATACTTTTCAAAAGATATACCTCCACCGGCAACTGTAGTTCCGTCAGAGTAAACAGGCTCTGATATACTTATATTTCTAATATTAATTAATGAACTGTTAGAATCGTAATATTTTAATAAATTACTGTTTTGATCTCTTAGTTGTACTGTAGCAACTGTAGGGTTAGAAGTATAATCAACACTTTCAGCCACTATAACTCTTTGTACAGCTGTAGTTTCACTGTATACATTAGCGTAAGTAGGAACACTAATTGTTTCTCTTATAAATTGATTTAGCTCTCTTATTGACCCAGCGGTACTAGTTTCATAGTATATTTCTAAATTAGAAATAATAGGTGAAGTTTCATAAATAGCTGGTACAGCAGTTTTTTCAGAAGTTGGTTTAGCAGTTTCTGAATCTTCTCCTAGCTTAAAGTTGTTATCTATTATTGCTGTTGGCGGATCTGTATCTGCAGCATATAAACCGTTATAACTACCTCTCTTAAATAAGTTTTCAAAATTACCTATAGTCTGTACCTTTGAAAAACGTTTACCAGGAAATATAGGCATTGTGTGATCGTTAGTAGTATAGAAAGGACTATTAGCTGTTAGTGTCCAATCGGTTTGTCTAGCAGTTCTAGGTATAAGCATACTGTCACTAGTAGAGTAGTTTACTTGAACTGGTGAGGTTTCGTTTAATGCTGGTGGTACTTTATTAGCGTTATCAGTTAATAACGTTGAAGTATTCAAAACTCCATCACTAGACTGAGTGCTAAAGTTTGTTTGTCTATTATTTATATTTCCAGAAGTAAGAATAAAATCTATCTGAGGATAACCACTAGCTCCTGCGCTAGCTACTACAGCTGGTATAAATAACTTATCTCCATTTTTATAATTAACACCGTTAGATGTTAAAGTAATTTCTAGTTGTTTTACTCCTCCAACAGTTTTAACTTGTGCTGTTACTACGGCACCACTACCATTACCGCCGTCCGTAGCGTTGTTTTGCACCGCAATACTTGTTACAGCGGTTCCAGCAGTCATATCAGCTTGAACTGGTTGAAAATATCCAAAAGCTAAAGTTTTTAAAGGTGCAGGTTGAGCTGTATAATCTGCAACAGCTGGAGCTGTTATTTCAAACTCTTTATAATTTAATATATTATTTATATAATAAGTATTAGTATCAGCAACAACTTTCATGCCTTCTAATAAAGGAAAAGTTAAATATTCTATATCACCTATAGGATCTACTGTAACTTTGTTGCTATCTTTTTCAAACGTGCAGTTTAATTTAAAAGGCTTAATAACAGGTGTGCCATCTAATAAGCTAGGCATGTAAACATTATAATAATCTTGCTGTAGTTGTTTTACAACAACTTTGTATGAGTTCCAACCTAGTGGATTACTGAAAAAACTAAAAGTTACTTTTATTCCTCTATTTTGAGATCTATAACTTGGAAGCTCTGTAGTTATTGCTCCTTTGCCTTTAATAGAAATAAGACTTATAAGATTATTTGGATTACGATTTAAAACTCTATATATATAAAACTCAAAAAACTTACCTGGAAATTCAGGAGAATCATCTGCAAAAGTATATTGAACTCTCATACCAGGTTGTAAATTATCATTTAAACCACCATTAGGTACTAATAAGTAATAATTACTATATGTATTTGCCACCACTGTTGTAACAATAGGGTCATCATAAAGACCTGGATAACCTTGAACTAATGGTAATGACCCAGGTATAGTTTGTGTAAACAAAAGTTTTAACGAGTCTCCAGGCCAATCTATTATACCAGATCTAGTTTCAGGCGCACTAGCAGCTTGTGATGGTGACAAAACAGAATCTTTATACGGATGAAAGACAGTAGACCCACCATATGTAGCAGGTTGAGTTTTGTAAGGAGCACCTGCTCCTGAAGAAGTTGAATTGTTTATTTGAAAACTATCTTCTTCTATGTTAGATATTATTACATCTGAAGATCTTCCATATCTATCTTGCAATATTAAACCAACTTGGTAAGTTCTATTTTGTTTTAAACTATGATTAGGGTAAGCTACATAGCTGTTCTTATTGAAAGTCTTAGGTTTTAAGCTATTGTCATCTTTGCTATTAAATAATGTAACTGGAGCTTCACTTGGTTTTAGCTTAGGACTAGCTCCAACATAATAGTTTAAAGTTCCAGGAGAACTATGTCTATCGTAGAAATTACCTAGTATTAACCTATTGCCAGAAGAAGATAAAGTTTTAGCTCTAACCGGAGCGTTGTCATAAACTCTAGTAGTTTCTTGTGACCTTAAAGTTTTTATAGGTTCTTTTGACTCGTATGTATAAGTTAAAAAATTAGTATCATTGTTAGCTATTGAAGCTTCGCTAACTTTAATTTTATCTACTACATTGATATTGCCAGACATAGACTCTTTATATAGTATCTCTACTTCAGACACTTTTAAATTATCTACTAATGTATTAACAGGATACTCACAAGGTATTCTTAAACCAACTTGAGTAACGTCATTTTCCATCAACTCATTGTTAATAGTAGTTTGACCAGCTTTAGCCACTTGATCTATATAGTTGTTTGGTCCTGATTTTGATTTTTCACTATCTACTTCTTTTGTGAAGTACCCACCTTGTTTAGGTATAAAAACCTCTTGAGTAAATGGAGATATTAAAGAATGTTGCCCATCATCGTATCTGAACCTATATGCAAACCTTACAAACTTATCTTCTAAAAAAGCACTATCACCTATAAATTCAGAGTTATAATAATTATTAGGCCAATGTATAGTAAGAACATCATCTGGCTGTACAAGATCAGAAGCATCAGTAATAGCATTTATAGTCCCGTTTTCAAGCGATGATAACTCAGCTATCAAAAAATATCTACCAGTACTATTTGGTTGAGGATTACCAGCCATATGAACTATGTAATATTTATTTGGATCTAACCTGGGATGTGTAACTCTGCAATAAAGATTAGCAGCATCTCCAGTATTTTTAGTTAGCTTTCCTGGTATCATACGAGCAGGATAATTTGAACCAGTATTAGTTGTTACAGGATAATACAAATCATCATAAGGAGATCTACTACCATATTCAAATATAGATCTAGAGTATCCGTAATTGTTTGCTGTAGTGTCTGTATAGTAAACATTACCAGTAGTTGTAGCGGCAGCGTGCACAGTTAATTTAGTTTGACCTTCTTTTAACCAAGGAGAAGAAACGTTTTTAGATGTAGGACAGTTAAAACCTACTACAACACTAGGAGTTATATATGAACCTGTAGTAATAGTAGTAAAAGGTGTTAAATCTCTATCTGGAAACACCATGAAACAGCCTGCAAAATTTTGTGGAAAAGTATAACCTCCAGTTGTTGGAGTTTCATAAACATATGCTACTTTAAAAGTAACAACATCACCTGGATATGAACCACTTGTTGCTATCATCCAACCATCTAGACCAATGTTGTTTCTTAAAATATCTTTTTGCGAGTCAGTAAGCGAGATAGATTGTATTAATATTGGAGTATACAAAGCATCAAACTGTACATCACCTAAAGTTTTAGCTTGAGTTGCGGTTATAATAGTTGTCTTTACGTTGAAACTTTCACTAAGCTCCATTGGTTTGTGAGGGTAATACTTAGCAACAGACACGTGATCTTCATGTGAATAATATGTGTTATTATTTTCAGCAGTAACTACGTTTATTACTCTAGGTTGATTTCTATTATCAGTCCAGAATAATAAATCTTCTATCATTACTGTATCTAGTATAGGGCTGTTAATTGAAAAATTTAAAAATCTACCTCTTACTATTATTATAGTGTTCTTGGTAACAGTATCTACCATTATTATTCTACTTTGGTCGTATCTGTTTGGAGGAGAATCTGTAGTTATAGGTTGAAAGTTTGATATTTGATCATCAGAACTATCCTGCCAGTTAGTAATAAATAAGTAAACTTTATTTGTTTTTTCATTTATATGCCAGCCAATGCATCTTGAAGTATAATTATCGTAGCTAGTTAAATTTGACCTATTAGTAGGTGGAACTGAAGGGGAATTGTTCTCTACAGGTATTATATTAATACCTAAGCTACTTAATACCTCGTTACCTAATATGTTTTCTAGAGCACCAACATCATCTGATTCAGATCTTGATACGGCAATATTTTTACCGTCTCTGTACTCATCAGAGCCTAATAGCCTAGCATCTAAGTCTTTATTCATTTTAGACTTAGTAAACGTATGTTGAAACTTTTTTTGCATTTAATTAGTGTTTAATCCATTTAGATTGCCCTCTAAAAGCTTGAGCTATTTCGTCAAGCTTCAAGTTTTGTATTCTTAACTTTGCGTTCCTTGTTTTAACATAAGAGTCTCTTTTGAAAAACCCTTTAGTTGCGCCATCAATATCTCTTCTAGTCATACACACCCTGTTTAATATCTGAGCATATAAGGCTTCTTCTACCATCTTAGGTACTATAGAGTTAAGTGTATAAGAAAGACCATCAGATATGTAACTTAATTGTATTACTTTGTTTATTAAATTACTACTAAAACTAAACTTGCCTGTTCTTTCATTTATACTAAACCATCCATTTGATTGTGAAACTGTAGCATCTAGACCATATCTTTGTCCATATGCTTGTTTCCACCATACGTAGTCAAATACTCCAGTAGAACTATAAGCATCATAATTTCCAACTAAATCTTTTTGATTAGCTTTTTTCCATTTATCTTCTATTATTGATTGAGAAGCTTCTAAATTAGTATCGTAACTACTTTGTGATGGTACTCCAGTTTTACCATCTGTTATTGGCAGTTCATAAGGATTTCCACTTAATCCACTTAAAGGATATATAGTATGAAGAACACCGGAGCCATCAGTCCAAGCAACTCTTGTATAGTTAACATAATCTTTAGGTATCGGAACGCTTAAGCCTGTTGGAACAGTAAGTTCTTGAGATTTATAAGCTTTTAAAGTATCATAAGATAATTCTTGAATTGCTCTTCTTGCATGAAATAAAACTTGTTTTCTTTGTAAACTTTTTATTATCTGGTCTTCACCAGTATATATATTTAGAAAGTTATCTATTATCTCATTTAAAGTTAAGTAACTATAACTACCCCAATTATCTCCTATAGCTATATCAGTTAGTTGTAAAAATATAAACTCACCATCAGGTATAGCATCTCCTGTTTTTATCTCAACTGTGTTGTTCGTAGTGTTTGTAACTACTATATTTGAAACAGTTATTTGATTAGCTGTACTAGGTATCGTTGTAGATGTAGCTAATAAATGTAGGGTAAAATTACCTGTGTCTCTAACTTGAGCACCACTAATAGTGTCATAGTTACTAATAAGCGTTGTGTTTAAATCAGGGAATGACCACACAGCTTGAACACCACCACTAGTGTTTTTTAATGGTCCATATTGCCCTGCATAATACTGCGCATCATTTTCTGTTATTGGGGTTGTAGCGGATGTCCTATTCATGTGTTAGCTTTTTTCATTTACATCTTGCTGATTAGAAAGACCAGCGGCTGTTTGTACTATTTCTGGATCTCTTATTATAACACCAGCATACATTAATATTTTTGTAATAAGTTCTGTTTGATCTACGTCTGATATTTCAAAGTTCTTGCTAGTTCCACTACTTACTGGATCAAATATATATTGCCCTACACTTCCTACAGTGTAATGCCAAATAGGATCAACCGGTTTCTTAACATATTCTAGTGTATAGCTTTTAGCAGGACTACCGTTAGCTCCCGCTGCTGCTTTAGCTATAGCAGGTAATATTTTTATATTTGTTCCCTCTATATAGCATATAGGATAATCTTCAGTGGGAGTTGTCAATGGTGAACGTCTATACGAAAGAAAATCGTGACGTGTAACTTTTTCTACTTCAACAGGTAAGTTTGAACCATTAGTATATTCTAACATACCAAATCTATGAACAGCAGGGTTTTGAGCACTAAAATCATAGTTGCCAAGATTGTTTGAGACTGCAACGGCAATATTTGCTGATGTTTCAAATGTAGCTATTTTTTCTCTAAGAAGTTTAACACGATCAGCATATTCTGTATTTTCTTGTGGTACTCTTAACATTTGATTTAAATCTTCAAAGTAGCTTTCAAATATATCTAATTGTACTTGTCTGCCTAAATTGTTAAATTCATAAGGCGTTAAGTAACCTCTTTGCTCTTTATTAAGAATACTTAATACAGTTGTATATACCGTGTTTACGTCTATCATAGTGTATGTTTAAAAAAAAAGGGTGGCGTATACCACCCTATATTATAATCACTTGTTATTTTACTTTTTTATCTATTGATCTATAAACCTCAAGTCCTTCATCGGTTTTAAACCACGCAGCCATAGCTGAATAAGGGTTTTCATCAAAAGGAACGTTCATTAATTTACGACCATTACTAGCCCAAGTAAAAGTTCTATTATCAGAGCTCATATTTATTATACCCTGTTCAACTGCTACTATAGCAAAGTTTCTAAGAACCACATTTTCATCTTCTGCTAAGTCTAGAAACAAAGCAGGATTAGATTTAGCAAAAAGTAATAAATCTCTTCTTAGTTCTTTAGATGATAATTTAGAAACTTCTGAGCCTTTTTCCACTCTTAACACTGCTTCTGCTTGGTCAATTTCCATTTCATAAGCTGTATTCAATGCATCTATTTCAACTTCTAAATATTCAAATTCGTTTTCAGCCTCTAAAACAGTATCAAGTTCTTGAAATATAGAACCTTTATGAGGATGTGCTTGTAAAAACTCTTGTAAATTTCTTTTTTCTTTAGGTACATATAAATGACCTTTAGCAAATACAATATGTTTTAAAGTTGCTTGACCTTCTTGTTCATCTACAAATATACTTTTTTGATTTGTAGAATATCTTAATTCTCTTTCATAACCTAGATCTTTATCAAACCAAACCAAAGGGTATCTTTGAGTATGCTTGCTAGGTAGTGTATAAGTCAAAGGTGTTTTATTTCCTACAAGATAGTAGTTTCTATCTTTATATTCCCAGGTATCTTTTTTTACCTCAGGTTTTGCTACAGCTTTAGCTGCAGGCTTTTTCTTTTCTTTTGTTTCCATAATATAATATAATATAATAATTAAAAAAGATCCTGCCTAAACAGGATCTTATTATTGCTGTTAAGCCATCACAATTGACTGAGGTTTGAAACTTAATTCCATTACTGGAATAGAGTTTTCAGCAGACCAAGCTTTAGCAACTTGAGCATCTACTAAACCAGCACATTGTTCTTCAGATGCAAATTGATTACCAAAAGTAATCGTATATGTCATTGAAGTAGCACCAGTTAAAACTACAGTGTTAGAATCACTAGGATTCGTTAAAATGATGTTATCAACAGGTATGTATCTATTAGCAACCCAATTAGCAGAACCGCTATTAAGAGTAGCAGCGTCTAGAATTACTGTAGCAGCTGTACTTGAACCACCAAGAGCAGCAGCAGCGATAGTCATTACGTCTCCCGACGCTAAACCTTCACCAGCGTCTACTACTGTGATAGATCCACCGGTTCCACCAATAGTTGACTCTCCACTACCTATGACTACAGTTAATTTAACTGCAGCTCCAAGAACTACAGGTGAACCACTTCTAGTTATAGCTAATGTTCCAGCCGCGGTACCTACAGTATAAGTAGCAGGAGTCGCACCGGTAGTATCAGCACCTATGTCATCTGATATTTCATCATCATGAATTAATCCAGTTTCTAACATTGGTATTTTTAAATAATTACTCATAATTTTTAATTTTAAATGTTAAATAGTTCCTGTTCCAATAGTGTAAGGTACTGTTGCGCTCAAATGAGATGTAGCAGCTCCTGTATCACTATTTAGTTCAAAAAGTACTGAACCAGATGACTGTTGAGAAGCTTCTGCAATAGCAGCATTTAATCTGATAGCGTCAGCCTCAGTTACTTCTGCCGCAGCATAGGTTAGTGTTAGTTTTAGATATGCACCAGCATTATCTTCAATACCATAATATAAATCCATTGTTGTTGTAGAAGCATAATCTACAGCATAAACATCATCTACACATAGGTTAAGAAAAGCTGGTTGATCATTTGGTAACGGCGTTGCCGAACCGAAAGGAAATTTTATTATTCCGTTTGCCATAATTTCTATATTTAAAAGATTAATAAAGAGAGTGACAAAGGCCACTCTCATTATATACTAATTAAGCTCCTTTAAACAATACGAAATTGTTAGCAGCTTGAGTAACTAAACATCTTTCAGATAAGAAGTTTACTCTCATTGTATCAAGATCAGAAGTATAAGCACCACCAACTGAACCAGTGATCCAAGCTTTGAATCGTCTGTCTTCAGTCTCAGAAGCTCTAAATCTTACGTGTAAGAAAGGACGTCTGATATTTGATCCTAACATTTGATCGTATACTGTAGATGTACCAGCTGGTATCATAACACCATCAATAGCGCTAGACATACCTCTTGTAGTAGCATCATTTAAGTATTTCCAATCAGTCTTATAGAAGTCATAAGAACCTCTTCTAAAACCTGAAAAACCAAAGTTAAGTGCCATTTCAGCTTCGTTGTCAAAAAGACCGTAAGAAGCAGATTGAGTAGAAGCGAAACCACCGTTAGTAGCTGCTAACATATCATCGAAATCAAGAGCAGTAGCTCTAGATAAAAATAACATGTTTTCTTCAATCGCACCTTGCTTGTCTAATTGCTTTAAGATAGCATCAAAATCTGCTAATGCACCTGAACCAGGAGCAGCAGCACCAGCAAAACCAGAGTATACATTACCTCTCTCTTCAATAGCAGCAAACAAACCTTCAGTACCTTTAATATCAGAACCATTTGCTCCAGTAGGACCAAATCCAGCTCCAAAAGTGCCACCAGTCTTGTTTAGTTCACCTTCAACCATTGCCATTTCTAAATAGTCTTCAAACCTTAGTCTAGTTTCAGACTCGGCTTTTAGATACCATAAGTATCCAGAAGTACCATCTTCAGTAGCAACTTCGATCCAACCAATTTGAGCTGTATCAGATCCACTTAATTCGTAATTATCTTTTAGGATAATTGGAGAATTAGTGAAAGTAGTTACATTAGGCTCAATAGCTTGCTTCATTCCTTCACTTCCTTTTGGAAATTCAGAACCATAAACAAACAAACTGTTTGATCCACCTGTGTTAGTTAAAGCGGATCCTTCATAAGCGTGACATTCTAATGTATAACCATCAGAAGTACCGTTATCAGTGTTAGATAATACTAAAGCTTTAATAGTTACTAAACCAGTAGCGTTATCAGAAATTAAAATTGTGTTACCAACTCTAATACCTGAACTAGCAGGGTTATTACTACCTTTAGTAATAGTTACTCTAAACTTAGGAAAAGTTTTACCACCAGCTGCAACAGCAACGTTGTCATATGCTACGTGTAATCTATTTTGTTCAGACCAAACTACTTGATCCGATGTCATTGGCATCTCAGCGCCAACCATTCTTAAGAAACCAGACAAAGTCCTGTTTCCGTATCTTTCTACCTCTTGCTCATAAAGCTCAGGTAGATATTGTTGTGCCCATTGTCCACCAGTTAAGTTATTAAAATCTATGTAGTTGTCTTGTACAGTGACTTGACTTGGCATAGGTGTAATACTAGCTGGAAATGAACCTCCTGTTGTAAAACTCATGTTTTATTTTTTTATTATGATTTTTTATTTTTGATTTTCAATCTAGAACTATCAGCACCAGTTATAGCCTTTACTTTCCAGCCATTAGACAGAGTAGACTCTGTTGCTAAAGGATTTTGATCTGAGTTATTGTTTTTAGATT
>ERZ1039804.504-NODE-504-length-25126-cov-14.925492_pt1 | contig 25126 bp, 37 predicted proteins | sample MGYA00383089_ERZ1039804 | MGnify/ENA primary metagenome ERZ1039804 (study PRJEB29581, sample SAMEA5548359) | metagenome | biome: marine; feature: coastal; material: water | depth 1 m | study: Short-term variability in the microbial, nano- and picoplankton...
TGCAGGAGTTGACGCAACTTGAGTTTTTAGCAATCAAGCCTGAGCCACAAAACGAACTTTAAAATGCACCAACACCTCACCCATCCTGTAACCGGTATGATTGCCTCTAGTTGGTCGGCTTTAAGCGCATATTTTAATCACTTTGAAACTGCAACCGGGTTTATTTCGGCAGTTATCGGCTTGGTTATTGGGGTTTTGTCCCTCCTCAATACTTGGGACAACTTTAAACAACGAAGGAAAAAGAAATGATTGAATATATTACAGAAAACAAAGAGCAGCTTTTTGGCATTATTACAGCAGTGATCGCAGCAGCTTCAGCAATTGCCGCTTTGACGCCTACCCCTAAAGATGACGGACTGGTCAAGAAGATCTACAAAGTGATCGATTTTCTGGCTCTCAATGTCTTCAACGCCAAGAAGTGATCAAGCTGCTTACTGTTGCTTTACAAAGCTGGATTTGCCTTGTTAAGCTCAAAGAAAGAAAGCTTGTTTATGATATTGAAGACGAAATTGATCGGCTTGCCGCTGATGGCTCTCCTGCTGCAAAGTTGCGGATCGAGCGCCTTGGTAGGAGGCTCAAAGCTGAACGAGAGCGCCCTTTACGATCCTCCAACGATCACGTTGATTAAAGGGCAGTTTTATCAGTTTGGAGAAGGGATTTTGCCGGGTCGGGGGCAAAAATTCCATAATGATTACAGTTATCGACGCGCTATCATCATAGGTAAATGAAACCGAGCCAAATACTTGACAAGATTCTTGAGTTAATTACTGCCTACAAGGTGGCGATTGCGGCAAAGCGCAAGAAAGCCAAGAAATTGAAGCGTGTTGCTATTTGTGTAGGACATAGCCGAATTGGCGACAAAGGAGCGTTGTCTGTTGGTGGCGTAGATGAGTGGCGTTATAACAAAAAGGTTGCTGATCTATTACAGAACCACCTCAGGCATCAAGGTGTTCAATCGGTTGTTTTTGATGACTACCCGGCAGAAAGCTACAGCCGAGCGATGGACTGGTTAGGCCAGAGCGTTGCAAAGGAAAAGTGCGACATTGCGATAGAGCTGCACTTTAATAGCTATTCAAGCACCAAAGCAGAGGGATACGAATACCTGTATTATCACGCCAGCAATAACGGCAGAAGATTAGCTGAGTATTTCCGCAAAGCCCAATCTGAAACTTTCAAGGTGCAGAAGGACAGGGGGATCAAACCAATTGACGCTGATGGCCGGGGAGCTGGATTTCTGCGATCTGTTGCGCCTCCTGCTGTGATCTGCGAGCCTTTCTTTGGCAGTTCTCCGAAGGAATGGATACTAATGGAGAACAAGCACAGCTTACTAGCTGACGTTTATGCGCGCGCTATCGTTGACTATTTTGAGGGCGTCCAATAGCCCTTGATAACGCGATGAGAGCAATCAGCAGTGTCGTTTACTACGTTGTCAATCACTGCAACAAACTGATTGGTCATTTCTGCAATATAACGACCTTTCGGCAAATCAGCGACCCTTGTGCTTTCTCCCTTAATTCTTGGGATCTTGATATATTCCCAGCCTAAACTTCTCAAGGCGCTCTCAAAGTCTTGCTTGTAAATCCCTTTTGCAATTGCGCGGCTTTGCATTTCCCCAAATGCTGAAGCCTCTTTGCATATCTTCCTAGCCTTTGCGTAGCTAATACCGCAAGCGATTGCCATGGCTCTAATGCAAGCATCATTGGTATTAAAAAACCCGGCGGCTTTCCTTCCTCCATCGTTATGTTTGAAGTGTTTCATTGTGTTGTAGTAATAAGAAACGGGGACCACATCCCAGACGCGACCCCTTGGGCTCTGTCTGACATCGTTTTTCGATGAACTATGGATCGCTCATTAGGGCCGCATTTCCTTCTCGACGTGATAAAAGCAAAGTTGTTGAAGCGAAAGAAAATACTGTCGAAAGTGGCGATTTTGATCCTATCGTTGCACCTAAAGCGCAAGACAGATTGCTTGAGCTGATTGAGCGGGAACAGCTACCCGGTGACGTTAGAGATACCCTAGCGGGCGCTCTGACAGGTGATTTGCAGCGTCAACAGCTCTTATTTCAAGCCATGATCGACACATGGCCAAGGTTGCAGAAAAATCTGTCTGAAGTATTCCGGGAGGTTAAAAAAGCGCCTTGGTCGTTTGATCCATATTGTGAGCGAGGCGAAGAGCCAAAAGACTCTGCAATTGAAAAAGCAGCATTAGCAGAGAAATCGCTGCAAGACATGACGCCAAGACCCGCATACGGTGAGCGAGGCAACAAGGGATTGATTGAGGATCTGGCGTTTGGTTACTTTTCGGGGCATCAGGTTGTCGAGCTTCGTTGGAGCCAGAAATATGATTCTATTTGCCCTAGAGCGGCAAAGGTTTGTCCTCCAAGGTTTTACGGCTACCCTATTGAGACTGAAGGAGAGGATCGTTTGATGTTTTCGCCTGACGGTCAGTATTACGGCACAAACTACGTTGATTTTCCTGAGCATCGCTTTCTCTTAGCAATCAACTCAGGCCATCCCGGTCATCAATCAATCGCCGCGCCTCTCAGGGCTCTTACTGGCTACTGGCTTGCCGCAACCTTTGGATTAAAGTGGTTGTTGCAGTTCTCTCAGCTTTACGGCGTCCCATTCCGTTGGGCAAACTATTCTGACCCTAATGACAAAGCTAAAGTCTGCTCAATGCTTGAGACTATTGGATCGTCAGGATGGGGAGCTTTCCCGGAAAACACCAAGCTCAACTTTGTAGACGCAAGCAAATCAGCCTCATCACTTCCACAAAAGGAATTGATTGAGATGGCAGATCGCCAGTGTGATACCTTTATTCTAGGTCAAACGTTGACGACTGACGTAGGTAGCAGCGGAAGCCGAGCCCTTGGCGAAGTTCACGAAGGAGTTAGATCTGGCGTGATTGAGGGAGTTGCTGAGTTTGTTGCAGACATCTTGAACGAGCAGATGTTGCCGTCTTTAATTCATCTTAACTATGGCGATGCAAGCGAGATCCCTACGATTAGGGCAGACTTTGAGCGTTCACGAAACGAGAAAGAAATGGCCGAGCGTGATCGCGTCTTGTTTAAAGACATGGGCTTGCCAGTCGAGAAATCATGGTTGCACGAGCGCCATAGAGTCCCAGCACCAGACCCAGAGTCTGACGATCTATTTCAGCCGAGCCCGGATGGTGTTCAAGGAGAACTTGAAACAGAAGCTTCGTTGGCTTCCCATGAAACAGAGGGACGGCTGGAAACTCTTCCTGTGCAAGTGAAAGCCAGCGAAGAGGACTTTTCGACAACTATCGACAAACTAAGCGCAAACGTGCTTGAGGATCTGACTGGTGTAACTCAGGAATGGGTCAAACCTGTCAAACCGTTCTTTGATCGCCTTGCTGCCCTCGCTATGTCCAAGAATGTGACTGATGAGGACTTCACAAAGGCACTCATTGAGGCACAAAACCAGCTTCCCGAGTTGTTTGATTCGTTAAACGTTGAAGTGTTGCAAGACTCTCTTGACGCAGCAATCGGCACTGCAATGCTTGCCGGGAGCGTCGAACGCTACGAGAAAAATGATTGATGTCGGTGTAGATGTAACGGACAAAGCAAGCCCGGCACTAAAAAAAATGATCGCCTTACTAGATGGTAGGGAAATATCTGAGTTAAATGAGGTTGGGGCAAGATCCGCAACAAGCGCCTCAATTGATTACCATAGGGGCTTCAACAGTGAAAACGGTTGGAGGGGCTCGAATTACTTAGCGGGACCGGGGCGCAGATCGGGAGATTTTGCGCAAAATATAACGTTAGGATGGAATTTTGTAGCCGCGAGCAAACAAGGTGCAACCATTCGCAACAGTGCGCCATTCTACGCTCACAAAGTTACGGGCGGGACTATTACGCCTAAAAGGGCTAAAGCCCTAACGATCCCAATGGTCTCTGAAGCAGTCGGCAGAAGAGCGCGAGACTATCAATCAGCAACTGGGAATTTGCTTTTTCGTGTAATGGGTAAAAAGGCGCTGTTTGAAAAGAAAGAAGGCGGTGGAATTCGCGCCGTTTATGCGCTAGTCAAACAGGTCACTCAAAAACCTTGGCCCGGAGCATTACCTGATCAAGACTTGCTAGAAGATTCCTTTGCTAAAGGATGGATGGGCGCATTTGCTGACAAAATTGAATCGTTATGATTACTAGACCAGTTCCATTTGAGCAAGCTGTGACGATGCTTGAGCAACGGGCTATTGTTCCGGCGTCTGAGTGGAATGCTGCGCTTTGGAGAAGTAAAAGAGAAGAGGTTGCGCAAAGATCATTCTTTTCGGCTAACGTCGAAAATATGCGGTTCCTTAACCGTGCAAAGAAATTCATTTCGGACACTTTGGAACTAGCAACCAAGGAAGTCATTGACCCAGACGGTAAAACTGTGCGTATGTTGAGCGGAGGCGACCGGGCTACGTTTGTGCGAAGAATGCGCGAATTTATGATTCAAGAGTCAATGGTTTCCGGCGAAGAAGAATTCTTCGATGTAGATCAAAAAGAAATCACTGACTTGCGTTCTGAGAACCGTTTAAGGCTTATCTATGAAACCAACCTGAGACAAGCTTACGGCTTTGGACAATGGAAGCAGGGGCAATCCCCGGCAATTCTAAAAAGGTTTCCCGCTCAAAGATTTGTTCGTGATCGGATTGTTAGAGTTAAAAGGCCGCGCCATGCTTTAAGCGAGGGAGAGGTCAGGCTAAAATCAGACATTGAGTATTGGGGCAACTACCAGAACGATCCTAAAATTGGAGGCTTCGGCGTCCCTTGGGCTCCATTTGGATTCAACAGCGGGATGGGATTGCAAGACGTTGACAGAGAAGAGGCTATTGCCCTCGGTCTACCAGTTGAAAAGATTAAGCCAGACACAAAAAGAGGTCTAAACTCAAAACTTGGGGCTCTTGTAAAAACTGCTGATCCTGATCTAAAACGCAAGCTATTGCTAAAGCTGCGAGGATATGAAGCGCCAGACGCAGCCGAGAGAGGTCGCAGAGCTGCGCAAGGTTTACAGGTTGAGGATAAAGGCGACACTATCCAACTGATTACAGAAGACTCACCAGCTTCTGGAGGAAGTAACTTTGCTGACAAGCTAATAAACAAAAAAGGAGTTACTAAAAGGGTTGACGCTATAAAACAAAGAACGTTAGGGGCAATCGAAAAAGTTCATGGTGATGGCCCTTTAGAACAAATAGAATTTATTCAAACAAGATCAAAAAGATATAGAGGTAAATACGTTTACCTAAAGTCTGGAGAAGCTTTAGAAATTCAGTTGAGTGGTATTTCTGGAACTGAAATTACTACAGCGCATGAAATAGGCCATTGGATTGATCACCAAGCGTTTAACCCAAAAGATCACAAATATGACGCAAAAGAATTTTTTAAGTTATTTGGTGATATTAAAGATTACAAATTAAGAAGCTCATGGGGATCATATGGGCCGGAATTTGCTGAATTTAGAAAAGCTTATGTAGAATCCGAAGGATATTCTAGAATTGAACAAGCAACAGCCCCTAGAGGATACAAAAAATACTTATTGTCTATGCATGAAGGTTGGGCTAGGGCTTATTCTCAATGGATTGCGGAACAAAGCGGTGACGAAATAATGATTGCTGAAGCCAGAAAAAGAAACGATAATGAGCTTGGCCACTGGAGCGATGAGGATTTTGCGCCCATATCAAAGGCAATTACAAACATATTTACTAAAAGAGGATGGATGAGGAAGAGTTAGATAAGGCAATGACTAAAATCTATGATGATTTTTTTGCTAAGGTCGTCGATTTTGAGGCCGCTGTTGAAAAGCTTGTCGATTTAGGTGTATCTGAAAAAGATGCTAGATCTGGTCTAGCTTCTATGATGACGATCAACTTCACGATCATTGATGATTTAGAATCGGGGACCAGATAAGAAGGTCGCCAGCAAAGAGCTTTTAGCCATTGTCTAGTGAAATGCTGATTTGCGCTCTTGATTACTCTTTGCCGGAAGAAGGGCAAGTTGCCTCAATCGTTTACATTCCAGAGGGATCTCACACAATTACGCCAAGCGTTAACGGGAAGCCCAAAAACGTTGAGATTAAAATGGAAGCCTATTATGGCGAAGAGGTTGCCGCAACGTTCCAGAAAGACCTAGAGCAAAGGCTTGCCGCTAATGTGCGCCCGGTGTTTGATTTTGATCACAACGACAAAGGCCCAGCCTCTGCGCTACCAAAACGCTTCTATTACGTCCAAGGTGAGGGGCTAAAGGTTGAGATTGAATGGACTGGCGCAGGCCGGAAAGCAATCGAATCAAAAGACTATTCTTATTTTTCTCCTACTTTCTTGCTTGGCAAGGATGGAGTGCCTGCCGGACTACCAAAACGGGGACCACTCGGGGCGCTGGTCAACGAACCAGCCTTTCGAGAGATTCCTCGTATAGCTGCGTCCGAACAGGAAGCGGAAATCACTGATACAAGTAAAAAAATGTCTGATCTTATTCTTGCCGCTCTCTCAATTGAGCCGGAAACCGAAACCGCCGAGGCCGCCGCTGTTGCCGCCATCGAAGCCCTCAAGAGTGACGCCGAGACCGCTAAGGCTTCTCTTGCAGAAATCACAGAAGAGCGCGACGAGCTTCAAGCTAAAGCTGCCGAGGCTAACAAGTCCCGCGCTGAGTCACTTGTCAAAGCTGCCGTCTCTGAAGGCCGTATTGCTCCAAAGGACGAGGACACCAAAACCAAGTTTATCGAAAAGATCGAAGCAGGGGATGACTTTGCTGAAGAGATCCTTGCTAAGTTGCCAAAAATTCACGCCGGACTTGAAGAGCCAATTGTTAAAGCAAGCGGAGAAAAGACTGGTAGCTCAGAAGTCCGAATTGAAGCCGCTATGGCAAAAGCTTGTGACCAATGTGGCGAAAACGCTTCTTTCGATGTCAAATGGGAGCTTGCTGCTCAAATCGACCCCGAAGCCTTTGGCCTCTAAACTCTATTTAAGAACTAAAACTAAAAAATATTATGCCCCTTGCAAATGATGGCCCTATCTTGGCCTTTGATAACGGAGCTTCCGCAATTGCCCAAGGCAAGGTTGTGAAGCTTACCGCTGGAAAAACTGTTATAACTGCCGCTAACACTGATGTGGCTTTCGGAGTAATTACAGAAGACGCTTCTGCTGATGGTCAAGCTGCTGTTGCAGTTTCTGGATCTGGTGCAGTTGTTCTTGTTGAAGCTCACGCTGCTGTTGCACTTGGAGATCCTGTGATGCCCGCCGCCGCTGGTCGCGCTGCAACTGCAACAAGTGGCAAGCACGTTTTAGGTGTTGCTCTTGAAGCAGCAGCCGCACAAGGCGCTCTTATCAAAGTTGTCCTCGGACAAAGCAACAAGCCCACAGCTTAATTCTAAGGTAAAATCTGACTAAATAAAAAAATGGCTACTTCCGCAAATATCTCAGTCTTAAACCAGTTCGCTAAAGGACTCTTCCAAGACACCTCCAGCCCAGTCGCTGATTTCCTCGCCCCAGTCGTTCCAACAGGAGCCGCTGAGTTTTCTATCATTGACTACGGACAACGTTCCGGCTTCCAGACTCCAGATGCCCGCCGCGCAATCGGTGGTGACTCTTCCGCTGTTGTAACTGACGGTGAGCGCATCAACGTGAGCCTTCAGCCTTACGCTCTGCATGACATGATCGACAATCACGAGCTTGACCGCGCCACCACTGGCGAAGGTTCTCGCATTCTTCGTGAGGCTCGCGTCCGCAACCTTGTTTCTCAAGCTGGCAACTCTCGCCTCAATGAGACCCTAAATACTCTACGGACTGGCCTCGGCTCACCGGGTGGTCAGACTTGGCAATCTTCAACTGACGTAATCAGCGCAATCGATGAGAAGATGAAAGAGATAGCTGACTCGATTGGCCTCCTTCCTAACCGTGTTGTGTTCAACCTCGGCGCATGGGAAGCATTCAAAAACAACTCAACTGTAATTGATCGCTATCCCGGATCTGTGACCGCTGCCCCTCAAATCGGTGGAATTGGATCTCTCTTCTTGAACCCAGACACTCAATGTATGGTTTCCACATCTGTGTTTGACACTAAGATTCGCCAGACCAGTGCAAAAGCTGCCGCTCTGACTTCTGACGTTTGGATCTACTACTCAAGCGATTCGGTCGATATGTTCGACCCTTCTGCATTCAAGACCTTCCGGGTTCGCAATAACCCATTTGGGGGTGTTCGCGTTGTCCAGAAAGACTTCGGTGAGAAAGTGATCACTGAATGGACTGAAGCCGCTTTCGTCAATAATGCTGCCGCTGCTACCCGCATCGCCGTTACTGTCTCCTAACATCCGTTTTGATTCTTTACCCTCTCTCTGTCTTTTGTGTGCAGGGAGGGGGTTTTTTTTGATTGCCACACAATAAAAATCATGTTTAATCTCTTCTGTCTTCTCTGGATCTGTGTTCATAGTAGTGTGTAGTAATAACGGAAGCCCTCGGCCTTAATTGGTCGGGGGTTTTTGTTAGCTAATGGATGAGTGCCTTTTATTATGGCCATTCCTAAATCAGTAACAATTGCAGGGCATCGCATCGCCATTAAGAGGCAGGCGCTAGATGATTGTTATGGCCAGTATCGGCACGACGAGCGCATCATTTTGCTTAACTCTAGTATTTCCGGGAAAGAGTTAGCTTTGACCTTGCGCCACGAAATGGTTGAAGCCTCGCTGCTGCTTTCTGGGGTTGGTTGGTGTGACAGGTATGAACAAGAGGCCGTTGTCCGGTGCATGGATGAGGTGTTTTTCCCGGCTTGGGAAAGGACGCGCAAAAAACTAAAATTATGAAGGTTCCAAGATTAAGACTTAGCGAAAACGAATACACGTTAATAAAGCAGCTTAGAGAAAAAGGTGTTGCAACCGAGCTTGTCAATCAGTGCGACGAGGCCGGGCTACCATTGTCTAATGTAAAACATTTCTGGTACAAGAGTGAGAAGTTTTCGATCTTCAGCAAGACAGACGGCTTACAGCTAGAAGACGTCTTCGATCCTATTATCAAAGACGTTCAAAGGTATTCGCCAAAGATGCGAAAGATTAAGCGCGCAAAGGTCAAAAACCCGCACTGTTTGATTTTAGACCCGGCTGATATTCATGTCGGTAAGTATGCGACCAACTCCGAGGCTGGGGAATCCTACGACATCAAGAAAGCGGTCTCAATCGTAGACACCGGGATTGACTCGCTAATTCAGAAAGCAAGCGGGTTCCCTTTGGATAAGATTATCTTTGTAATCGGCAATGATTGCTTGCACATAGATAGCCCTAAAAACACCACTACGGCAGGCACGGGGGTCGATGTCAGTGGAAGCTGGCACGAAGCTTTTTTAGCCGCCAAGGATATGTATGTGCGCGCAATCGAGAAGTGTGTCCCTTTGGCTGATGTCGAAATTATTTTTTGCCCCTCAAATCACGATTTCATGAGTGGTTTTATGCTCGCCCACACAATTAAGGCATATTTCCGCAAAAGCAAAAATATCACGTTTGACGTTTCAATCGCTCATCGGAAGTACACGGCATACGGCAAGAACCTTTTATCATTTAGTCACGGCGATGGAGCGCGCATGGAAAACACGCCGCTTCTGATGGCGACCGAGCGCCCGGAGATGTGGAGCAACAGCGCGCATCGATATATTTACCTCCACCACATTCATCACAAACAGACAAACAAGTTCATAACTTCTGGAAAAGACTTCATTGGGGTCACTTGCGAATACTTGCGCAGCCCGTCAGCGAGTGACGCATGGCATGCTAAGTCTGGTTATCGGAGCCCTAAAGCGGTCGAGGCGTTTGTGCATTCATACGATCACGGTCAGGTTGCTAGGCTGACACATTTTATTGAGCCGGATGCTAAGGTCTGCAAATGCGGAGCGCATCTTTATAACAATTACACGCACGGCTGGATTTGCCCTCGTTGCGATGAGTAGACACAAAAAAGCCGGAGATTTCTCCCCGGCCTGTAGTTTTTTAGTTGGTGGCAGATTGAGGCTCTGCCGGGCCTGAGATTATTTATGAAGGCATTGTTTTTTTATACTCTTTCTCATCCCTTAATATTTGCCGCCTTAATCCCTCTGCGGTCAGCACAAAAGCATTACCTAACTCATCCCAAACACATGCTAGGTGGTTATTTTTTTTGGTTCTTAGTTGCCTCAGCCTTAACTCATCGGCAAGACACACATCACGAACATAGATATATTGGGTTTTAAAATCCTCTATAAAAGAGGTTAGAGCAATTTTTTGATTTGGTGGGCACATCGTTTTGTTTTTCATATCTGCACGTAGTAAATCATGCTTTTTGATTCCCGTCAACCACCAAAATGAAGATAATTGCACAAAAAAAGAGCGAGGCAATTAAGCCCCGCTCTTGCGGTTAGGGTAAAGATGCTATTCGTTTGGAAGGCCAGAAAATGGAACTGAACAGCCATGAAGCTCCATGTCATATTTTTGCAAATCGTAAATAATGTTTAACACATCATTAATGTTTACAAGTCGGTTCCCATTGTGAAGCATCACATTGCGATCAACTATTGATTGGACTCTTTGCGCAATTTCACGATTGGAGTCATAACTCTTTTTCATTGCAAGGGCATCTTTGTCTACTTTGGTTTTTTGTGTTTTCATAATAATAACTTTGTAAAAATCAAACTTGAATAGGTCTGTCAAAGAACGGTTGTCGCATTGGTCTAGGACTCAATTGCTTAGACGCAGTTTATGCTACTGATGATTAATGTCAACACCTTTTTTCTAGAGGGGTTTGAAAAGGTTAAATTAATATCCATCAAACAGACTAGTTTTTTGCTAAAAAAGGCCACTTGATAAAAATGCGCTAAAACATTCGATTTATCTTGTGGCATACACCAAAAACGTGTATTCCTTATGTGTCGGCAGGAAAAAGCCTGCTGCAAACTACAAAAACTATTATGAAACTAAAAAACGCCAGAAACAAGTTAGAGAAAGCAGGGTTTGCTGTAAGGATTAAACCTTGGAACTGCTACAAAGCAGAGACAGAATTTGGTAAGTATGTTATAGAATTCAAAGCTGACTGCGATGGAGATGTCAGCCATTTTTCTGTTTGGAGTAAAGACGATTTGCCAGATATGCAATCAGATTATTTCCCGTATTTCTTTTTTGATACCTGCAAAAGAGCAATTGAATTTGCATCACGTTAATAAATATGAGATCTCGCATCAACAAAGCCATTAGCCACCTCGGTCTTGAGATCGCAGGTGGTGGCCGCGATGGGGTGTTCTACTTTGTAAACATTGCCAGCAATAGAGCCCTTGAGGCAAATTCGGTCTACGTCTCAGCAATGAGCCATCTTTCTGTGTCTGAGTGGCGCGAAGAGGCTGAGATCGCCCTAAAGGATGATAAGGCTATCAGAGCTGGATCTCTCAAGCCTTGTTACTGGTGTTGAGCCTGTAAGCCGCTCAGGAAGGCCGAGGGATAAGCTTTGCTCTCTAGTGAACAGATCAAGCGTCTCGCCTTGCACAAGCCCTCCCATCGACTCCCAGACGGATCTGCCGCCTGCTAGGTTTATCGTCGAGCCCGTCTTTCTTATGAATGGCGGGTTTTCTGCTTCTAGGTTTACGCTGCCAATATAAGGGAGCCAGTTTTGCGCCTCTCTTAGGTTTTCAGCAAAGTCAGCCGGGGGAGTCTCAAAAATGTAGCTGAGTGGCTTGTAAAACGTCTGATCTGTCAATTCACGGTCAAGCAAAAGGATTTCAAGATCTAAATCAAAGAAGATAGTTGTGTCATTATTGTTTGGCCCCCCCACTACTCTGCTCACAAAATCAGAGTCATTAATCAGATCAACGATCCAATCGTCTGTGATAGTAGCATTATCCTCAAAGATCCAAACCGTTCCCGCAAGTCTTGCTTTCTGCACTGATTGAACATCAGACAACCAACTTGGAATCTCTAAATCAGGATCGTAAATAATAGCCCAACGGTTATGGGTGTTAATGTCTAAATCTGTGCCATCTTCTAATTTGATAAACGGAGTAACTCCTCCAGAGTATTGCTGTGAAGTCGCATCAGTAGACCAAAGGTTTAAATTCCTTGTTGCTGCTATTGAGGGATAAGTTGACTCAAATCGATACCAAACAGGAAACAGTTTCTCAATCGTTGTTTTTTGCACTGTGACCGAGTTGGCCATTGCGTTAGCGGTGCTTATCGTGACGCCGTCAATCGGATCAGGAGGAACAAAATCAACAAGCTCAGGCCCACTGACAGGAACGATTTGGCGAGTACCTGAGCTAGTTCCTGACGAGATTTCTTTGAATGAAATTGACCCATCAAGTAGCCTTTCAGCATAAGGGACAGAAACGCTGTCAATCTTTAATGAGTATTGAGCCTCTAAAGATCCAGATATTACTGGATCAGATCCTAAAGTTAATAATTCTGCACCGTTTTGGTATGAAAACTCTAGTTTCAAAACATACCTAGCTTTCATTGGGGCAAAGTAAATAGCGTTTTGATATGTTACACCATACGAATACCACTCGACTCCATTTGATCCAGCTTCCTCAAGCTCTCCAGAAATATCTCTGTATCCTATTTCGTCAGTCTTAGGGTCGATCCAAAACAAGAATGGTATTTCATTAGGTACTGAATAGACTTTCCCATCTGGCCCTAAGACAGAAGAAAAAGATTTTAATTTGTAGCCGTCAAATTCGCTAGATGTTCCACTGGCGTAAGTATTTTTATAAATACGCAAAGCAGGAGGCAAAGGTATCTCAACGGCTGAATCGTCGCTTGTGTCTATCTTTAAAATTGCATTAGCGTGTCGAGGAAAACAATAGATACAACCATTCTCTGGGACATAAGTGCCGCCGGAATACTTACTCCAATAAGTCGCATGAATAGTTAAATCTGTGACATGATAGCCATCTGTTGGCCAAGTATTAGTGTAATACGGTTCGTTTCCTGTGATGACATCGTTACCAACTGCTACGTTATCGGTGTCAGGGTTTACAATTACAATTCTATCAGCGCCATATGGAGTTAAGTAAATCTTTCCGTTATCGGCTTTTGTTGCGCCGAAATAAGTATCATAAATCCATGTGTAGATAGAGCCCGAAATTTCAGTCTCCCAATTTGGGCGAACTTCATAAATACCGCCCACCCTGTCACCATTACCGTCAACTGGGAAATTAATATCTAATAAGGTTCTTCCGAAAGGATTAGGGGAGGCAGAACTGTGCGCCGCCACTTTTGGATGATCAATATCAAATTTTAAAACGTATGGTGTCCCGCTATTTTCACTTGCTCCTCTAGAATAGACAGAGCTATAAATATTACCATTATGTTCCGCGCCTCCTCTAACATTTTCTGGATTGTAACCCAAATAAGAATCATTTGCGTCTGATACAACCCTTGGCGGTGGTGTTACGTAAGGATCGCTAACTGTTCCAGCAGCAGAAGGATTGATTCTTAAATAAGAAGAATACCCTGTAGGGTTTGCATAAATAAAACCATCACTTGCGGTCATTGTGTCAATCACCTTATTTAAAACGGTTGTCGCAAAAGCAACAGTGCCGCCGTTGCTAGTGGTGTCAGTAGAGGGATCAATTACCAACAAATTGCCTGCTGCGTAAGGAGTGCAGAAAATTTTACCATTACTTTCTGCAATACCTCGGAATTTTAAATTACCCGGAGCGCCTAAATCGCTGCCAATATACTTTAATGTTGCGTCTTCCGGTCTTGAGATTTTTTGCAGTTCTTCCTTTTTTCTTCGCGAAACTCTAAACTCAGGATGTCCAATTGTTGAATAATCAAACCAACCAACCGCATCAGGAACCATTCTAAGAAGTTCGGACAAAGCTCTTGCAAACGAAGCATCTTGAAATGTAGTTGTTGGAATATCATAACAATCTTCCATTGCACCAAGAGCAACAGGAAGACCAAGATTTTGCATCCTGTCAAACAACCGCTGAATGTGACTTTCTACCCTTCCGATCTCGCATCTAAATTGCGGCCTTTCAGTTGCCTCACTCCCAACACCAACAATCTCAGAAAGAGCAGTTTGCTCTAGCCACCAAAACGGACCTGAGACGATAACATCAACCGACAGGTTCCCTTCCCCCCATTCGTTTTGAACGTTTGTAACAATCCCGCAAAAAATCCTTTGTGAGCTTTCAAACAGTTCAATGTATTGCCCTTCTTCTGGGATTTCTTGCTCTCTAGCATTTAGATACTCTGGCTCTATTGAGAAAGTTAATTCGTCAACACCAAGCGATTGATAACTCAATGAACCGCTTGCCCCTATTTCTGCAAAATCAATTTGTGCAGGCCCAAACGTCTTACCTTCTTCTCCTGCAATAGTAATCATCTCCGGGGATTCTGGTTGTTGACTCGCTCAGTCAATTGGATATTTTTGGTTTTTGTTGTCGCTATTGTCTGGGTCAATTGGTCAACCGTGCTTTGCAAGCGATCAATCATCAAAGTGTTTTCTTTAGTGGCTCCGACCACCGTAGTTGTAAGGCGGCCGAGAACCTGACTTGTCTGACCTAGCTCTTCAGCGGTCAGAGTGTCATCATCCATAATTTTGCGGAATTGTTCGTTGGCAATTTCCACACGCTTGCGATCCGCCTCGGTCATTGCTGAGGTGTCTTTTGCCGCAGTTGTAAGCGCAGAAACACCAGCAGAAAGTTCCGCGCGTGCTTCTTTTGCAACCTCATTGCTTGCCTTTGCTTCGATAAGCTTAGTTTTTAGCTCAACCGCTTGCGTTTCAGTTTCTTCTGTTAATTTCGCAAGATTAAACGCTTCTCCCTGAAGAACGCTAAAATTCATTTGCTGCTCTTCAGCCGCCTGCCTAGCTGATTCAAGTGACTTAATAGAGCTTTCAAACTGGCTTAACCTTTCAGTGGCTTCGACAAGTTGCCTCCGCTCTTCTTCTCCAAATAATTGTTTCGCGCCTTCAATTCTCGCTTCTCCAGTAGACACTTTAGAACGAAAACCAAATAAACCCGTTTTCTTTTTTTCTTTCTCGCCTCTCTCGATTGCCTTCTCAGAAGTTTGTTGTAATGCTTGTAAAGCATTGCGTTGGTCGCGTATTTCCGCCTCCTCGTTCTGTAACTTTAAGATCCTCTCATCAAGCCTTACTTTTTCCGCTCCTGCCGCAAGCCTTTGATCTTCAATTAGTTGACGCTTCTCCTTTGCTTGTAAAATCTTTTCTTCCGCAGCACTTTCAACTCTTGATATTTCTAACTGCTTGCGTTTCTCGTCAGCCTCTTGCGGGCTAATTTCTTTATCTCCTTCTGCTCTTGCAATTTCTTGCAGCTCTAGGTCTTGCGTAATTTTAGCAAGCTCCAGCTCTGCCTGTCGCTTCTTTTGGATGAAGCTTGTATTTCTTGCAAGTGCTGCGCTTTGATGATCAAGAGAATCGACAACGGCAGCAATTTGCGCGCGCATGGCAGAAGTGCCATCTTTGGCCGCAATCTCATAGAACTCGTTAATCTGATCCCTAGCAGCCTCAACTATTGCGTTAAGATTTGAAATCTCCTTCCCTGATCGAGACATTGCCTCAACCAATTGCGTTAATCCAACAGCAGCCAACGAAATAACGCCAGCAAGACCAGCGCCGCCGCCCATGAATTGAACCAGTTGGGGGATGTTGTTAAGCACACCCCTCATTCCATACTGAGCATCCTCAACGGCTCGCGAAAATTCTAACGCTGCAAGCCCCGCGTTCTTTGTTGATTTTGCATTTTTGCCCTGAGCTGTTGCCATTTGGCGACCACTGCCAGCCGTCTTTTCAAGCGATCCGGCAAGCTTATCAACGTCTTTTCTGATCTTTGGGTCAAGCCCGTCAATCTTATCAAGTTCGCGTCTAAGATCGGCAGCAGAGTCTTCTACGTTATCAAGCGCCCGGTCTGTGTCGATGGCAGTGCGCCCAACCTTCTTGATACCTTTTTCCGCTTCACGGGCTCCTTTGGAGTCTGCGCGTGTTCGGAAATTAATATCGACATTTTTACCAGCCATCTAATTACACTTTTTTAAGCGACAACAACGAGCCTGCAAGAATCTTAACTTGTTGTCCTGATGTTTCGCATTTAATAGACAAGCCAAGATTTGCAGTAGGATTAACTGAGTTTGTCGCTACGATTCCGTCGATAGTCATTATTTCCGGGTCAGTAGATTGAAAACTAGCAAAATTAACATCCTGATCAAAAGCGTTAATATTGAAAGACTCATTATCAAGGTTTAACTTTGCCGTTAGGTGTGACAATGAAGAAGTTGGACCCGTCAAGCGTGGCCTAATGCAGTGACTTGATGATGCTCCTTGCACTCTTAAAACAGCCGAAAGCTTGTAGATGCTACTAGTTTCAAGAGCAAGATTAAAGCCGCTGACCGCTTGAGGTGTGTTGCTTGTGGTCGCAAAATCTGCTGAAAGAATTTTGTTCTGGTCATCAAGTGCTGCTCTGAAATCTGAAACGTTAGAGATTCCAGTTCCATCTCCTAAAACAATAAAACCGTTGCCATCAGGTAAATTTACTACTCGGTTTGCGGATGCAAACGTCCCAACTTTGGTGTGGAAACCATAGCTGTTTTCTACCCCAAAATGATTAGCAAACAAAAGCAAACCACTAGCCGTTCCATCTCCTTGGGCAACTCTTGCGCCTGATCCTAAAGTTTGATTGTAAAGGTGTAAAAGGGTGTTTTGACTGTTGTCAGGAGACCCTTTAGATTTGTTAATTATTGTGTAAGTTTGCATTTTAAATTAGTTCCCATTTGTTTGAGTCATTAGCAGCCCATAATGAATTGTCTGTTGCAAGCCATTTTTGTGAATATCCACCATCGCTAATCGTAATTTCTTCGCCTCCTAACCCTTCAAAAGCAATTACAAGATCAAATTGGTTTTTCTCCCATCTTTGTGATGGCGTTACGCTTTCAATGCAAAAGTCTTTTATTTGGGTAGATCCTCCGTTTTCGACCTCAATTAACAAATTTCCAGAACCTAAGCCCAAATAAGAAGAGGCCAATTGCAGTTGTCTAGTTTGCCGCTCTGCTAAACTTGTAAAGGTCATAACTCGCGACCAAGAAAACGACCTAATTGCGTTTCCTCGGTAACGAGCCTTCCCCCATTTAGCGCCTACAAACCTAGATTCCTGTATCTGTTGGGAAATTGGATGTACTGGCTCTTCAATCATCTTATCGCCATAGTCTAAAAGAACTACACCATTTAAGGTGTAGCGATAACATGATTGGATCATAAATTAAACGTTTTGTACGTTATCAAGTTCAATAACATTAAAAGCACTATCGTTTTGAGTGAACCGCAAACGAGGAAAAACAGATTTATCATTGTAGGTTGGTAGCTCAATCATCTCAAGCTTACCCCAAAGGTCCATTGTCCAAATTTCTTCTGCTTTATTTACGTTTGTTGCTTGGAATTTAAGCCATCCGTAAATCTCACGCACGTTTTTAGCGTAAGGAGTTACTGAAGCATCATCAGCAACTTCAGCAGCAAGACCAAGCATCAGCCTGTAAATTGGCTCGGCGTGATTTTTAAGAGTAAATTCCCAGCCGTCTTCTAGGACAACGCTGGTTGTCTCTTGGCGATACCGACCACTTTCAAAACATTTAAATGGGGTGTCTTCTTCAGTAACACGGTAAGGAGTTAAATCATTAACACATCCGAGGGTTCTCCAATTGCTAGTTGGATCGAAGGTTGGTTTGGCAGTTTTTGAAACTGTTACACTGTCAACAGTTACGCCGCTCTCGATGAAATACAGCGTCGAGCCGAGCATTGTCTTTTGAAGATTATATTGAGGCATTTTATTTTATGGTTGAGGTTTTTTAGTTTAAATTTATGCGACTCCCTCGATTTTAACTTTGCCCAGTTCTTTAAGGGCTTCGGCTTTGTCTTTTGGAAGGTTTGCTTTTGTGCCAGCAAGGCATAACATTGAGCCGATTTTAGTGTGGTCTTCAATTACTACACATGAATACAAAACCTCATTTTGGGGCTTTGCTTGCTTTGTTTTGGCGGCTTTCTTAGCCTGCTTTTTAGCTTCTTCGCTCATTAGGGTAAATTATGTTTTAACTGAAGGGTCAACTCGTGAATCAAGAATTTCGGGTTGGGTATTAATCGCCCCCGCAAAACTTGCGCGTTGTTCTGACAGAAAGCGTCATGCTTCCAATCGTGTAAAGCTTTGTGAGTGGCCTCAACCAAATCGGTGTTTTTTGGATTAGTGCCTCTAAGGACGGGCTGAGTCCAAATCGTGATTGAAAACGACGAAGTTAAAGTTGAATCATTAACATCTAAATCATTTGGCTCGTAGCCATCAAAAAGGATGATAATGACGCCACCCTTTGCCTTTTGGATCGCTTTGGCAAACTCGGCAGCAATGTCTTTTTGTTTATCAACAATAACCTCGACCGACGAAAGGGCAGACACACCATCAAGGAGTGTTTTTATCTCATCAGCTTTGTCGAGGAACGCGCTCATTAAAATTTGTATAAAGGATCACCGCCAAAACATCCGGTATCTCTGCCTCCGATATATGATCCATCTGGTTTTTCAATACCGATGTCACAAGCAGCAACATCAGAAAGGAAGTCTTGAGCAGCCCGGTATTCGTCTTTCCTTAGATCTCCTTCGTCTTCTAGGCCAGTAGAAGGAAGGCTGGCGCGTAGGTCATGCTTGGCGAGCGTGGCGGCAGCGTGCAGGCATTCTTCTGGAATCGTTCCGGCGTCACCAAGTGGGTTGTCATCACAAGCGGCAACTTTAGCTCTTACTAAGGCCGTTACTTGTAACAGTATTCCCGAAAGACGGTTTCCGTCTCCTCCTCCTGTTGTTTCAATAGCATCAAGCTCGTCGAACGCCAAGCGGTCGCGAACATGATCGACTGTTAACTGAATCCAAGCCACAAAAAGAGGATGACCTTTGCAAGCCGTCCCCTCCATTGTTGCTAGTGGTCCCCAGTTTACGATTCTAACGCTGCTAGATAAACACTAAGTAGGTTAAGAGTGTGAGCTGGTGGCGTTGCCCCTTGGAAAAACTTCTCGACTGATCTGGCGCTCTTATAGAAGCAAAAAGCCGCAAACTGAGAACGAGACCACCCAAGGCGATCGATTACAGCTTTCATACCTTCAGTTATTTGCATAGGCTGGCCAAGGTCGTTTAATATAACCGGGATACCTCGTTGGCTTGCAGGGTGATGACAAGTTATCTCCATTTGTTGCGCTCTTTTGTCTTTTTTTTGCGGCGGGTTTCAGTTTTCGATAAATTTGCCCAAACAACTGCAATCATTAACGGCAGTGTTAGCAAGACGCCAATTGTTAGGAGAAACTCTCTCATGTGGTAAAGGAAACACACTTTTGCGGTGTGGCGACAAGCCTAAAGTGAAAAAAAAGCAAAATAAGCATTGCAATCACCGAGCAGTGTCAATAAGTCTCTTGCATGGCTTTAACATTAACGTTCGCGTTCTTCCTCTTGTCAGTAATCCTGACAGTTCTATCAATCGGCTTCTTCATCCGGGCATTCCTTGGAAGTGATGGGCTCGACTACTCAAAATCTAGGCTCAAGGTATGGCCTCGAATTAAACGATACCTACAACTAAAATAGAACACTAAAACTATGACACAAATAATTAAAACACAAACGGGAGCTGATTCTCAGCTTGCCCTTATCCTTGAGCTTGCTAAGAGCCCAGAGGTTGACGCTAACAAGTTGGAGCAGCTAGTGAAGCTGCACAACCAAGAAAAGGATCGACAAGCACGAGATGAGGCTTACCGCGCTCTAGCCCTATTCAAGCAGGAAGTGCCTGTAATCCCGAAAATGAGGGACGGCGCTAAAACTCGCGGCGGTCAGGTTGCATTTAGGTATTCAGCAATGGACGATCTTGTCAGGTTTGTGAAGCCTTTTGCCGATAAGCACGGTCTAAGTTGGACGTTTAGCCACGAGATCCAAAACAACAAACAGATAACCATTTGCCGGGTTCTGCATATCTCTGGATTTACTTTCCCGGAAACCACTATTCCAATTCCGTTTGCTAAACCTCAGAGCCAGCTTACGAGCGACATTCAAGCCGGGGGCATTACAAACACGTACGGGGAACGGTACGCACTTAAGGCTGCGCTAGGGCTCGTATTTACTGATGACGACACTGATGGAGTGTTACCAAAACCCGACACGGTGACGCAAACAACCGTTGACGATGCGATTAAGCTCCAAATGGAACGCGCAGGCGTAACCAGTGATCAGCTCAATGCAGCGTTGACTAAAAAGGGCGTTGATCTTGACGGCTGGGGCTGGGAAGAGCAAAGCGATAAGGTTAAAAGTCGAATTGTGTCAGGTTGGGACAAACTTTTTACATCCGAAGCATAATGAGAAAACGCACACTTGCCGAAGCACTGAGCGTTCTACCCGAACCGCTTGCAACGAAAGCAATACGACAAGCTAACCCTGAGCGATTTACAGCTAGGGTTGATTCTATTTTTGACGCTGTTGCAGGCTTCGCTGATTGGTCTAAAACCCCGGAAGGGCTTGAGTTTTGGATCGAAGTTAGCGAGGCAATTGACGATGACGAAATTAACGAAGAAAAGATCAACCAACTACTAAACCTATGAAAGACCCATTTGAAAACATTATTTACCCGACAAATCCCCGAAACGAGATCGTGATCGGTATGCCAGATACTGAGTATCGATCTGCTGACGGATTATCACCTAGCGGCCTAAAGAAAGCAGTCGAAGACCTTGGCGGGTTTGGTGAGCCAAAAGGCTCCGCTGCCCGTCTGAGATCTTACCTTGCCGGAGAAATTGAAAACAAGGTATCAAAGGCTTTAGGTCTTGGGACGCTTGCGCACAGGCTAATCCTTGAGTCTGACGAGTTTATCGTGATAAACGACGAACGCCGTCAAGAGATGGAAGCGGCGAGATTAGAACGCAAACGTGACCAGCTTTTTGCGGATTACTCAGCTCGAAAATTTATGTGTAATTTTGCTGAAGCCAAAGCATTCAAGGTCGAAAACAACCGAACGCCGGATGAGTCAGAGCAAAAGGTTCTGATTAGGTCACGAATTGAGAGAGAGTTGGCCGCTGATTCTGGTCTAAACAAGAACTCTAAAGAGATGCTAGATCTGTCAGAGACTGCTCTGGTGCTTGATGATAGCTATGCAGACCACAAGACTGTTATCGGCATGAAAGACGCGCTAGATTTTGCGCCGATGAATTATGAAGCGAGGGAGGTGCTTGCAGACATAGACCAAAAAGAAAAACGGGTTGAGGTCAGCATTTTCTGCGTTGTTGATATTACAGTTGCGCCCGGTGTTACGATCCCGGTGCAGATGAAAGGTCGGCCTGATCTGGTCCTCAAGGGCGACACGCTCCACGACTACAAAACTTGCCGCTCAATCCATATTGAGGATTTTAGCAAAGAGTCGATTAAGCGCGGTTATTTCTTTTCGATGGCCATCTACTTGGAAATGCTAAGGCAATTAGCGACCAAAGTGCCAAAAGATCTTTGTGCGCTTTACAGCCTATCTGACAAACGCAAGGCGGTATTGTTAGCCCAAGAGACAACTGCACCTTTTGAGGCTTACCCGTACGAGATCCCTAACGCGCATCTAGTCGCTGGTTGGCATTGTGCTGATATGGCGCTGAAAGATGTCTGCAAACGCTACCTCGCGGATCGTAAAGGCGAAAAGGACGCTTGGAAGACTTGCATCGATCCGGTTCTTCTTGATCCGCTTTTTCCGGCGTCAATTTCTTACATGATCCAAGAGCTGGCAGGCAGTGAGCCGAAAGGAGGCTCTGATGAGTGATCTTTTTAGCGAAACTGTCTTTCTTCCGTTTGAGATCAGCAACAAGAACAACGGTCAGGGACGGTCATGGCATGGGTCGGCAAAAGATCGTAAACGGTTTGAGTTTGAGATCAAATCTCTCGGCTTAGTTAGGACTCCTTACCTTTTCCCGGTAAATGTTCACGTTGTGCGTGTGCTAGGAAAGGGGCAAAGGTTCTGGGACTCTAGCAGCGTGCTGCGTGGCAACTATAAGCAGCTAGAGGACGCTTTAGTTGCTTGCGGATGGTTTACGGATGATTCTATGACGTTCATAAAGCGAACATCTTCAGATCAGGACTCTACAAGGCGCGATCAAGGCCCAGCAGTAGAGATAACGATTACGGAAGCCGGAGCGTTTGAGCAGGAAGGGGGGCGTAAGTGATCCCTGACCTTTTTGACGAGTGGCAAGATGTTTGTCAGAACAAGCATCAAGGCAATGAGCAATCTGCCGAAGCCTTCCAAACAAAAGTTAAACCTACTTTGAGGCAACGACAAATTGAGGTATTGCAGGCAATAAACAACGCCGGAAATCAAGGGCTTACCTGTAAAGAGCTTGCCAAAGCGTGGGGAATCGGCATGAATGCGATCAGTGGACGATTCTCAGAGCTGAAAAGGCTAGGCGAAATAGAGCCAGCGGGATCATCCAGACAAGGATCAAGACCCTACAAAACTACACGAAAATGAACTACCTAAACATAAACACAGATATTCTAAGATCAGAGGACTATTTAGGCGCGGAGCCAGTCGAGAGAGCAACTTGGCTCAATCTTCTGGGATGGTGTGCGAGTCAGGAAAACGGTGGCGTTATCAAGGACGCAACGAGTTGGAAGTGCCGAAAATGGCAACAGATCGCAGGCGTGACTCTTCTTGAAGTGAAGACTGAAAGCGCGCTCTATTATTTTAATAAAGAAGGGAATCTGGTCGTCAACTACTACCCCAAAAGCATGGAGCAAACAGCGATTGCGCGCCGGGAAGCTGGAAGAAAGGGCGGGAAATCAACCTCTGAAGCAAAGGTGAAAGCCGCTCAGGAAAATGGCTCTAAGCAAAACCCAAGCAAACCGCCCAAGCAAAAGCCAAGCAAACACCCAACGAAAGATAAAGAAAAGAAAGATAAGATAAGGGAAGATAAAGAAAAGAAAGATACACCCCCTCAGTCCCCCAAAGGGGGATGTCCTTCTGTTTCTGAGATGATTGAGGTTATCCCGTTAGAGTTTGACGAAAAAAAAGCGAACGCCGCCAAAGAATGGGCATTCGATAAACAAGCGCGTACGATCAAGAAAAGCCGATTCCAGAGCCTTACGGCTTGGGAGAAGTCACTGAAAAGAATGAAACTTTATCCTACTTCGGTCTTAACTGACGCCATCGACAGAGCTATCGCAGCGGGCTGGCTTGGTTGGGAACAAGAAGGAATTAAGGCTTTACAAATCAACGCCGAGCAAACAAACCTAGAAAACTGGTCAACCAATGGAATCAAAACCCTCTAAAGAACAAGTTCGTAAGTGGCTTAAGAAGTGGAAATTCCCACGCCGCCACATTGAGAAGCTGGAATTCATGCACGGTCCTAGCTTGGAAATGGCAGAGAAGCACGTTGCTCGCGTTCTGTCGGGCGATCTCCTTTGCATCCTATGCGGTCACCGAGGACCGGGCAAAACGCAAATGGCGGCATTCTGGGGCCAGAGCGTGGCGACTGACATGAATCGCGCGCGCTATTACAAATGTCACGATCTCCTCTGTAAGATCCGCGAGCAGTTTGACAAAGATCGGCACAGGAGCGACTCGGCCAGAGAGGAGTTGGAAATGGCAAAGAAATGTCATTTTCTTGTCCTTGATGAATGGTCTGAGCTTGCCGGGACGGAATGGGAGAAGCGAACGCTGACAAATCTCATCGATCATCGATACGACGAAAAGCTCTCAACCGTGATCATTACGAATCACAGCCCGTCTGAGGCGATTGTTGCCGTTGGCGAGTCGATCTGGAACCGAGCAGAGGAGACCGGGGGAATCCTGCTATGCGACTGGCAGAGCTATCGAAAGCACAAAAACGAGATCGAATGACTAAGCGAATCAAAGACACGATTGTAGCAAGTCGAATCATTGAGGCCGTTTGTGATTCTGCCGAGATTAAGCCGGAAGAAATGCTTTCATACACAAGACAATGGCGCGTCTCATATCCGAGGTTTGCCGCGATGATCCTTATTCGGCGTTACACATTTATGAGCCTGCACGACATTGGTAAGATCTTTAAGATTAACCACGCAAATGTTTGCTATGCGCTGCGCAAGCTTGCAACGGCAAAACCGGGCGACCGAATGGCGGCGACATACGAAGCAGCAGAGCAGGCGATCATTCAACGAAACAACAATCTATGAACCTAAACAAAACGATAATTGCCGGACGGCTTACCCGTGACCCAGAACTGAAGGCGCTTCCAAATGGAAACTCAGTGACTGAGCTAGGGTTAGCAGTAAACCAACGAACCAAAAAAGGAGAGGAATGGGTTGATGATCCAATTTTCCTTGATGTGTCAGTCTGGGGACGTCAGGCAGAGAATGCTTGCCAGTATCTCAAGAAAGGCTCGGTTGCTCTTGTAGAGGGGCGGCTGACAATGGATCAATGGGAAGACAAGCAAAGCGGTCAAAAGCGCAGCAAGATTAAGATTACAGCTCAAAATCTACAATTTGGGCCGAGAGTTGAAGGTCAAACTCAATCAAGTGCATCAGTTGCCAGTGGTGACGAGATTCCATTTTAATGGGTTACAACGAATATCATCCAACTTTGCAAGAGCACTTTATTCACAAGAAAAAGGCGCAAAGGCAAATTGGGACTTGTAAGATCTGCAAAAAAATGCCGATCCTGACGTATGAACCCGGTTGCTTGTCAGCTTACTGCGATTGCAAAACGTGGAAATCCCACGACGAAAATCGCATTGAGCTTGCTGCAATCATCCAGCGCGACCTTGAAACCATGACCTAATGTCAGACCCGGAAGAGAGCCTTAGCCATTTAAGAAAAGAGCATCATGTCTCTTGGGAAGAAGGGCGAGGCTATTTTCTGCGCGTCACAGTCATCTGGTCAACTAAGGTCGTTGGTAAACGGATTAAGGTTAGGCTAAGAACTAGAGATCTTGATGAAGCAATCGCACGGCGAGATACCATTATTGCGGCTTACTGTGCTTTAGGTTTTGAGACGGGATTAAAAGGTGAGCTTACTTTGAAGCCAAAAAAGTAAAATATTGATCACTGTTGAAATTAAGGGTTGACCTTAATCAAGGTTTAGTGTTTGCTTTGGTTGTTATGAAAAACACAAATTACGAACCACTAGATTTTTCTGATTACGA
>ERZ1039804.513-NODE-513-length-24873-cov-15.469216_pt1 | contig 24873 bp, 17 predicted proteins | sample MGYA00383089_ERZ1039804 | MGnify/ENA primary metagenome ERZ1039804 (study PRJEB29581, sample SAMEA5548359) | metagenome | biome: marine; feature: coastal; material: water | depth 1 m | study: Short-term variability in the microbial, nano- and picoplankton...
GAATTGTTATAATTTCTATTGCCACTTATATAGCCCTTTATAGATAATCTTTCTATTCGTTAATTACAGGTTCAACTGTTACAAATACACTTACAAATACAATGGATTAGGTTTCTCTGGATCTATACCCAATGTCTTAATTGCTTTTTCTACAACAGTTGCCTTGATTGTACCCTGATCGGCAAGTGCTTTTAGTGCAGAAACCACCACGAAATTACGATCAACTTCAAAGAAGTGACGAAGTGCCGCACGGCTATCACTGCGACCAAAGCCGTCAGTACCTAGCACATAGAATGGTTGGTCAATGTAAGCACGCATCTGCTCTGAGTATGCTTTCATATAATCTGTAGAAGCAATTACAGGTGCAGTACAGTCACCTAGTTGCTCAGTGATATAAGATGTTTTAGCTTTCTTAGTTGGGTGAAGCATATTCCAACGATCAACTGATTGGCCTTCACGAACCAATTCATTAACGCTGGTAAGACTCCAGATATCCGATTGAACATCAAATTGTTCTTTTAGAATCTCTGCCGCTGCAATTACCTCATTTAAGATAGTACCTGCACCCATAAGAGTGACTTTCTTATCACCTTTGTCAGCTTCAGCAAACTTGTACATACCTTTAACAATACCCTCTTCCGCACCTTCTGGCATGGCTGGCTGTACGTAGTTTTCATTCATAGTCGTTAGGTAGTAGAAGCAATTTTCTTGATCTTCAAACATACGCTTAACGCCGTCTTGAACAATCACTGCTAATTCGTAGCTAAAGGTTGCATCGTAACTTTTACAGTTAGGAATGGTATTTGCCAAAATAAGGCTGTGTCCATCCTGATGCTGAAGGCCTTCACCATTGAGTGTGGTTCTACCCGCAGTAGCGCCAATTAAGAAACCACGTGCTTGGCTATCGCCCGACGCCCACGCTAGATCACCAATACGCTGAAAACCAAACATTGAGTAAAAAATGTAGAATGGAATCATTGCGCAAGAGTTAGTGCTATAGGATGTAGCAAGTGCTAGCCAGGCAGACATTGCACCAGCTTCGTTAATGCCCTCTTCTAGAATCACACCTTTCTTATCTTCTTTGTAGTACATAATCTGCTGATGATCATGAGGTACGTATTTCTGGCCAGCAGAGGTATAGATACCTAGTTGACGGAACATACCTTCCATACCAAAGGTACGGGCTTCATCAGGGACGATTGGAACTACACGTTTACCAATATTTTTATCTTTAACCAGTGAAGAAAGAACCCTTACAAATGCCATGGTGGTTGAAATCTCACGTTCACCAGAGCTTTCAAGCTGCTTTTTAAAGGCACTTAATGGCGGTGTAGTCATAGGCTCAAAATCAGCCTTACGAGCAGGCAATGGACCGCCTAGCTCTTGACGACGACCCTTCATGTAGGCAATCTCAGGACTATCTTCTGCCGGTTTGTAGTATGGAACAGTCTCTAACTGATCATCTGGAATTGGTATACCGAAACGATCGCGGAACTTACGCAAGCTATCCATATCCAATTTTTTCACTGAGTGAGTATCGTTAGCTGCTTCACCCGCGCCACCTAGACCATAACCCTTAACAGTTTGCGCCAGGATAACTGTTGGTTTACCTTTACTTGCTGAGGCTTCCGCATAGGCTGCATAAACCTTGTATGGATCATGGCCACCGCGATTAAGCGCCATAATCTGTTCATCAGTCATGTCTTTAACAAGCTCAAGAAGCTCTGGGTATTTACCAAAGAAATGCTCGCGAGTGTAAGCACCACCGTTATATTTATAGTTCTGAAGCTCACCATCACAAACTTCATTCATACGCTTGATCAGTAAACCCGACTTATCTTTTTCAAGTAGTTGATCCCAGTGACGACCCCAAACCACTTTGATAACATTCCAGCCAGCGCCACGGAAAACACCTTCGAGTTCTTGCATAATTTTACCGTTACCACGCACAGGTCCATCTAGACGCTGTAGGTTACAGTTTATAACAAAAACAAGATTCTCAAGCTCTTCACGACCGGCTAAAGAGATAGCACCTAAACTTTCTGGCTCATCACACTCACCATCACCAAGGAAAGCCCATACTTTTCGATCGCCACGAGCCACAAGGTCTCTAGCCGACAGGTAACGCATAACATGCGCTTGATAGATAGCTTGAATTGGACCAAGACCCATAGATACTGTTGGGAACTGCCAATAATCTGGCATTAACCAGGGGTGAGGATAAGAAGAAAGACCTTTCCCATCCACTTCACGACGGAAGCTGTCCAGTTGGTCTTCTGAAAGTCTTCCTTCAAGGAAGGATCTCGCATACATACCTGGGGCACTGTGTCCCTGGAAGAACACTAAGTCACCGAGATTTTCACCCTCAGAACCTCTAAAGAAATAGTTGAAGCCGATGTCGTATAAAGTTGCTGCTGAAGAGAAGCTAGCGATATGACCACCGATGCCCTCACTTTGCTTATTAGCACGCATGACCATTGCAAGTGCATTCCAACGAATCAAAGATCGAACGCGACGCTCCATAAATAGATCGCCAGGCATGACTTTTTCTTTATTAGCAGGAATTGTATTGCAGTAAGGAGTAGTAATTGACTGCGGTAAGCCTACACCAGTATTTGTAGCACGGGCCTGTAGTTGACTTAAAATATAGGAAGCTCTTTCGCTACCTTGGGCTCGACAGATAGAGTCAAACGCCTCTAACCATTCTTGGGTTTCTGTTGGATCTAAATCCTGAGACATGCGGCACCAATCAATGTTAATGAATCAATATTTATAGAGCCCATGGCTGAAACAACCTCTTGCCTCGATAAAGAGACGCTTGGACCCTGTAATGAAGGCGCACATAATAATGTAGCGAGGCTACAAAATCAATGAAATTGAATAGTTTGAGCAATGAATTTTTAATAAGTATTTACATTATTTTAATACTATAATTCATTGATATAAATACTTATTATAAAAATTTATTTTAAGTTAGTTTAACTACAAAATTGGTTTTTTAAAGACTAATATGAAAACTTATAATACTCATTAACCGGATCATTAAAATTTACGGCCTGTTTAACATCATTATTATCGGCTGTACGAAGCCACAATTGACGCGGTGAATTGATAATTAAACGACTGTAGGCATCCCTTATATCATCAACATCAACTGCTTTGATAGATTGAGCTAACTGTTCTCTGAAATCAAAATCATAGTATCCAAGATTGATTGCCTTAATTGATCTCGAAGTCAATTCATTGAGATTTTCAGGGTCATCTTCCAAATTAACTAGCAACGCTCTTTTGTGCACTGATAAGCCTTGCTCGGTTAAATCCATAATAGACCTTTGAAAGTTTTGGCTAAAGCCTGCAAACGCCTGTTGTAACTTGCCTTCAGAGGCAACAGGCGACTGCACTATAAACGAGATGCCTGGCACCCGATTAATATGCATAGGGAATGCAGCAACCACATAACCGAGCTGCTTCTCGGTTCTCAACTCATTGTAAAAAGCTGAAGACATTATGTTAGCTAGCAGACTGATCAGGGCGCGCTCGTTTATACTGTCCGAATCGCCCTGAATGTAACGTAACACAACAGTATCATTGTGATCGACAAAAACTTCGCGGACTCTATCCCCTTGTGGAAGACTCACCACCGTTCGCGTTAATGCTAAATCTTTAAAGCTAAAATCCTTTAACAGTTGAGCAACCTGCGTAGCGGTATTTTTGGTGTGATTTCCAGCGACCAAAATATCTATTTTAACTTCGGCAAATAACTGTTTAAGAAATGACTCAACACCAGTAACTGTAATGGGCTTTAAGATCTCTACTTGTTCATTTGGAAGATAGCGACCGGCAATATCCGCGGAGAGATGCGTCATTACCTGTCTGAATGGATACTCGCGCTTAGCGTTTTGCTTATCTCTAATAAGTTGCTGCTTAGCCAGCATTAACTTATTAGCATCAATTGAAGCTGTTGTAATGGCAGATAAAAGTGTCTTAAGCAGCTCAAGTTGCTTGTCGGAATAACCATCAATCACAATGGATACACCCTGTTTCGTTGGCGATATACTGAAAGCAAGCCCCGCCATGGAGGCAGGATATAATGATTGTCGCAACTGATCCTGAATATATGCTGCGTAAAGCTCGGCAAATGAATACCCAGCGAGGCTATTTACTGCCTCAGAGTTCAAAGAGATAATAATCTTCCCTTTGGGCACGCCAAATTCAGTAGACTTTTGATGCCAAAGTCTCAGACCTGCGGAATCAACGAGCAACATCGGCTTTTTATCTTTCATCTCATCAATTAAATCCAAACTAGAGGGTATAAAAGGATTTGTGCCCACTAAGCTAAGATTAAACAAGGGATCAGTGTTTTTAAGCGCCTCGATTACTGGCATATCTATAGTTTTAACGGAAAAAGGTGCCTGATAAAACGCAGAAAGTTCTGAAGTATCGACCTCTGGCGCGATAACCATTAACAGCATGTTTTCTAAAACTAACCGCTCCATCAGATCAGAAATTAGCTGCGTATCTAACTTACTCCGCAGATAAGGAGCACGCAACAGATTTTCATCGCTATATTTATGCATGTTTGAAGCAAGCATAGTCACATAGTCAGACGGCTTGATCTTTTCAACAAAGCGAAAAGCTATATCACTCATCACAGCTAATTCAGCCTGCCGCCAAGGCTCTATCCCCTCTTGCTGTATCAGCGTTAACCAAGCAAAGAGCTCCACCAAAATTTGCTCATAATGTTGATAGCCCTCTGGAGTCAATCCAATGTCGATTGAAAACAATGTTGCACCACGGTCGGAAAGTGCAGGCCCCGCAGAAAGATTTTCTGCCCAACCCTTTTCTTTGAGTGCCTGAAGCAAACTACCCTGCCCCTCATAACCAATCATTTCACCCAAGTACATCGCTGGCTTAACTTTCCAGTGGCTATCTTGCTGGGGTAATTCAAACAATAAACTAAGCTCTCTCAGCTCCTTGAGCGGCTTTATACTCGCTTTTAGTGGCAATCTATCAGATTCGACCAGAGGCACCCTGTGTGGCTGTATCACTGTGTTTTTATTGGTGATCGGCGAAAATTGCTTCTCAACCATAGCTTGTAATTCATCTAATGAATCATTACCCAGCACCACAAGAGTCATGAGGTTAGCCGAATAATATCGGTTATACATGGCAATCAATTGATCGCGAAGTAAGCCATTCTTACTATCAACTAGGGTCTGGTTATTTCCTACGGTGAACTTGGATAATGGATGTTGAGGGTTAATGATCTCACGCAACACATCCCACTGACGCCGACTATCACTCTTTAATTTTAGTTGATATTCAGATTCAACAGCATTGCGCTCGCGGTTAACGTAGCTTGTATCGAAGGTCGGCTCGAAGAAGAATGGCGCAAATCGATCAAGGGCTTCTTCTAGAAACGCGGCATCAATGCTAAAAAAGTAATTAGTATGTTCGAGAGAGGTACTGGCATTATGAGAACCACCATGCTCATTAATAAATGTTTGATACTCTCCTGCCGAAGGGTAGCGCTGAGTCCCAAGAAATAGCATATGCTCGAGGAAATGTGCTAAACCCTCCGTATGCTCTGGGTTTTGATAACTACCCATATACAGATCAAGGGCAACAGCAGCTTTATCCGCGTTAGAATCAGATATAAGCAAGACGTCTAAATCATTTTTGAGCGTTAAACGGCGATAAGAACGCTGATCGTTTTCGCTTTTTATTATGCTCGCGCCAAGTTGAGAGCCTGATGAATTAGCCTTATCAAAAACACTGCATGAAGTGCTAAAAATAATGCATAAAAATAGGCCCAACAAGCGACAATGACGCCAAAGAACAGTCGGATAAAATTGTCGAAATAACACAACGATCGCTGTCATAGCCTGCTATTCAGCTGGTAACTCAGCCCTAGGCCATGCGTTATAAATAGCCTTTACCAATGTGGCTAACGGAATTGCAAAAAATAGCCCCCAAAAACCCCATATGCCACCAAAGATGAGCACCGCTACTACGATGGCCACTGGGTGCAAGTTAACCACCTCTGAAAATAATAGGGGCACCAATACATTGCCATCAATTATCTGAATAACAGCATAAAGCCCAATAAGCCATACAAAATCATTTGAAATACCCCACTGCAAATAGCCAACTAGCAATACAGGAATAGTAACTAATGTAGCGCCAATGTAAGGAATTAAAACGGATAGACCAACCAAGAGTGCCAATAAAGTGGCATATTTAAGATCAAGACATAAAAAGGCGATCAATGAAACTGAGCCAACGATTAGAATTTCAATGGCTTTACCACGAATATAATTGGCAAACTGGACATCCATTTCATCCCAAATAGTGGTCATAACCTGTCGTTCTTTTGGCAACATATTAGAGATGTAACCGAGTAAAATATCCTTATCCTTGAGCATAAAGAACACGAGTAACGGCACTAAAAATAGATATATTAATATGATAAGAATACTAGGAAAGCTACTAATAGAGAGGCTTAGCAACTGCTCTGCTAGATTTGCTAACTCCTCTGACATCCGTGCAATTAATATTTGAACCTGTTCGGGACTTATATAGGCTGCGGTTTTTTCTGGCAAAGAGCTAAACAGTTCTTTTAGCTGATAGACCATATTCGGAAGCTCTTTTAACAGGAGCGTTGTCTGTCTTCCAACAATTGGGACAAGTACAATTAATGCGGTTATAAAGGCGACTAAAAACAGTACATAGGTGGAAAGCACTGCAGGAATTTTAGAGAGGCCATATTTTTGTAGACTGTTAACCACACCCTGAAGTAAGAAGGTAAATATCATCGCGGCAATTACTGGCCCTAAAACGTTACCCAAGGTAGCGATAACAACTACAGAAACCACAAGAAAAATACTAAGAAGAACAGCCTCTTCGGTGCTAAAGTATTGTGCTAACCACCTTTGTAAAACCCTCTTCATAGTAACTCCGAAATTAAATATAAAACTTTAGTGTAAATATGGCATATTATATCCAGATAATACAGAGTTCAGACATGAAACCCATCTGTTTTTATTACCCAATCTAGCCTAATCAGCAGATCTTAAATGTAAACGCGCAAAATATGCATAATTTTAATGACAAATTAAAACACTTTTTAAGACCCATTAAGCGTAAAAAAACATCTCGCCTGTTTACCCTATTGTGGCTAGCAACTATTTCACTAAGTACTTATTCTGCTGATATTAGCCTTCCTTTACTTGGTGATAGCAGCTCCGGAGTGGTATCAAAGCAACAAGAATATAAATTAGGGAAATCTTGGCTCCAAGCTTTTAGGCGGCATGTAGAATTACATGACGACCCAATTATGCAATCCTACCTAGAGCAATTAACTTATGATTTAGTTGCTCATAGTGATCTTGATGATAGAAGACTTACTGTTGTAGTAGTGAACAACCCCACTTTAAATGCCTTTGCGGTTCCAGGCGGAGTTATTGGCATTCATACAGGCATTTTTTCTTACGCAGATACCGAGGATCAACTTAGTTCGATCATAGCTCATGAAATTGCACACCTAAGCCAACGACATTTTGCACGCTCTGTGGAAGCACAACGAAGTGCCGCAGCAATTAATTTAGCGGGGCTTTTGGCGACGATTATTGTTAGCTCTCAAACTGACACTAATGCTGCCATTGCCACCTTAACCGCATCTCAAGCAATGTCTGCGGACAAGCAACTTCGCTACAGTCGAAGCAATGAGCAAGAAGCCGATCGTCAAGGCATTAAGATCCTATCTAAATCTGGAAGAGACCCTGGAGCTTCTGCCGACATGTTATCTAATATGCTAGCTTTAGGACGATATAAAGGGGGGCGAGCACCTGAGTTTCTGCTGACACACCCAGTGACTGAAAGCCGAGTTGCCGATACAAGAGCTAGAACATATGGTGAAAAAACTCGCCATTATCCTGATCGCCCTAATTATTATTTCATGCAAGCAAGAGCAGTCGTTCTTTTAAACAAAGATTCAAAACGTTCAATAAGCTATTTTAAACAAAAAATCGCAGCGAACAATCTACAAAAAGATGCGGCTCAATACGGTCTGGCATTAGCTTATATAGAAGGCGGAGAGTATAAAAAAGCCAATCAATTAATCTCGTCCCTGCTTAGCACTAATCCTTTTAACTCTCTTTTTATTTACACTGATATTGAAAATGATATTGCTGCTAAAGAATATAAGTCAGCTCTAGTCAAACTTAAACTTCAACTTAAGCTCAACCTTAGAAATTACCCATTACAGTCATTACTTGCTGAAGCTCTATGGCAAAATAATCAATATAAGGCCTCAGCAAAAGTATTAACTGAATTGAGCAAGCAGCGCAAAGAGGATCCAGCCATTTGGTATAAATTAGCTGAGGTAAGAGGACTAGCTGGGGATATTTCGGGGGTTCATGAGGCGCGTGCTGAATATTTCGTATTAATTGGTGCCTTTGATCAAGCAAAAAAACAACTCAGTTTTGCCGCAGATCTATTAGCCTATGATTTCAAGCAACTATCGATCATAAATCAGCGGTTAATTGATATTGAACAGATGGAAAAGACTTTTAGAAGACTTTAACTGTTTGCCTTAAACGTCATCATGCGATCAAGCGCAGTGGTTGCGAGATTAGCAACATGGGCGTCCACATGCACCTCCCCACTGCCATCCTGCAAACAGGCCAGCAAATTCTGAAGACTATTCATACCCATCCAAGGACAGTTTGCACAACTTCTACAGGTCGCCCCGCTACCGCCGGTAGGTGCAATAATTAATTCTTTTTCAGGTACTGCCTGTTGCATCTTATAAAAGATACCCTGATCAGTAGCCACAATGAGCTGTTTATTGGGAAGCTCTTTGGCGGCAGCAATCAACTGGGAGGTAGACCCTACAACATCTGCTATTTCAACTACTGACTCTGGTGATTCAGGGTGAACCAAGACAGCCGACTCAGGATAGACCTTTTGCAGGTCGGTAATTCCTTTAGCCTTAAATTCTTCATGCACAATACAGCTACCGTCCCACATAAGAACGTCAGCACCGGTTTGTTTTTGCACATAGCTACCCAGATACTTGTCTGGCGCCCAAAGAATTTTTTCACCCAAAGAGTCGAGATGGTCAACTACATCAACCGCAATACTTGATGTTACAACCCAGTCTGCTCTGGCCTTAACCTGAGCAGAAGTATTAGCATAAACCACAACAGTTCGATCAGGATGCTGATCACAAAAAGCATTAAATTCATCTGCAGGACAGCCTACATCAAGCGAGCAGGTAGCCTCGAGAGTTGGCATTAAAACGGTTTTATTGGGTGTGAGAATCTTAGCCGTCTCACCCATAAATTTCACACCGACAACAATCAATGTCTCCGCATCATGGCGACTACCAAAACGTGCCATTTCGAGGGAATCAGCCACTACCCCGCCGGTTTCTTCGGCTAGAGCCTGTATTAGCGGGTCAGTATAATAATGGGCAACTATCACCGCATTCTTATCAATCAGAAGCTGCTTAATTTGCTGACGAACAACATCCTGCTGATCCGCGCTTAAGGGCTCATCCACAGAAACCTTTTCAAGATATTCTTTTACCTTAAGGCTTAGATCATTATTTGCTTGTAAAGAAAGGTCTTGTTGCATTGAAATAGATCTTAGTGAGAGGAAACCCAGTAAACAACCGCTGCAAGAACAATTACTACAACCGCAATAGCTGCAATAGCGTCTGCTTTTGAATCGCCAGATGATTGATTATTTGTGTCAGTCATTAATATTGTCCTGTAAGTTCATTGGTTAATTTAATTGTCTTGCATTTAAATTTGCGGCATTTTAACAAGCATTTATCAACCTGTCTTGCCCAAACACATCAGTATTCAACAAATTGACGTTATTCTTTTTAATTTGAGGTATATAGGGAAATATTAATTTAAAACCACTGTATCAATCTGTATCATACGACACCTTAATTACTGAAGAAGTCACACATAGCCTCGATGTATAGATACGATAATTACGACCAAAAAATTGTTGATGAACGCGTAGCGCAATTTAGAGACCAAACGGAACGTTATTTGGCGGGTAAAATAGCAGAAGAAGAATTTCTTCCACTGCGCCTGCAGAATGGCCTTTACGTTCAGCGTTTGGCTCCTATGCTCAGAATAGCTGTACCCTACGGTATGCTTTCTAGCAATCAAGTTAGAAAGCTTGCGCACATTGCGCGAGTTTATGACAAAGGCTACGTTCACTTTACGACCCGCCAGAATGTTCAGCTTAACTGGCCAGCACTGGAAGAAGTGCCCGATATTCTAGCTGAGCTTGCTAGTGTTGAAATGCATGCCATTCAAACCAGTGGTAACTGTATTCGTAACACTACTACCGATCAATTTGCCGGTGTTGCCGTAGATGAAATCGAAGACCCGCGCCCCTGGTGTGAGTTGATTCGTCAATGGTCAACCCTGCATCCAGAATTCGCTTTCTTGCCTCGTAAATTTAAAATTGCAGTATGTGGATCAGAGGAAGATCGCGCTGCTTTCTTGTTGCATGATATTGGCCTACAGCTAGTAAAAAATGCGCAGGGTGAGCTAGGTTTTGAAGTCTTTGTGGGTGGTGGCTTAGGCAGAACCCCTATTATTGGCTCTTCTATTCGCAAGTTCTTACCTAAGCAGCATCTTCTTTCCTACTTAGATGCCATTGTTCGAGTCTATAACCGCTATGGTAATAGAGACAACAAATACAAGGCGCGTATTAAAATACTCGTTAAAGCATGGACACCTGAAGTGTTTGCTAAAAGAGTTGAAGAAGAATGGGCAAATATCAAAGACGGCCCCTCCACACTCACCGATAGCGAAGTTGCACGTGTGTCCAGCTTCTTCACAGCTCCAGCCTATCAAGATATTGACTCAATTATCGCCGACCAATCACTGACTGCTCAGGCCACAGAAAACAATGCCTTTAGTCGTTGGTTAGAGCGCAATACCGAACGTCAAAAGCAAGCAGGATATCGATCGGTTACGCTTTCCTTGAAACCTGCCGGTGTTGCCCCCGGGGATGTAACTGATGCACAGCTAGAAACAATTGCAGATCTTTCCGACCAGTACGCCTTTGGTGAATTGCGGGCGACTCATAATCAAAATGTGGTGCTAACTGATGTTCTATATTCAGACCTCTTTGATCTCTGGCAAAAGGCCAAACAATCCGGTCTAGCCACACCCACCATTGGCACCATTAATGACATGATTTGCTGTCCGGGTGGAGACTACTGCTCACTAGCAAATGCTAAATCTATCCCTGTAGCAGAAGCGATACAGCGCAAGTTTTCTGATCTCGACTATGTCTACGATCTAGGTGACCTAGAACTTAATATTTCAGGCTGCATGAATGCCTGTGGCCACCATCATATTGGTCATATCGGTATTCTTGGTGTGGATAAAAAAGGTAAGGAATGGTACCAAATCCAACTGGGTGGAAGTGCTAATAAAAATGCATCTCTGGGCAAGGTTCTTGGCCCCTCTTTGTCACGTGACGAGATCACTGATGGCATTGAAAAGCTACTTGATGTCTATGTCGAAAATAGAATTGCTGACGAAAGCTTTCTTAATACCTATCAAAGAATTGGTATAGATAAGTTCAAGGAGAGAGTTTATGCCTCAAATTCTTAAAGATACTGAGGTTGTTTCTGATAACTGGATAGTGCTTGATGAGTCTGCTGAAAGCTTACCAACGGGTGATATTCTTCTGTCTTACGAGCAGTGGCAAAATTTTGCTGACCAACTCAGCAACCACAGTGGTAGCCTTGGCGTATGGCTAGAAGGCCATGCAGAAATTGAGCAATTAATTGAACCCCTTTTAGATCTACCTCTAATTGCCATTAATTTCCCAAAGTTTGCTGATGGACGGGGTTTTTCCTCCGCCAGATTGATTAGAGAAAGATACAACTACTCTGGCGAACTACGTGCCATTGGTGGTTTTATTCGCGATCAGTTATATTTACTTAAACGTTGTGGGTTTAATGCTTTCCAATTCTCTGACGAGAATGAATTATCCGATGCGGCTGAATCGCTCAAAGATTTCTCAGAAAATTATCAGGTCAGTGTTGATCAAAAAAAACCCTTATTCAGAAGACGGTAAATTATCTAAGTAACCAACTCAATAGGTCAGAGAATGGATCAACATGTTGTTTTTATCTTTTTTCTTATCTTTACCGGTGGCGCAGTCGTCGCATCGCTGGCTTTGTTTGGTCGCCAACCCCTTCTTGTCGCCTATATTGCCCTAGGCGCATTGCTTGGCCCCTATGGCCTTGAGTGGGTGACTGATGTCGAATTGATTGCGCAAATCTCCTCTATTGGCATCGTTTTTCTTCTGTTTTTACTGGGACTAGATATGCAGCCGCAGGCCTTACTGCGCGTTCTAAAACAGGTCGCCCATATCACATTAATTAGCTCGCTATTATTCGCCGCCACAGGCTTTGGGATAGCCTACTTATTCGGCTTTAGCTTTGTCGAATGCGCCATTGTTGGTGCTGCCATGATGTTCTCTAGCACCATTATTGGTATCAAATTACTTCCTACCACCGCACTGCATCACAAGCATTCTGGCGAACTAATGATTGGTATGCTGTTAATGCAAGATTTCATTGCCATCTTTGTACTACTTGTTTTGCTGTCAGCAAGTTCAGGCGCCAACAGCATTGCCAGTTTAGGAATTAGTATTGTTGCTCTTCCAGCATTAATTGCAGTATCAATGTTATTAGTAAAATATTTGCTCCAGCCACTTTTCACCCGCTTTGATCGCATTGGTGAATATATCTTCTTATTAACCATTGGCTGGTGTTTGGGAATTGCCGAACTTGCCGAGGTTATTGGACTGTCCAAGGAAATTGGTGCCTTTATTGCCGGCATCTCGTTAGCAACCAGTCCCATCGCACAGTACATTGCGCTTAACCTAAAACCCTTGCGCGATTTTTTTCTGATTCTGTTCTTCTTTGCTTTAGGGGGCGGGTTTGATCTTAGCTTATTAGCGACAATTGCAGTGCCAGCAATTATCTTGGCAGTGGCTATGTTAAGTCTAAAACCAGTAATCTATCGTTATTTACTGCGCTCACAGAGTGAGAACAATAGCCTTTCATGGGACTTGGGGTTTCGCTTGGGGCAGAACAGTGAGTTCTCTCTACTAATTGCTTATATGGCGTTTAGCACCTCTTTAATTGGCAATGATGCCTCGCATCTTATTCAGGCCACAGCAATTATTACCTTCCTGGTATCGAGCTATATTGTTGTGTTTAATTTCCCAAGCCCTATCGCAGTCAGCGACAAACTTCGCAGAGATTAACCTCTTACTTGTAAAGTTGAGAGGTATCGGTGAGGCGATTCCACCATTTAACTAAAAGTCGATCAGCACTCTCCTCTGCAGCTAATCCTATGCGCTGAGGAAATTTCTTTTTTTGAACATAGCTAATTTCAAATAACTTTGAGCTACCAGCCTGCTCGGTCAGATACTCATCACTGGTCATTAGATCGTCAATCAATGAAAGTTCTAAGGCACGGCTACCGAACCAGACCTCACCCGTAGCCACCTTATCTATATCAACATTAGGACGGCGCTCATTAATGTAAGACTTAAATAGTTGATGTGTGTCCTGCAAATCTTCAATAAATTTTTCGCGACCCTGCTCAGTATTTTCTCCAAACATAGTCAATGTTCTCTTGTGCTCACCAGCCGTTAACAATTCAAAATCAACGTCATTCTTTTTTAACAAACGATGGAAGTTAGGTAATTGAGCAACTACACCAATAGAACCAATGATGGCAAAAGGTGCCGCTAGGATTTTATCGCCAACACAGGCCATCATATAGCCTCCGCTAGCAGCCACCTTATCGACACAGATTGTAAGCGGGATTCCCTTTTTACGTAATCTATCTAACTGACTACTGGCAAGACCATAGCTATGAACCATACCACCCGAACTTTCTAGTTTCACAACAACCTCATCGGTTGTTTTAGCCTGAGTTAAGATTGCAGTCACTTCTTCACGCAACTGAGTTACTGCTGAAGCACTGATATTGCCATTAAACTTAACAACGAAGATTCGCTTTTCAGGGTTTTTCTCAGAATTTTCTTTACTTGAATCTGCCTTAGCCTTTTTCTTTTTCTCTTTCTTAATACGCTTAGCTTCAGCCTTCTTAGCAGCCTTATCAAGCAGGGCTTGGTTCATGGCTTCGCTGATTTCATTGTATTGATCATTCAGCGGATTAATCTCTAACTGACCCTTTTCGGCACCTTGATTATTTTTTTGACTGGCAATAATCCCAATGATGATGGCAAAAGCAACCACAAAGGTAATCGCTTTGGCGAGAAACAACCCATAATCTGCAAAAAATTCCAAACTAAACTCCATTATTTTCGTATGTAAGGTTGTTTTTATAAAAGTTTACAAATAACCCACAGGTAATCGTGTAATTATAGAGCAAATAAATATTTCAACAACGATATTGGCAGATAATTGAATAGACCGGCATTAATTGCAGCTGTCAGATGCTTTCGGTTGCAATATAAGAAGGCAAACGCTATGGTTTGCCAAATTATGTATCACGCTTTAATTGGCTCTAAGTGCAACCTTTAAAGCCAATAAAGCCAAATTTTTTGGTCATGCCATCACCACTGGATATACAAAGGAAATTTAAATGTCATCAACATTAGCCCAAGCATTTCAAAAAAACTTTCTCGGTAACTCCCCAGATTGGTACAGAAATACCATTATTATCTTTTTGATAGCCAATCCGATTCTTTTGATGATTTCAAGCCCGTTTGTGGTTGGTTGGGTCCTGATTGCTCAGTTTATTTTTACCCTCGCCATGGCTTTAAAATGTTATCCACTGCAACCTGGCGGACTACTTGCACTCGAGGCCATAATCCTAGGACTGGCTAGCCCAGATAATGTCTATCATGAAACTGTTGCTAATTTTCAAGTTATCCTCTTGCTAATGTTTATGGTAGCTGGCATCTATTTTATGCGCGATATGCTGCTCTACACATTCACTAAAATTCTACTCAATGTTCGCTCAAAAACCGTTTTATCGTTTCTTTTCTGCTTTTCTGGGGCTGTATTGTCGGCTTTTCTCGATGCATTAACGGTAACAGCTGTATTGATTACTGTTGCGGTAGGATTCTTCAGTGTTTACCACAGAGTAGCCTCTGGTAAACAGTTTGATGACGACCAGCACAACCATTCTGATGACAATCTTGTTCAGTCACAAAATTCAGAAAACTTAGAGCAGTTCCGTCAATTTCTTCGCAGCCTTATTATGCACGGTGCGGTGGGTACTGCTTTAGGGGGTGTAACCACACTTGTGGGTGAGCCTCAGAACCTGTTAATTGCTGAGAAAGCTGGCTGGCAGTTTATTGAGTTCTTTGTGCGCATGGCGCCTGTCACCATGCCTGTGTTTGTTTGTGGGTTAATTTGCTGTGTCATCCTAGAAAAAACCAAAATACTGGGTTATGGCGCACAGCTCCCAGAATCCGTTAGAGAAGTATTAACAGAGTCTAGTATTGAGGATGAGAAAAACCGAACCCAAGGACAGGTGGCTAAACTAATCTCTCAAGCAGTTATTGCTTTAATTTTAGTCTTTGCACTTGCCTTTCACTGGGCACCCGTAGGGCTTATTGGATTAATGATTATCGTGCTACTCACTGCATTTAACGGGGTTACTGAGGAGCATCAAATTGGTAAGGCTTTTGAAGAAGCCCTTCCGTTTACCGCATTGTTGGTTGTGTTCTTTGCCGTGGTTGCGGTTATTCATGAACAACATCTATTTTCACCCGTAATCAACTGGGTGCTTGCTATGGATCCAGCATCACAACCCGGTATCTTCTTTTTAGCTAATGGCTTACTTTCGGCCATCAGTGACAATGTATTTGTAGCCACGGTATATATTAACGAAGTCAGAGCTGCACTAGATTCTGGGATGATTGATCGCGAGCACTTCGACAAATTGGTGATTGCAATTAATACTGGAACCAACTTACCCAGTGTGGCAACACCCAATGGTCAGGCTGCTTTCTTATTCCTTCTAACCTCTGCGCTAGCCCCACTAATTAATCTTTCGTATATGCGCATGGTCATTATGGCACTGCCTTATACCGTTGTATTAACCATTGTTGGCTATATGGGTGTTATTAATTTAGCTTAAAACCCCTTCCTGAGGCTTTCTTGAGCCTCAGGATGTTTAAAACTGATTAGGTCAAGAGACTGACAATTGCCTGAGAAAGTTACATTCTTGGGCATCCTCGTCTAACTGTGTTGAGATTATCCCCTCCCATGCTGTTTTACAGGCATTCAGTGAACTAGGTAAGCAAAAAATTAGCGTGTCATTGGCCAATCCGGCGATGCATCTGGGTTGAATAGTTGTAGAACCCAAAGTTCGAAATGATAGCTGTCTAAATAATTCACCAAAACCAGCTATCTTTTTATCCAGTAAAGGCTCAATCGCCTCCGGTGTAATGTCACTTTGACCAAAGCCTGTACCACCGGTAGTAATGATTACATTAATCTTACTATTTGCTATCCATCGAGATAGCACCGCCCGCATCTGATAGACATCATCTTTTACGTGTTGATGCTCCAACAAGCAATGGGAAGACCTTATAGAATTTCGCAAGTACTTGCCCGAATCATCATTAGCCAAGCGCTTACTATTTGATAGGGTTAAAACTGCAACCTTAAAATAACTTTTACTAGGCGACATAGCTAAGCACCCAATTTGAGAGGTAGATGAGAACTTAAATAAGCTGCATTATTCAGATGAAAGTCTCTTATTGAAATAATAAGATGAGCTGCTCTGCGGTGATTATAATGGTTAGTTGCAAAACCCCATTGATTGCAGGCTAATTTACTTAGATCTTCAACTAAATCTTCTTGATCGTTAGCCGCCAGAGCCCAGTTGTATATGACCGGCATATAATACTCATAGGGTTTTTCTGTGTCGGATTCAGCTAAATCTAAAGGGTCCCATTGATTAGTAACCACATCACTAATAGAGCGATAAAGCGTATTGCTGTTTATGTAGGTATCCTTACCCATAGTAAATTCCATCTCCTTATTAACCCTAGGGCTTTTAAATCAGCCCGTAAAAACCAACAGGCTTAATTAAAAACTAGACTATATTGCTTCTGCTGGCAAACCTGTAGTGGTTAAATATGGCAATAAATTTACGATTAAATAAAAAGATATCTATTAAGTTTAAGGCCGTTAAGCGCATATAAAATACACATTTGCAGGTTGCATTTTATTTGCTCGTAAACCTTATGATGTAAAAGCAAGCTCTTACTATGGAGCACTCGTAGACAGTTCATCCCAGGTTGAAGAAAATACATTCTCACCATTAACATAGAAAATAGATTCTCCATGGAAGAATGAACGCTGACGATCACTGTTCCACCAGCCGCGAGTTTGACCTGACATGAAACCTACATTATCTAGGGTGGCCGATGCCGCTTGATCCTTGTTTTGAATTTTAAACAAATGCAGTTGATTTTCATTCACATAGCCCTGATCTGCTGATGAATAAGACATGGACACAGGAACTGAGAAACGGTCGGTGCTTTGATCAACTTGCTGGTACTGGAAAGCATTACGATTAAATTGAGCCGGTGAATGACTCCAACTATTTTCAAGCCCTTCGCCAATGATAATTTCTTCGATGGAATAGGGTTGAACGGACGGGGAAACGTTAAATAATTCTAACTTCACCTTACCTTCAATTTGACCTAATCCCAATAGTAGATTGTCGTTAACAGGATGCAAGAAATCAGAAAAACCTGGGACTTCAAGCACGCCTACTACCTCAGGTGCCTGATGGTTGCTTAGGTCTATAACATAGAGCGGGTCAATGGTTTCAAATGTGACTAAATAGAGTTTACTGCCAAAAAATCTCACCCCGTAAAGCGCTTCGTTAGGCTTTCCAATTTCATCAGGGCTAGCACTGTTAGGCAGCACAGATACCTGTTCCAGACTATAAGAATCCGGTGACTGCTGAAGCACTGTTAATCGATGGTCTCGAGCATCTTCGTTATCGCCAGTCCACTCACTTGTGACTACACGAACGTAGCCATCGTATTCATTGATTCTGAAATCAAGCTGGCCACGACCCGTTAGATGCCCCTGCACCTCACCTGAGCCTGTGTAGGCAAGATCGGTATCTAGATCAAATTTATGAATAAAACTTTTAGAATTATCGCCCCAGCCCTCTTGCTGAATAAAATAAATCGCCTCTTGACTCACATACACACCATTAGTTGATTCAAGGTAACAGACAGAATTTTCTATGGTTTGCTCTGCAACATTAACAGCAACTAATAAAGTCATAGTTGGGTAACCATAATCACCTGTGGAACCATCATGATTCTCGTTAATCATTAGGCAATCAGTCGAATTAAGGAAATCAATAGCTTCACTGTTAACAAAGGCTTTTGGAAGCAAATCTTCGCTTGAGAGCTGATCTAGCAACGACTGGTTAGTTTCTGATTGTTCAACTGTTGGATAATCATAATAACCCGGAATACTGGGTGTATGACGTGCAACAAGATAAACAATGTCGCCCTTCTTACGACTGGTAACAAAACCGCCTTCAAGCTCAAACTCCCAAAGTAAATCCGGTTGATGAAGATCATCTGTAACAGAAACATCAGGTATATCCGATATATCATAAACATCTAGCCCAACGGTTTGATTACGCCAGGTGTACGGGTCCATAAACACATCGCCATACATTCCCCACCAGCCTGAACTATCAATGGAGACTAATTGATTATCAGTGGTGTATAGGCCCTCGATAGTTTTATTATCCTCTATCACAATCTGTGCCACCTGTTCTGTGCTGGCGGCTGCAGAATTAGTCGCTAGTATTTTTAAGGTGCGTAATTCAGGGATAATCGGGTACATAGGCTCATCGGCAACGGCAGGCTCCTCGCCCACTTGAATAGCGTCATCAAAGATAACCATGGGTTCAAAGATAAAGCAGCAGTCATCATAAAGACTGTAACTGGGCGCTATAAATAGATGCAAGCCGTCATATTTAACAAAATCGTGCTCATCCACACCCTCTTCAAGGGTATAGGTTGTTGTAAAAGATTCGCCATCAGATGCGTCAGCAACCGCTTCCATTGCAGCATCATTTGTTGGCATCACATCGACAGTACCGTCCTTCATTTCAGTAACAGTACCGTATCTACTGTTATAGCTCTGGATAAACTGGGTTGTAAACTCATCTGCACTAGCCATGGGGACAAGTAGTGCCATTGATTGACTTAGAGTTTGACCCTTAACCTCAGGCATATAGGAAGAAATATATTGAGTAACAGCCAAGGCCGATCGCGTTGCACCTGAAGATACAGCATCAGCAACTATTGACTCACTCGTCAAACCAAATAGATAACGAAGCAATAGAATGCCATCGGTTAAGGCATCGAATTCACCATCGCCATCAATATCAGCGTAGTTTAAAACCTGATCTATATTGTTTTGAATCTGCAACGCTGTTAAAGAGGAATCATGGGAAACAACATCATTTGTGAGTTCATCGCCAACCAAACCGTAGGCATATCTCAATAAAAGCAAGCCGTCAGTAAGCGCGTCAGCTTTACCGTTGCCATCTATATCCCAGCTATTAATCACCACAGGATCAACCACTGACAATGGTGCCAGCATCACAGAATGCACATAGCAATAATAAGATAGTGAAGTACCACTGAAGTTAGAGGGAATGGTTACAGTTAACTGTTCATTGCTTAAAATCGAAGCCACCCCACCAACTTCGCCTCCTGTTCCGTTACTACTCATAATAATTTCAGAATTAGCTTGCTTCCATGCGTCGCCGATATTAAACGGATGATCTATATCTGTACGAACAAAGGTGTAGGTTGAACCTTTAGTAAGACTAACCGAAACAGCATCTCCATTGGGTTCATCTGAGAAGACATAAAAAGGCGATTCAAACGGGTTATCATTTAGTCTGACATAAAATGTTGAATCTTCAGCTAAGGCTGGCAGGCAAATAATAAAAAAAAGGCTAATGAAAGGTAGCCTTTTAAAAAATACTCTATGTGAGTATAACGAACGAGACATTGACATCACCCCAACAATAAATATCTTTATTTGCTCTTGTTTAGGATGATTATAGACTTTTATGAATTAGTTACACAAACAATAGAAGAAATCAGCTAGACGGGCTCTATACATAATTGCTAAGAATTAATGATGCAGGTTAATAAAAACCAATTTCGGCCACCTGTATATCAGCCTTATAATCTCTTCCAAATGCCACAACACCAAGACTTTTAATACGGGTTGGATTGACCGCATTTCGCAACCAACCACTAGAGGGCAGAAAACTCTCTATAGGCAACTTCACTGTCTGCCAAACCTTATTAGCTACAAAACCACTTGAATAATAATGCCATGGCATAAGGGTGCCTGAGGTGCGAAGGTGTATATAGTATTTTTCGCCATTACCGCGAACATTAAGATAAACGCCCTGCACCTGACTTTTATCTATATTTTTAACATCAGATCTAAATTGTATAAAACCGCCATTATTCTCAGTACTTACTTTTCCAGACATTTGAGCAAATGTTTGAGACTCGTCTTGACTGAAACTTAATGAACCTTCTGAGACACCACCCATGACCTGATCACTAACATATGTCCATTGACTTTGAGCATTGCTATTGAAGTCATGAATGATCATAGGGGCTGCTCCTGAAGGGAGTGAAATGGTGAGTGCAGTAATCACAGTAAAAATGGCGAGTTGGATCATTTTACGCATTTTAAACTCACTTTTATTTATCGATTTTTATATTGAGTTGGACAGTAACCGCGAGAGACATCGGGTGATCTTTTAGCAAGATGTTTAGTGTTCCTGCTAGTCACTCTTTCACGCCAAAGTTTAAATGAGCGGGCTTTAACTTGAGAGCGCATAATTTTAATTACAGCAGACTCACTAATCCCAAAATTGTGCTCTATCGCTTCAAAGGGAGTTCTATCCTCCCATGCCATTTCCACAATTCTGGAAAGTTGATCAATAGTAAACTGCTTTACTAAACGAGACATTGGCTACCTGCTGTGTTTTGTATCTTACGATTAAATTTGGGATCTGTATCAAGAGGCACAAACAGCGCCTAATATTTTTGGCTTGGAAAATATATAAAGTATAAGCAGGACTAAATGGAAACCATGACAGTTTCATAATCAAAACGAGGGGTTACATTGCGTGAAATTTCAAAATCATTAATTGAAATGAAGGTGGCAAATGCAAAGATGAAAGCAAAATAGCTTGGAAACATAATGGCTGAGTACAGATAAGAACAATTCTAGCGCGACATTATACAAATAAGATAAAAATAAACTAATGCCTTTAATTAATAACTGGAATTACTTATGTTTATAGCTAAAAAATTTAGCAACCTAAAATGTGTAATACAGGATATCAGGTACATTGATTAATTCTGAGATTTTGATGCATTTGTCAGTATAACTATAGCTGTGTATTTTTTGTCTTTTGAATTATTATAAAAAATCTCAAAGGGGTCGATGTATGTTTTTTATAAAAAAGATAGTATTAAGCAGTTTTATTGCAGTTTTATTTTCTGGTTTTACATTTTCAGTACAAGCAAATGACCTTAGTTGGGATATGGATTCTGATGGGTCAACTAATGCACTAACAGATGGCTTGTTAATGCTGAGATATGCTTTTGGCATCAGGGGAAACAGTCTTACAAAAGGTGTTATTTCTGACCCATCTAATCTTACAATCTCCCAAATTGAATCTCGTCTTCAGTCTAACCTGCTGATTTCTGATATCGATGGAAATGGCAAAGTCGATGCTCTAACAGATGGCTTAATCCTGATGCGCTACCTTTTTAATATCAAAAATGAGTCTATGATCAGTGCAGCTGTTGCCTCTGAGGCACCCAGATCGTCAGTTCTTGAAATATATCAATATCTCATTGACCATAACCCGGGTATGTATTCTGGTGGCCTACCTAACACCTTGATAATTAATGAGGCTGTTTCATCTAACTCTAGCTTTGAGGATGAAGATGGAGATACTCCAGATTGGTTTGAATTATATAATAATAAGTCAACAGCTATTGATTTAACTGGCTGGACTGTGACTGATGATCAAGATAAACCTACAAAGTGGCGTTTTCCAGATATTCAAATTGGCGCTGGTGAGTATCTGCGAATTTGGGCATCTGATAAAGATAAAGCCGACGGCGGAACTTACAGAACACTGATCAATCAAGGCGATAACTTTAGGTTTTTAGTGCCGACATCAAATCCACCCAGTACATGGAAAACCTTATCGTTTGATGATAGTACATGGCAAATCGGAAAAAGCGGTTTTGGCTATGCTGATGGCGATGACGAAACACAGATAGACTCAGGAATAAGCTCTGTTTATGTGAGAAAATCCTTCACGATAAATAACTTTGAGCAAATGACTGAAGTCTGGTTTGATATAGACTTTGATGATGGCTTTGTTGCTTATATTAACGGCACTGAAATCGCGAGATCAAACATCCTTGGAGAATCACCCAGCTTTGATACGGTGACAGTTACCGACCGTGAAGCTTTAATGTATCAAAGTGGCGCACCAGTAAGATTTCCAGTCAATGATTTCGAAACGCTTTTAACCAATGGTGAAAATATTCTGAGTATTCAGGTTCATAATCACAATAGCAATTCATCGGATCTAAGTTTAATTCCCTTTTTATCCTCCCTTTACTCTGGAACAACAACTGATGGTAAAGCACCGCCAGCGATTCTGGGATTTCAAGACCCCAGTTTGCATACCAATTTCAAACTGTCATCAAAAGGAGAAACACTGGTTATTTATGACGATAGTGGCAACCAAGTTGGCTTCTTAGAAGTTGCAGGCATATCCTCTGATAATAGTATTGGGCGCTCATTGACCAATGGTGAAACTGTTTACTATGAAACACCTTCACCTGGCGCCGAAAACCCAGACACTTTGTTTACTGGCATTATTGAGAGTGAAATCGTCTTTTCTCATGATGGGGGTGAATTTGATGGGCAAAGTGTAACCATAAGCGGCGCTGAGGCTGATGAGGAAATTCGTTATACCCTTGATGCAACAGTACCCTCTGAATCATCTCCGATCTATGTCACCCCTATTGCTATTAGTGACAATACGGTAATTAGAGCCAAGATATTTAAAGCTAACCATATACCATCGCGGACTGAGAGCCGTACCTATATCACTAATACTGACCATTCATTACCCATTGTGACACTTGTTTCTAACCCTGCTAACTTCTTTGACACACAGCAAGGCATTTATATCTACGGCCCTGAGGGTAATTATAATCCTTATGAATTACCCTTCTTTGGGGCTAACTTCTGGAATGACTGGGAACGCGATGTCCATTTCTCATTCTATGAGACCAACGGAGACTTAGGTGTAGCACTTGATGCCGGCGTTAAAATATTTGGCGCATGGAGCCGCGGAAATGATCAGCGTTCAATGTCAATATTTGCTCGTGGTCGCTATGGCTTTAGCGATATTGAGTACCCTATCTTCCCGCAATTAGATTACGATAAATTTGAAGCCATCGTCTTGAGAAACTCGGGTAATGACTGGATGAGAACTAATATAAAAGACGTTATTGCTACAAGTCTAATGGATGGTAGCGGTCTTGAAACCCAAGCTTATCGCTCATCTGTGGTTTACCTTAACGGCGAGTATTGGGGGCTTTATAATATTCGAGAGAAAGTCAACGAGCACTTTCTGGATGATAAAATCAATGTCAGCAAAAGTGAGATTAATATCCTTGAACGCAATGGTGAAATTGTTGAGGGTACCAACGAAACTTACAATGATCTAATCGGTTTTGTGACAAATAATGACCTATCAATTCAAGCAAATTATGAGTTTGTTGCTGATCAGATAGATATTGATAACTATATAACTTACCAAGTTGCTCAAATTTATTTTGATAACACCGACTGGCCAGGAAATAATATTAAATTTTGGAATTCTCCTGAAACCAAATGGCGCTGGATTCTTTATGATACGGATTTCTCGTTTGGTCGCCCATGGGAAGCACCGCCCTTTTACGACAATGACACCTTATCTTATGCGCTAGAAGCAAACGGACCAGGCTGGCCTAACCCGCCATGGTCCACTCTTCTTTTTAGAAAACTGATGGAGAATACAGAATTTAGAAACAAATTTATTAACCACTTTGCTGACGAATCAAATAGTCGTTTTAAAGCAATTAGTGTAAGGCAACATGTGGAAAATATCGCAAATTCTGTAGCACCTGAAATACCCAAACATTTCCAACAGTGGAGTTCATGGGAGAATCGGTCCGTCTATTGGCAAAACGAATTTATGCTTTCAACCTATGAACAATGGGTGGCTGAAATTGATAAAATAAAAAAGTTTACCGATAATCGTATTCCCTATCTGACCAATCATTTTAAAAACTACTTTGGCATAGATGATACGCATACGCTCACTGTCGAAATAAATAATACAGAAGCTGGATCTATTAAAATTAATTCCCTTTCCTTATCTGATTCAAGCTGGCAAGGCGAGTATTTCGACAATATCCCCATTTCAATCGAAGCTATCGCCAATGAAGGGTTTACCTTTTCTCGTTGGATTGGTGTTAACGAAGAAAACAATTCACAGATAAGCATTGCAGTAACTTCTGACATTACAGTAAAGGCCTTGTTTGTTGCGGAATAAAAATAGAGCTATATTTAGTTGATCAAAGCCCCTCTGTTGAGGGGTTTTTGGTAATTGGCGGTGAGAGAGGGATTCGAACCCTCGAAACGCTATAAACGCTTACACACTT
>ERZ1039804.516-NODE-516-length-24806-cov-7.998667_pt1 | contig 24806 bp, 27 predicted proteins | sample MGYA00383089_ERZ1039804 | MGnify/ENA primary metagenome ERZ1039804 (study PRJEB29581, sample SAMEA5548359) | metagenome | biome: marine; feature: coastal; material: water | depth 1 m | study: Short-term variability in the microbial, nano- and picoplankton dynamics...
TAGACAAGACAATTGAGGAACTAGAGGCGGAAGTCAGTGCAGAGCTTGAAGAAGCGAAGCAACCAACTGATGGCGCTGGTAAAGGCGACTCAATGGATAAACAAGAGGGTGACGTAGAAGATTTGGGTAAAGCTGTCGATGATCCAGAATCAAAAGACAGTGCTGGTAAGAAGGCAACTGCAAAAGTTAAGAAAGCTGCAGAACCTGCTGTCGGTGCAACCAAAGAAGAAACAGATCTCGCTGATGACGATGCAGAAGCATTGGAAGAAGCAAAAATGACTAAAGAGACTATGCTGAATGCCATGTATGACGAAATGAAATCCATGAAAGCGGCAGACCTCAAAGCATCTTACGATAAAATGATGAATAAGGAAGAAGAAGAAAAAGAAGAGTCAGTTGACGAATCTACTCTTGATGACCGCCTTGCATCTGTAGATGTATCTGAAGACGTTTCTGCACTTGTTGAAGGTGAAGAAATTTCTGAAGAATTTAAAGACAAAGCAGCAACAATCTTTGAAGCTGCTGTAAAATCCAAACTTCGTTCTGAAGTTGCAAGAATCGAAGAGTCAAAGACTTTAGAGATTGCAGAAGAAGTAAACGCAGTGCGTGAAGAGTTGACTGAAAAAGTTGATTCATACATGAACTACGTTGTAGAAGAGTGGATGAAAGAAAACGAAATTGCTGTTGAGCGTGGTCTCAAAGGTGAAATCGCTGAGGACTTCATTTCTGGACTAAAATCATTGTTCGAAGAACATTACATTGATGTACCAGATGAGAAGTACGACATTCTTGGTCAACAATCTGCAAAGATTGACGAACTGGAATCCAAACTGAACGAACAAATTGACGTTGCTGCTTCAATGAAGAAGAAAACTGATGAACTAGTTCGTGAAAGTGTTTTCGCAGAAGTTTCTTCTGATCTCGCAGACACAGAAGTAGAGAAGTTTAAATCTCTATCTGAAGAAGTAGAGTTCGTTAACGAAGAATCTTTTAAAGAAAAACTCGATACGCTGAAGGAAAACTATTTTCCAAAGGCAACAACTATCGCTGAATCTCTAGACTCGGAAACTGATGGTGCCGAATCTTTCGATACAACTGGTGCTATGGCAACTTATATGAGTGCCATTAGTAAGAATGTAAAGCGAGCTAAATAACGGTAGGAATATCGTTTTTTATAAATATTATTAGAAAACTCAATAAGGAGAAACTAACATGTTCAATGCAGAACATCTACAGGAAAAGTGGCAGCCAGTCCTAGAACACAACGATCTTCCAGAGATCAAGGATTCTTATCGTAAGGCCGTAACCACTGTTATCCTAGAAAACCAAGAAAAAGCACTTCGTGAGGACTCAAACTTCCTTTCAGAAGCTGCACCAACTAACGCAACAGGCTCAGCCGTTGATAACTGGGATCCAATTTTGATCTCACTTGTTAGACGTTCTATGCCTAACCTAATTGCATATGATGTTGCTGGTGTACAACCAATGACAGGCCCAACAGGGTTAATCTTTGCAATGCGCTCACGCTACGGTGCTCAAAACGGCACTGAATCAATGTACGGTGAAGCAGACTCAGATTTCTCTGGTGCTGGTACACAAGCTGGTACAAACCCTGCTGTTCTTAACGATGGTTCGCCAGGCACATATACTGGTGGTACTGGTATGACTACTGCTGCTGCAGAAGCATTAGGCGATGCAACTAATAACGCATTTGCAGAAATGTCTTTCTCAATTGAGAAAAACTCAGTAGAAGCTAAATCACGTGCTCTAAAAGCAGAATACACAATGGAATTGGCGCAAGACCTTAAAGCAATCCACGGCTTGGATGCTGAAACAGAACTTGCAAACATTTTGTCTTCTGAAATCCTAAACGAAATCAACCGTGAAGTTGTTCGTACAATCTATGTAACTGCTAAGCCAGGTGCTCAGGTTGATACTGCTACTGGTGGTGTTTTCGATATGGACGTTGACTCAAACGGCCGTTGGAGTGTTGAGAAGTTTAAAGGACTTATGTTCCAAGTGGAACGTGAAGCAAACGTAATCGCACAACAAACTCGTAGAGGAAAAGGTAACATGATTATCTGTTCATCTGATGTTGCATCTGCACTTCAAATGGCTGGACAATTAGATTACACTCCTGCTCTGAACAACAACTTGAATGTTGATGACTCAGGTTCTACATTTGCTGGTGTACTTAACGGACGTTTCAAAGTGTACATCGACCCATATGCTGCAAACGGTGCTGCAAAACAGTACTTCACAGTGGGTTATAAAGGTACTTCACCTTACGATGCAGGTCTTTTCTACTGCCCATACGTTCCATTACAAATGGTTCGTGCGGTTGGTGAAAACACTTTCCAACCAAAAATCGGTTTCAAGACACGCTACGGCATGACTGCAAACCCATTTGCTGGTGGTGCGACTGCTCGTGGTGGTGCTTTGACTGCAAACGACAACGTATATTACAGAAGAGTACAAGTTACAAACATCATGTAATAACGATAAGAATTGGATTAAACCAATCTTGGGGAGAACTTTCGGGTTCTCCCTTTTTTTGTCTTATAAATAGTTGAAAGGAAAACAAAGATGTTAAAACAAAACCCATTACAGAGACAACCCGATACTGTAGATTTTGCGAGTCCTACTCAATTTAGATTTTCATTGTTGGATATTCCTACAACTATTTACTTTGTGACAGAGGTAAATTTGCCAGGCATCGCATTCTCTGGTGATGCAATTATGAATAGTCGTTATAAAGCAATGCCTTTCATGGGTGATACTTTAGAGTTCTCTCCAATGGAACTTACATTTTTGGTAAGTGAAGGTTTGTCTAATTACATTGAGATTCATAATTGGATGACAGGTATTGGTTTTCCAGATAGTACAGAACAATTTGCAAATGCAGTTGCAGAAGATGCTGGATTGAAACCAGGCTCTAATAGTAAATCTATTAGTAAAAATATTAAATCAAACTCAGCAGTTGATCCATCATCACTCACATCAGATGCAACATTGACAATTCTTACAAATAAGAATAACCCTAAGTTAAATGTTAATTTTAGAAACTGTTATCCTACATCATTATCTGGATTAACATTCAATTCACAATCAAGTAACTCAGAACAATTAACTGCGACAGTTACAATGAATTACGACTTGTACGATTTCAAAGAATTATAAATAAACATGAGCAGGGGAAAGGTGAACTTTAACACCCGACCTTGATTCTCTATATGAGATAATTTAGAACAGAAAGTTCCAACCTATCTCTGCTCACTTTACAGTATGGAATATATTATGACATTAGAAGAATTACAGGCATCAGCCGCAAAAGACTTGAAGATAGATAACTTAGAACTTGGAGATGAATCTCTAAAGTCTGCATCTCTTCATCAAAAATATCTCACACATTATAATCAATTCAGACAACTTGTCATTCTTAAAGAAGGCGAGTATAAAGTACTTTATCGTAAGAAGTGGGAATACTACGGTGGTAAATCTGACCCTCAAGTGTACAGAGACAATCCATTCGATCACAAAATACTAAAGAGTGATTTAAGCATCTATCTTGAATCTGATGAACAACTCCTTGAAGCTAAGGCAAAAGTTGAGTATTGGAAGATGTGTCAAGATAGTTGTGAGAGAATTCTTAAACAAGTAGGTAATCGTAATTGGGAAATTAAAAATGCCATCGAATGGCGTAAGTTTGTTGATGGTGTTGTCTAGTGACAAAAGTTAAAAAGAAGAATGAAGTATTCTTACAAGTAGAAGCAGAACCAAGTACTGCTCGTTCCCTATCAGACTTTTTTACCTTCGAAGTGCCAGGCGCAAAGTTTATGCCTGCATATCGTAATCGTATTTGGGATGGAAAGATTAGATTGTTCTCTCCACAAAATGGAGAATTGTATTTAGGATTGTTATCCTATCTTAAAAAATGGTTAGATGATTATGAAGAACCATATGAAATAAGTGAGGAATTGAAAGATGAAAAAGAAATTAGTAGAGAAGTATTGGAAGGATTCATTACAAGCCTTAAACTCAAAAGTAGGGGCAAAGATATTCAACCTAGAGACTATCAGATTAATGCCGTGGATTACGCAATCAGAAATCATCGTACTTTACTTCTTAGTCCTACTGCATCTGGGAAATCACTTATCATCTATATTCTCGTAAGATATTACGAAATATTACTTAGAGAAGAACCTAATGATAAAATACTGATACTTGTTCCAACAACATCTCTAGTAGAACAAATGTCTTCAGACTTTATTGATTATGGATGGCATGAGAAAAATATACAGAAGGTGTATAGTGGACATGACAGAGAGGTATCTAAAAAGGTAGTTGTATCTACATGGCAATCCCTCTACAAAATGCCTACTAGTTACTTTGAACAATTTGGATGTGTCATCGGTGATGAGGCTCATTTATTTAAAGCAAAATCACTCACATCTATTCTTACTAAAATGCATATGTGTAAGTATCGTTTTGGACTTACAGGAACACTAGATGGAATGCAGACACACAGACTAATACTAGAAGGTTTGTTTGGTGCATTGAATAAAGTTATATCAACTAAAGAACTTATAGATAAGAAAACACTGGCAGAATTTAAGATTAATTCTATTGTATTAACATATCCAGAAGAAGAGTGTAAACTTGTTAAAGGTATGAAGTACCAAGATGAGATTGACTATATAGTTACTAATACTAAACGTAATGAATTTATTAGAGACTTGACTTTGAATATTAAAGGTAATACATTAGTACTGTTTCAGTTTGTAGAGAAACACGGAAACATATTACATAAAATGATATCAGAAGCCACAGACAGAGAAGTGTTCTATGTATATGGTGGTACTGATACACAAACAAGAGAAGATATTCGTGCGATCACTGAAAAGAAAAATGATGCGATTATTGTTGCATCCTATGGTACTTTTTCTACTGGTATTAATATTCGTAATCTCCACAACATCGTGTTCTCTAGTCCAAGTAAAAGTAGGATCAGAACCTTGCAATCTATCGGAAGGGGATTGCGTAGGAGTGACAGTAAAGATTCCGCCATACTTTTCGATATAGCAGATGATCTATCATATAAGTCTAAAAGGAACTTTACTCTGAATCACTTTTTAACTCGCATAAATATATACAATGAAGAACAATTTGATTACGAAATAAAAAGGATAAAACTCAAATGACAGAAGTTAAAATTCTAAAACTATCTAGTGGTGAAGAAATTATCTGTAATGTTGATGACAATGAAAGCCAATCCTTTATTAATATTAGTCGGCCAATGAGGCTTAATGCAGTTCCTAAGTATGCAAGAGATGGCAGTTTAGAAGAAAGTTTATCATTACAAAGATGGATACACTTCTCTGAAAATAATACTTATCAGATTGAAAGAATGAAAGTGCTTGTCACAACAGATGCTTCCATAGGATTATCTAAATTCTATTCCTATTGCTTGCACAAATTAGATCTTGAAGATGCTGATTACGATGATGAACCGACATTAGAAGAGTTAGAAGAACTAGAGGATGAGTTCTCTGACTTTGAAGTTACATCTGATACAATACATTAGCTATAGCTAATCTATCATTCTCAACCCTAGCATAGGTAATATACCAACCTGTCAAGAGATTGTCAATATATTTTGCTAAATAAATTGCTTTTATTTTTCTATTGACATTTATGGTAGTTTAAAGTATGATGTATATTAACAATGGAGTTATTATGACAAAGAAAAAGAAATCCGTCCACTATGTTGATAACAAGGCCTTCTTGGAAGCAATGAAGGAGTGGAAAACAAAATGCAAAGATGCAGAGTCACTTGGTGAACCACAACCACCTGTATCAAATTATATTGGTGAATGTTTCTTAAAGATTGCTAATCACCTATCTTATAGACCTAATTTTATAAACTACACATACAGAGAAGAAATGATTTCTGATGGTATAGAAAACTGTCTTCAGTATTGTAGTAACTTTAATCCAGAGAAATCAAACAATCCGTTTGCATACTTTACTCAGATTATTTACTATGCATTTATTCGTAGAATTCAAAAAGAGAAAAAACAACAACATGTTAAACACAAGATTATTGAGAACATGAATGTTGATATTCTAGGTAGCGGTGGTGAAGATCAAACAGTATTTGTTGATTACTTACAAAAGAACTTTCTTCCAGATGAGGCTGTTTATAAACCTAAAAAGAAGAAACCAAAACCTAAAGGACTTGAGATATTTTATGATGATGATGGTGAAGAAGTAAATGAAGATAGCGTTAATAACTGATACACATTTCGGCGCTCGTAATGATAACCTTGCATTCAATGAATACTTCTATAAGTTTTGGGAAGAAGAGTTCTTTCCTTATATTGAAGAAAATGGCATTGATACTGTTATCCATTTGGGTGATGTTATGGATAGACGTAAGTTTGTATCCTACAAGATAGCACAAGACTTTCGTAAAAGATTTATTCAGAGATTTGTAGACAAAGGGATTACTCTCCATATGATGGTGGGTAATCACGATACGTTCTATAAGAATACAAATGAAGTTAACTCCCTTGCAGAACTTGTAGAGGGCCGTTATCCTAAGATGTTTGTATATCCAGAAGCTACTACAGTAGAGTTTGATGGTACACCTATATGTTTTATTCCTTGGATTTGTCCAGAGAACTATGGGGTTACTATGGATCATATCAAAGGTACTAAAGCACAAGTTGCAATGGGACACTTAGAGATTAATGGTTTTGAAATGCACGCTGGACATTTTTCAGAAAGTGGTTATGATAAACAGTTTCTAAAGAACTTTGATACAGTATTCAGTGGACACTTTCATAAGAAGTCTGATGATGGCCAAGTATATTATCTTGGTAATACATATCAAATGACATGGAGTGATAATGGTTGTCCTAAAGGTTTTCATGTATTTGATACATCTACAAGGGAACTAGAACGTATTGTCAATCCACATACAATATTTGAAAAAGTATACTACGATGATACAACAACAAATTATTCTGACTATAATGTCTTGACATTGAAGGATAAGTTTGTTAAGATCGTTGTCATAAACAAAAAAGATTTTTATCAATTCGATAGATTTATAGACAAGGTATTGTCTGAATCTGGAGCCCATGAAGTTAAGATTGTAGAAGACTTCAGTGAACTAGATGCAGAGAATGTCAATGATGCAATCGTAGAGAATGCAGAAGATACTATGACTCTATTGGAAAGATATATTGGCGAACTTGATGTTGAACTTGACAAAAACCGACTGACAAATATGATGAAGTCTCTATATGTAGAAGCGAGTGACTTAGAACTTTGATAACTTTTAAATATGTGCGTTGGAAGAACTTTCTTTCGACAGGGAATAACTTTACTGAAGTGCAACTAGATAGAAGTACTACTACTCTTATCATTGGAGACAATGGTGCTGGTAAGAGTACTATTCTTGATGCACTTTGTTTTGGTCTATTTAATAAACCTTTTAGAAACATCTCAAAAGGACAGTTAGTAAACTCAGTAAACGGTAGTGCATCTGTCGTTGAAGTTGAGTTTAATGTTGGTGGTAAAGATGTAAAAGTAATCCGTGGCATCAAACCTAATAAGTTTGAAGTATGGGTTAACGGTAACATGATTAATCAAGATGCGAATGCTCGTGATTATCAGAAGCACTTAGAACAACAAATCATGGGATTGAACTATCGTTCTTTCACACAAGTTGTGATTCTAGGCTCTTCTACATTTGTACCATTTATGCAACTTTCTACCAAGGCACGCCGTGAGGTTGTTGAGGATATCCTAGATATCAAGATTTTCTCTTTGATGAACTTTCTACTAAAAGGTAAAACAAAATCTCTTAATGAGGATATTCGTAACGTACAGTATGAGTTTGATTTGACTAAAGAGAAGATTAATCTACAACAGAAGTTTATTGAGGAAGTTGTAAATAACAAGTCCAATATAATCAATGAGAATAGATTAAAAGTAAGGGAAAATGAAAAACGCATTACTTCTAAACGAGATGAAGTAAAGTCTATTGAAGAAGAAAAGAATACTTTATCTATAGATATAGAAGACAAAGTTAAGATTGAACAGAAAATCACAAAGTTAAGTAAAGCAGAAGCTGCCTTACAGAACAAGAGGAATGAACATGACCGTCAAATCAAGTTTTTTGAGGACAACGCAGAATGTCCGACTTGCGAACAGTCAATCACGGATGCAACAAAGCAGACGCAGATTGCAACAAGAACCTCTAAGGTTGAAGAACTCACAACCGCAATCGAAAGTGTTGAAAACCTTGAAGAACTTGAACACAATCGACTCTCAATAATCTTAAACAATTTAGAATCTATTCGTAAACATGATGTGGAGATTGCTAAGATACGTTCTTCTATAAGTGAACTAGAAAAGTTTAACATAAAACTTGATAGTGATATTAAAACTTATGAAAAGGGCCAAATATCAGATGAGGATAAAGAGAAACTTTCTGAATTAAAAGGTAAGATTTCTCATATTGAAGAACACAAATCCAAACTAACAGAAGATAAGTTTTATATTGATGTTGCAAGAAACTTACTACAAGACAGTGGTATTAAAACTAAGATTGTAAAACAGTATTTACCAATTATGAATAAACTGGTGAATACATATCTATCTTCTATGGATTTCTATGTAAACTTTAATATTGATGAAAACTTCAGTGAGACTATTAAGTCACGCTTTCGTGATGAGTTTTCTTATGCATCATTTTCTGAAGGTGAGAAGATGCGTATTGACCTTGCATTACTATTTACATGGCGTGCAATTGCAAAGATGAAGAACTCAACTAATACCAATTTACTTATCTTAGATGAAATCTTTGATTCATCATTGGATGGTACAGGTACAGATGACTTCCTTAAAATTCTTGGTACGTTCTCAGACCAAAACGTATTTGTTATTTCTCATAAACAAGATATGTTGTTTGACAAGTTTAGAAGTGTTGTACAGTTTAAGAAAGAAAAGAACTTCAGTCATATGGTAACATCATAATGGGCAAACGAAGTGATTTTGATAGAGTAGAAAGAGATTTCTATCCTACTCCTATTGAGGCTGTCATACCTCTTATACCCCATCTACCAGAGAAAGGTTTGTTTGCAGAACCTTGTGCTGGAGATGGTAGACTGATTCGACACATTGAAGAACTTACAGGGTTACTTGGATATTGGATGACTGACATAGAACCAATGGCTGACTTTGTAGGTGAAGGTGATGCATTAACAGATACTATTGTAGGATGTGATGTTTGTATAACAAACCCGCCATGGAATAGAAAAATATTACATCCTCTCATTGAGAATTTATCTGCACAACTTCCTACTTGGTTATTGTTTGATGCAGATTGGATTCACACAAAACAATCAATTCCATACTTGCCAAAACTAAAGAAAGTTGTGAGTATTGGAAGAGTGAAGTGGATAGAGGGAAGTAAAAGTGTTGGTAAGGATAACTGTTGTTGGTATCTTTTTGACGATAATGACTATGGAACTAATGGTAAACCTATTAGATTTTTTGGGAGAACATAATGAAATACGAACTAATTAATCCAGAAGACCCCATTCTACATGAGGTGTTGCCTGATATTACATTCGAAGAACTAAAAGAAAAACATAGCTTGACACCTAAAGAGTTATATGATAACTTGATAGAGACAATGCGTGGTACTAATGGTATTGGTTTATCTGCAAATCAGTGTGGACTGCCTGTTCGTGCATTTACGATGTTTACTAATATCGAAAAAGGAGAGGCAACTATCTTCTTCAATCCAAAGATTACATGGGCATCAGAGGACACAGAACTGTTTGTAGAAGGGTGTCTCACCTATCCCCATCTCTACTTGAACATTAGACGACCTTCTGCGATTCGTTTTGAATACATGGATATTGATGGTAAAAAACAGACTGCTGGTTTTGGTGGAATTACTGCAAGGATATTCCAACATGAGTTTGACCATATGCAAGGAACTAACTTTACTCAATGGGCATCAAAACTTAAACTTGAAATGGGTTTAAAGAAAGCTAGAAAAAAGGCTAAAAAGTTATAAAAACATCTTGACATTTGTTGTTACAACAGGTATACTGATTAAGTAATGATGAGAAAACAACTGGAGACTTTATATTATGGCACATGAACTTGAAATCGTAAATGGTGAAGCACAAATGGCGTATGTCGGTGAATTACCGTGGCATGGACTTGGAACAAAGGTGGAAGAAGAACTAACACCAGACCAATTCCAAAAGGTTGCTGGACTTGATTGGACAGTAGAGAAACAACCACTTGTTACTGCAACAGGTGTTCCTATCAAAAACAAAGAGGCACTTGTACGTTCCTCTGACAACTCTGTATTAGATGTTGTTGGTACTGGTTGGAATCCAGTGCAGAACTCAGAAGCATTTGAGTTCTTCCATGAATACTGCATGTCAGGTGATATGGAAATGCACACCGCTGGTTCATTGAAAGATGGACAGATGGTATGGGCTCTTGCAAAAACCAAAGAGTCTTTTGAGTTGTTTAATGGTGATGTGACAGATAATTACTTTCTGTTCACAAACCCACACCAATTTGGTAAAGCGATTAATATTCGTATGACACCAATTCGTGTGGTGTGTAACAACACTCTAACACTTTCTCTTTCTCAGAATGCAGATAAGATGGTTACGGTAAATCACCGTAAGGCATTTGACCCTGCTGAAGTGAAAGAACAGATGGGTATTGCCCGTCAGAAAATGGAAGAGTACAAATCAATGGCTGCGTACCTTGGTTCTAAACCATATACAGGTGAAAACGTAATCCAATACTTCAATGAAGTCTTTGGTTCGCCGGCGAAAGAAAAGGTTGAGGGTGTTGTTCCCTTCACATCTCGTAACTCAAAGACTGCTTTTGAGAACTTGGATGTACAACCTGGCGCAGAGTTTGCCCAAGGTTCTTGGTGGACTGCATTTAACTCAGTGACCAACATGACTGACCACCTTCAAGGACGGTCAAATGATGGACGTTTAGTATCTTCATGGTATGGACGAAATCGTAAAGTGAAGTTGAATGCACTGGATAAGGCACTTGAATACGCTGACTCTGTATAAAAAATAACCAAGAGGGCTTGAAAAAGTCCTCTTGGGACACTATATAAATACTATTGATATGCCGATAATCGGGTATCAAATTTATCTTGCTTAACAAAGGAGAAAACAATGGTAAATGCTTACACACTAGATCCAAATAGGATCAACACTTACTCTATCGGTTTTGATAGAATGTTTGATAGTCTTATGGGAGCTAACAGAGTTAGTTCAACAGCAATGTCAAACTATCCCCCTTACAACATTGTAAAACATAGTGACGATATGTACACTATTGAGATTGCAGTTGCTGGATTTTCAAAGAACGAAATTGAAATTGAGTCAAAAGAAAATACACTTACTGTAAAATCTATTGATATTGAAACATCTGAAGTGGAAAAGAAACCAGAGTATCTACACAAAGGTATTTCTGCACGTTCTTTCAACAAGACGTTTACAGTATCAGATGATGTTATTGTGAAGGGTGCTGATTTGAAAGATGGACTTCTTTATATCAATTTGGAAAGAATTATTCCAGAAGAGAAGAAGGCTCGTTCAATCAAAATTAAGTAAATAAAGTGTGGAGTGCCTATTGACATAGGCGCTCCTTTATGTTATAGTATGTTAAATAATGAAATAGGATGAAAAAAGTGAAACATATTGATTACAAATATTCAGAAGATTTGATTCTGAAAGAATTGCAAGAGTATATAGATGTAACCTATAATGCTCACTACTCTCATAACAAATTTCAAGCAACAGAATTCATCATGGACTCGGGCCATGGAGAAGGTTTCTGTATTGGCAATATTCTAAAATATTCGCAACGATACGGAAAAAAAGATGGCAAGAACAGAAATGACTTGCTTAAAGTGATCCATTATGGTATAATGGCTCTTCATAATCACGACACAACGGAGAATAATTGAATATGAAACTTAGTAATGATACAAGAGAAGTTCTAAAGAACTTTTCCACCATTAACCAGAACCTTCTGGTAAAAAATGGGAATTTGATTGGTACAATGTCTGCAATGAAAAACATTGTATCAAAGGCAACTATTCCAGATACTTTCGATAATGAATTTGCAATATATGACTTGAATGAGTTCTTGTCTGCATTGTCACTATTCAAAGACCCAACACTGTCTTTCGATGAGAAAAGTGTTAAACTTAGTGAAGAGGGTGGTGGTAGTAAACTGACTTACATGTTCAGTGATCCTTCTATTGTTACTGTCGCTAAAACAGATATCACAATGCCTTCAGTGGATGTAGACTTTACATTTACTCAAGACACATTCAATCAAATCCAAAAGGCATCTGCCGTACTTGGTGTTCCAGATGTAGTACTAAAAGGTTCTACTGGTGGTAACATTGAACTATTGGTTACTGATCGTAAGAATGACACTTCAAACGACTTCAGTATTGTTGTTGGTGAAAACTCACCTAGCGACTTCACATTCTACTTCAAAGTAGAAAACTTGAAACTCCTCTCTGGTGATTATAAGGTAGAAGTATCAAAACAAGGCATCTCACATTTTACTAATATGACGAAGCCTGTTGAATACTATATTGCTCTCGAAGCTGCCTAAACCAGAAGGATTTTATTATGAATGATGTGATGTTATGGGTGGAGAAATACCGCCCAAGTAGAATCAGTGATTGTGTTCTCACTGATGATTTAAAGAAGACTTTCCAGACCTTTGTAGATGATGGACATATTCCTAATCTTCTACTATCAGGTGGGCCTGGGGTGGGTAAGACCACAGTTGCGAAAGCTATGCTTGACGAACTTGGTGCCACTTATATGATGATAAACGGTTCTGAGGAATCGGGTATTGATGTTCTCCGAAACAAGATTAAGAACTTTGCTTCTACTGTCTCTATGGATGGTAATCGCAAGTTCGTAATCTTGGATGAGGCAGATTACCTAAATCCTCAATCCACACAGCCTGCGTTGCGTGGTTTCATCGAAGAGTTCCACAAGAATTGTGGTTTTATTCTGACATGTAACTTTAAAAACCGTATCATCGAACCTCTCCACAGTCGTTGTTCTGTTATAGAATTTCGTATTCCATCAACTGAAAAACCTAAACTCGCTGGTGAATTCTTCCATCGTGTACAGGATGTTCTTAAAACAGAACAGGTTCAATTCGAACCTAAAGCTGTTGCTGGTGTTGTGGAGAAACATTTTCCAGATTGGAGAAGAGTTCTAAATGAACTCCAAAGATACTCTGCATCTGGTATGATTGATGCTGGTGTTCTAGTCAATTTGTCTGAAACCAATATGAAAGATTTGACAACTTTCCTTAAAGAAAAGGATTTCAAGTCTATTCGTAAATGGGTTGCAAATAATCTAGACAATGACCCATCTCGTATGTATCGTAAAGTATATGATACATTATATGATGCAGTCAATCCATCAACTGTCCCTCATCTTGTTCTTGCAACAGCAGACTACTCATATAAATCTGCATTTGTAGCCGACCAAGAAATCAATATGCTTGCATATATGATTGAGATTATGTCACAGGTTAATTTCAAATGAGTGGATATGAACTAAAACACTACCTCAAATCAATGAATGAAACAAAAGAAAATCTGATGGAATCAGATGATCCTATGTGGGAAAAGAAGTATTCCCCATTCATTATAAATAAATGTCTCGCACCATTCAATGATACTATTGCATTGGTCAATGAGATGAATATGCGTCACCACCTTGATTCAAAACTACAATATGACTTTTTACTAAATACTATTAGGTCTAAGAAACGATATGCGCCTTGGGTAAAGGCTGATAAGTTGAAAAACCTACAAGTAGTAAAAGAATATTATGGTTATAGTAATGAGAAAGCGAAGCAAGCATTGTCTATACTTAATCATGACCAGATAAAGGCTATCAAAGATAGTTTGAATAAAGGTGGAAGAAAATGAATGAAATTGATTGGCATCCAGAAACGATGCTAGAAGTAAAACTAAAAGAACCAGATGACTTCTTAAAGGTTCGTGAGACACTATCAAGGATTGGTGTTGCCTCTCGTAAAGAGAGGAAGTTATATCAGTCGTGTCACATCCTACACAAACAGGGTAAGTATTACATTGTGCATTTTAAAGAGTTATTTGCATTAGATGGTAAAGATACTAATCTAAATGAAAACGATGTTTCAAGACGTAACTCGATTGCTGGACTATTAGGTGATTGGGGATTGATTGAAATTGTTGGAAGTGCTGAACCTAAGGCTCCTCTATCTCAAATTAAGGTAATTGCCTTTAAAGAGAAAAATGAGTGGGAGTTGGAGACTAAGTATAACATAGGTAAAAAGAGAGAATCTTAATTGGCACAGTCGTTTTCGGATTTCATTGTTGAAGAAAAAACAGAGGAAAACTATAAGGTAGTTATCCTTACAGTAGAGTTTGGCGATAAGTCAATCACTGCAAAGAAGTTTGAGAAGGAAGCTCAGAAGATGGGAATGGAAACCTTCCTTGCCAACTTCAAAGAAGTTTCATTGTCTTTCAACAATGGAAAACACACATTATCCGATAACAATAATAGTATTGACGTAAGTAAAGAAGATACAGTTGTATTTGTTCGTGGTACGCCAACAAGAGATAGTATGTTAGATTTAATCTCTGAGTTGGAACGAATTGGTATTAGTTGTATTAACAACAGAACTACAATTAGTATCTGTGCAGATAAGTACAGAAGTTATGTTCGACTTAAAGATTTTAAACTACTCCAACCAAAGACAGTTCTAATTCCTAATGAAGATAGTATTGATTCTGCATTAGAAGAACTTGATACAAAATTCCCAATCATTCTTAAAACTCTTAGGGGTTCGAAAGGTGTTGGTGTACTGTTTATTGAATCAAAAAGGGCCTTAGATTCAATTGTGCAGTTGTTATACAAACAAGATAAAGATACAGATATTCTTATACAAGAGTATATGAAAACAGATTATGATGTTCGTGCGATAATTGTTGGTAATAGAATTGTTGGAACTATGCGTAGAGATGTGATTGAAGGTGACTTCAGATCAAATGTATCTCAAGGCGCAAAACCAAAACCATACAAATTATCAGAAGAAGAAGTGCGTCAATGTTTAATTGCTGCGAAGGCTGTTGATGGTGATTGTGTTGCAGTTGACTTTATTCCATATAAAGGACAACCATACTTTCTAGAAGTAAACAGTTCGCCTGGCACAGATGGTATCGAAGATGCTAACTCTGGACTAAACATTGCAAAAGAGATTCTTCAACATTATAAAAATACAGAATCTAGATACTCTGCCCCCACTAAATGTGGATACCATGAAGTAGTATCCGTATTACCATTTGGTGAGATGGAAGGCAAGTTCGATACTGGAAATGGAATACTTTCTGTATTACATGCAGAAGATATAAAGATTAATGGTAAGAAGATTACTTTCACTTTGAACGGTAAAACAATTACTACTAATCTTGTTAAGATGTACGAAGCAACAACTGGTGGTGGCGTAGATAGACGGCCTGTTGTTGAGTTGGATATGGAATTCATGGGTCACAGTTATCAGTTCATGTTTGGCCTTGATGATAGAAGTGAAATGGGAACTGATGTTCTTCTAAACAGGTTTGCAATGACACGAATGAATGTCATGGTTGACCCTCAGAAGAAGTTCATTATTACAACAATGAAAGGTAAAGATAATGATGCTTAATGCTATAAAATTACATAACGAAGGCAAGATTGCTCTACACAAAGCAAACATTGCAGTATACTTAAAGAACCCAGCTGGTATCGGAGAACATTCAGATATCGCAGAAGCAGTAGAATCAGAATTGGTTAAAATTGCAGATGCACAAGATGTTATTGACATGATTGAAAAACACTTTTCTTCTGACGAACAAATGCCACTTTTCTCTTGACATTTCCCCCCAACCACTATATAATGAAACTAATTGACAAGGGAAAATGTTTTGAAATTCTACACTCATGTTGCCCAATGGGGTAATCAACTATTGGTTCGTGCCGTCAAAGACGGTGTACGCTCTAACTTCAAAGTAAAGTACGAACCGACTCTTTATGTGCCTGTTCAAAAAGAAACAGGATGGAAAACCTTGGATGACAAGAACGTCAATCCAATGAAGTTCCTTACTATCAAGGAAGCTAAAGAGTTCAAGGAAAGATATGAAAGTCAACCCCATCTTTGTTTTGGGTTGACTAACTTTCCTTACACATATATTTCAGAAACATATCCAAAACAAATTCAGTATGACAGTTCGCAAATGCGTATTGTTACTATTGATATTGAGGTTGAGTGTGAGAACGGTTTCCCAAATGCAGATGTTGCACTTGAACCTATGTTATCTATCACAATCAAAAATCACGACACAGGCCGTATCAAGGTTTGGGGATTGCACGACTATAAGAACGATAGAGAAGATGTACAGTACATCAAGTGTAATGGTGAACGTGAATTGCTTGCACAGTTTGTATCTTGGTGGGAAAGTGATCACCCTGATATTATTACTGGTTGGAATACTGAACGATTCGATATTCCCTATCTTTGTAACCGTATTAAATCTGTAATGGGTGAAGACGCAATGAAGCGTCTATCTCCTTGGGGTGTTGTGAATGCACGAACAATTACTGGTGCATATGGTAAGAAGGAACAAGTCTATGATATCATGGGTGTCGAAGACTTAGATTACTTATTGTTGTATCGTAAGTTTACATACACTCGACAGGAATCATATCGTCTTGACCATATTGCTAATGTAGAACTTGGACAACGCAAGGATGAAAACCCATACGAAACATTTCGTGATTGGTATACTAAAGACTATCAGTCATTCCTTGACTATAACATCATGGACGTTGAACTAGTTGATAGACTTGACGCAAAGATGAAGTTGATTGATTTGATTTTGACTATGACGTATGAGGCTAAGGTAAACATGTCTGATTCCTTTACGTCTGTTAAGTATTGGGATGTGTTGATATACAATCACCTTCTAAGTAAGAAGATTGTTATTCCACAGAAGAGATCATCTAAAACTAAAAACGAAAAGTATATTGGTGCATACGTTAAAGACCCACAAGTCGGTGAACACAAATGGGTAATGTCTTTTGACTTGAACTCTTTGTATCCACATTTGATTATGCAGTACAATATTTCCCCAGAAACACTATTACCTAAAACCATGCCTTTCAATAAAGAAAAGGCTGTGGATGAGATGTTAGAAAAGAAACATGACTTATCCATGTTACCATCTGCATCTGTAACTTGTACACCAAACGGTGCGTTGTTCAGAACTAAGGAACAAGGTTTCTTGCCTGAGATGATGCAAGAGATGTACAATGATCGTACTATCTACAAGAAAAAGATGTTGACTGCAAAACAACTTTATGAGGATACTAAAGACCCTAAGTATCTGAATGATGTGTCTCGTTTTCAGAACATCCAAATGGCACGAAAGATTTCTTTGAACTCTGCTTATGGTGCGATTGGTAACGAGTGGTTTCGATATTATGATTTGAGAATTGCAGAAGGTATTACAACTTCTGGACAGTTATCCATTCGTTGGATTGAACAAGCACTCAATGAATATTTAAATAAATTATTAAAGACAGATGGAGATGATTATGTTATTGCATCGGATACAGATTCGGTATATATTAGTTTTGACAAGTTGGTTAATACTGTGCTTAAAAAGAGAGAGAATGAATCGGAGAGTGCGTATCGTGGCCGGGCCGTGGATTTCCTTGATAGAATTGCTCAAGAGAAAATTGAACCTTTTATTAATAAAAGTTATCAGGAGCTTGCTTCGTATGTAAACGCATATGACCAGAAGATGGAGATGGGGCGAGAAGCGATTGCAGACAAAGGTATTTGGACTGCAAAGAAAAGATACATCCTAAATGTTTGGGATATGGAAGGTGTTCGTTATCAAGAACCACAACTAAAGATTATGGGTATTGAGGCTGTAAAGTCTAGTACGCCTGCTCCTTGTCGTGAGAAGATTAAGGAATGTCTAAAGATTATTATGTCTGGTACTGAGAAAGATGTAAACACATTTATTCAAGAGTTTCGTAATGAGTTTATGGAACTATCCCCAGAAGATATTGCTTTTCCACGTTCTGTGAATGGTATTGCAAAGTGGAGTAGTGGTTCTAGTATATTCCAATCAGGAACACCTATGCATTGTAAGGGTGCTATTCTATATAATCACTTTGTTAAGAAACAGAAACTAACAAACAAGTATCCTCTTATTCAAGAGGGTGAAAAGATTAAGTTCTTAAATATGAGAACACCAAATCCTATGCAATCTAATGTTATTTCTTTTATGACTAAATTACCAAAAGAGCTTGACATTCACAAATATTTGGACTATGATAAACAATTCGAGAAGGCGTTTATTGAACCGTTGGTTTTTATTATGCAACAAATCAAATGGAACATTGACCGCTCTTACGGAACACAGATGACACTTGAGGACTTTTTTGGATGATATTAAACAGGACAGATGCTATTGAAGCTGCAAATGTATTCGTAGATTATTTTTCTAACTTTGGTAGAATTGATGACTATCTTAGAAGAGTAAAACTTGAACGTATGAGTAACTATCCAGTGTCTTTACCTGGCATGGGGCCTGAAGATGATATGTTTAGTAACTTTGATATGCATCCAAATGATATGGAGTTTGAATGTAAAGAAGTTAGTAATGAGATATTCGTAAACTATCTTGAAATTGTAACATCTCATGCAGTAGAAGTATCTGTGCCAGGAAAGTCCATCAAGTGGGTAGTGTATGAAAAGAATACAGGACAGATTGCTGGGTTTATTCGTTTGGGTTCACCAACAATCAATTCAAAACCTCGTAATGATTTCTTAGGTAAACCATTGAATACGATGGATCCAGCTACAATGAAACGGTTTAATGATTCTGCTATTATGGGATTTATCATTGTTCCAACTCAACCATTTGGATTTAATTACTTGGGTGGTAAATTACTTGCATCTATCTGTTGTTCACATCTGACAAAGGACACACTAGATAAAAAGTATGGAGGCCCTTTTTGCATGTTTGAGACTACATCTTTATACGGTACAACTAAGAGTAGTTCACAGTATGATGGTATGAAACCATTCTTACGATATAAGGGTAATACAATGTCAGACTTTGCTCCTCTTATCAATGATGATAACTTCCACAGATTGAACGATTGGTTTAAAGAACGTAATGGTGGTGAACCTCTGGTTGATCAATCTGCAAGTTCTAGGAAACTAAAGACACAAACCAAAATGATTTCTATTATCAAATCATCTCTAAAGAATATAGAACCAACAGAATACACAAAGTTTGTTCAGACATTTAATGATGCTAAAAATCTAACAGAAAAAAAGAGACAGTATCTTGGTACTTTTGGATATTCAAATGTAAAAGAATATATGAACTTTGAAACGGATACTCTCATTGAGGGTGATGCGTTTGAACGACATTCATTTTCTGGTTGTGTTGATTGGTGGAAGAACAAGGCATCTAAGAGATATGAATCACTAAAGGCAGATGGCCGTATTAGACATAATCTTGAAACTTTTAATCGCAACCCAGATGAGATACAGATAATACGATGATGGAATATAACGAAGAGAACTTAAAAATAGTATCAGACGCAATCTTAAAAAATCTTACACCAGATTTGATACCTTTAAAGTGGAGACAGAGGAATTCAATTAATCCTATGTTTGGTCATTGTCACCATTCTTCTGCCTGTCTACAGAAAGTATTCACTACAAAGAAGATTAAATTATATCGAGCATTAGACCCCAATGACGTTTGGCACTGGTGGTGTTTAGATATAAATGAGAAGTTAATTGATCTGACAGCAGATCAATATTATTCTTTAGGCAAAGAACCACCATATGATATAGGCGAAAAGGCCTCTATGTTGGGATTTGGTTATAGAAAGAGAACTTTAGAATTGCTAGAAAGAGTCAAAAAAGAGCTAAAAAGTGCTTGACATTTGTTTTAAAAACAGGTATATTATATAAGTAAGATGAATTGAAACTGAATTGAGGTTATTTGAAATGGCGTTGCCTTACTATCGTAATTTGACATATCGTGATTGGGTATTTACTACTTTGGGTTATGACTCAAAGGTAGGACAATATCAAGAAGCAGACCTTGCATTTCAGGCGAACAAGTATTCTCGCTGGGATGAATTACAGAAGTCTGCATACATTCGCAACTTTCTTCTAGGGTTTGCTCCTTCCAAGTATATCTTTGCTGATGTTGAGAAGTGCCTTGAGAGTGCTATCGAGCGTGGTAACAAGGATGATATTGCATACTATTCTGCTTGGTTGAACAAAGGTGTCAAATACCTTAACATCGACTCAAACAATCGTAATAATGTTCATGTCACATTTCGTAAGGGTGAAGTGACCTTGCCACACGGTAAGTATGAGATTGATGATGCTGAATGCATTGTTGATTCAGACAACGATACATACGAAACTTGCCCAGAGATTGTTCGTGATGCATATGATGCTGCAATGATTACGATTTCTGTCTATACTAACGCCTCTCGTACAGACTTGTCAGAACTGTTTCGTGCAGTGAATGACGGTAAACCACTGAACGAGGCAGAAATCCTCAACTCATACATTACCATTACTGCTAACATCATTCGTGAACTTGCAGATGAATTTGGTGACTATTTCGTAGAACAGGGTAAGTGGTTTGCACAGACTGCCATTAACCGCCGTGGTATTGATGCCTTCATCGCTGATATGGCATTCATCTACGCCTACGGTATGAACAAAGGTATTTCTACTACATCTCTGAAAAACTTCTATCGTGAAGGATCAGACGGTGAACAGTCTATGCCTGGTTTCAAGAAACTCTTCAAATCCTTTATAAAAGAGGTAATGACAAAGAATGCGTATGCCATAAGCAATCGTAACTCTGTGTTCGACCTTTTCGTAATTTTCAGAGATCTGAAGAACAAGAAACTCGCTATCAACGACAACGAACAATTCCTTAAAGAATACATGAAGGTGGTTGCAGAACTGCTACAGTCAAAGGAAATGTATGAAGCAGATGGATGGATCGACCCTAAGTCATTCGCAAAGATTGTCGGTGGACGCCAGTTGACAAACAATCAGATACGCCATCGTGAGATTATGAAGCGTTTTGATGTGGATGCTCTTACAACAAAGAAAGGCAAGAGAACATTCAACGCTGATGATAAAATGATCCTTGCAGTGAATGGCAATTGGACAACACCAGAAGGTAAAGAAATCGAAATGGATAAGTTGCATGATGGTGATAAGTATCATGGTGGACACGTTACGCCATATCACTTGACAAAGGATACATCAATTGAGAATGGTGTAATACAAGAGAAAGAGGATAACCTAAAACTAGGTGGAAAAGACCTAATAACATAAGAGGATAATATGAAAAACAAAATCGTAACTCTCGTTATGAGTAACGGAGCAGAAATTCTAGGAAAATTTTTTGAAGAGGATTTTTCTACGATTACATTATACAAACCAAGAATGCTTCAAGCAACGCAACAGGGTGTCGGATTAGTTTCTGGCATTTGTATGAGCGGGATTGAACCAGACGGTAATTTTCAATTTGCAAAAACATCAGTCATGTTTATGATTGAAACATCAAAAGAACTTGCTGAAGGATGGCAAACACAGACAAGTGGAATTCAAGTTCCACAAAAAAGTGTTATTCTATAAATCTCTTGACTTTAGAGAACTTTTATAGTATTATATATTAAATGATAAAGGATATGGATATGACACAACAAGACGAAGATTTTTTACTTGACTATACTCGATTTGTCGATGAGGTAACTTCTGATGCATCTAAGAATGCAGAAGACTTTTCAGACGCACTAGATATAATTGATGAACAGGGTGTTCCCCCAGAACGATTATTGACAGCTGCATTAGGTATCTGTGCAGAGGGTGGTGAATTTACTGAAGTAGTAAAGAAGTGTTTGTTTCAAGGTAAACCAATGGATGAACATACCGTCTATCACATGAAGCGTGAACTCGGTGATCTAGCCTGGTACATTGCACAGGCGTGTATCGCATTAGATACTAGTATAGAAGAAATCATATATATGAATATTGAAAAGTTGGAAGCACGTTATCCAGATGGATTTGAATCGTTTCGTTCTAACAACAGAAAAGAGGATGATATTTAATAATGGATTGGAATAATATTGCAAAAACTGCTGGTAATGAATATGCAAGTTTAGTTGCAGATGGAGTTGAGGCTGGTGATGTAGATTCGTTTATTGATACTGGTTCTTATATCTTCAATGCACTTTTATCTGGTAGTATACATGGTGGATTGCCATCAAACAAAATCACGGCAATTGCAGGGGCCAGCGCAACTGGTAAGACGTTCTTTATTATGGGAATGGTTAAGTCATTTCTTGATGCAAACCCAGATGCTGGTGTTCTGTATTTTGAAAGTGAAAGTGCAATTACAAAACAGATGGTAATCGACAGAGGCATCGACCCTGCTCGTATGGTTATCTTACCTGTAACAACTGTACAAGAATTTCGTACACAATCACTAAAAGTATTGGATGCATATCTGCAACAAAATGAATCAGATAGAAAACCAATGTTGTTGTGTTTGGATTCGCTAGGTATGTTATCTACAACTAAAGAAGTAGAAGATACTTCTGATGGTAAAGAGACAAGAGATATGACACGAGCGCAAGTTCTCAAGGCTGCATTTCGTGTATTGACACTGAAACTAGGTAGAGCGAAAGTTCCTATGGTAGTTACTAATCACACATATGACGTTGTAGGTTCTATGTTCCCTACCAAAGAAATGGGTGGTGGTTCTGGACTGAAGTATGCCGCTTCATCTATCGTGTATCTTTCTAAGAAGAAAGAGAAAGATGGTACAGAGGTGGTAGGTAATATCATTCACTGTAAGAATGCAAAGTCACGTTTGACTATTGAAAACAAGATGGTTGATGTACGATTAATGTATCAACGTGGACTAGATAGATATTATGGATTGCTTGAACTTGCATTGAAGTATGGTATCTTCAAATCAGTATCAACTCGTATTGAGTTGCCTGATGGTACAAAAACATTTGGTAAAACTATCAATAACAATCCAGAGAAATACTTTACTGAGGAAGTGATGCAACAATTGGATGATGCAGCAAGTAAAGAATTTAAGTATGGTGGCCAGATGGATATTGAAGATGATGAGGAAGAAGTCATTGAATAATATTGATATCGAAAGGTCTTTTATATTTGTTAGTAATGACAAAAAGGAAGATGAAAAGTGGACTGCACTAAAACTCACTGGTGTTACTGGTGAGTATGAAAACATTATCCTTGAGTATAGTAAAGTTTCTTTCGGTGATGAGACAGAAGATGGCAGTTTGCCCTTGACATTTCACTATGATATAGTGTATACTCCAAGTTATAGTGAAAAAGATTTGCAAGAAGATTTAGACTTCAAGAATTTACTTGGAGATATACTCATGCATTTAATTGAGAAACAAGTAGAGGATAACGATTTACAATATGTCAACACTCCAAACGATTGAACGAACCGCACTTTCTAATTTGATTATGAATGAACCCTATGCTAGAAGGGTTCTTCCGTTTATTAAATCTGAGTATTTTACTGACCCTAGTGAACGAGTAATCTTTGAGGAGATTGGCAAGTTTTGGGAGAAATATAATAATCAACCTACAAAAGAAAGTCTTTCAATCGAGCTTGATGGCCGTAAAGACCTAGCAGAAGAACAATTCAAAAAAGTTCTTGGTATCATAGAAACCTTATCAGATGCAGAAGTTGATATGCAATGGTTAGTTGATACCACAGAAAAGTTTTGTAAGGATAAAGCAGTCTACAATGCAATCCTTAATGGTATCCAAATTATTGAAGGTAAAGATAAAGAACATACGCCAGAAGCAATACCGTCCATTTTATCAGAGGCACTTGCAGTTGGTTTCGATCAGAATGTTGGACACGACTATGTAGAAAATGGTGAAGAACGATTTGACTTCTATCACAAGGTAGAAGAAAAAATTGAATTCGACTTGGAATATTTCAACAAGATTACCAAGGGTGGATTACCACAAAAAACTTTGAACATTGCACTTGCTGGTACAGGTGTAGGTAAATCGTTGTTCATGTGTCACATGGCTGCGTCTACACTTATGCAAGGTAAGAATGTTCTATATATAACTTTGGAGATGGCAGAAGAACGCATCGCTGAACGTATTGACGCAAATCTAATGAATATCACTATGGATGATTTACATGATTTGCCTAAAAAGATGTTCTCAGACCGTCTATCCAAAATACAAACAAAGACTAATGGAAAGTTAATTATCAAAGAATATCCTACTGCATCTGCCCATACTGGACACTTCAGAGGATTGTTAAAAGAATTGTCACTGAAGAAATCATTTAAACCAGATATCATTTTTATTGACTATCTAAATATATGTTCTTCATCAAGGTTCAAGGGAAATGCAAATGTTGGATCATATTTTTACATCAAAGCAATTGCAGAAGAACTTAGGGGCCTTGCAGTTGAAAATAATGTGCCGATTATGTCGGCAACACAAACGACTAGGGGTGGGTACGCCAACTCAGATGTTGGTTTGGAAGATACATCAGAAAGTTTTGGTTTGCCTGCTACGGC
>ERZ1039804.518-NODE-518-length-24782-cov-7.564484_pt1 | contig 24782 bp, 18 predicted proteins | sample MGYA00383089_ERZ1039804 | MGnify/ENA primary metagenome ERZ1039804 (study PRJEB29581, sample SAMEA5548359) | metagenome | biome: marine; feature: coastal; material: water | depth 1 m | study: Short-term variability in the microbial, nano- and picoplankton dynamics...
ACCTATTACAGAAAATACAATAGAAAATCCTAAGACAAAAAATATTGTATTTAGCATAACATTGGATTTGTTAATAAAAAATTTTGATGATTGATTTGATTGTGTTAAATCTGAAATTGTTGTACCAGAAATATATGCTAAAAATGCTGGAACTATTGGTAAAATACATGGTGCAAAAAATGATCCTAAACCTGCAAAAAATGCAACAAAAATTGTAACTTCATTCATAGTATGTTTTCTTTTTATTGAATAGGAGCAGTGTTTTTTTTGATTTTTCTTTATTTAGGAATAATAAAAAGAACATAAGAAGAAAAGGAATAGCAGGTATTTTGTATCGAACTAGACTTCCTATTATTGGAGTTACCATCCCTATTATGGTTAATAATCCAAATGCAAACATGATGAAAAAGTATCCAATTTTATCAAAGTTTTTTATCTGACCATACCAAATACAAAAACTTATAAATGCAAAAACTATTATGTTTTCGATTGCATTTGGCAATATAACAATAGAGTAGATCTCCCAAGGAAATGGTCTGCTAACTGCATTAAAGAATCCAAGCATAAAATACTTTAAAAAACTAATAGGAGTATCTTCTAATTGTCCTGTTTCAATTAAACTTTTTGCTTTTACCTTTTCTGCAAGTCCTAAAAAGGCAGATCTTTTCCATTTGAGTACCGAGAAAAAGCTCCATCTAAAACTATGCTCATGTTTAAGTACTGCCGCTAGAAAGTACACACCAAAGTTGGTAATCATTTTTATGATAGGATGAGGACCTTTTTTGTATAATATCCAGAGGTATCCAGTTATTGCTGGAACAAGTGTTAAACCTACGTAAAACTTTATGTGAAATAAGCATAGAAAACAAAAGCAAAGTAATAAGTAATGTTGCCAGTAGGCTCTTTTTGTGAAAATCTTGTTAAGAACATTTAATGTGATTCCGAAAAAAAACAACAAAGGACCTTCTTTTAAGACTGCGCTACTCCAAAAAACTAACGATGGTAAAAAGAATATTATCAATCCCAACCAAATCTTTTTACCTGAAAAGTATCGATGAAACGCTTTATATATAAATGTGATTCCGTAAAAAGAAGCAAAAGAAAAAAATAATAAATGAACGTAGTAGTTACCGAAAGAAATCCACCTTAACAAGGCGTTAATTCTAATTACAGTTCGGTTGTCATTATAAAAGGTGTTTCGTTCTTGCGGAAACCAATTATTCATTGCGTCTAAATATGGCAGCAAATCTTTACCTTCATCGATACCGAGCAGTATTCGAAAGTATTTAACAGGGCTATCAAAAAATACACGGTGAAGATGATAGCTATCATCAAAGTAGCGATACGTATCAGCTTCTTCTCTTATGTCGTAATAATAAGTATATAAGTAGGTTAGTGCTAATCCTGCAATAATTTTTAGTACAAAAGCACTAAGTAAAAATTTTCGAGATAAACCTTGAAGGTTGAAAAAACTCCATTTATAAACACCCCAAGAGAAATATAGAAATAAAAATATGGGAAGTACTGCAAACATGACTTTAAAAGTAAAAATAAGAGTTTATGAGTTAACAAAAAAAGGCCATATGCAAAATGCAAATGGCCTTCAAATATCTAAAACCTTCAAGTTATTTTTTGAAAGTCATTTTTTCTTTAATTCTAGCAGATTTACCAGTTCTGTCACGTAAATAGAATATTCTAGCTCTTCTTACTTTACCTTTCTTATTTACTTCAATCTTGTTTAAGAATGGAGAACCTAAAGGGAAAATTCTTTCAACACCTACACCCCCACTTACTTTTCTAATAGTGAATGTTTCTGTAGCTCCTGACCCTCTTCTCTGTAATACAGTACCTTGGAAGAACTGTGTTCTTTCCTTTTCACCTTCTTTAATGGTGTAATATACTGTTATTGTGTCTCCAGCTCCGAATTCTGGCCACTCTTTCAAGTCGACTAATTCGTTTGATATAGTTTTTAATAAATCCATTGTCAATCTTTCTTGGTGATATACTATGCCCCAAAAATGGGAGTGCAATATTACAAAAAAAAATTAATGAAACACTAATGAATTTAATAAATATTAAAAGATCACAAAACTTTTATTATATTCTTTCGTAAAACGACTGACTTCTTTACTATTGTATTGTAGTTTGTGATTTATTTATATGGGTAGAAAGATACGTTAGTGCGCAAAATAAGTTTAAAATATTTTGTAGTTTTTGTTTTTTGCTTGTCGGCATCTTTGTCGTCAAGCAATCTGTATGCTCAAAAGTCTGATCCAAGTTTAAAAGCTCAAATTAAAGCAAGAAAGGAAGAATTAAAAGCGAAACGAAAAGCGAAAGACATTGAGCGTAAGAGAGATGATTTAGAATATCGTAAACTACTTCAACAGAAAGAAAAAGCTAAGAGATATAGACAACAACAACTTAAGAAGGAAGCTGGTTTAGCAAAAAAATATAGAGAACAACAAGAAGCTAAAAGGCAAAAAGATCTCCAAAATAAAAAAAAGGAAGAGCGTTCTAAGCAACAAAAAATAGCAGAGGAACAGGCAGAGGAACAAAAAAGATTAGCAGAAGAAGCTAAAGAAGTTTTGCGCGAAAAAGCAAAAGAACAAAAACGGATTCAAGATGAGCTCAATGCCCAAAAGGATTTAGATGCTTTAGAAAAGAGATTTAAAGACGAACAGGAAAAAGCAGATGAAATTGCTATTAAGAAGAAAAAAGCATTGGAGGAAAAAGAAAAGGTCATTCAAAAAGAACAAGATGATTTGGAAAAAAAGGCCTCACTAGACCAAAAAAAGAATGAGCAATATGAAAAAACTAAAAATAATGCCCAAGTAGAAGTTGACGAAATAGACTTAAAAAATAGTAAGGAGAAGTCAACGAATGAAGCTCAAACAGAAGCTCAAAAAAAAATAAAGAAAATTAAAGAGCAACGCGCTTCCGCTAAGATTAAGGCGGAAATGCGCATTAAAAAGGAGTTGCAAAAAAAGCAACTTTTGGATTTAAGAAAAAGAACAGAGAACGCAATCAAAAATAGAAAAAGGTTAAAAGATGCAGCGAACAAACGAAAAAAATATGATCGAGAACGATTTAAAAAGGAGTTAGTTAAAATTAAAAGAGAAATTGAGAATAGGAGAGATATCGATGGTTTTAAGAGGAAGGCGCTCGCTAAAGAGCAAGAACTAAAACAAAAGTATCAGGATAAAATAAACAAAAAGAATGCAGACCAAAAGGCCATTTTAACATCGAAAGAGCAAGATGCAGCCTTGATACAAGAAAAAATGGATAAGGCTGCTCGTAAAAGAGCTGAACTTCAGAAGAAGCTAGAAACGGAAAGAAATAGTGAATTAGCAAAAGAGGCTAGAAAGCTCGCTAATGCAGAACGCTTATTGGCTGAAGAGCAGAAAAAAGATTCTGACCGTCAGCGAAAAGAAGATGAAGTTTTGAAAAAAAGGCTAGATAAATTTAAAAATATTGAGAACGCAAAAAAAGTAAAATCAGAAGAAAAGAAAAATGATAAATTGGCGAAACTAGCCGAAATAGCAAGGAAAAAAGCTGCTGTAGCAAAGAAAAAAGCTGCTTTTGAGAAGGCTCAAAAAATTGCTTTGCAAAAGCGAGAAGAAGAAAAGAAAAAACAAGCTCAGGAAAAAGCTGTAATTGCCTCGGAGAAAGCAAGAAAAGATGCTGAGTTTGCTGATAGAATGAAAAAACGTGCCGAGAAAGTTGAAGGTCTAAAAGCGGAAGCTGATAAATTAAAACGTGCGATAAAGAAGAAAAAACTAGAAGGAAAAGCTAATAGAGATAAGTTAAACAAAGAGTTTTTATTAGGAAAAGATTCTTTAAACACAGTGAAAAAACAAGAAGTATCAAAAGATCAAATTGAAGAGAGAGAAAGGAAGGAAGGAAGCGACTTTTTATCAAGAGAGCAAAAGAAAAAACTTGAGCAAGAAGAATTAGAACGTAAAAATAAAAAGTTGGAACGTGAGAAGGAACTAGAAATTCAAAAACTTGCGAATAAAGAAATTCAAAAACATCAAAAAGAATTAGAAAAAAAGGAAAGTGTTTATGCCGATTATCAGCGTAAGATTGAAGAGAAAGTAAATGATTCTAAAGAAAACTTAAAGTTGGTTAAGGAAGCAGAAGCAAAGGCGGAGAAGTTGGAAAAGGAAAAGTTAACTGTAAAGAGAAAACAATTATTAGAAAAAGAAAGTGAAGCGCAAAAGCGGAAAGCAAGTTTAGATAAAAAAATAGCTGACAAACTAAAGCTTAAAAATGAGTTAGCTATTAAAAATGAGTCCTTAAGGCTAAAGGTTCAAGCTGAAAAAGATTCTTTAGATCAAGTTGATTTTTTGAATAAACAACAAAAAGATTCGCTATTTGCTGTAAATAAGTTGAAAAAAGCAAAGGAGTTGGCAAGGAAACTTGAAGAAAAAGCAAAGATTAAAGCCCTGCTTGCAGCGGAAAAACTGAAAATCATCAAGGAAAAAGAAGCTCAGGAGAACAAAATAGCTGAAATTAATAGTCCGCTAGAGGAGAAGAAGAAGGCATTAAAAGAATCTGCTAATAAAGATAAATTGAAGAAAAGAGCAGAGAAGGTGATAGCTGTAAAAGTTGCCGAAAATTCTGAGAAAGATAAAACTACTGGAGTGACTAATGTTAAACCATCTGAAGCTATTGCTTCAGATCCTAAAAAGCAGAAAACTGCCTTAGAATTAGAAAAGGAAAAAATAGCAAAAAGGGAAATAAAACGAAAGAAAGAGCAAGCAGAAAAACTCAAAGAAGCGGCAAGAGAAAAAGATTTAGGATTAGAGCAGGCTCAAATGGAACAGTTGAAAAGGCTTGCTAACAAAAGAGCTGAAGAAAATAAAGAAGCTCAAAAGGCAAAGCGGAAAGCGCTTAAAAATCAACAAAAAGAATTGAAGAGAGGGGCAAAGAAAAGAGATGCTCAAATGATTGCTGATGCCAACAAAACTATTGATAAAAAGGCGGATAGCTTAGAAGAAAAGGTGGTTAAAGCGGCTGTTATTGATGAAGAGAAAAAACAAGAACGAGTTGCTGAAAAAAAAGCCTCTAGGTATGATGAAGTTGCTTCTGAATTAGCAAAGAATAATGCTCAAATTGAAAAGCAAGAAAAAGAAAAAACAGCAAAAGAGGAGAAAAAATTAAAGATTCTTCAAGACAAGGACGCAATTCGTAGAGCAAAATTAAAAGCGCGATTAAAGTTGAATGAAAATGTACAAGAGAATGAGACTTTCAAAGCAAAGGTAATTCGTGAATTCAATGAAGGAAAGGCCGTAACGGGGCGAAAGAAAAAGCAAAAAGAATTCATTATCAAGGAGTACCAAAAAGAGGTTAAAAAGAAATTAGAAGAACAGGTTAAGTTGGCTGAAAAGAAGTTGGTTGAAGCAGAGAGAAACGCTGCAATTCAAAAGGAGAACCTAAAAGGATCTACCTCATCTCGGAACCAAATGTATGCATATTCTAAAAAGATTAAAGAATTAGAGGCTCAGTTGAAAGTTGAACAGGAATCTAAAGCTTTAGTAGAAGGTGGTTTAAATGAACTAAATGAATCTGGATTAACTGGGAATAATGTTGAGGTTGAACGGAATGAAAAAGAGACGAAAATTAAAGAGCGCGAGCTTAAAATTAAAGAGATTGAGAAAGAGTTAGATAGATTACGAGAATTACACAAAAAATCGAAAAATAAATATTACGCAAGTAAAGCTAAGAATAAAGCTAAAAAAGATGCGGGTTTAGAAAACGTAAAAGAAAAGCTAGAAGCAGCTAAATTAAAGCGTGATTTCGCAAAACTGGAAACACCAGAGCAACGAAATAGTAGACTTAAAATTGAAGGTGAAAAACGAAAGTTGTTAGCCAAAAAGCGAAAGCAAAGGTTGAAATTAGAGCGTAAGAAGGCAAAACTAGAAGCTCAAAGAAGGGCATTTAAAATAGCAGAGAAAGAAGCTCTTATTAGTGAGAAAGTCAAGTTAATTAGAAAAACACAAAAAAGGCAAGATTTAATTTTAAAAGATAAGGCACAGGCTGAATTAAAAGCAGAAAACGAAACTGCAGCTTTTAGAAAAGATAGTATCCGTAATGCGAATAAACTATTAGTAGAGAAGTTAAAGCGTGAAAAGGCTCAGAAGCAACGAATTGACGAGTTGGTAAAGCTAGAAGATAGAGCTAGAATTGATGCTAAATTATCGAGTGAAGCTTTGTCTAAAGATGTGAAAAATAAATTACTCAAAGAACGTGCAAGGTTAAGTGGAGAACTAGATAAAATTGAAACGGAAAGGAATGCTGAATTAAAGAAAAATAATAGAGAAAAAATTAAGAAAAAAATACGAAATGCTAAGGGTGAAAAGATAAGTATTGCTAGAGATTCACTAAAACGTATTCTAGAGGAAAAGTCAGAAGTTGAATGGCAAAAAATTGCAAAGAAGGAAAAGATGTTACTAGCAAAAAGTAAAGCTAAAAAACAAGCTTTAAAGCAAGTAAAGAAAGCTATTATTGAAAAGCAAAAAGAAAGTGGAAAGGTAACAGATGATGAGAAATTAAAACAAGAAAAGGAAAAGTATCTAAAGGAAAAAAAGAGGTTAGAAGAAACTTTAACTGCTGCAAACAAGAAGGTTGAGAATAAAGATAAGATATTAGATGTTGACTATGCATTGAAAATGAAAGACCTTAAAAAGAAAGCAAAACTTAAGGAGATTCGTGCGAAAGCTAAAAAGTATGAAAAAGAAGAGAAGCTTAAGAGTAAAGCCTTAAATAGTAAAAAGTTAAGTAAGGATGAAATAAGAATCATGGAATTGCGTGAGGAGATTAAGTTACTTGGAAAAGATATTGGAAGTACACGAGAGGGTTTAAAAAATGCTAAAAATGAACTAAAAGCCATAAAGGAAAAAGGTGACGTTGGAGATGCAATTAAAGAGAACGTTTTGAATAGAAGAGTTTCTAAATATTCAGCTAAGGTAAAGACATTGTTAGAAGATTTAAAGCATAAGCAAGAAGAGTTAGATAAATTAATTGGAGCAAAGAATAACAAAGGAGCTGTTGCTAGTAAAGAAAAAACAGAAGATTTACTAAGAAAATTTCAGGCATCTGAAAAGCGCAAGGAACTACTTGAGAAGCGGAAGCAAAGAGTAAAAAACGCAGCGTTAAAAGCAAAATCAGCAAAAAATCAAACTGAACAAACCAAAAATGATCGTGAGGATAGATTGGATCAAATAGCAAAAGATCAAAAGAAGGAATTAAGAGATGAAATAAAGGCGGCAAAAGAAGCACGTAAAAAGAAGAGAAAAGAATTTTTAGTAGAGCAAGAAAGATTAGAGGCAGAATTGAATGCACTGGCAGATAAAGAGGCATTGGAAGAAGGTTTAGAAAGAGAAGTAGAAGATAGAAAAGAAGCTCTCGAACGTATTCAATCCAAGCTTTTAAAGAAGCTAAATAAGATAGACAAAAAGGAAAAAGATGATAAAGAATTTGAAGCTTTAGTTTTAGAAGAATTAAAGGAAAAGAAAGAGACTGAAGAGAAAAGAAGAAGGGAACAACGTTATCTAGAAAAGAAAAAAATAGAGAACCAAGAGAAAGCCAAAATTGCAAAGAATAAAAAGAAAAATACTGATGATGAAGTATATTTTAACGCCGAAGCTCAGAAAAGAAAAGTTTACACAGACAGTATTCGAAAAATAAATGCTGTATCAGTAGACGAGTGGACTCGTTTATCAGTAGATGCTCGTAAAAAGAAAGAGAGTAGAAGAAAAGATAAGAAAAAAAATGAATTAGCAAAAGAGTTGAGGCGACGCGAGTTAAAAGATCAGCGTAAAGTTGAAGCAGTAAAAAGAAAAGAGCTGGATGCGGCTAATATTGAGTTGGCTGCGGAGTTAAAACGAAAAGCTGCATTAGATAGAAAAATAAATGCGGCAAAGAGAACAATAGAAGCATTAGCTATACGAAAGGAAGCTAAAGCGCTTTTAGAGGCAAAATTATCTAATCAAAGAAATGTTGAAGTGCGTTTAAAGGATTCTTTGAAGTTTGAAGCTCAAAAATTAGCTGAAAGACTAGTTCCTATAAAATCTGGGATTGAAACGATAGAACGCAGTAAAATTGATTTAGAGGGTGATATTTTGGATTTAAAGACTAGAGAACTTCCAATTTTACAAGAATATCTCATAACCAATCAAAAATCAAAAAGTTTAAAGTACCAAAGTGAGCAATTAACGCATATCGAAAAAATAGAAATAAGAGCAAAAGCCACAAAGGTTGAGAAAGAAGCTTTAGAAATTAAATTAAGAGTCAAACAAAATTATTTGCTAAGATTAGATAAAGAGCGGCAATTAAATATTTACCGTCAAAAATTAGCTGTATTACAAAAGCGATTAGAAAACCTAGATACTACCAAAGTCGATGATAAGGAAATAAATAAAGTATTGTTAATTCAGTATAGTCAAATTGAAAAGGCTATTACTTCTGTAAAGGAAGAGATGGATAAAATTTCTGGTGATATTATAACAAAAGAGAAAGAATACAATGCTGATATTCAATTAGCTCAAAGCGAAAGAATAAAATTTGGAGAAGAGGAGAATAAAAAAAATGAAGGCAAATTAAAAGCAACAGAGTTAGCTGTTGAGATTGAAAAATTAAAAGCGCTTTATAAAAATTCTAACACAGGAAGTAAGCAAGCAGATATTTTAAGGGAAATAGAAGCTTTTCAACGTCAATTACCGGAAGGTATACACGAAGAGATTTTGTATGAAAATAATAGGACTATTAAGAAGTATATAGTTTGTAAAGGAGGGAACGTTGATATATTCAAAATGGTAATGTATAGTTGGGGAACAACTTATTACTTTAAAAATAAAGTAGCGATTACTAAAATGAGGTTTGATACAGAAACAAAGTATTGATTTACATCGTGCAGTATGATTTATGTAAGCATCGATCTAAAGTAATATTTATGAAAAATTGAATCATATTTTATCATTATTTGGTTTTGTACGAATCTTTACTTCTACATGAAGAGTCCAACGAATACAAAACGAATCGAATAGATTTCTTTTGAAAATACTCCACAATAGAACTAAATTTTCTCACAATTTTTTTATTCGTTAAAGCTTTGTAACCAAGGTAAGAATTGTGTGTTTTTAAATATATCCTTTATCGCTTAAAAAGTTAACATAAACGGAAGTGAAGATGTTGTTTTAAAAATTGAAACGGCTAATAAAGTAATAAGCGGATCAGCAGTATTTAGGAATGCAAGATTTTTTCTGTTTTTTAAGCTAACTATTTCACTTAACCTTGTTGTCTAATTTATATTTCACTTTCTTAACAAGCTTTCCATTCTTATCATAAAACCTAGAGTAACCCTCCTTTCTCCCATTTTGGTAATTGATTTTACTCTGTACATTTCCATTGCTATAATAAGTAGTAAAAAGTCCAGAGAGCCTTCCGTTTGAATAATTTATTTTTTGAAACGGTATGTCTGTACCATCAAAATAAACAGTCCATAAACCGTTTTTTACTGACTTCTTTAGTTCTTTTCTAAACTCTCTCAAGGCATCTCTTTTGAATCGAACTGTATCTTTTTCAGTCTTAACAAGCCTGTATTGACCTTTTTCCCTAATGAATAACCCTTGATCATGATAAACTTCATAAGGACCATCTAAAAGCCCTTCGCTATAAGTGCTTTTAATTCCAGATCTTCCGTTTGTATAAAATTTAGTATAAGTGCCGTGTTTAACGCCAAGGCTATAGTTTGCTATGAATTTCTGGTTTCCGTTGTCGTAAAAACCTTCCCATTTTTTATCCATAATACCCATCGAGAAGCTTCCTTTTTCATTCACTTTTCCACTTGGGTACCATGAAGTCCAAATTCCATTTTCTTTATCGTCTTTGAATTTGCCTTCATGATCTTTTTGTCCACTTTCAAAATAAACAGACCATAAGCCATTTCGTTTGTCTTTTTTGAAATTTGCAATTCTTAATTTTTTTCCTGATTCATATAAGTACTCCCATTTCCCGTCTTTAAGCCCTTTTTTATAAAAAGCGGTATGCTCAGTCTTTTCAGTTCCAGGAAAATTATACTTCCATTTGCCATCCCTTAAACCATTTTTGAAATTTCCTTTAATTCTAACTTGACCTTTATTGTACCAGACCCATGTGCTATCTTCTGTACCCATTTTGAAATAACCCTCACTCTCTTTAGTACCATCCAAATTGTAAGCAAACCATTTCCCGTTTTCAATTCCATCTATGTATTGAGTACTGTCCTTAATTTGGCCGTTGGTATAAAACACACGATGTTTTCCACTTTTCTTACCTTGATTAAATTCACTTTTATACCAAAGGTTTCCGTTTTCGTACCATTTTGTTATTTCGCCATGTACTTTTCCGTTTAAGTAAATCAATTTACCTTTTGGTGCCCCATTGTCATAAAACTCCATTAATTCTCCTTTTCCTTTAGATACTGTTTGATATCCTTTTTTGTTCCAAGCATTTAGTATACTATCATATCCATTCGTGAAATATGCTTCTTTGAATTTTTCACCGGTCACATACCAGTAAGTAAATGAGCTGTCTTTTTTTTCTTGTTTATAAAATCCTTCCCATTCTTTTGTCCCGTTTTCGAAATAAGATATCCATTTGCCTGTTCTTAAATCGTTACTATAATCACCTTGTAGTTTTATGTTTTTATTAGAGTACCAACTGGTGTATTTTCCATTTCTTTTTCCAGCTTTAAATATTCCCTCATCTTTTTTATCTCCGTTTTTGTAATAATAAGATACAATACCGTGCAGTCGTCCAACGTTGTAATTAGCTATTTGTTTTAGATTTCCGTTTTGATACCAAAAAGTCCATTTACCGTGTTCTTTTCCATTAATGTACTTTCCTTCCGCTTCTTTTTTTCCGTTAGGGTACTTGTTTATAATGTACTCTGTTGCAGCTTGCTCGTTAGTTTGGGACTGTCCGAAAAGAGAAAAGCTTAAAATTGAAAAGGTGATTAAATAAAAAAGTCTCATAAAATTTAAGTTATGGTACCAAAATAACTCGAATTATTCTGAATAGTCACTTTGTGATCGTTAAATTTTTAACAGTTTAAATTGGATAGAGTTGTTGAAGTTGAAAAAAAACTTATTATTTATCAGGTTTTACCTTATTCGATGTCTTTTTTTTGTAATTCCCGTTTTCTGAAACTTAGTTTTTTTGTTACGAAACAGCATTGTTTAATTATGAAAATAAAAATCATGAGGAACTTATACTTTATCTTATTTATTTTAACCTTCGGTTGTATTTCTGCACAAACCGTTTCTCCAACCGTTTTAGACGGTGTATATATTCGAGAAAATAATTTCCAAAAAAAACCTACGGCTTACAATTTTGAAAGTGAAGCTAAACTTATGTGGAGTAAAAGGGTTTGGAGAGTGTTGGATTTAAGAGAAAAGATTAACCACCCATTTTATTACCCAATACAGCCCACTCGAAGTATGCGTAATTTAGTAACCGTAATTCGCGAAAGTCTGTGTGCTGGAGAATTATCTGCATATGATGTAATGAGTGATGAGTTTTTATATTTACAAAATTCGGTAGAAGCTTGTAAATTGGGTGAAAAAGTAGATACTATTTTTCAGACCGATGAAAGCGGGAATTTGGTGCCAATTCCTATAAATGATCCTTTTCCAACCGAAAATGTTCGTCGATTTAGAATAAAAGAAGATTGGTTTTTTGATAATTCAAGAGGAGTGATGGAAGCACGGGTGATTGGGATTTGTCCAATAGAGGAAGCTTTTGATGAGTTGGGAGAATATAAAGGAGAACGGCCTTTGTATTGGATTTACATGCCAGAGTTAAGACTTACAATAGCTACTGCTCCTGTACCTAACCCACATAATGATGCAAAAAGAAGAACGTATGATGATTTGTTTAATAAAAGATGTTTTAGTAGCTACATATATCAGGAGTCGAATGTTTATGGACGCAAAATATCTGATTATAAACAAGGTTTAGCTTTGTTACTAGAGGGTAAAAAGATAGAACACGAAATATTTACATTTGAGCAGGATTTGTGGGAATATTAGAGAATTACGTTTCTTCGTGATCATGTTATAAGTATTCATTACTCATATTTTTAAAATAGAGTTTTTACAAGGGGTTAGGCATTGAAAAATTTCTTCAATTCAAAAAATATAGGCATATTTGCAACCTAATTTTTAAGAATATGGCGAAGAAATTAATTTCAAAACCACATCCGTGGCATGGTATTCCTATTGGAAAAGACGCTCCAAGCAAAGTTACTGCATTTATTGAAATGGTACCATCCGATACCTGTAAGTACGAAATAGATAAAGAAACTGGGTATTTGATGATTGATCGTCCTCAAAAATTTTCTAACATAATTCCTGCTTTATATGGTTTTGTTCCGAAAACGTATTGTGGTCCAAAAACAGCAAAGTTTTGTAGCGAAAAAATTAATAGAAAAGTTGCGGGTGATTGTGATCCATTAGATATTTGTGTTTTTACTGAAAGAGAAATTACACACGGAAATATTTTAGTTGAAGCCAAAGTTATCGGTGGTATGAGAATGATTGATGGGGGTGAAGCAGATGACAAAATCATCGCTGTTTTAGCTCAGGATGAGGTTTATGACTTTGATGATATAAAAGATGCTCCGTTAAGATTAATTAATAGATTAAAGCATTATTTTTTAACATACAAGCAGATTCCTGGTGAAGAAGCTCCCAAATGTGAGATTACACATGTTTATGGTGCTGAAGAAGCTAAGAAAGTTATAGAGCTGAGTGTTGAAGATTACAATGATTTATACCCAGATGATTAATTCATCCAAAATAGTATTGGAACCGCTTAGAGAGATCTAAGCGGTTTTTTTTTCTTTTTTTTAGATGCATTTTAAACTAAATGATGTTTTTATGCGCTAATTAAGATTGCAAATTAAAGAGTAATATGACTTTTAATAAGCTAATTTTTCAATAAAGGGTAGATTGACAAAAATAGCCTTCCAGTATTATTTAATTAGATTTTTTTTATATTCTCAGATCGTCCTTTCCTAAATACTTTATTACTTACATGCTGACCTTTACGAAGCTTTTTTTGTTCTTCTTCAGGTAGTATAACAACTGATTTACATTCGTCAGAGCAGGTATTAAGCATTTCTTTTTTACAGGAGTCACACTGAATGAAAAGTAAGTGGCAAGCCTTATTTGAACAGTTAGTATGTATGTCTGCTGGCTTTCCACATTGATGACAATTAGAAACTACGTCTTTAGAAATTCTTTCAGCCCTTCTTTCATCAAAAACAAAGTTTTTACCTAAGAACTTGTTTTCTAATTTATCTTCTTTAACTTGGCGAGTATACTCAATAATCCCACCCTCTAATTGATAAACATTTTTAAAACCTTTGTGCTTGTAGTAGGCACTCGCTTTTTCACAACGAATACCACCAGTACAGTACATTACTAAGTTTTTATCTTCTTTGTGCTCTTTTAAGTCCTCTTCAATAACGTCAAGAGAATCTCTAAATGTATCAACGTCAGGAGTAATTGCATTTTTAAAATGGCCAATTTCACTTTCGTAATGATTTCTCATATCAACCAAAACAGTGTTCTCGTCTTCAATGATTTCATTGAAATCACGTGCCTTTAAATGCACACCAATATCTGTAACATCAAATGAATTGTCTTTCAATCCATCAGCTACAATCTTATTTCTTACTTTAATTTTGTTTTTCAGGAACGAAAATGAATCCTGCTCAATTGCAACATTTAATCTTATTCCATTCATAAAGTCATAAGTATATAAATGTGCTCTAAATGCCTCGATTTTTTTTGCAGGAAGTGAAATTTGAGCATTAATTCCTTCGGTAGCTACATAAGTTCTACCTAAAACGCCATGTTTAGCCCATTCAATAAATAATTCATCTCTAAAATTCTGAGGGTCTTTAATGTGCGCATATTGATAGAAAGAAAGTGTCAATCGGTCTTCTCCAGCATCGGTAATTAATTTCCTTCTTTCTTCAGCGCTTAAAGTATTGTACAGTTGCATGCTATATCAATTTTAAGTTTGAACCATAAAGATACAAGATTTTGAGAAATGGTGTTTTTTTAAAACACCATTTCTAATGGTTTTACTGCCATTTATCATTTTAATTTAAACTTTAAACTATTTCCTTTGTAATCGTACATTAAATTCTTTTCCTTTAAGTATGCTTTTAAGATTAGCTTGGAGAAATATATGGCGTAACAAAAGACGAACGTTGATAACGCTAGGTATGATCCAGTTTGCTGTTGTATTAGCAACCTTAATGGCAACCATCCGCGATGGAATAATGAATATTCAAGTGGAGAATGTAGTTGGTGGTTATCAAGGATATGCTGCAATTAACGATACGGGCTATGTTGAAGAACCTTCAATAGATTATATAGTTCCTTATAATGATTCTGTTCAATCTTTTTTAAAAAGTAAAAACCTTATAAAGTCGTACTCTCCCCGAATTATAGGTGGAGGGATAATTACACTTGGTGAAAAATTTAAAATAGGTAGAGTTGTTGGAGTAAACCCCGAATTAGAAGATAGTTTAACTCATTTTTCTAAGAGTTTAGTAAAAGGAAGAGTACTTCATTCAAGTGGAGAAGTTGTCCTAGGACTAGGACTTGCCGAAAGATTAAAAGCAGACATTGATAGTGTTGTTTTTATAACCGGAATGGGTTATCAAGGAAACACAGCTAACTTAATGTTGAAGGTAGTCGGGATAATGAAATTATCCAATATTCAGGAAAATAAACGTTTGGCGTTCGTAACACTTGAGGAAGCTAGAGAGGGCTTTGCTTTATATGATGGTGTTAATCAAATTGTACTAGGTTTAAGAGACAATACGAAAGCAAAGCAGTCGGTTAAAGAATTAAAAAAGCAATTTACAGATCCTGTTCAAATTTATTCTTGGAAGGAATTAAATGTGCCACTTTACATGCTTGTAGAAGTAAATGACGCCTTAAATATTATCGTTTCAGCGATGTTATACTTCATTATTTCTTTTGGATTATTTGGAACAATTTTAATGATGTTGGCTGAGCGAAAAAGAGAATTTGGTATGTTGATCGCCATTGGTATGAAAAAATCTAAACTATCCTATATTACCTATTTAGAAAATACATTTATGGCTGTTTTTGGAACTGCCTTAGGATTTGTTATAGCAATTCCTGTGGTATATTACTTAAACCAAAACCCAATTACACTTACTGGACGAAATGCTGAAGATATTGCTAAGTTTGGTTTTGAGCCTTTGGTGAAGACTTCCATGAACTTTAATATATTTATGTGGCAGGCGATTTCTGTTTTAGGAATCTCATTATTTTTTAGTTTGTATCCAATTTTAAAAATTCGTTCCATGAACGAGAATAAAGCCATGAAAGGATGATAGTGAAAATTGGCTGGAACAATATTTGGCGCAAAAAGGGACGCAGTTTTCTTGTTATTTTATCTGTCGCTTTTGGAATTTGGGTAGGTTTGTTTTTTGGAGCATTTCAATGGGGGACTTTTGTTCAAAAAATGGATGATATCGTAAATCGTGAATTAGGACATATTCAAATTCACCACCCCGAATTTGTAGATGAAGAGTATGATTATAATTTCCCAATTCTAAATCCTGATAAGGTTAGAGATGTTTTAAAAAACGATACTTCAGTAAGCGTTTTTGTTGAACGATCAATTTTTTCGGCGATGTTGCAAACTCCTAGAAATCAAAGCCCAGTTCTTGTTTACGGAGTGGATACAACAGCTGAACAGCATTTATTTTCAATTACTTCCATGATTACTCAAGGTGAAATGATTGAAGGTAGAAGGGCGCCTTCATTGTTGGTAGGGAAGTCGTTGGCTAATAAATTGAATATTACATTAGGAAGTAAAGTTATCGTTCAAGGTGGAATGTTACACGGTGTTAAATCTTTTGTCGGAAGAGTTCGTGGATTCTATGAGTCACCTAATAAAATGAAGGATAAAATGGTGATTTACGTTCATAAATCAGATCTTGATACGAAGCTTGGAGATGGTTTTACACATGAGTATTCGGTGTTGTTTAGCGATTTAGATTTTCTCCAATCAAATAAAAAAAGAATACAATCCAAATTACCTATGAATCAAGTTTTAACCTGGGCAGAAATAATGCCAGAGATTGAAAACGGTATTGAAATGACAGATCAGGTAATGTTTGTTTTTATGTTAATTATTTGGTTTGCTCTGGCCCTGGGAATTGTAAATACGATGTTGATGAGTATTTTGGAGCGAACAAGAGAATTAGGAATGTTAATGGCTATTGGTATGGGGAGAGGAAGAATTGTTCAAATGATTTTTTTTGAAACTACTATTCTTACTGCTATTGGTGTTCCAATAGGGTTGTTTTTAAATTATATAACTGTTAGTTATTTTGGAGAAGTTGGTTTGGATCTATCTGTTGCAAATGCTGCAATTGAAGGGTTTGGATATTCAACAATGATTTATCCTGCAATGAAAGAAAGTTTTTATTATCAAGTTATATTTCAAGTCGTTTTGGTGAGTTTAATCTCTACAATATTTCCGGCTATGCGGGCCTTGAAATTAAAACCTATTGAAGCAATTCATAAAAATTAATACTATGAATGTAGTTGAAACTCAAAATTTAGAAAAACTATTTATCGACGCAGGAACTAAAGTGAGAGCGGTTGATGGAGTTTCGATAAATGTAGAAGAGGGTGAATTTACAGCAATTGTTGGCCCTTCGGGATCAGGGAAAACCACATTGTTAAATATGATTGGCGGTTTGGATAACCCTACAAAAGGGAAGGTTCAGGTTGACAGTGTTGAATTAACGGAGCTTTCTAAAAATGAATTAATTGATTTTCGGCTGAAAAACATAGGATTCGTTTTTCAGAGTTACAATCTAATTCCTGTATTAACAGCTTACGAGAACGTTGAGTTTGTTATGTTACTTCAAGGAAGAGATTCAAAAGAAAGGAAAGCAAGAGTGAATGAATTGTTAGTTGCTGTTGGTATTGCCGATAAAGCTAAAAACAGACCCTCAAAATTAAGTGGTGGTCAACAACAAAGAGTCGCAGTTGCTAGAGCATTGGCGCCAAAGCCAAAGTTTATCATTGCAGATGAGCCCACAGCAAATTTGGATTCAAAATCTGCTTCAACCTTATTAGATATTATGCAACAATTAAACGAAAAAGAAAGAATAACTTTTTTGTTTTCAACGCATGATCAAAGAGTAATTGATAGAGCAAGAAGAGTAGTTACTTTAACAGATGGGAAAATAACAGAAGATAAAAGAGTTGATGCTTAAACATCAAGGATTTATATCAAAATGTTTAATTGTAATGAGCGCAGTTTTTATTTTGATTGGCTATGGCATTACAGATCAATCTGATTCTTCTACTTATTGGAAAAATAAGATTGATTTAAACGGTCACGTGAAATTTATGCAAACTTTCTTAGCTGATTCAGAAGGGTAGATTTATGATCAATGTTGGGGGAAGTATGAATAATAAATTGGTATTTTTAGCATATGTATTTGTACGTACAAAATGGAGTTTTTAAAAAGGTTTTTTCCTACAAGGGTAGAACTTAATTCCATTTTAACCTTATCTTTAAAATAATAAGAAAAGTAAAATATGTCAAAGTCACTATTGAATAAAACATCGAAAAAATTTCTTGAAAAATATTTAAATAATGCTTCACCAACAGGTTTCGAGTCCGAAGGTCAAAAAATTTGGTTAGATTATATGACTCCATTTATTGATGAGTATATTGTAGATAATTATGGATCTGTAGCTGGTGTAATTAATCCTAAAGCTAAATATAAGGTTGTAATTGAAGCTCATGCTGATGAAATTAGTTGGTTTGTACATTACATTACAGGCGATGGTTTTATTTATTTAAGAAGAAATGGTGGTTCAGATCATCAAATCGCTCCGTCAAAAAGAGTTAATATACACACAGATAATGGAATTATTGAAGCTGTTTTTGGTTGGCCAGCAATCCATACAAGACATGGAGGTAAAGAAGAAGGCCCCTCGCTGAAAAATATTTGTTTGGATGTTGGAGCAAAAGATAAAGAAGAAGTTTTAGGAATGGGAATTCAAATTGGTGATGTAATTACCTACCAAGATGAATTAACCATGTTAAACAATAGGTGGTATGTAGGTAGAGCATTAGATAATAGAATTGGTGGTTTTATTATTGCTGAGGTAGCACGCTTATTACATAAGAACAAAGTAGAATTACCATTTGGATTGTACATCGTAAATGCTGTGCAAGAAGAGGTTGGTTTAAGAGGTGCTCAAATGATTGCGGATAGTATTAAACCAAACGTTGCAATTGTAACAGATGTTTGTCATGATACGAGTACTCCAAAAATTGATAAAATAGCACAAGGTGATATTAAAGGTGGTGAAGGACCATGTTTACCTACTGGTCCAGCTGTTCAAAATAATTTGTTGAAGCTTATTAAAAAGGCAGCTAAGGATAGTAAGATACCTTTTCAAAACGCAGCTGTTTCAAGGGCAACTGGAACTGATACTGATGCATTTGCTTACAGTAATGGTGGAGTTCCTTCAGCTTTAATTTCCTTACCATTAAGGTATATGCATACAACTGTTGAAGCAGCGCATAAAGATGACATTGAAAACGTGATTAAATTGATTTACGAATCGCTATTGAAAATTGAAAACAATCATGATTTTAGATATTTTAAATAGACTGAAAAATATCTTAGAAGCCTTATTTAAAAGTAAGGCTTTTTTTTGCTTTTCTTTGGCGATATTATAGGAGAAATTTAATACTTTTTCTACCGATTTGAAGAATGTAAATCCCTTTCGAATAAGCGTTTAAATTAATTGAATCATCATAAATTTCAGTTTGAATTAAAAGCTTTCCATCAATGGAAAAAATATTTATTGGCTGTGGAGTAAGCAGATTATTCACTTTTAGGAATCCTTGGTTTAAAAGATTGTAATTTAGCTTTGGATTCCGATTATCATCTTTAATCCCATTTTCACATGAATTATTTAAAAAGCCTCTTTTACAAAGTAACCAATTAATTAATCCTGAATTTTCATGATTGTTTAAAAGAGTATCTGACTGAAGAATTAACCGGCTTGCATCCCTAAATGTCATTTGAGGAAACCAACTATACATTGATTGAATGATTAATTGATCTGCAGTTGTGTCTTCTATGTTATCTCTGATTTCCATTAATACAGAAGCGAACAAGTCTCCGTCTGAATAAATTTGATTTACCATAGCTTCTGGATAATGTCCGTTTTTATCAATAGATCTACCTGACCAAAACTCATTGTGTCCGTCCCAAGTAAAGATATTTTTGTAATTAAAATCTGAAAAATTCTTTGAGTACGCTCCTGCGAAATAATCACCAATGCCTTCTTCTAAGGCACGCCTCTCAGGTCCTGATAATGTATTTGGTGCGGCAGAATGAGATATCGCATGAGCGTATTCATGAATTAATATATCAGCGTCTTCTGCATCGTCAACATTTCCTTGTCCAAAGTTTAAACGGGGAGGGTTGGTAGTGCTTAAAAATTCAGACTGGTCGGTACCATTTTTTGCATATACATCTACTGGTATCTGGTAATTAACAATCGATGTAAAGTTTAAAGTGTCTTTAACATATATTGCAAAATTTGTTATGTGATAAAGTGCATTTACTTCTTCAAAGCCTTGAAGTGATCGATCAAATTTAAAAATGGAATCAACTCTTTGAATAGGATCAATGTTAGGTGGGCTTTGATCTACAATTCTAAGATGTTTGTTTGCTAAAATAAAATAGCCATTCTCGTATTGTGCAGGAATTAAGACTTCGTATAATTCATCGTCTAAACTTGAATTCGTTTGATCGTCATTATCAATATATTCCCCACCGTATAAATTTAGGCTACTAGTAAGAGGATCCGGTTTAAAAACGGTTCCAACTATGGTTGTATCAAAGGCATGTAAGTTGTTGGCCTGATAATGGATGCATTCATTTTGTGAATCGAAGAAAAAAGTAAAGCTTAAACCATTAGTTGTAAGAATTGTTTGTTTTTTAATCTCAATAAATTTATTTTCAATTTGAAAAAACCCAACTGATGAATCTAGCACTTCAAATTCTCTCGGTAAATCAAAGTCGGGACGGTCAAAATTGGTAAGCGATGTATTGAATTGAGTGCTTGAATGTTTGAAGTGATTTTGCTTAATGAAATGATTAAAAATGGGTAGGCTTTTTTCGGTAGGGTGAAATAACAAATGCGATCCTAAAGGACTATTTGATTCACCAATTAACATCCCTCGTTGAGTTTTAGCGTTGAATGATATGAAAAAAAGTAATACGCACGTTAAACTCGTTTTCATAATTGAAATAGAAATATAGCTTTAGCGCCTCTTGGTAATGAATCAATTTTGTGATCGCTTTCGGAAATTGGTATTTTAAAAGAAACACAACACCTTAAGTCAAAGACTTGCGAATCAAAATTCACCTTTTGTTGTTTAGACCACTTCATGACTAAGGGCATTTCATCGTAGGTAAACTTTAATTCGTAATAATTAGATACAAATGATTCAATAATTTCAGACTTATTTATAGCATCGATAGTTGCCTTTTTGTAGGCTGTTATTAAACCGGATGTTCCCAGTTTAGTTCCTCCAAAGTATCGAACAACAACTACAATAACATTTGTTATTTCATTGGACAATAATTGATTTAAGATTGGTTTACCAGCTGTTCCTGTAGGTTCTCCATCATCGTAGGACCTGAATTTTTTGCCTTCACTACCAATTCTATATGCATAACAATGATGCCTGGCAGAAGGTTGATCTTCTTTGTAGAATTCCACTTTATCAAGTGCTTCTTTTACAGAAGTGACAGGGGAGATGTAGGCCAGGAATTTACTCCCTTTTTCTTTGTAAATACCTTCTTTTACTTCTGATATTGTCTTGTAATTACTATTCATTTAAGGAGTGAATCGTAAAAGGAAATTAAAACAATCGCTAATATTGAGCAGGCTAGTGCAATGCTTTTTTTAAAGGATATTTTTTCTTGAAATAAGATTACGCTTAAAATTGTTGAACCTAGTATTACACCCATGTTTGCAATAGGAAATGCGCTAGAAGAAGGAATATGTTTTAAGCTCTCCAATAATAACCACATCGAAAAGTAGTTTGGTATTCCTAATGTAATTCCCCATATAATATCTTTTTTAGATGGAAATGGATGGTTTTTTTTATGCTTTGAAAGCATAAAAAGTAATCCGAATAAACAGGCAAAAGAGAATAAATAACCGAAAAATATACTCACGTCACCGGGAGCTATTAATTCCTTACTTGAGTAATTTAATAACGATTCTAGTACTCCTCCACCAAAAAACAATAAGGAAATTAATAAGTAGCTATTGCCACGTTGTAATTGGACTTTTTTTTCTGCGCTTAAAAAAATGGAAAGAATTGCAATTAGGAAACCTGCTATTTTTATGTAATTCCAATCTTCGTTAAAGAATAGGATTCCCAATAATGTTGGAAAGATAAACGTGATTTTATTAGCTATTGTAGTCGTTGCTATGCCTATATGGTTACTTGCATAAGCCATCACTTGAAAAAGTATTATGAATAGAAATCCTAAAAGAACTGTAATGGGAAACCAGGGTTGTTGAATTGAGTATCCAAGCGATTTAGTTTCTTCTGGAAGAATAAACGATAAGCTTGCCGCAATGACATAATTTATTACAATTGCATTTAAAATAACAACATTGTACTTTTTGAAGTATTTGAAAATACTAAAGAGTAGGGAGGCTGAAATTATAGATAAGAATAAGCTTAAATTCATGATTTTATGAATATTCTAAGTAAATCATTCTCTATTTTTTTTTCACTAAAAGGGTGGGTATTTATTTTGGGGGCTTTAATTCCATTTAAGAATTCTTTATCTCCAATAAAATTATAGGCCTCATCCCAAATGTTCTGATGTAAAAATTGATTTATTACCGTGGTTCCTCCTTCAACGATTACAGATTGAATGTTCCTTTTGTATAGTTCATTTAAAACTTCATTAAGATTACCTGAGAATTTAATCCATTCTTTTAAACCAATAGCTTGATTTAGTTTTGTATTGAAAATTAAGGTCGGTGAATCGTCTTTTAAGATTTTTAAATTCTCATCTAAAAGTGGTTTATGACAAATGACAACTCGAAGTGGAGACTTACCATTAACAAGCCTTGTTGTTAACTCAGGATTATCATTTAAAGCTGTTGTCTTACCTATAATTATAGCTTGCTCGACTGCCCTTTGTTCATGTACCGCTTTTTTCGATGCTGAATTGGTAATCCAATTATCTTCTCCATTCTTAATAGAGGGCAATCTGCGAGAAACAAAACCATCTTTTGTTTCCGCCCATTTTAAAATAATGAATGGACGCTTAGAATTGTGAAATTTATAAAATCGTCGATTCAAAGAAAGACATTCTTTTTTTAAGATGTTAACCTCAACTTTAATGCCTGCTTTTTCAAGTTTTTGAATTCCTTTTCCGGCAACTTTTTCATTGTCATCAATGGCTCCAATAACAACATGAGGTATTTTATATTGAATTATTAAATCTGAGCACGGAGGTGTTTTCCCAAAGTGTGAACAGGGTTCTAAATTCACATAAATTGAACTTTCCGCCAATAGAGATTTATCGTGTACTGCATTGATAGCATTCACTTCTGCATGTTCTCTTCCGAACTCTTTATGATATCCTTCCCCAATTATTTGGTCTTTATGCACAACCAATGCTCCAACCATTGGGTTAGGCGCTACATTTCCTTCTCCCTTTTGAGCAAGTTCTAAGCAGCGATTCATGTAAAACTCGTGGTTCATTATCCTATAAATTTGATAAGGTTAATAATTAACGGTAACGAAAAAAGACTAATAATTGTTGATAGTATTATACTGTTACATATAAATTCTGAATCCAACTTATACCTTTCAGCCATTGCAAATGGTGTAATTGCAGCAGGCATTGCGAATTGTGTTAGCTGACTAAAGCTATTTTCTATTCTAAAATAGTTGAAACAAAGAATTCCTAACACCGGAAAGATAAGCAGTTTTAACAAGCTAAATATTGCTGCTGATTTTAATTCTATGACTGATTTTGGAGGATTAAGTGCTATGAAAATCCCAATAATAAGCATGATCATAGGAGAGACTGTTTGGCTTAGCATATCAATTGGTTGCTTGATTATTTTAGGTGTTGGTATTTGTAAATAGTTAAACCCGAGACCGAATATCACAGATAGGAGTAAAGGATTTTTAAAGAGGTTAATGGTTATTTGTTTGATTTTAGGTTTATTTAACGTTAAATATTCAACTATAATTAAACCTAAAGAGAAAACCCAGAAAAGCATTATCGCAGCGTTTACGGATGCTGTCTTAGCAAGTTTGGGAGCGAGTGTTGTAATGATAGGTATTCCTAAAAAAGCGGCATTACCGAAAAGAAAGCAGATGATATATGTAGCTTTTTTATTTCGCGAAGATTTAAAGAATTTTAGTCCGGTTAGAATTAATATTAACATCCCTAATAAAAGAAAAGATACTAATTGAAAACTATGAGATACTAAATTAAAGTTTAATGTGCTGTGAGTGAGATTGGTAAAAATAAGTGCGGGGAAACCAATATACAAAGCAAAATCACTTATTGGTTTTAGCCATTTTTGATTGGCTATTTTAATCTTAACAAAAAACCAGCCGATAGCAATAATTATAAATAGGGGTAGTATTTGAAAGAAAATTGGACCCAATTATATTATCCTTTATTGGAGTTGGATTTATTACTTTTTTTGCTTTTACTTTTGGTTTTCCACCAAGTATTTGATTTTTTTACTTTTTTTTGTAAATACATTTTTCGATATAATGAACTTTCGAAAAAGAGTAGGGTCATTCCTATCCCAACATGATTACTATATATTTGAGGCATATACATGTAATCGGCAAAAAAACGTACTCCTTTGTAATTATAGTTTAGAAGTGCTCCGAACATAACGCTTTCTTGAGTTTTCCAGTTTTCACCGAGTGTCGTTCCAACTGGACTAAAGTTTCTTCTCCAAGTTCCATAATCAAAACCTGTTTGAAACGAAACGTAAAATTTTTTAAATCGGTAAGGAATAATTTCAATATTATATTTAGCTCTTAATTCATCAAAATTTTCTTCAGAATTTTGCATTTGAGAAGGGAATATTGTTCCTTGAAATACAAAGTTCACACCAGGACCTAATGGGAAGTTTAATTTTCCGTTTAATCCAGTGTATTGGTCTTCGATTGAGTATAAAAAGTTTCCTGATATACTTATCCATTCGTAGTCGACTTCTTTTAGTTGTGCTTTAGAACTCAGAAAAACAGTACACAGAAAGATGGAGAATAAAAATCGTTTCATTTAATTATCTTCTTTTTCGTAAGCTTCAATAATTTTTTTAACTAGTTTATGTCGGATTACATCTTTTCCGTCCAATTTAACAAAGGATATCCCCTTTATATTTTCAAGTACTTTGATACTATTTAATAAACCAGAGGCTTGTTTTTTAGGCAAGTCAATTTGGGTTGCATCTCCAGTGATTATGAATTTTGCAGACTTACCCATTCTGGTAAGAAACATTCTTAGTTGTCCTTCTGTTGCGTTTTGAGCTTCATCCATAATACAATAAGCTTTATCCAACGTTCTACCGCGCATAAACGCTAATGGAGCAACTTCAATAACTCCAGTTTCAATAAATTCTGTTAGT
>ERZ1039804.523-NODE-523-length-24706-cov-16.084946_pt1 | contig 24706 bp, 20 predicted proteins | sample MGYA00383089_ERZ1039804 | MGnify/ENA primary metagenome ERZ1039804 (study PRJEB29581, sample SAMEA5548359) | metagenome | biome: marine; feature: coastal; material: water | depth 1 m | study: Short-term variability in the microbial, nano- and picoplankton...
CTTGATCCACTTTTGTATATAGGTCAAGGAAAGCCAGTTTTGTGTCGTCATCAAACCTTGCAATACATAGGTCGATTGACTTCATCTTATCCTTAAAGATAGAGAAGGTCTGCACAATGTGACACAACCTTCTGGTTGAAATAACTTCGTCAACACCATCATCATAGAAAGTCTTTCTGATAATGTCTGCCCAATGTACTAGGTTCTCTGCAAATGCATCGTCAACCAAGTCAAACTTTTCCATATGTTTAATTACGATTTTCTTTTCAACTGAAACCGAAGGAAACTGTTGGTCGACAGCAACTGTAAACCTCTCCAAGAATGCATCGTCAATGATAGATGCCGCTGTAAATCTGCCGTCCTCAGAACCCTTACCTTTGGTATTGGCTGTGGCTATAACATTGAATCCAGGTGCCGGAGTAATCGTTTCACCTGTTTTCTTAACAAGGACAGGTTTACCTTCAAGTATACCTTGAAGACACATAATTTTATTTGTAGCTCTATCAATTTCATCGAGCAGTAAGATCGCGCCGTTTTCCATAGCCTTGAGTACCGGGCCTTTTGAAAAGACAGTCTCGCCGTTAATAAGTCTAAATCCACCAAGTAAATCATCCTCGTCTGTTTCTGGGTTAATCTGAACCCTAATAAATTCTCTGTTTAATTTAGCTGCCGCTTGTTCGACCATGAAGGTCTTACCGTTACCGGATAGACCAGATATGTATACTGGATAGAACATCTCTGATTTGATAATCTTAGTTACATCAGTAAATGCACCCCATGGTACAAATGTTGGGTCAATCTTTGCAAATGATTTCTCATCATTTACTATTGACTGCATCTTAGCAGCTTCAGTTGGAGCAGCTTCCATAGTATTTACTACCTCTTTGCTCATTGTTGGTTTGACAATTTCTATGGCCGTTGTTAAGTCATAGGTGCCAATCTTTACCCTATTCTCTCCGTCAATGAGAGGATAGAAGTCTGGGCCTCTATAGCCCATAGACTTGGCTGTATCCACGATCACATTCTTCCTGAATTGTGTCTGGTCTGGGTATGATGTCATTAGTTGTTTGACAATGTTTTGGGTTGATATTTTCACTTGATTCATAATTTAGTCCTTATCATATTATTTAATATGTGTATATTATACTACGGCCGGCGTAGTTTGTCAACACTTTTTTGCAATTAATTGCATCTTTTTTAGAATATTTTATTATATACATATACTCCTTTATAACTATGCAACTGCCTTACCAAACTTAGTCATTAAGACTTTGTTTAGTTTTTTACTCTTTGCGTACTTCTTAAACGCCGTTCTGATGTTTGCATTAGAGGCGTCATCTTTTACAGAGAAGTCATCTTCCTGCGTATCAAGGTTACTACCACCTTTCACTAGGTAGTATTCACTGTAACCTAGGGCATCTTCTACTGATACACACTTATTCTTTCTGTATTCTTTATTGGCATCCTGTTTGTACTGTTCTGAAGGCTTTTTCTTTTCTTCAGCCAAGAGCCAAAGTCTATGTCTCCAGTCACTGTTATCATTTGCCATGAAGAATCCGATATTGTTCGTGTTGTACTTCTTGGCCATGTTAGTCAGAAGAGCTTTAGTAACTGACCTAGAACCTGTAGGTGTCTTAATCATAGTACCATCTACTTGAAAGACCGCATTGGATCTATCAGGGAAAAAGTCTTGATTATGGTATGAAGATATTCTGTTTGCATCCCCATCGGTAAAGGTGATGAAATTCATTTTTTCAACACCATGTTTGGCCTTGAATTTCTTAACAAGGTGTGATGATACAACCAATGCCTGGTTAAGAGGCGTTGAACCCCACTCCTCATATCTGCATAGGTCACCCCATGAAGCCCTAGTAGTTGCTCTCTGATACATATGAGACATAGAATCCATGAAGTCACTCTTGTTTAAGCTTGAAGAACAGATGTTTGGCATTGATAAATCATCAAGCTCTAAGACACCTGGGTTATTTTTCTGCCACTCAAAACCCACATCTCTATTGGTAGAAGTAAAACCGTAAACATCGAACGGGATATTAGTTGCCTTACAAAACATTACCAAGTGCATGACTTGATCCATAACCTGAGGCATTGAACCGGACATTGATCCGGACATGTCGATTAAAAGAATCATGCCGTGGTTCTTGGCATTGGCCAGGTTAGTAGCAGTTAGAAAGATATCCTCATTAGTCTTATAAGACCAAAGTTTGTTGACGTCAATAGTACCAGTTTTAGCTGAAGTAGCTCTACTATACTGATATGCCGCTTTTCTCATTTCAAATTCTTTTACCGCAGTCTGGACATTTTTCTTTAATGTCTTCATGTAAGGTTTGAAGTTGACATCATTCATTTTGCTGTAAGCATCTCTTGGATATTGTTCTTCGTGATCCTTTCTGGCTTTTTTAAGTTTGGCGTAATCAATGACAACTTTACTTAGAGCATCTTTGTTAACATCTCCGATAAATACTGGTTGGTTACTACCTTCACCCATGGTTAGAGTTTTCTCATTAGCCCTGAACGCTGCATCTGTAATAGAATAGTCGTCTTGGTTATGTATTGGCTCTTCAGGGTTTACGTCAACTTCTTCTGTATCTTCTGACTCTGAATCATCTCCAGGGCTGTTATCTCTGCTTTGTCCTGAATCATCTTCCATGTCCTCTGCCGATTCCTCTTCCGATTCCTCTGCGTCGTCATGGCCGTCCGATTCTGGCATTTCCTGTTTTTTCGGTTCATTTGACTGTGAGTCTTCTTTTTGTGGTTCAGGTTTCTGAATCAATTCCTCTTGGTTCTCTTTAGTCCAAGTTAGAATATCTCGGACTAGATCAAGTACTTCTTCAAATGATTGTGTATTTAGTGATCTTTGCAGATAGACATTTTCTTCAGGAGTGAATGGTACTTCAAGCTTAGAACCTAGTTTGGTTTTAAGATTGATCTTGTCTATCAGTTTTACTTCATCCCAGTTGACATCATCAAGAGGTCCAAAGAACTCTTTCTTAAGCAACTGTTCGTAACCTCTATTAAATGAACCTACAAGTCCTGGGTATCTGGACTGGATCTTTCTTTCGATTCTGGCATCTTCAATGACATTAATATAAGACCTAGGACATCCTTTAAGTTTTTCTGGGCTGTCGTGCCATCCTTCGAATGGAGTCTCTAGTGCGTGACCAACTTCATGGCCCACGAATAGGTCATATACATCTTTGTGCATATCATCCCACAGGGGTAGACCTAAGACTCGGTTTTTAATGTCAAACCATGCAGTATTGAAGTTACCATGCCTTATGGTAACATTCTCTTTTGCGAGTAATTTTGGTAATAGTGATTTGTTCATATCCACTCCTTATTTTGAATATGTGTATATTATATCACTTTTAAGAGGTGCTGTAAACACCTTTGCGCGAAATAAGTACGCCTAATTGCATTTTTTTAAGAATATTTTATTATATACTTATAACTAAATGGAATATACTAGCGTATTTTACTGAAGTTTTTATGCTTGAAGAACTCTATCTTAGACCTAAATTTGTTCTCTAACACATCACCCTTATGGGATATAATAAAGACATTAGAATCATCATCTAGCGTGCTAAGAATCTTTGTTAGGTTCTCTACACCATCCACATCCAAACTAGAGTCAAATGTTTCATCCAGAATCAGCAGATTGGTACTGGCTGAATTCTTCATCTTAGCTATCTGTCTCCAAGTAAACAGTAGTGATAGGTCAATACGCTGTTTCTCACCTTCAGAAAATGATGCGTAATTAAATGAATCCCTGTGTCGTGATCTAATAGTCTCGTTAAAGTTCTCATCCAAATGAAATGCAACAAAGAAGTCAAGAATCTGTAGATAGTTATTAATCAGTCTGTTCATTACAGGTAGATACTGTTTAATGACTTTGGTCTTAATACCAGTATCCTTTAACATCTCTCCAATAACTTCATTATATGTTCTTTCTTCTACATACTGTAGCTTTTTATCTGTGGCAGATTCTTTGGAATCCCTTAGTACATTCAGCTCTTCTTTGGCACCTTTAAGGTCACCAGTCTGGCCGGAGAGTCCGTTAATCTGTTTTTGGACTTTGTCTACCTCTCTTTGAATTACCGATATCTTATCATTGTTTGAATTAATTCGTTGCTGTCTTAGTCTCAGCTCATTAAGTTTATTCTTAATCTCTTGGCCTTCTCTTTCAGCTATGGCTACTTCTTTTTGAATATTATGGATATCACCTTGAACCTCTGCAGCATTCTTTTTAATATCACCAAGTTTTGCATGTTTAATTTCTGCATTAATCTCTTGGTCACAAGTTGGACAGTTATCATTGTCTTCAAAGAATCGTGCATCTTTTACTAAGGACTTGATCTTACTATTGTTCTGTGTCTGGGCCGCTTTGATGTCAGACATTCTATCTAAGAATGTGCTATGTGACTTTTCTTCAGCCTGTAGTAGAGTTGTTAGGTTCTTACCAACGGATTTAGAATCATCAAATAGAGTATTTATTTCTGTCTTATGGTCTTCAATAGCTAGTCTCTTTTGTTCTATCATATCTTTATTAATAGACTGCAGATCTTTGATATACTTTTCTTGTGATTCCATTTTGGACTTATATAAGTCAATGCTGTGATTGATGTCCATGAGCTCATCTTTAATCTTAGAGTTTCTTTCTTTCAGCAACATATTCATCTTTGAGAATATCTGAATATCCAATAGGTCTTCAATAACTGCTCTACGACTCCACGCTGGTAGTTGCATAAATGGTATAAAGGAACTACTACCCAATACAACTACTTGGTGGAAAGACTTATGATTGAGCTTGAGAATATTGGTCTCTAAGAATTTTTGAAAATCTCTGGCATTAGATGCCTGATTAATCATATTACCATTCTGCCAAATCTCAAATCGGTTAGGTTTAATACCACGAACGATTTTAAATTCTGCATTACCGATATCAAACTCTACTTCTACTACAGCTTTCTTACCGTTAATAGAATTAATCAGTTGGTACTTACCTATATCTCTATGTGGTTTACCAAAGAGTCCAAAGGATATTGCATCCAGTAGAGTAGATTTACCTGCTCCATTTTGGCCTACAATGAGTGTGGTGGGTGATCGGTCTAGTTTTACTTCAATGAATTCGTCGCCAGTGGATAAAAAATTCTTCCACTTACATGATTTAAAATGTATCATACTACCTCTAGGTTTTGTGCTTCAGTATATAGTTTTCTCAATTCAACCTTGATGTGATCTTTATCAAGTTCTGTCTCTACAGCCTCAACATATGAATCAAGAAGTTCTGTAGTATCTTCTAGGGATATCTTCTCGTCGTCAACGCTTTCTCCCAAATACTCTTCAAATGATTCTGCAATCTTTAGTTCATATGTCTCAATAGATTGTAATCTGTCAACAAATTTATCAAACATATACAAGTCATTCTTATTTATAACAATGAGTTTAATAAACTTTTTCTCAAATTCAGATACATCTACTTCGTTATAATCAATCTTGCTGTCATCATATATTACCTTTTTAAACATGGTAATAGGGTTACGGACTGGAGTCACTTCTCGGGTCTCTGTATCTAGCACGTGGAAAAATTTAGGGTCATCCACATCTGCCCAAGTAAACTCCATTTGAGATCCTAGATATGATACATTACCAGAACTTGATCTTGTATGGAAATGACCAGATAAAACTTTCTCAAACCTAGAGAAAATATCTGCATTCATACCATGAGGATTGGGTACACCCGCCAATAAGTCAAACCCCTTTAACTCTAAATGGGCGCCAAGAATAGGAGCTTTACAGTTAAGAGCAAAATCAATATACTCCTCATAGTTTGCATTATTAATCCATGGAATTACAGCTACACCCAAACCGTCATAATCCAACACAGTAGGTTTCATAATGATATTTACATTACTAGTAAAGTATCCAAGAAGCTCTTTAAGAGAGCATAGCTCATTTGTATTCTTATAAAAGACATCATGGTTACCAGGAATGATATCCATGGTAATGCCGGCATCACGCATAGGCTCTAGAAAGTGTTTACGATTTGCATTGAGAGCCTTAAAGTTAACAAACTTTCTATGCTCATAATAATCACCTAAGTGTAAGATGTTCTTTATATTGTGCTCTTTTAGATATGGAAAAAATATTTCCTCATAAAATCGTTCTTGATACTTTAGAAATATATCTGATGAATTTCTTGTACCACAATGCGTGTCATTTAATATTGCTACTTTCAATCTGCATACCTCCCATGATTAATCAGGTGGTGCATTCTATGACTGTGAATAGCCCATAATAATTTAATCAATGATGTTTCTGTATAAACACCTGCTTTACATTCATAAGTCCACATAATTATACCATAAATAGTTCTAGTTTTTCTCGTGCCTTTTCTTCTTTGGCAAACTCTTTAATCTTCTCGTCTTTTACTTTAATCTGGTCGATTCTTTGTCTTAAAGTATCAACATACTGGAGAGTCTGTTCTGCACCTGCATCGTCCATACCCATAGCTACAAAGTCTTCAATACCACATTTCTCAATATACCTAAACTTAATGTCCTGTTGTTTCTTTTCTTTAGTTATTCGCCTAATAAAGGCGAAGTAGCATATCTGTGTAAAGTAAGAGAATGCATTAGGTTTGCCAGTCCTTGTGGCAGCTTCTATGTTATAGTTGCCTATGGCTCGTAAACAGTTCTCTACAGCATCCATAACCATTTCTTCTCGGTAAGTATACCTTACAAAGTTTGGTCTATGAGAAAGTCCTTCAGCAATTTTAATAAAACATTCTGCAATGTAGTTAGTCACTATAGGCATTTGGGTATCATTTGTCCGTGCTTTTAGTGCTTCCTTTGCATAGTCATATACAGCTTCAGAGAAGTCTCTGTTATTCACATAGTGTGGTTTTTCTTTCGGTTTTAGTTTAGCCATGAGTGGGTTTCCTCCATAATATGTATATTATAACACATTTTTATTCAAAAGTAAAGTGTTATTTAATTTAAAATAATTGCAGAAAAGTGTTGACAAATTCGTGTAAATGGTATATAATATATAAGTCAACCGGGGGGTTAGAGGTATACTACAATTAATGTATGGTGTCTTCTGGTACTGCTTCATAGTCTTCATCACTTATTTCATCTTCTACTTCAAATCTATCTACTATCTGTTCTGTTATCTTATTTAATATGGAAGCTTGACTCTCCGGAGGCTCGAAGGCCGTTCTGGCCGAGAGTGCATACTTGACATACTCTTTCTTCATTTCATTAACCACACTTGAATTACCAATGATATTATGTTTATCAACGGTATATCTTTTCTGATCCGAGAATGGGAACCAAGGTGTAAACTGATAACCACCAATCATTGTACTGTATATCGCAACTGGTCTTTCTAGTAGGTAGTTATCATTATTATCACTACTAACCAAGGCAATGATATTATCACCATTAATTAGTTTAAAGTTTCTTATGTTTAATTCTTCCATATTATATATTTATATCGTAAACTTTATAGTCAAATTTTTCTTTAGAGTATATTTTAATGCGCTCTGCAGCATGAACCAAGGTGTAATTTTTCTTACTCTTCCAATGTAAATCATCTGCAATATCATATACTTTAGTATTTATACCATCAGCTGACTTTCTGAGCCCGCGCCCTATACTTTGTAGAACCCTAATCTGACTCTTACTTGGTGAAGCAAATATAATGTTATGAAGACGCTTGATATTAATACCAGTAGAGAAAGTACCCATACTCGCCACAATAATTGCGTTACTTTCTTTCTCCGTGATTGCCCTGATTTCTTCTCTTGTATCCACATCGGTTTCACCACTGACATAGAATAGTCTCCTATCTGTTATACCCATCTTTTCAAGTTTATTACGCAACATGTCATGTAGAGGTTTTCCGTGTTTATCGACATATTGGAATAATATGAGTGTGTTATCGACATGACCTATAGCTAGATTTGATATAAAGTTATTTCTTGGTTCATACTTAACTATAAAATCCATCTCAGCCTGATAGTCTCTCTTTACTTTACAGTATTCATCAGCATATTTTAGTAGTAGTATGTTAATATCCAACTTAGCCAAATCATTATTATCCATTAACTTTTTAGTAGTGGTTACTTTATGGACTGGCCCGAATAAACCTTCTAGTACTAATTGGTGCGTCTGTGTTCCATCCAAAGTACCTGTAGTACCCATACGAAACTTACATTCTGTGCACTTCTCTAAAATAGATGTAAGTGATTTAGCCTTGAATGAATGAGCTTCATCTCCGATCACCATACCAAAATTTTGAAACCATAGAGCTCTTTCTTTGTATATTGACTGCCATGTAGTAATAATAACCCTTTTAGGTATATTATACTTTTCTCTACCCGCATATATTTTGTGGCAGTTCTCATCCACACTCCATTCATCAAACTGTGAATAGTCAGCAAAGTCAGAATACATCTGTTCAACCAATGACGTAGTTGGTACAATAAGTAGAACACTTTGGTCTGTGGCCTCTAAAAAGAATCTAATCGCCATGTAAATGATAAGTGACTTACCAGAGGCCGTGGGTGATAATAATAAAGACTGGCTATTAGTAAGAGCATGTTCTAAGGCAGATATCTGATAATCACGAGGTGTTATCTTATCACCTCCTGAAGTAAGAGTAAGCTCTTCAAGCAACGCTGGAATATCGACTATATTTTTTGCCCCTGGAATTCCATATGTGCCACTATCCAATTCAATATCATACTGACGAGCATTAGCAAACTCTTGTATGTATTGAAATAACCCACTATAAAGCGTTTTCTTTCTTAGGTCATATAACCGTATCTTACCATCCCACATTCTATTCTTATATGCTGGCATAAATTTATACCCAGGCACAAAGAAACAGAAATGTTCAGCCAGTTCCTGTTCTATAGAAGGTTCAGTAATAATTTCCAAGAATGCTTCATTCTTCTTTTTAATCTTTATTAAGTCCATGAGATATGTATATCTTTAGATTCCACTAGTAAATTTACGCCATTCAATCATATTCTTAATATTCTGATGACGCCATTTAATATTCTCCATTATCTCTTTTAGTGTATCACACATCTCTTTGGCATACTCTATTCTAGCTTGATGTTGTTGTATGATAGGGTCTGCATCATACCACTTATCCATATCACCCTTTAAGACTGTAAGACCGTTGAGTGGGTCATATTCCCAACCTTTAGAGTCCATTTCTTCTTGGGTTAATTTGCCGTTATAGTGCATAAACTTATCTCTAAGTATTACCTTAAAGTCTAACTCAAGCTTCTTGAGCTTCATTTTATTTACGCTGTATAGTTCTAAGTACTTGGAGTGGAGCTTGGCCGAATCACGGGAGGATTCATCAAGACGCATCTCATCTATGAGTGAGTCCTTCTTCCACATTTCTAATATTTTTTCTAAGTTATTCATAATATATCCATGGTTTAAAATAGTGCTGTTTTAAGTACTATTATACTACAAATCCAGACAAAAGTAAACCCTTTATTTTATCTCGTAGTATGTATACTTGAACGAGGTGTCTGCTTGTAGGTATTCAACATCTGTTTGTTGCGTTGAAAATTCTAGTGCTGATAGATTGGTAGGAAAACAATCTTTAAATGATATTTCTTTACTTATGTTATTGTGTGATGTAAGGATAGAAAGAGTTGCATCAAACTTATATGACTCGGCATCTGCAGAATTAATAATATTGTGCATCCAATTAAACATCTCTATGTAGTTATCCATATTTTCTGTTACATTAAATCTTATTGCTAGTTCATCAAAGTTTATTCTATCACCAGTCATAGCAACATTTACGCCTCTGTAAGGTACATTTGATTCAGCTAAAGCAATACCAGGCAGAGTTACAGCAGTACAGAAATATTCAACATTAGGAAACTGTTTAGCGTTTACCTTAAATTGAAACCCTACAGGGCTTAAAAAATTCTTGTTGGTTGTTAATGTCATCTTGTGCCTCTTCTAATATCTTTCATAGTAGTATTTATACAAGTAATTTGCTAGATATAAAAAAAGGGACTCCTAAGAGTCCCCTTTAAAGAATCAAGTTAATTGATCAGGTTTACACCATGATGCTATCAACTCTGAAGATTCTGAAGTATGGGTTAGAACGGTTAGTACCCGCACCAGCTGCAGTTCCCACGAATGGGTTCTGTTGCATTCCATATCTTGTCTTGAATCCGATTCTTGGCTGGAAGTCATTCTCACCAACGGCTTTAACCATAGTTAAAGGAACGTAAGGACAGTAGAATAGACCAGCATCATATGGGTTAGTACCTCTGTAACCAACACATACGAAGTCACCAGTTGCATATGGATCAATATATACTTTCATTCTACCATTCAAGGTACCTGCGAAAGTATTACCAGTATCGTCTACAGTAAGACCTGTAGCCAATGCAGGTGAATAGTCCATAACACCAGCAGCTGCTAGAGCAGAAGCAACGTCAGAAGATACTAATACAAAGTTACCTTTGCCTCTTCTTGTGTCAAGAGCAATCTTATTAGCTTCTCTTTCGATCTGCATGATAAGACCCTTGAACTTCTCAGCCATCCATCTGCCGTCTGAATCAGTAGCAACATCAAACACACCTTTAAGTGCAACATTTGACTGTTGAGCACCAAGGTTAGCTTTCTGATATACAGTTCTAATCAACTCTCTATTGATTTCCGCAAGGATTTCAGAAGAAAGAATATTAGCAAGTTCTGCTTCAGCATCTAGACCGTGTACAGCCTTAAGATCCTGAGCAAGTTCCATTGTGTATTCAGCTTTAAGAGCTCTTGACTTAGCAGTTACAGTAGCTTTCTCGATTGAGAATGCCATTTCACCAAAAGAACCGTCTCCAGATGCGCCAACACCCAATCTTTCAGCAGCGTCTGTATCCATAGCTGCACCGAAAGTAGTAGAAGTGTCATCGTTACCCAATGATCCGTCACTACCAGCATCAGCTACACCAACTAGTCCAGTTGGATCTGCTTCGTGAGTACCAGTACCAGAGAACCCAGTATCTGCTTCACCGTGAAGTGCTTCTGTACCACCTTGAGTACTGTATCTTGATTTCATTGCAAAGATAAGTCCAGTAGGACCAGTCATTGGTTGAACACCAGCGATATCATAAGCGATGAGGTTAGGCATTGCACGTCTTACCAAAGAGATAAGAACTGGATCAAAAGTAGCGATGTCACTACCTGCCTGGTTATTAGCTGCAGCTGCTTCAGAGATGAAGTTGCCACCCATATTTTGAGCATCTTCTCTCAAAGCTGCTTCTTGGTTCTCCAACAATCTAGCTACAGTAGCTTTCTTGTGCTTGTCAGCAATACTAGGTACGTCACCGTGATCTAGTACTGGAGCCCACTTTTCCATTAAATTTGAATCTGCGTTAAACATTTTTTGTTTCCCCTATTAGATTACTTGTTAAATTTCGAGATTGCTTGTGTGTATCTTGACATAGTGTCACTAACATCAGCCGGGGCCTCGTCAGTTCCTGCTACGCTTGATAGCTCATCAGTTGATTCACTAAGTTCTTTAGTAAAGTATGATTCTTTAACAACTTTAACTTTCATTTCAAAGTTATCTTTGTTATCAAATTCAATGTCTTCTACCAAAGTACCGAGTTTCTCAGCCTCTGTGTCAGCAAGCCCTGAAGATTGTTCTCTTACTACCTCAGCTCTTTCCAAAGTTTGAACTGATTCATGTAGTTTGATATTATCTTCTGTGGTTTTGTTTAATGTCTCTTCTAGTTCAGCGACTGATGCAGATAGTTCATCTACAAGGTCAACCTTACCTTCAGGTACATCGATATAATGTTCTTTGAACACTGATTGTAAAGAAGTCATAAAGTCTTCAGCAATTTCAGTCCTAAGACCTTCGGTTACTGCAACTTCATTAGTCTCCATCCAGTTAGAAACAACATAGTTTAAGTAGGAATCAACCTTCTCAACTAATTCTGTTTTAACATCAGAAACTTCTTCTTCAAGGTTTTGCGCGTACTCAGTTTCAAGCCTGTCCATCTCTGAAGCTAACTTACTAGTAAGTACTGCCTCAAAAATTGCACCTGCTTTGCCACGGAATCCATCAGATAAAGTAGCTTCTTCAGCGATTACAGCATCTAGGTCTTCAGAGAAGTCAACGGACTCAACTTTAGCTTTCGCTTTAAGTTCGTTTTTCTTCTGTGGAGCGGCCTTAATACTCTTATCAACGGATCCATCATCTTCGGATTCATCAACTTTCGCCATTTTAGCGTAGATTTTCTGCGCATCTTCCTTTCTAGCTTTCTTTAACATATCAACTGCTGCTTGAATTACTCCAGCCTTAGTTTTAGGAATAGAGATTTCCTTGACTTCGGGTTCTTCGTCTTCATCGTCTTCCTCATCGGCAGACTCTTCGACTTCTTCCTCGTCGTCATCTTCATCTTCTTCTTCCTTTACTTTGGCTTCAAGAATATCTTCGTCTTCAACTTGTTGGTCTTCAACGAGCTCATTCTCAAGCTCTTCAGCATTTTCAGATATGTCATCGACTGCTAGATCATTTTCTAGTTTATTTTCGTCTATTGACATTTTGTATTCTCCTATTAAGAATTTACAAGTTTAGAGAGGAAATTCTTAAAAGCTTTAATCTCAACATCCGATGAACGAACACCTCGAGCTTCTTTTATTTCAGTCTCAATTTCTTCAATTTCTTGCGGACAAAGTACACCATTGTTCCATACCCACTCAACACCTTCCATGATTCCATTGACAAACGCCTCTGGAGCACTAGGGTCTTGAACGATATCGACTGTGGAAAGCATAAAATCTTTACCAACATGCGATGCGCCCTGCTTATTCACAAGAGTTCCCATACCACGACTTGATACACCAAGCTTAACTCCACCTTCAAGTAGACCTTCAACGATCTTGCCCATAGGGGTATTAAGTATTGATGCTTTTCCTATAACATTACTTCCCTCAAATTTGAGCTCTGTAATCTTATGTGAAACTTTATCTAAGTTAATAGTAGGACCTTCAGGGTGGTTTAATTCCCCAACGGCTCTACCTTGACTTACTTGTTCTTTTACATATTTATTAACAGCACCTTCCAGTATTGATTTCTCATATACTCTGCCGTTTCTGTTCTTTTTGTCGGCCTGCATAAACACGCCTTCGATAACATACGAGCTGCTACCGTCTTTTTTCTTTTCTGTAATAACCTGAAGGTTACTGTCATGATACTCTGATATAAGTCTCATTCTAGTTCTTCTCCTTTATTCCTCTTCTGACACTTCATCAGAAGACTTGCCGATAGTAGATGCTATTTCAATCTTTTTAGCATCTAATGCGGCTTGTAATTTTTGTGCAATAACTCCATCGAATGCTTTTCCAGCACCAATGTTATCGCCTTTTCCAATATTATCAATCATTTGGTCTATAGTCATTATTAAGTTCTCCTATTATATATTTATAATATTTTATAAGTCAAAGTCATCTTCATCATCACCCATCAACTCTTTTTCGGCTTTGATCTGTTTTTCCATCTCTTTCATGCTATCATCATCCATTTTAAGGACATTCTTAGCAATCCACTCAATGGAAACATACTTACCAGCATACTCATCTACTGTACCTAGCATGTCAAATCTTTCTCTCATCATTTCAGATTCTTTTAACTCAGAGAAATAGTTATCTTCGATAAAGTCATATGCAATATATGATTTCCATTCATTCCAATCTTGCGTAGTAATGATACCTTTAAGAATCAACTGTGTTTTTAGTAGCTGATTAAACATATCACTAAATCTTTTTCTAAGTCTGTCAATAAACTTCTTAAATTTAATCTCGTCCCTAGAAATTTCAGTACTTCTACCAAGAGTAAACTGGTTCTCTTGTTCTAACCTATTAGCGGGTACATTCAAAGACTTGTATAGTTTCTTTTGGAAATATACTATGTCATCAATCTGTCCTAAATTTTCACCACCCGGCAATGTAGAAATCTCTGTTCCTCTTCCACCTTCTCTACGTGGCAAGAAGAAGTCTTCCAACATTGACATATGTTTTCTATCATCTTTAAGGTCACCAGTCTTAGCATCATATACTAATTTGTTTCTATACTGGCTCATAATACCTTTAAGATATTCTTCTGCCTTACCTTTTGGTAGGTTACCAACATCAATATAAAAGATTCTACGTTCTGGCGCTCTACTAATTCTGTAGATAACCAAAGAGTCTTCCATCATACGCAGTTGGTTGACAGGTTTAATTGCCTTGTGTAAGTAAGATAAGATTCGCTTTCTCTGTGGGTCTAACATACCAGAAGTTGCATAACATATAGCATCTGGATGTATCTTCAACCCTTGGCCTGCTGAATTCATCTTAGTGTCTTGAAACAAGAAATACTCTTGTTCATTCTTAATAATCTTTGCCCCGGTTTTAGGGTCTTGAGCTTCTTCTACTTCTTTGACCTTTCTTAATTTAGTTGGGTCAATATATCTCAATTCTTTAATACCGTTCTTGGGTTGTTTATCATCAATAATAATATGATAAGGTAATCTTCCATCTACATACCACTTTCTGAATATATCATGTGCATATGCATTAAAATTAAGTAACCTTAATACTGTCTCAAATTCGTTCTTAACAGATTCTTTAATCTTATCAGAAATCTCTAATTGATCAAGAATCAGATTAACAGGTGCTTCATCGTTATCACCTACAATGGATTCATTAATAATATCTTCAATAGCTGCATCGCACTCTGGTTGAGAAGCAATGTCTCTATATTTATAAATTAAATCAACCTCATTCTTGGCCTTATCACCATCTAAATCTAAATACGCACCAAAATGTCCACCAGTAGTAATTACACCAGAGCCATCTTCGTCAGTATTAGGAACAAATGAAGGCCGTATAGGTTCTTCAACTTTCCTTTTTATTTCAAAACCAAAAAAATCAGCCATATATATTTCCTCAAATAATATCAGGAGGGAACTTAATCCCTCCTTCTATTATATTTATACACCAAATTATGATGTAGTATCAGACTCCCAATACTGAACTTGTAATTCAACTGTAAATTCTTCGATCTGATTTTCAGAATCATAAGATAAGTCAATTGCACTTACATTAGTTGGGAAAGTACCACGGATATCATACTTCTTAGTGACTTCTCCGGCCTTATTTAATTGTTCTACAATCATGTCAGCCTGATAGTCAGTAGGATTAGATAGTCCTGTGTTTTCATTGTGGTTATTGATACCATTCATCCATCTTTCAAATGAATTACGAACCGTAAACTCAACATCGTTAATAACGGTTATTGACCATGGTTCGAATGTTCTATCACCTGCAATCTGTAATTGTCTACCACGGAAAGGTACCATGATGGGACTTATTACTGATGCCGGCATTTGAGCACCTTTGCATAAGAAAGAAGTTAGTTCAACATCACCTTGTGCATAACCTGGAAAGTTACAAGTAACCTTAAACATGTTAGCACGAGCGCCGCCACCAACCAATTTGGATTTAAAGTCATCTACGCCTAAAATTGCCATTTTCTATTCTCCCTTATACGCCAGAGATTTCAGAGAAATCTACGCCGGTTCTTGTTGCCACAAAATTGAGGTTAATGAAGTTAATAGACCTTGCAGGCTTGATAAAGATATCAGCTACAAAACTATTAGCGTCAATAACTTGACTTGTGTTGTTAGTAGTATCACAGACAACTGCAAAGTCTGTTAAACCCCTACGTCCTTTTACGTCACGTAAGAATGGCTCAACTAAGTTTCTGAATTGTGCACGAGTAAACTCATCATTGAATTCAAATAACTGTCCTTCAGCAGCTGTAGAGATTGCTTTTTCCAATACAATAAACAGTCTTCTGACATTAATTCTATCGAAAGCAGATGGTCTCTTAAGCAAAGTTTTATCACCAAACAAGATAGTACCTTGACCTGGTAGTGATACCAGTGGGTTACATCTTTTCTTGTATAGGTCATCTCTTTCTGCTTTATTAGGATTCCATGCCAACTTAGTGATACCTAGTAGTTGACCACGATTTACACCAGCTGGTGAGAACCATGCATCTGCTACATTATCAGTATTGGCACACAAACCAGCAACATGGCCGGCTGCACCAATCCAACGATACACATCATTGTACTTATCATATACATAAACTGCTGATGAATCAACAGATGCGTATGATGTTGAGTTAAGACCTTCGACCCAACCAGTAACCTCTTGGCCTGGGTTAGTGCCATCCTTTGAATCCTCAATAGGTGGAGATACAAATGCCATACAATCTTTTCTGTTATTAGCCAAAGTAATAAGATTACCGGCAATATCAGCTGAACCATTAGCATCAGGATATCCAAATACTAGATTTACGTCTACTGTATTTACGTCTGCAAGTAGTTGTAAAGCTGCATTAAGTTCACCAGATGTTGGTGAATTATCATCTGTTCCACCAGTTAAGGTACTATCTATAGCAGCAGTAACTGTAGTGTATGTTGTAGTATTAGCAATTGTGTTACCTGCATCAGTTAAACCAGCCGGTAATGATAACCATCTAACATATGCTGATCTTGCATTCACAACATCTACATAATAGTTAGAAGTACCATCGTCGCCTTTAGCATCAGAACCTTGTGAAAGAAATTCAAAAGTTTCTAATACAGTTCCTGCTTTTCCTGACCATGCTCCATCTATATCAACAACGGCGATATGAAGTTCATCTGCCGCTGAATTTTTACCTACGTCCTTCGCATAATCCGAAGTGTCGGGTTGTGCTGAGAACGAGCTTTTATATGCCCATCCGTTCCATGCAGTTGAATCTGCAGGACATACTGATACTTTGATACTGTTACCTAAAGTGCCTGGGTATTTAGATACCCATGAACCTTCTGAAACAGCTCCCCTGTCTTCATAATCTGTGTCATTTCCTATAAAGAGTCCACCACCAGCAGACGTTGCATTTACATGCCCAGTCTTGGCTCGAACTACTTTAAGAGCTGCACCATACTTCAAAAATGATGCTGCCGTGAGGAAATATTTGTACGTATTAGAGTCTGGTGTTCCGAAATTCTCTGCTAGTTCTTTCTCTGAAGTTACAGTTACAATTTCTTCTACCGGTCCCCAATTAAACGACCCAGTAGTTCCACCAATAGAAGTAGATACTGCAGGTACTACACCTGTTGCATCGATTTCATTGACTTTGACTCCTGGTGATACTTGAAATGCCATCGCGTTATCCTCTCATTGAGTTAGTTAATATGTTGTTCATTATACGAATTTTCACTACTATTATTTATAAATAACCACATCCTAACGTAGTAATCTGTCAAAAGCATCACCTTCAAACCACAGGTTATCATCTCCTGGCAGTCTTTCACCACTAGGTTTTTCTTCTACATCTGGTATAAAACCAAAAGGTAGCATGTCATCTTGTATTGCTTTCAACCTTTCTCTGTACAACATATCTTTCATATTAACATCAGCAAAACCTTCGAATATATCCGTAGTAACAAACCAAGCAAACATAACTAAATTCATCATTAAGTCATCATGGTTGGATCCTATAGCTTGATATGAATTACCTTTACTTACAAAGGTGCTCATCTCTACAATAGTATTCGCATCTTTTACTAATAATTTTCTTTGTTCTATTAAATCTTTTATTGTAGAACAACCAATACGTTTAACTCTTCGTGTCATTGTAGCTCCGAGTGCATTGGCTTTAATAGATGATTCTACAAACATATTTTCATATTCTAAATCATAATATAGACCATTACATACGACACCACCTTGGTCATTACTTTCAATAATAACATATGCTTTATTATAGTAGTTTGCATATTTATATATAATGTCAGGTAATAACATGGGCGAGATGTTATTATCTCTAAAAGTGCACACTTGTTCAAATGGTCGTTTAGTAACATCAATAACATTAAACGTAGAGTAATCTTGGCCTCTACCCTTAGCAACATCTACTGTCATCACATAATCATGACCCATTTCTGGTAAATCATACACCCAAATGTTTTCTTTATATTCAAGTGGATCCAAAGACTTCTGTGAGAGTAGATGATTTGCATCTATAAGAGTATTACCACGACCATGAAATGTATTACCAAACTCCTGCTCGAACTGTAGTTCGGAAGTATTAGATACAGTTTCTTTCTTCCATTTTTCATCACGTCCAGGCACATCCCACCAATCTACACGAAAAGGTTTATACTCATTGGTTCCCTGAGAAGCTCCTTCCCATATCTTATGATATACGTTACCAACACCATTCGCTGTAGAAGTAATGATAACCTTAGTATCTTTACCAGATGAAACAACTGGATATGTAGAAGTGTAAAATTGTGAATCATTTTCTACAAATGCAAACTCGTCAAGAAAGAGTAAGTTAATAGATAAACCACGAATAGATGAACCACTAGTAGCAGCGGCCATTATCTTAGAATTATTTGAGAACTCAATGGATCCTTTATTTAGAGCCTTACAACCGGGCTGTAGAAAGAATGGTAAATTCTCTAGTGCAAGAGTAACCCTAGCCAACATTTCACGAGCAGTAGCGCCCTTGTTAGCTAGAATAGCGATATTCTTTTCTGGATGAAAACATGCATACCATAGTAGATATACAACAGAAGAAATTGATTTACCCGACTGCCGACACGCTAAAACAATACTAAATCTAGCATCATTAAAGTGATGAAACATCTTTTCTTGGTATGGATATAGGTCAAACGGCACTAAACCTTCGTCAAGTGATATAACCTTAATGTATGTACGAGCAAAGTATGCTGGAGCCTTCATGCATTTTGCATACTCCAGTACTTCTTCTTTAGTGAATTGGGTTTCTACGCCGTCTCTTTTAACAGATGGATTGCCTAGATAGCCAAACTCGCTATTCTTTATCCTCTGCATGCTCTATAATCTTCTCATTTTCTTGTGATAATAATCTTTGTAGATCGGTAGTAGAACCTACAAACACATTGTTATTTGTAACCTGTGCTTGCTCTTCTTTCTCCTTTTCTTCTTTATTCAACTCTTTCTTTGCTTTTTGTAAGCTCATTAACTTATCTGTAGTATCACCTATGTTCTTAATAGCTTGTGATAGTACTTCAAATGCTCTTGGATGTTCTGACTCTCTTGCAAGTTCAGCTAATATATCTAATGACCGAGTACCAGTGGCAATTAAATCTCTATAGGTATCACGCGAAAATTCATAATCATCTTTCACGTCCTTATCAATCTTCTCTACTGGTTTATCTTTCTTTATAGTAGGTAGATTCTTCTCTAATGAAGCTTTTAGCTTATCTTTCTTTTCCATCTTATATCCATAATTAAGTAATCGTAGTGGTTACTGAATAGTCATCATCCTCTGAAGCGGTAGAAGGAGTTATAGTTAAATCCATATTTTCTAAAACATTTACATTACCAGAATCACCATTTATATCAATAGACACTTCTCTAATAACACCCTGACTAGAAGTAGGACCAAAGAATTTCATTTTCATTGTAAAGTCTAGTTGATATATTAGTGCCCGTCTAGTAAGAAAATCACCTTCATAATCATCACTAATTGTAACTCCAGTAAGAATAATAGGTACATCTTGTTTATAATCAAATTCACCCACGGGCGAAATAGTTACCGTATACTCTGGTTGAAAGTATGGAAGTATCTGTTCTACTACCTGTAAACCATCATCTTGGTTTTTGGCCATTACGAATAAAGACATATTAATATTATATGCAACCTGATGTTTAATTGTCTTCTTCTTAGTTACATCAGCCGAACTGGCCTCTGTTATAATATTTCTTTTACCTAACTTTTGAGCCGAGTCTAGTTCTAGTGATGTAATTTCAAATGCCATTCTAGGGAGTTTCATTGCCATAGAAGCATCAGCGCCCGATGTTTGATCCAAGCGAGCTAGAAATTTTTGTTTAGGTCCATACGAAAGAGGGACTTTAATTTGATTTAAAACGCTGCCGTCAGCCTTGGTTCTAATAACATTAATATTATTAAAGATAGTGCCGAAGACGGCCACAGCTTTTCTCATAGTAGAGTGATAGAAGTGATTACCAAACATTAGTATGACTCCGATGGGTCGCCGAATGGATTACTTTCAGTAAAGTCTAAGAATCCATCAGCTTCTATTTCAAAGAATGTATTTTGTGCTGCATTATCTAATGCAAATGACCCGGTATCTTCTACACCATCCACTTTAGTAATGAAACAAGTATTATTACTTTCAGCACCTACTAAACCTATAGTATCAGATACAATAAATTCTCTCATTTCGCCAGATGAACCTGTTACACCAACATTAATAACTGTAATATCTGCGGTAATAGTAGAAATAATATCAAGTGTTGATACTTCACCAGATACTATTATTGCATCACTTACACCTTCAACTTCTGGAACTAATATCTGAGATACAGTTTCACCTCTAGTAAAGTGATTATTATTAGTCAGAGAAACCTTAATTTTAGTCTGATATGCATTTTCTGCTGCCGTATCATCAATTAAAGCAACACCAGTATCAAACTGTTCTTCACTATATTCAAAGAGAGAACACGTTAATTTATAAACTGGTAAATTAGATAACTGATAGAATGGTTGTTCATGTTCTACAAAAGTAATTTCAAAGAATGAATTAGATAAAGGTAAGAATATAATATCACCTTCTTGTGGCCTTACAGTAGATAAAGAATTATTAAACAACCCTATTAATTTTTCCCACTGGCGCTTAGAAATAATAAAGTTAGCTTCATCTCTAATTTCTAATCCAAACTTCTGATATAAGTCTCCCGCACCCTCAAACCCATCTTGATTTTCAATGTATGCTTCAATCAAATACGCGTCATCAAAACTAGATGCTGGGTCTTCGCCTAAAATATTATCTCTTTCTACAAGAGTTCTAGGTATATAATAGACATCTTGCCCAAAGATTTTGAGAGATTCTATTACCAGGTCTTCATACAGATTCTGTTCCGATCTGACTGCCTGACTGAAATATACATTTCTAGGCATTTTTTATCCCGTATAGAAATCGACTGGTTGTTCCCAATTCAATCTGACTTCTTCTGTTAATTTTTCTAAGTCTTCTTTAGCATCATCAAAGATTTGTCGACCATTAAATTGAACACCACCTGGCATAGTCATTCCTTCAAACTTTAATAGGTTTTGACCCCACTGTTGTTTAATAAGAGCAGTTGCATATTTCTTTAAATAGTAATCGTTATATACATCAGTATATGTATCAGGGTCGATAATTCTGTAACACTCAATAACAATGTATTGATCCACTACTACTTCTTTATCCCAATCCATATCAATTCTTAATTGGTTCTTATGTCTTTCAAATGATATGTGTTTATCATCTGGATCCATAATATCATCTAGTAAAGACATCCACTGTTGTGTCATTTCATAGTCAACCAATGAACCTAAGAAACCAAGACTATATACGTCGTTTAAATGAATCTGATATTTAACATCAAAGAGGCTATTCGTAGCAGTAGTATCTCTAATAGGCATTACTCTAACTACATCAGTAATCAGTGAGTTAATAGGAATATACCCATTGGTAATATCATTAGAAGTAATCTGATGTTTTAGGTATACTTTTTCAATGGCGTCAGAATGGTAGTGCTGATAGAATTGTAGAGCTTCATCCACTCTATCTTCAACTTGATCATCATCGACATTGATTTCAACAACAGGAGCTCCTAAGCTTCTGAGGCAGTAATCTATGAATGTTTGTCTTGAATTTGGTTTAGCCATATTACTATTTATACCTCTTTATTGTTGGTTTGATTTTTCATAGTTTATCCTAATAAAACTCCTTTCCAATAAGTATGGTATTGGTTGTCATATACGTAATCTGATGAACTACCTGCTGAGTAAGGGTGTATTCTTATTGATGTTCCTGATGTCATATAATACTGTATTGAGCCATTAAAGACAGTTCCAGAAGAACTTGTATTACCTGTCACATCTGTATATGGTACTCTTGCTCCATTTGAAGTAATCCATGCTTGTTCAATAGTAACATTTGAATAAAAGCTAAAATGAAATAGATATAGCCCATCAACAGGGGCAGTAAAAGTTCCGTCGGTTGTACTAAAGGCAGCGGCCCCTGAAGCGCTAGTCTGTGCAGAAACAATAGAAGTAAATATCGGAGTGGTTGCTCCAGATGTTGCAGAAAAATTATATGGATTTAGATTAGAAGTTCTTACAGCTAAAAAAGAACATTGCCCAGGAGTTGTTACAATACCATGTCTATCAATCCTCATTTGTGTAGTTAAAGTACCACCATTAGTAGTTTGAAGGCGCAACTCTGCTGCGTAGTTAGTTGAACTGTCATCTTGTAAGTAGTTTTTTATTGCCGCATTTACAGAACCTCGCATATCTTTAAACAGGTATCCGCTCATATGAGCGCCAGATGTACCATTATATTTTATTGCAATATTATCATCAGTTGCCGCATTGCCACCATGAGATTGCAATAAAAGGCCCTCTGTAGCAGTTACTCTCAGTCGTTCTGTTCCACTACCTGATCCCGTCAATACTCTTACACCATTTTGACCTCTTATAAATGAGCCATCAACAGTAGAGTCATATCCTACTGCATGAGTATTATCTCCAGTAGTATTAAATCTTAGCGATGCTGCTGCTGTAATTCCAACATTGCCGGCATTATCTATCTTCATGTGTTCTTGGCCACCAGATTCAAAAGCAATGTGCCCACTAGAATCCCATATTTGCCTTCTACTTCCATCGTGATAAAGAGCTAATGTTTCTCCATTTCCACCATGAGACCTTAAATAAGAAACTTTACCTGTGCCTTTTGTATTTGTTAAAACTAATGCTGCACTTGATTCAAAATTACCTTCAATATCTAATTTTCCATCAGGACTAGTCGTTCCGATACCAACATTTTGAGTAGTGCCTACAATAGATAAAGCCGCATGGTCTACTGGATTACTATTTAAATTACCTCCAGGTTCTGTACATAAATATAAACTTCCATTATATGTACTAAATATACCTGCTCTTGTATCTGAGGTTGAAGTATTTGTATCTCCTCTATGAGAAAAACCAATACCACAAGTATCAGTTTCTGCTAAGCCTGAGCTCGGTCTATGAATACGCATAGTAATATCATCAGTACCATATACATCAAATTTATAAGATGGAGAAGTTGTTCCGATACCAACCTTGCCATCAGCTTTAACAGTTAGGCCGCTTGAATTGGTCGGCCCTATATGAATAGTATTGTCTGCTGCTGCTGACCCAGCGTTTCCAAAAATTCCATGATTAGTAACATTACCGTTATTTGCCTTTACTCTAAAATGTAAAGGTACAGTATCTCCATTTCCGTTACCTTCAAGTATTGTCGGAATAGAACCCGTATGACCATCAACATGAAGTGGTCCATCGGGATTATCTGTTCCGATACCTAGTTTACCGCTGGCCGTTATATTAATTGGATTAGTCCAAGCTGATCCTGACCAATGATGGAATCCAAATGTAGCTGAATTTGTACCCGGAGCTGCAGTTCCACCACTTGATGCTAATGCCCAAGCCCTACTACTAGCTCCTGGGAATTGTAAATACCCAGTTGCACTTTGAAATACAATAAGTTCATTAGGTTGTATTCTTCCACTAGAGAGAGTTCCTGAGAACGTGGCGTTGCCTGATGAGTCTAAAGCAAGTCTACTAGTGCCCGAACCGTTTGTATAAAAGTTTAAACTGTTGTTAGAGTGGTTATATTTAACTTGACCCGCATATTGCTGTACGCCTGATGTTCCGTCAGCAAATCTTATAATTCCTTCATCTGACGTACCGGTGTAAATCGTCATACCGTGAACGCTACTGCCAGAACCAACGACCAAATCATTTATGGCAAATGAAGATACGGCTGTAGTACCAATACCTAAAGACTCCGCAGAGGCATCCCAGAACAACTTAGGCGTAACGCCTGTGTCCTCGTAGAAGCTGATGTCTCCGTTGGATGATAACTTCATAGAAGTAGTTGGATTATTAGCACCATCTTCTCTAGCAAAAACTAAATTTCCTTTTTGATTAGCTGTTTCAGATTGAGCATAAATATACGCAGAACCTCCAACACCATTTGCATTATCAGCAGATAACATTAAAGCAGCTACATTCCCATCTGTTGTATTTTGATTTTCTAAATGCAGTATACGATTTGTATGAGGATTAGATGAAGCTACGTCATATCTAATATTTGAGCCTGAACCAACAACAGTCAAACCATCCATCGTGGCTGTGCCGGTTACGTCGATGCCTGCGGAGGTTGTGGCTAGTTTAGCTGAGCCGTTATTATATAATCTTGCAGAGCCATCAGCTGTACCGTCAAAATATAACTCTCCTGTTGTCCAGCTTCCTAGCCTAATTTCATTGTCAGCATAAATGCGTAAATCACCAGTACCCTGCTCAACGATGTAACTATGTGTACCACTATGATAAATTTGTAGGTCTGAACTATTACCAAATACTGCTTTGTCACTATCGCCAAAGTTTAAATCACCAGTAAGTGTTCCACCAGCTAATGGTAGTTTTGTAGCCAATGCCGTAGTAAGAGTAGTATGGTAATCATCATCATCGTTGATTGCTGCAGCCAATTCATTAA
>ERZ1039804.525-NODE-525-length-24649-cov-50.920753_pt1 | contig 24649 bp, 27 predicted proteins | sample MGYA00383089_ERZ1039804 | MGnify/ENA primary metagenome ERZ1039804 (study PRJEB29581, sample SAMEA5548359) | metagenome | biome: marine; feature: coastal; material: water | depth 1 m | study: Short-term variability in the microbial, nano- and picoplankton...
TCTTGATTTTCTCTTCCAACCTCAAGAACGCTTTCCATATCTGATGACGAAACAAAGCTCGACATAGAAATAAGCACACACAAGTGCACTAAATTAAAATTTTTATTCATATTAATCTCCCTAAAAGATTGCTCATATTAACAGTCAATTCAATAATAATAAAACTTTTTTACAGTTTTTATATTATGCGCAATTAAGACTTATTCCAATACTTTATCATTAGCACTGGAGTTTCACTTTTATATTTGACATATTCCTCATCTTGACCCCATTTCTTATCTGCTCTAGCCTCTAACATCCGCACTCCACTTACATAAACAAGAAGTAAGTATGTAAATACTGGCGAGATTAAAGTTAAGTACTGAAGTCCATTAAGAGAAGAGAATGACATAACAGCCACACCTGCCCATAAAACTATTTCACCAAAAAAGTTTGGATGTCTTGATTTGGCCCAAAGACCAGTGGTTATAAATTTATCTCTATTTTCAGGTACTGATCTAAATTTAGATTTTTGATTATCGGCAATAATTTCAGTACAAAAACCATAAACAAATAATCCAAGCCCAATATAAAAAAGTGCATTCATTACCACGCCGGTTTCAGAAGATATGGCTGTTAAGGCACACATAGAACACATTGAAACCCAAAGGCCTTGAAGGGTCCAAGTCATAAAAAATTGTGTAGCAGATGGTTTTATAGAACGGAACCTTTTATCTTCTCCATCTTTATGTATTCTCATAAATAGAAAGGTCCCAAGCCTCAGGGCCCATAATGTAATTAATAAAACAATAGCAATATTAGCTCCGTTTAAAGCAGTAAATTGTTCTGATGTTGCGGCCAATGAAAACCACATTACAGAAAGATATGTGATGCTCCCCATTAAGTCATAAAACTTTTCTGTTTGAAAAACATATGCTGGAATAAAAGCTATCCACTGAAGAGCAAAAGCAATAAAGACAACCTTTAAAACTAAATCGATACCAGTAGCGTTTGCCAACAGAACTGCAACAAGAAATGCTACTGCTGAAATTACAATATTAATTACTTTATTCATAAATTACTCCCACCCACATATTCTATTTTCATTTTGTTTGTCCAGCCAATCCTTTAATGGCTTGTAATAATTCATCACAGAACTTCCGCTTAGTTTTCTTGAGCCAGTGATATTTTCAAATGCATCTTGCCATGGAAGGCTCTGCCCCATTGCCATAGTAGAGATAATTTTTTCACCAACTTCTGAATTTCCATAAATAGAACATTCATGGAGTGCTCCCTGAAAATTCATTTCATTACACAATGATTCATGGAATTGGTATTGCATGATTCTAGCAAGATAGTATCTTGTATAAGGAGTATTTCCAGGAATATGATACTTAGCACCAGGGTCAAAGTAATCCTCTGTTCTGGCAACTGGAGATGTTATTCCTTGATATGACTCTCTCATATCCCACCAAGATTGATTTAAATTAGATTCATCAATCTCGCCATTAAAAATTCCTGATCTCCATTTGTCTAACATCAATGCCCAAGGTATAACTACGACACCCTCTAGAGCTTGTTTCATGAGCAAGCCTATTTCATCTTTTTTTGCAGCTTCTGCTTCTTCTGCTGATATAAAACCAATATCATTAAGATAACCTGGTGTAATAGATAGAGTTAGTAGATCACCGAAAGCTTCATGAAAACCATCGTTGGCTCCACCTTGAAACAAAGTAGGTAAATGGTTATAGGCTTGATAATAAAAAATATGTCCTAATTCATGATGAATGGTACTGAAGTCTTCTTCATTTTTTTCAATACACATCTTTATTCTTAAGTCATTATTTGCAGAGTCTAAGTTCCATGCAGATGCGTGGCATTGAACTGATCTATCTGCAGGTTTTATAAATAGTGATCGCTCCCAAAATGTTTCAGGAAGGGAATCAAATCCCATAGATAAAAAGAAATTTTCAGCATATTCAACCATCTGCTTTTCATTGATATTCCTATCTTTAATTATTTGAGTAACATCAATAGGATTCGTTTCTTCTGCTTTGTATACAAGATCATAAATGTTTGACCATGACTGTCCCCACATGTTTCCCAAGAGATGGACAGGCAATGGCCCATCAAGAGGAACTTCTTCATCTCCATACTTGGAATTAAGTTCACTTCTAACATGACAATGCAATGCATCATATAGAGGTTTTACTTCTTCCCAAACTCTATCTGTTTCTTGTAAAAATTCTTCTGCTGGCATGTCGTATTTACTGAACCATAAATCGCTTAGACCTTCAAAACCAAGATCTTTTGAACCTTGATTTCCAATTTCAACCATACGCATATACATCGGCTTCATAGGTTTACCTATTTCATGCCAGCCAGTCCAGGCTTTAAGTAATTCGCTAGGATCTCGTGAATTATCTAAAATTTGTTCGAAATCGCCTAACTCATAACATGTTCCGTCTTCATAACAATGCTTGCCACTTCCATACATTGCATCAAGTTGAGTTGATATTGTGGAGAGTTCCCCCGCTAGAGCTTCATTAAATGGAGGTGGCATAACAAAAGAGCTTTTCAAAAGCTCTAATTGTCTTCTGTTTGAGTCTGATGTATCCAGATTGTTAAATAAGGCTGCTTCTCTCGATAATTCTAAAGCTTTTAAAGTATATCTTTTGGAATAATCAGATAATACTTTTTGAGAGTCATAGGTTATAAAATTTGAACCAATCCAAGATGCAGAGCTAACAATCGGTCCTTCAGTTAAGTTATCTTCCTCAACAGAAGCTAAGAATAAATCCAAATCATCTAAAGACTTAGATTGTTCGCCAGTTTGCCCGCAAGAAGTTACAATTGCACATATGACAATTAATGTGAATATTTTTTTCATAAGTGTTTCCTCGATTAACCAAAATAACATAAAAAATATATATAAAAAATGAAAATATCAACGAATCAATTCAAGAATGGAACTAAGCTCCTGATAGATAATGCGCCTTGCTCAATAATAGAGCATGAGTTTCATAAACCAGGAAAGGGACAAGCGGTTATGCGAGTCAAGTATAAGAACTTGCTCACAGGCAATACAAACGATAAAACATTTAAGTCAGGTGAATCTGCTGAAACTGCAGATGTTAATCATAAGGATATGGAATTTCTTTATTGTGATGGAGAGTCGTGGCACTTTATGGATACAACTACATACGAACAAATTGAAATTGGTGCCAATGAAATGGGTAGTGCTAAAAAATGGCTTGTTGGTCAGGAGACCTGCGAAATTATCCTTTGGGATGAAAGACCTATATTAGTTGACCCACCTGTCATAGTTGAATTAAAAATTACATCATCAGAACCTGGGGTTAAGGGAGATACGGTCTCAGGCGCTACAAAGCCAGCAGAACTAGAGACAGGTGTGTCAGTCCAAGTGCCTCTGTTTGTTAATGAGGGTGAAACTATTAAGGTTGATACAAGGGACGAGAGTTATGTTGGTAGAGCAAAATAATGATTCCTATTATTAATGAGCAAATTAATGATTTCTTAATTTCATTACCTAACGTAAGCGACGATCAAGTTGAGTTCATAAAAGAAAAATGTGCAACAACTGTAACTGATGATTTAAAAAAAGGTCATGCCACATCTAATGTATGTATGATTGCTGCGAGTATATTAAAAAGAAGCCCGCGCGATTTGGCCGAAGAATTAGTTTCGAATCTTAAAGATTCTAATGCATTTGAAAAAGTTGAGTCTGCTGGGCCTGGTTTTATTAATGTAACTTTTCAACGTGAAGATTTTGTATCCATAATCAATTATATAAATCTCAACCCCAAAGATTTTGGTACCTCTAAGCATGGTAAAAATAAATCAATTCAAATTGAATTCGTTTCAGCTAATCCAACCGGACCATTGCATGTAGGTCATGGCAGAGGTGCAGCATATGGAGATGCAATAGGAAGAATACTTACATCTTCAGGCTATACCGTAGAAAAAGAATATTATATTAATGATGCAGGCAGACAAATTGATATTCTAACTGCAAGCGTCTATGTAAAACTTAACTCAGATGCATTCATGGAATTCTTTCCTAAAAATGCTTACAAAGGTTCTTATATAGAAGAAATTGCTCAGGCTTTTAAGCAAGAAAATACTCCTTCTACTCTTAAAGATGCATCTTTATATATAAAGGATTTGCCATCTGATGAAGAGAAAGAGATAGATGAATTAATTGTAAGGATGAAAGACCTTGATAGCTCTCAATGGTTTGAAGTAAAAGATTTTGCTTTAAATTCTGTTCTTGATTCTATCAAAGAGGATCTTAGTTTATTTAATGTTGGTTTTGATCATTGGTTTTATGAGTCATCTCTTGGAGATACTAAAGATAGCAAGTCAAAAATTTCATCGGCCATACAAACACTAAAAGATAAAAAATTGGCATTTGAAGAAAATGGAGCGATATGGCTGGATACTTCAGAAAGTGGAGATGATAAGAATAGAGTGTTGATAAGAGATGATGGAAGGCCAACATATTTTGCTTCGGATGTTGCATATCATAAAAACAAAATAGATAGAGGTTTTGATAAGTTAATTAATGTTTGGGGGGCTGACCATCATGGCTATATAAAAAGAATTGAAGCCTCTATGCATGGACTGGGTTTTGATAAGAATAGATTAGATGTTCAGCTTGTTCAGTTTGCAAACCTATTTAAAGATGGAAAAAAAGTAAAGATGTCTACAAGATCTGGAGAGTTTTATTCTTTAAAAGACTTAATTCAGGACATAGGAACTGATGCCGCAAGATTTTATTATCTTTCTAAGCAAGCAGATCAACACTTAGATTTTGATTTAAATCTAGCCACGTCTGACAGTAAAGAGAATATGTTTTATTACATTCAATATGCACATGCAAGAATATTTTCTCTACTTACTAAATACAAATCTAATAATAAGGGTATGCCCTCTTCTGCGGGTTCAATCACCAATGGATCATATAATCAGTGCGACAAGCTCATTCATGAAATTAGCAGATATCCTAGCACAGTAAGACGAGCATCAAGCTCTCTTCAACCCCACTTAATAATATTTTATCTAAAAGACTTAGCTCATACTTTTCATAGTTTTTATAATGATAATCCAGTATTAACCGAGTCGCAGGAGAATCTTGATTCTATTATTTTATGCCTGAATGCAGTTAAATCTGTTATTGCGAATGGACTAGAGCTTCTTGGAATTGAGCCTATGGAAAAAATGTAAATTAAATGAAAGATTATGCTAATAGGAATTCTATAGGCAGAAGCCAAGGAAAAACAAAGAAAACTGTATATAGATCAAAGAGAAAAAATATTGAGGTTGTTCCCTCGACATTTCTATTTGGTCTTGCAGCATTAGCTGCTCTTTTAATCTCTACCTCTATCTTCTATTTTGGTACGGATATTAAAGCTATTGATCAGCGCAAGATAACAAATACAGTAACAATAAATTTTCCAACATCGTTAATGGAAGATTCTGTATTAATAGAAACAAATAATTTTAGTGATGACTTGGAATGTGAGTACTTTGTCCAGATTGGGGCTTATGGCAATAAAAAATATGCATATGAAGCAGTTAAAATTTTAGACGCGATTGAATTTATGACTATAAATGATATCTATAGCTCTTCTGATCCTGGAAAACTTCTTCATAGTGTTTTGAGTGGACCATATGAGAATAGATCTGCTGCCAATAATGCTAAAGAAAAAATAACAAAAAAAGGCTTTGAACCTCAGCTAAGAACGTTATGCAAAAAGAAATAGAAAAAAATTTAAAACTGGTTAAAGAAAGCGCTCACAATGCTGCATTAAAGGCAGGATTAAATCCTAACAATGTTTTGCTTGTAGCTGTTTCAAAAAAGAAAGATGAAGAGTCTATCAAAGCAGCATTTGATTTTGGAATAAAAGACTTTGGTGAAAATTATGCTCAGGAGCTTTCAGTCAAGTCAGATTTTTTTAAGGATGAAGAAATTGTATGGCATTTTATTGGTCCCATTCAAACCAATAAAATAAAACTAATAGCTAAGCATGCAAGCTGGATTCATTCTTTAGATAGATCTAAGGTTGTAGAGAAACTAAATAAAGAATGCCTTCAAGCAGAAAGACATATTAATGCTTTGATACAAATAAATATTTCAGGTGAAGAAACAAAAAGTGGTATAAGTCCAGATAAACTTTTAGAATTTGCTGAATACGTTAACACTCAAACAAATATTAACTTAAAAGGCATAATGGTCCTTCCGAGGATTAATGGGAATACAAAAGAAAAAGAAGAAGAGATGATTAAGGCAAAAAAATTACATACAACACTAGTGAATAAGTTTCCTCATGCTAGTCACCTATCCATGGGGACTACTTCTGATTTTGAGCGCGCAATAACAAATGGTTCAAATATAATTAGAGTTGGTGAACTCATATTTGGAAAACGAACATGAAAAAGATAGTTTTTTTTGGAGCGGGCAATATTGCACAATCTATTATCCTAGGCCTCATTTCTTCTGGGTATGAGAAAGAGAATATTTTATTTATAGATAGAAATAGAAGTAATCAAAATATTCTTAAAAAACTTGGTATAAAAAAATATACAAGTAGCTATGAAGATGAAATAGACCTATTCATCATTGCTGTAAAACCAAAGGACGCTTTAATAGCTTATGAGGAAATCTGCAATTCTCATAAAAAACCTAAGATCATATCTTTGGTTGCTGGGATTAAATCTAAAAAATATTTTATTAAGTCAAATAATGCCCAGTTTATAAGAGTTATGCCAACAACCTCTTCCAAGTTTAACAAAGGTATTACTGCATTATTAAATATCTCTGCATCTGCATCCACATATAACAAAACTAAGAAAATGTTTAACAAGGTTGGTATGGTCATTGAGTTAAATAAAGAACAAGAAATGGATACATTTACAGGCCTCATTGGAAGCGGTCCTGCATACTTCTTTTACCTGCTAAAAACATATGAGAAAAGACTATTAAAGCTTTGCAATAATGATTCAAACTTAACAGCAAAAGCAATGAGTGGTTTGCTTGAGGGGGTTGCTCTGTCTCTTTTAGATGGGAGTAGCATTGACAGCCTAATTGAAAGAGTTGCATCCAAAAAGGGAACAACAGAAGCAGGATTAAAAAGTTTTAAGAAAAATAAACTACTGAGTTCGTTTGATAAAGGAATTTCAGCGGCCGTTAATCGATCAAAGGAGATTGCAAATGAGTCCTAATATGGCACAACTAGCAAACTTAATTATCTCAATGCTTTGTTATGGTTTTGTATTGCTCTTTATTTTTAATCTGCTCAAGGTAAATTATTTCAATCCTATCGTAAAGGCATTCGTTTCAGCATATAAACCTATTTCAAAATTATCGATTTTCCCAAATCAACTTTATATGATTGGGTTGATTGCTGTTGGGTTAAAATTTGCTGGTTTTCAAATTGCCCTATCAAGCCAATCTTTGTCCAATGAATATGAAAACTCAGTATTGTTAATTATTGCTCTTATACAAATAATAAGAATTGGTATAGATGTAATTTTTTACTCAGTTATAGGTTCGGTTATTCTAAGTTGGGTATCGCCTGAAAAAACAAATCCAGCTCTTGAGCTGATAGACGAAATATCAAATAAAATATTAAGTCCTGTAAGAAACTTTATACCTTCAGCTGGAGGGATCGACTTCTCTCCAATAGTTGTATTTATTGCAATTAGTATGATTAGTAACTTTTTACAGGATATTATTAGATCGATAGCATGAGGACAATTAAAGAGCTCATCCACTTTGATCAAGGCCTTCAATTAGAGTCTGGATCAAAATTAGATTCTTTTGATTTGATGGTAGAGACTTATGGAGAATTAAACGAAGATAAATCTAATGCCATATTAGTTTGTCATGCTTTTTCCGGCAATCATCATGCGGCAGGTGTAGATTCTGAGACTGACCAAACTGGTTGGTGGAATCAAATTATTGGTCCTAATAAAGCTATTGATACAAATAAATATTTTGTAGTCTGTTCAAACAACCTGGGTGGCTGCTCTGGATCTTCTGGCCCTACTTCATTAAACCCCAAAACAGGCAAGGCATACGGCAAAGACTTCCCTGCTGTATCTGTAACAGATTGGGTGAATTCGCAAAAGCTTCTATCTGATTTTCTACAAATTAAAAAATGGCATCTCGTCACTGGTGGAAGTCTTGGCGGAATGCAAGCACTTCAATGGGCGATTTCTTTTCCTGAGAATCTATCAAAATGTGGAGTTTTTGCTGCTGCTGCAAAATCAAGCACACAGAATATTGCAATGAATGAAGTATCCAGAGAGTCGATTAGAAAGGATGTAAATTTTTTTGATGGTGATTACATCGAGCATGATACAACACCAAAAAATGGTCTTAAGGCAGCGCGAATGCTTGGGCACATAACCTATCTTTCTGAGAAACATATGGATGTAAAGTTTGGAAGGAAATTTCAAAGTGCAGACTCTAAAGTTTCTGGAAACGTTGATTATGAAGTAGAAAATTACCTTCAGTATAAAGGTGAAAAATTTTCTGATACTTTTGATGCCAATTCTTATATTTTAATGACCAAAGCTATGGATGGCTATGATGCTTCCATAAACTCTGATGGGAATCTTGATAAAGCAATGTCTGTTATCAAATGCCATCTTTTAATTATTGGGTTTGATAGCGACTGGCTTTACCCGCCCCAAAGAGGAAAAGATATTCAACTTGCAGGCATGAGGGCTAATGTGAATTGCACAAATGTTATTCTGCCTGGCGAGCAAGGTCATGACAGTTTTTTATTTGCTTCAGAAGATTATGATGGAATTATTAATACTTTTATAGAGTCCTAATGAGCACCTCCTTAATACATATAATTAACGACTGGATCCCTGATCAAAGTAAAGTTATTGATTTTGGTTGCGGCGATGGCTCGTTACTTAAAGAACTTATTGATACAAAAAAAATACATGGATATGGCGTAGAAATAGATACCAAGAAAATTCAAGAATGCATAGCAAAGGGCCTTTCAGTTATTCAACAAGATATTGATGACGGTTTTGAGGAATTTGAGTCTTCTAATTTTGATATTTCAATAATGGCTAGTTCCATCCAATGTCTAAAAGATCCTCATCTAGCCTTGAGAAGAATGTTAAAGCTATCTAATAAATGTGTGGTAACGCTGCCAAATCTTGGCTACTGGAGGTGCCGTGCAGACTTAGTTTTAGGAAAAATGCCTGTCACCCCAAATCTTCCATCAAGTTGGTATGAGACAGACAATCTTCATCTTTGTACTATCAATGATTTTGAAAAACTTTGTGATGATGAAGGCTTCATTATCAATAAAAAAATATTTTTAAACCCCAATAGAGATCAAAGCTTCTTAGCGTCTAGATCACCTAATTTATTTGCTTCAGAGGGAGTGTATTTACTTGGAAGAGAATAAAAAAATTTTACTAGCCACTTCTAATCAAGGCAAACTCAAGGAGTTCAAAAAACTTTTTACAAATTTTAATTTCATTTTACAGGCTGAACTTGGAATCGAGGATGCAATAGAAGATGGACTGACTTTCTTTGAGAATGCTTTGAAAAAGGCACGTCATGGCGCCAAGGAATCAAAGCTTTTTACTATTGCTGATGATTCAGGCTTGGTTGTTCCAGGATTAAATTTTGAACCTGGAATTTATTCAGCAAGATATGCAGGTGAAGATGCATCGGATCTAGATAATCGAAATAAGATTATTGACGAGCTGAAAAAAAGGAATCTAGTGTCTCTGCCTGCTTATTATGTATGTGTTTTGGTGGGAGTTCATTCGTATGATGACCCTATGCCAATATACGCATCAGGGAAAATTCACGGAAAAGTGAGTGTTGAAAGTCAGGGAGATGGTGGGTTTGGTTACGATAAAATTTTTTATATAGATAACCCAGAAATCTCAATGGCCTCAATTAGCTCAGAGCTTAAAAATACTATAAGTCACAGAGCTATTGCTGCTCGTTCATTTTTGATAGAACTTGAAAAGATTTAATCCTGAGGAAACTCCACTTTCTTTATACATTCATCTTCCTTGGTGCGAAAAGCAATGCCCCTATTGTGATTTCAATATAGCTACTAACAAGAAAGATGGAGAAGAAGAGTCTCTTATCAAGGCAATTTTGAATGATTTAGATGCATCAAAAAAATATATTTTGGATAGAAAATTTATATCTGTGTACTTTGGGGGTGGGACCCCATCTTTGGTTAAAGCAAAAAATATTGAAAAAATACTACTTACATTAATTGAAAATGAGATGCTTGAAAATGACTGCGAGATAAGTTTTGAATTTAACCCAAGGGAAGTCAATTTAGATTATGTTTCTGCTCTTTCAGATATGGGAGTTAATAGAGCCTCTATTGGCATACAGAGCTTTGATGAAAATACATTAAAAAGTTTAGAGCGAAATCATGATGCACAAGACGCCTTAAAGGCCTTAGATATTATTGCTGGTGTGAGGTCAATAAAAACCTCTATAGATTTGATATATGGAGTAATGAATCAGACCCCTCTTTCTTTTGAAAATGATATTAAGGTTTTTTGTTCACAAAACATTTCCCATCTATCAATGTATCAATTAACAATTGAACCAAATACTATCTTTTATAAAAAAGAGCTTAAGATTCCAAAAGATACTCAAATAGAAGAAATGGAACTCATTGCTAAAAATTTATTAAATGAAAATAGTTTTTATCAATACGAGGTTTCATCTTGGGCTAAGGATAATTCTTTTAGTCGGCATAATATGAACTATTGGATGTATGGAGATTTTCTTGGGTTAGGTCCTGGAGCCCACAGCAAGATAACAACTGAAAATTCAATAAAAAGAATGGTTAAATTAAAAAAAGTGAGTTCTTATATAAAAAGTCCATCTCAGGTTGCTGAGCAAGAAGTTTCTATCGATGGTTATGATATAGATCTGGCAATGAATTTATTGCGATTAAAAAATGGGGTTAGCTTTAATGAACTTAAGAAAAGAAAAATACATCTTACGGAAACTTTTATAAAAAAATTAGAAAAAGGTATTGAGAGTAACCTTTTAGAGAAAAGTGATATTAAAGCTACTGATATTGGTTATAAATTTTTAAATGATACGGTAAATCTCTTTAGCTAATTTTTTTAAGCGAAAAAGGATATATCTTTCTGCCCTCATCCATAGCTCTTCTTTGAAACTTAGTTAGTGCTGATTTTTCATAAGAAGAATTATTGTTTCTCTCATAACCAACTGATATATCTAATTGTTCTTTAATGGATTCGGCATAGTCTTCAACATCTGTAGACATAAAAAGCTCACCTCCGTCATGAATAGTTGGGTGTATTAATTCAAAAAATTCATTAGTTAACATTCTTCTTTTGTGGTGCTTAAGTTTTGGCCAAGGGTCTGGACAGATAACAATTACATCATCAAATACTGGTTCTTTTATATCATCTATAAAAAGCCTTATATCTCCAGATGTTATTAAAATATTTGGGATTGCTCCATCAACCACCTCGCCAAGTAACAAACCTATTCCAGCAAGATATACTTCTGATGCTATATAAAGAGTATCTGGGTTTTGCCTTGCAAGAGATAAAGTGTTTTCACCATTACCAAAGCCAACCTCCAAAACTATTTTTGAAAAATTTCTTTTAGCCTGTAGGATTTCTGAATAGGTGCTAATCTCATATGAACTGAGATGATTTAAATTCTCTTCTTGGCTTTTTGTAATCCTGCCTCTTCTTTTTACAAATGAAGGTAGATACTTAAGACGCATTGATTTTCTATCTGCTGATAGATTTAGGCAGCAGACACCATGGATGCTTTAAGCTTTTTAAGAGCACCATTTTCAATTTGGCGGATTCTTTCAGCTGAAACATCATACTCATCGGCTAACTCATGCAAAGTTGCTTTTTGATCGGACAGATATCTTCTTTGAAGAATGTCTTTACTTCTGTCATCAAGCATTTTGAGAGCTTCTAACAAATCATTATGGTTAAGTTGCTCTGCTTCTGAGTTCGCTACTATTAACTCTGGATCATATCTTTTATCTTCAAGATATTGAGAGGGAGACATTATTTCGTCATCATCGTCTGTTGATGATGGGGCATCAAAGGATGCATCATTAGACGAAAGCCTATTTTCCATATGCAAGACATCTTTAACTTCTACATTTAGATCTGCTGCAATTTTTTCAGCCTCTTCTTTAGTAAGCCATTCAAGTGTCTTCTTTTTGCTTCGCAGATTAAAGAATAATTTTCTTTGTGCTTTGGTTGTTGCAATTTTAACCAATCTCCAATTCTTTAGAATATATTCATGAATTTCAGCTTTAATCCAGTGAACTGCAAAAGAGACAACCTTAACCCCTCTATGAGGGTCATATTTGTCAACCGCTTTCATCAGGCCAACATTCCCTTCCTGGATAATATCAGCCAAAGGCAGGCCATAGCCTTGATAAGATCTAGCAATATGAACTACAAAACGAAGATGATGGATAACTAACTGTCTAGCAGCATCTAAATCATCTTCTTCATAAAGCTTTAATGCCAGTTCTTGTTCTTGCTCTTTTGTAAGAATAGGAATTGAGTGCACAGAGGCCAAGTAGGACTCTATATCCTTTCCTGGACTATTAAGCTGTGAAGGCTGAAGTTGTGTTCCCATATTATTATAAGTTTTTTATATAATACATTATATTATAAATTAATGTATAGCAGTGAATTATACCAATTTTTTGAAATATTCGCTCAGAATTGGAAAATATCTATCTTTGATTTCTTGGTTACGGCAAGCAACAAATGGACTATTTAGTATTGTATCTTGCTTGTTATACGGTAGGGGCATCCCTGAATCTAACAAGCTCACAGAGCCTCCAGATCCTACTAAAACTGCGTTTCCTGCGGCTATATCCCATTCTGATGTGGGGCCAAATCTTGGATAAATATCTGCTTGATCATCAGCTAAAGCACAAAGCTTAAGTGAGCTACCCTTTTCAACTACCTGATAATCAATATTCTTATTATTTAATAGCTTTAATAGGTTTTTATCTGCTTCAGTTTGATGGCTTTTGCTCATTACCACCCTTAATTTCTTATTCCCTCCATCTGGCTCTTTGGATAATGCCTTGGATTCATCAAATATTGACCCATGCCATATTTCCGAAGTTGCCGGGGCACCAACAATGCCAAATATAGCTGAGCCATTTTGTATTAACGCAATGTTTACTGTGAATTCCTCAGACTTATTTATGAACTCTCTGGTTCCATCAAGAGGATCTACAAGCCAATAAGGCACATCTGGGTTTTGCTCATGTTTATTAAAAGTCTCCTCTGAAATCACAGGAATATTAGGAGTTATAAGCTCTAAAGAGTCTAGAATAATTTTATTAGCAGCGTTATCTGCTTCAGTTACTGGCGATCCATCTGATTTAATTTCTTTCTCAAACGTATCCTTTTTATAAACTTCCATTATTGCATCCGATGCTTTCCTGACAGTTTCTTCGATAGGGTTTAAAATATCTTGTAAAAGCTTATGAGTAATTTCCATAAAAATATTTTAACAGAATCATCTTATATTTTACTTGATATAGATGGTGTTATCTTAGATCAAAATTTTGATAACCTTTTTTGGATGGAGTGGGTGCCTGAGGCTGTTGCTTCTAGTCACGATATTTCGCTAAATGTTGCAAAAGAAGATATTTATAAAACCTCAAAGGAGTTATACGGAACGCTTCCTTGGTATGAACTTAAGTTTTGGGAAGATAAATACAAGGTAGACCTTCTTGCTGTTGCAGAGAGAAATAAATCTTATGCAATGTTCATTGATGGTGCTGAGGAATCTCTTAGATTGATGACCTCTTTAGATAAAAAAATTTTTTTTCTTACTAATTGTGATTCTAGATTATTAAAAATTAAATCTTCTCAAGTACCCTTGCTTAATTATGCAGATGGCTGGATTTCTAGTGTTGATATTGGTGTGGTTAAAGAAGATCAAGATTTTTGGAAAATAGCTCTAGAAAAACTTAACATACAGCCATCTAAATCTATTTTTTTTGATGACAATATAAACATTGTCAATTCAGCAGCTAGATATGGAATTAAAAAATCAGTCCACGTTACAGAGCCAACAAATAATAACTCTGTAATTTATGAATCAAATGCAAGGATGCAAATAAGCAGATTAGCTGATTTAATTAGTGCAGACTAAAGGCTTTAGGCCTGATGAGTCAATTGCATCTAGTATCATGTAATGAATATCTGTATTGTCCATTAGCCCAGTAAATGCATGAGCGCCTGGACCATAGGCATAAACCCCAACTGGGATGGAGGTGTGGCTCCCAGTTCCCCATTGAACTTTAACCATATCATCTTTCTGACTTAAGATTTGCAGCCCTCCAGTCTCATGATCCGCGGTTACAATTAATAATGTCTCTTTGTTGGCAGTAACAAAGTCCATTGCCATAGCGATCGTTTGATCAAAATCTTTAAATTCGACAACCATTGTTGCAGCATCATTGTCATGAGATGCCCAATCAATTTGACTACCTTCGCTCATAAGAAAAAATCCATTACACGAATTTAGGTTAGCTTTTAAGGAAAGCCAATTTAGCGCTGCTTTTGTCATTTGTAATTGTGTTGGCTTGCTTGATGATCTATTTATCCCATCTTCATCAAATAATCCAAGTACTTTGTTTGCTTTTAAGAATTCATCCTCATCAAGATTATCCATATCTGTTATTAGCAAATTAGATTCTTGAGCTTTTACGATATCAAAAAATTCCAACCCTCCACCAAGAGATAGCTGTATTGGAGACTCTAAAAGCTGGCTTGCAATTTCTTTTTCCTTATATCTTGAATCTATGTGAGCATAGAAGGCAGCAGGTGTGGCATGGGTAATAGATGAAGTAGCAACTAAGCCAGATATGTAACCCTTATTCGATATCATTTCTGGGATAGTAGGAACAGCCTCTTTCTCAGGCGTTACTGCAAGAAATTTATTCTTTGTTTTAATGCCAGTAGCCATGGCGGTGGCTGAGGCAGCCGAGTCCGTGTAAATATTATTGTAAGAATGTGTAAGAGAGTTACCTAAGAAAGGTATCTGATCTATTGCCAGCCTATAATCTGCTCCACCAGCTGCAATCCTTGATAAGGTGATTTGATTAAATCCTGTTCCATCCCCAATAATTAGAATAATGTTTTTTGGCTTGGTGGCAGCATCAAATGAAGCTATTGGAATATTCTTGGTTTTCTGGTTGCCAATAGAAATATATTCAACTTTTAAGCTATTTTGATTAAAAAATATTAAATATGTGATTAGTGAAAGAGAGGCAAAGATTAAGAGGAGTAGTTTTTTCATTCCTTAGGTTATGGCTTTAGAGCGTCTAGTCTCATCTTCATCATTTCTTCTTTGGTATCAGGATACTTATTACCGTAAATAGCTCCTTCCCATTTGCCATACATTGGATTGGTTAGCATGAACCATTTTCTTCCCCACATATCAGAATATTTTTCTGCTAATTTCCTTCGTGAGTCTATATCTGTAGCAGCCTCTTCTAAAGAAATAAAATCAGTTAATTGGTCACCAACTAACATTAAAATTCTGTAATCTTTTGCAACAAGAGCTCTTCTTGAGACTTTGTCGGAACCCCATCCATTCTCATCTCTCATTAGCAAAACATCTCTATCATCATCAAAAGGAAGGCCTAGGCTCTTAATATTTTTTCTTGTAGCCTCTTCTAGTTCTGCAACTCTATTAGTTACATAGAAAATTTTTATGCCCTTGTTGGATGCCTTTTTAAGAAAACCAGATACGCCAGGTACCGGCTCAGCAGATGCCTCAAGCCCCCATTCTATCCAACCATTGGGGTATGAGAGTCCAGATAATATAGCTCTTGCTTGGAACCTAACATTGTCTAGAACCGTTTCATCAACATCTAAGATTATTGCCATAGGTTTATTGGAATAATTTCCAGACTGTTCGAGAGATGCTGTCCATTCCTTATCAGCAATTGCTTCATCAAGAAGAAGTGAGGCGCTAGTATACGTTTGAATACAATTTGCAACATACTCAGTCGATGACTGTGCATACAATACAGAAAGCATGGTTTGCTCTTGCATGGACCGATCTATATTTGTTTCTTCTGAGTTAACTGAAAGCGCAAATAAAAAAACGCTTAAGGCTTTACATAAATGTAGTTGATTTAATGATTTCATAGATTAAGAGCATTATAATGCTAATAAATAATTTAGAGAATAAGAATATGAGTAATGAGCTATTAGAAAATTTAAATCAATTAAAAAAAATGTTTATTCTTTTGAGTGAAGAAAGAAAAGTAGTTATGTCTCACCATAAAACATTTGAGCATGTTGAAAAAATGCGTGCAATTGTTGATGACTCAATCAAGTTGGCTGAAAATGAATAAGACAACTTGTTTTGATGTGACTATAGATGGGGGTATTGCCCATATCTCAATGAATAGGCCTGATAAGATGAACTCAATGATAAGAGTTTTTTGGAAAGAGCTGCCTGATATCATTAAAGAGTTAGATAAAAATTCTGAAGCAAGGGTTATCGTCCTATCTGGCCAAGGAAAGCATTTTAGTGCCGGAATGGATCTTGCTACTTTTGTACCGCCAAAAAAATCTGAAGTTGAAGTAGATCCTGCTAGGAAGAGAGAGGCTTTTTATCACGAAGTTCTTGAACTTCAAGATGCATTCACTGCACTAGAAGAATGTAGAATGCCAACGATAGCCTCCATTCAAGGAGCTTGTGTTGGTGGCGCAATAGACATGACTGCTGCGTGTGATATGAGATATTGCTCAGAAAATGCTTTTTTTAAAATCGCAGAGGTAGATATTGGTATAGCAGCTGATGTTGGTACCCTTCAAAGGCTTCCATCTTTAATTCCATTAGCTAAATTAAGAGAGCTTGCATTTACCGGGAGAAAGTTTGATTCTGCTGAAGCAAAATCACTAGGTTTTGTGAATGAGGTTTTTGAATCTGAAGAAATGCTTTCTAAAGAGGTTCAAAAAATAGCCCAAAATATAGCCAGTAAATCTCCATTAGTAACAAGAGTAATCAAAAAACAAATTAATTATGCTAGAGATCACTCCGTAAGGGATTCTTTAGAGTTTCATGCTACTTGGAATGCTAGTCTTATAAGTGGCAAAGATATGGAAGAAGCTATGACGGCTTATGCAAATAAGACGAATGGTGATTACGATGACCTTGAGCCCAAGAAATCTTTCTGGGAAAAAGAAGGTTTGATCTAGCTTAAGCTAGTCCCTTAAGAAAACTGGCTCTGTTACAGAAGACTCTGCTTTTGAAAAGTAATAGCCATCTAGATTGAATTGAGATAACTGCTCAAAGTCTTTAATATTTTGCTCGATGATCCATTTAGCCATTAAGCCTCTAGCTCTTTTTGCATAAAAACTAATAATTTTATGTTTGCCATTTTTAAAATCTTTAAAGACTGGTGAAACAACATTAATATAATCAGGCATTTTCCCTAGAACGCTAAAATATTCCTTTGAAGCAAGATTTATCAATAAATCAGATTTTTGTGAAGCCAGGTCTTCTAGAACATTTAATTGAACTTTCTTGTCCCAAAACTCATATAAATTTTTGCCTTTCGATGTTTTTAACTTGGTTCCCATTTCCAGTCTATAAGGTTTAATGACATCCATGGGACGAAGAATTCCATATAGCCCAGATAAAATCCTAAGATGTTTCTGAGCAAATTTTAGCTGTTTATTGTTGAAATTTTCTGCATCTAGCCCCTGATATACATCTCCCTTAAAGACCAGCATTGAAGGCTTTGCATCTTTGGAAGCAGTTTTAGCTGCTTTCCATGACTGGTACCTATCAAAATTTAGAGTAGCTAATTTGTCACTTAGCCCCATTAGGCTAGCTATATCTTTAGGCTCTTTCTCTTTTAAAGTCTTAATAAGACTAGAAGATTGGCTTAAAAACTGCGGTGCAGTATGATTGCTTTTAGGGTCAACACTATAATCAAGTGTTTTTGCTGGGGATAGAACTATTATCATGCTTATAATTCTAACCAAATAAAGAAAATACTTCTAATTAAAATTATGGAAAAGTATATAAATTTTATAGGGAAAAAAATTTCATACCTTATACCAATAATGGTTCTGCTTATGATTATAGTTATTGTGAGTAGGTATTTCTTTGGTATCGGACAAACGGGTCTTCAAGAATTGACTATGTATTTTCATGCTTTAGTTTTTCTTGGTTGCGCCGGATATGTATTTAATGAGGATGAGCATGTTCGTGTAGATATTTTTTACAGAGAGTCATCTACTAAGTATAAGAATCTAATAAACAGCATTTTCGGTATTATATTTTTACTCCCTGTCATGGCTGTAATATTTATTTATTCTTTAGAAATTATTTTTGCATCATGGAGCATGCGGGAAGTCTCAACTGAATCTGGCGGACTTGATTACGTATATATCCAAAAATCATTCATGCTTTTGTTTCCCTTAACGTTGATAGCTGGCCTGATTAATCAATTAATAAAAATAAAATGGAAATAGTTCCTTTATTGTTATTGGTGCTCATTTGCTCTGCGTTGCTGCTTGGATATCCAGTAGCATTTACTCTGTCTGGAGTTTCAATCTTGTTTGCACTGATCTGCATACCTTTAGGGATATTTGATGAATCAATCTTAAAAAGTATTCCATTAAGAATATTCGGGATTATGAATAACGTTACTCTTCTTGCTGTACCTCTATTTATTTTTATGGGAACCATTCTAGAAAGATCTGGAATTGCTGCAAAAATGTTAGCAAATATGGCCTTAGCATTTAAAAATATTAGGGGTGGCTTAAGCATTTCTATAATTGTCGTGGGAGCTCTTCTTGCTGCAAGTACTGGTATTGTTGGTGCAACAGTTGTAACTATGGGACTCATGTCATTGCCAGTTCTCATTCAACAAGGATATAAAAAAGATTTCTCATCAGGACTTGTTGCTTCAACAGGAACTCTTGGTCAAATTATCCCTCCCTCGATAGCTCTTGTGCTGCTTGGAGATGTTATGTCTAATGCTTACCAAAGAGCACAGAATAATATGGGAATTTTTTCTCAAAAAACGGTAACTGTCGGTGATCTTTTTGTTGGGGCTATCATTCCAGGCATAATGATTTGTCTTGGTTACCTGTTTTATACCCTTTACCAAAATCATAAAAATCCAGATATTTTGTTTGAGCCAAATGCAAAGAATGCTCCACTATCAGAAATCCTTAAAACACTTGCTCTTCCTCTTATTCTAATAATTCTAGTATTAGGGTCTATTATTGGAGGAATCGCCACTCCAACTGAGGCATCTGCTATTGGCGCTATGGGAGCTTTGATTATTGCGATGGTAAATGGCAAATTCAATTTAGCTTTTATTCAAGACGCTAGCCAAAAGACTGCAATTGTTACAACTATGATTTTTACAATATTAATTGGTGCTTCTATATTCTCGCTAATATTTAGAGGGGTTGGAGGAGATGAATTAATTAATCTTGTTTTTGGTTCTTTGCCAGGCGGTCCTTATACAGCTCTAATTTTTGTCCTATTGTTTGTATTTTTACTTGGCTTCATCTTGGATTTTATAGAGATATGCTATGTCATAGTGCCCCTGGTTGCTCCGCCACTCCTCATGATGGGTTTTGATCCTGTCTGGTTGGCGATTCTTTTGGCAATTAATTTACAAACATCGTTTTTAACACCACCATTTGGATTTTCTCTTTTTTACCTTAGAGGAGTGGCTGACAAAAGCATCAAAACATCTGAGATTTATAAAGGGGTGACCCCATTCATCTTAATTCAATTGGCTATACTGACATTAGTCTTGGTATTTCCTTTTATTGTTTTATGAGATATTAAAATTAGGTTTCGTCTTCGTGGTCACACATCTTATGGCTAGCATAATCCTTAAGAATGCTTGGAAATAATCCATGAATGATTAAGGCAAATGCCATACTCCATGCATGATACAAGTGTTGAAGGTAGCTCTTGTTAACTTCTTTTAAGTGGCTATTCAATGGCTTTGTAAAGACTTATTCATCTTTCAATACTAATGAAATTAGATATAAAAAGCTATATTTCTACAATTTAAAAATCAGATGACGCTGTCTGGTAGCAGAGGGTTTGATCCGAATCTATTACCTTCATCTGAACTCTTTGAGCAATACCAATATAGCAGAGGTATAAGGCCAATAATTGTTATTGCCCATAATTGATTCCAGCCACTTCTACCAGTATCGTGAAGACGCCTGGCCGCTAATGATAAATTAGGAATTATAAGCATTACTTGAAATACAAGTGTGATCCACGTGCCACTTATTGCAGCATCCATTCCATAAAGTGCTACTTCAATAATGGTCACCACCAATGACAATAAAACCATGCCAAGATAAAACCACCAAAACTCGCTCCTGCATGCCCTTCCATTAAAAGAAGCATATTTTTCAAACAAAACTGTTTTCATTGCTGTTGTGAAATTCATGGCTTTTCCTATTTACGTATTTATTTAATACATATCATAACAGATATGTGGCGATATGATTGATGAAAGGCTATTTAGGTTCCCTTTCCAAGCCCTGCGTTGTTTTTTTCAAGAGCTCTTTCTGCTCTGTAACTTGATCTGACCATTGGCCCAGAAACCACTTCAAGAAACCCTTTTTTCAAACCAATCTCTCTATATCTCTCAAATTCCTCAGGCGTTACCCATCTTTCGATAGGAAGATGATTAAGCGTTGGTCTTAGGTACTGGCCGATTGTAAGAATATCAACTTGATTTTCTATTAAATCATCCATTGTCTGCTCAATCTCTTCATCGGTTTCGCCAAGTCCTAGGATAAGACTTGTCTTTGTGAGGACTTTTGGATTTATTCTTTTTGATTCAGCCAAAACATCTAGAGTTTGTTGATAGCCTGCTCTGATATCTCGAACTGGGTGGGTAAGTCTTTCAACCGTTTCTATATTTTGAGCAAAAACTTCCAGTCCACAATTAACGATAGTATCGATTGAAGATGACAAGCCCTTGAAGTCTGGTGTTAAGGCTTCTACAGCAGTCCCAGGATTTAGCTCTTTAATAAGCTTTACTGTATCTGCAAAATGCTTTGCGCCGCCATCAGGTAAATCATCCCTATTCACAGAGGTTAGGACAACATACTTTAATTTCATTATCTCAACTGCTTTTGCTGTATTCAGTGGCTCATCATAATCTAACCAGCCTTTAGGGTTTCCAGTATCTACTGAACAAAACTTACATGCTCTTGTACAAACAGAACCCATCAACATAAAGGTGGCAGTTCCAGCTGACCAGCATTCAGAAATATTAGGGCAATGCGCCTCCTCACAAACAGTGTTGAGTTTTTTCTCGGCTACCTGGTCTTTTATTTTATGAAAGTTTGGATTGAACTGTGCTTTAACTCTAAGCCAATCTGGTTTTTTTAGATTAGGTATATGAGAATACTGATTTCCCTTTTGACCGTTCTTAACAGCCTTTACCCCATCTCTGTTGATAATTTTTTGTGTTGGAATAATTTCCATATCTAAAATATAGGTTCTAAAAGTTTAATTGCAAGGCGTTCTACATCTTTGATTGTTATATCTTTTTTAAAGTCTTTGATTTGAGTTACCTCTAATCCCGCATAGCCGCAAGGATTTATATAAGAAAATGGGGTTAGATCCATATCAACATTGATACTTATGCCGTGATATGTTTTGCCCTTAGAAATTCTTAAACCAATGGAAGCAATTTTTTTTCCATCTACATAAACCCCGGGCGCCCCTTCTATAAAATTAGATTCTATTGAATAGTTAGCTAGAAGAGATTTAGTAAATTCTTGTAGCGTCTTAACCAAGCTTTTTGGTCCAAGTTCATTTTTTTTTATATCAATCATAAAATAAATTACTAACTGACCAGGACCATGATAGGTAACCTCGCCTCCTCTATCAGATTGAATGACAGGAATATCTTTGGCATCTAATACATGTTGATTATCTGCAGCGGTTCCAAGAGTAAAAACAGGAGGATGCTCAAGCAACCATATTTCATTTTGAAAATATTCTGCTTGAAGTTGAGCCTTCATGCTCACTAGGGTTTCTAGATAATTAGATACACCTAAGGATTTAAAAGTAAGCTCTTTGGACACTAATCGTTTCTTGCCTCAACAAACGCATCTTCTGAAACTTTATGATAAGCAGACACTTCTTCTTTAAATTTTTTATAAGATTGATATACCTTATTTACAGTAGGATCCTTTGCTGCATTTTCTTCTAGAATATCTTTTGCTATTACTTTAAATTCTGCAATAACATCATCAGGCAGTTTTCTTAATTCAACCCCATGGACATCCACTAATTCTCTAAGAGCTCTGTTATTTCTTGCAGTATATTCATCTAAAATATCTTGGTTAACAGCTTTGGAAGCAGTATCAATAATAACTTGAAGATGTTTTGGTAGAGCTTCCCACTCATCCATGTTTATTAAAAGTTCAAGCATTGATCCAGGCTCATGCCATCCCGGGTAATAGTAATACTTGGCAGCTTGATGAAACCCAAAAGTTAAATCATTGTATGGGCCAACCCATTCAGTTGCATCAATCACGCCAGTTTGAAGAGCGGTAAATAACTCGCCACCCGGAAGAGTTACTGGAATTCCGCCTGCTCTTTCAAGAACTTCGCCGCCTATCCCAGGAATTCTCATTTTTAATCCCTTGATGTCATCTAGAGAATTTATCTCTTTATTAAACCATCCAAACATTTGAGTGCCTGTATTGCCGGCAGGAATTGGATAAATATTAAATGGCTCATAAACCTCTCTCCAGAGCTCGATGCCTCCTCCGCGATTAGTCCATGCATTGATCTCATCAGCAGTAAGACCAAAAGGAACGCCTGTAAAAAATTGTGCAGCTGGGGCTTTGCCTTTCCAGAAATATCCCCCGCTGTGGCCCATCTGATGTGCTCCACTTGAAACAGCGTCAAAAACTCCAAAGGCTGGGACTTGTTCGCCAGCGCCATATACAGTGATCTTCATTTGACCGTTACTCATTTCTTCAACCAAGTCAGCAATTCTCTCGGGAGCCATTCCTAAGCCCGGGTAGTTTTTTGGCCATGCTGTTACCAATCTCCAGTTATAAGTTTTTTGAGAATCTGTTGAAGGCTCGCTGCTGGCCTCTTTATTATCTGAACACCCAATAATTAATAAAATTGTTAATAGGTAAGAATATTTTTTTATCATCATAATTTTTCTAGTTTTGCATAAGCCATCACAAGCCATTTTGTTCCTGCTTTATTGAAATTGATTTGAACTCTAGCTGCATCTCCTGAGCCCTCATAATTAAGAACCACTCCTTCTCCAAATGTTTTATGTAAAACTCTTTGGCCTAATGAAATTCCTATTTCATCCTCGAATTCAAACTTTGTTTCTTTAAAATCCTTTCTATTATAAGGGATATTGGTTTGCGCTCTCGGCCTGATCTCATTAATTAGGCCTTTGGGTATTTCTCTCAAAAATCGAGATGGAGGATTAAATGTATCAGAGCCGTGCAGTCTTCTTGATTCGGCATGGGTTATATATAGTTTTTCCATTGCTCTTGTAATACCGACATAACAAAGTCTTCTCTCTTCCTGAAGTTGTGATGGATTTTCCATTGATCTGCCATGAGGAAACAAACTTTCCTCAAGTCCAGTCATAAGAACAAGTTTGAACTCTAACCCTTTTGCTGAATGGAGAGTCATAAGTTGGGCTGCATCATCATGCTCTGATGCTTGTCTATCTCCAGAGTCTAAGGAAATCATATCTAAGTATTGTTCTGCAATTTCTTTGTTAGGCTTATCTTCTTTAATACTTTGCTCAAAGTTAGCGGTTGCAGAAACAAGTTCTTCTAAATTTTCTACTCTTGTTTTTCCTTTTTCTCCTGGCTCTTTAGCGTGATATGCGACTAATCCAGATGTTTTAATAATCTCTTCCATAAGATCTGACAGGGGATTTTCCTCTATGAATTCTTTGCACCTTAATATGAACTGCAAATATGAAGATAGCCCAGCGCCACCTCTGCCAGAAATTGAGCCCTCATCAACAAGCTTTGCTGATGCTTTAATGTATGAAATGTTATGTTGCTTTGCTGCTCCTCTAATTTTTGCCAGTGTCTTTTCACCAACACCTCTTGTTGGATTTGAGATTGATCTTTCAAAGGCTGGATTATCAGAATGATTAAAAATAACTTTTAAATATGCAATAGCATTTTTAATTTCTAATCTTTCATAGAACCTCTGCCCACCATAAATTCTATATGGAATGCTTGATCTTAAAAGAGCTTCTTCAAGAGCTCTTGATTGGGCATTTGATCTGTAAAGAACAGCAGCATCCTCATACATTTCTCCTTTATTCATCCAGTCCTTTAGGACATCAGCTACAAATCTAGCCTCATCTTGTTCGTTATATGCTTGATATAAAACTATCTGCTCTCCCTCAAGTTTTTCTGTCCAAAGATTTTTTCCTAGCCTATCTGTATTGTTTTCAATAAGCGCATTTGCAGCACCTAAAATTATATTTGTAGATCTATAATTTTGTTCAAGCCTAATAATTTCTGTGTCATCAAATGTTTTTGTAAAAGAATCTACATTTTCAAC
>ERZ1039804.533-NODE-533-length-24564-cov-9.189604_pt1 | contig 24564 bp, 17 predicted proteins | sample MGYA00383089_ERZ1039804 | MGnify/ENA primary metagenome ERZ1039804 (study PRJEB29581, sample SAMEA5548359) | metagenome | biome: marine; feature: coastal; material: water | depth 1 m | study: Short-term variability in the microbial, nano- and picoplankton dynamics...
TGATACCATCATATCTACGTGCTTTCTTGTTATACTTAACGAATGAACGGTCATCTTTTTGAAGGGAGATCGCAGTGAACTGCGCCACAACCATTGAACGGAAACCAGAAGCTTTAGCACCGTCCGCGTGCATACCATTAATTCCCCAGACGGATCGCATTGATACGTTGAAGATGTATGGAGATGCACCAGTAACAGTATCAGTCTCAACAGTTACGTTAGCGGATGATACGGAAGGTTCTGCTGGTAAGTTAGCACGAACGAATGCAAGTGAATAAGTAAACCTGGTCGGTCCAAGAACAGATGATACCTTGGTTGAAATATTATAGTCGTCTACAGCTACACCACGGATCTTAATGGGTGTACCTACACTTAAGTTATGTGGAATAACCGTGTCTACCGTAACGATAGCGTCAGGAGTGAAACCGTCACCTGAGATGATACGCGCAATACGAACTGGGTCAGTTGCGAATGCACCAACGATCTCAAACTCAGGGCGAGCAGGAGCGAAACCTTCTGGATCTTCGGGGAACTTCTCATCAATAGAGCGTCCAGATGCTTCGTTGTAAGCATTAGATAGCTTACTGTAGTACATATCAAGGTCAGTAAACTCATAGCCAGCAGCTACAGCTTTATTGACACCATCACAATACTCAAATGCGGTTAGTTTATTGTGAGAGAATGTAGGTAGGGAACGGTTGTTAATAGAGAAGTCTTTGGGGTCCGTGTATACAGGGACGTCAGCTAGACCATCAAAGATAGTAAACTGCCAGAAGTAACAAGTACCTGTAATACGGAAGATAGCTGAGTCAGGAACACCTGGGTCAGTTGGGTTGGGAACATATAGAGGGCGGATCTTGGTCTTACGTAGATCCATACCTACGATGGAGGTACCACGTGGAACAACGACGCCTCCATAGATGGAGTTGTAACGGTATAGAATATTATTGGAACTTTCTAGGTCAAAGTTACTGTCTGATGTAAGGTTAAATGCCTTGAAAACGTCAGCAATATCGCCAGTAGGCTCAACTGCAAAGGGAACACCTTGCTCATTTACAGTAATACCCCAACCTGGACGGTTATCGATAATGTGCTCACCTGGATAGATGAGGATGGTTGTACGTTCTACGAGGTCATTATCGTTACCACGAACATACGAAAAACGGGCACTCTCTATCAAAGCCCTTTGAATCGTTCGGAAAGGCTCCGTTAGAGATGTACCCTGGTTTGTAATACTGTCGGTCGCATTCAAGTCAGCGGGGTTGACGTATAGAGTGCGTCCATCAGTATTCTTGATGAAATTTTCTAACTTATTAAGAGGCATAATAAAGGACCGCTTACCAATAATGTTGTTCCTACATTATTTAGCACCCTCGCTCAAAGTCCATCTATTGAAAGCTGTACGGCATTTTCTCCCCATTCAAGAGGCGGGTTATACTTAAGATACTCCCAGAAAGTCAGCTTAAACTCTCTTAACGTCATACCACAGTGGTTAGCGCAGTTGACCATATTAAGTTTACCAGACCAGGCAGCTCTATGTGCTTCTGATACCGTACGGGGTGTAGGTTTGTTACTCAAAGTCATAATGTGAATGATACCAAGTTACAGCAGCGATCTTTTCGCCGGAAATAAGCCGTTGAGACTGATGAGGAAAGCACCAGTTTGATGGGAAGACTAGAGCTTGACCAGCTCTAGGCTTGTATGAGCCCCAAGGGAACTCTGTAGCCCCACCAGCAAAGCCGTCAGTCAAGTATAAGACAATAGAGATAGTTCTATGGTACTCATTAACTGTCTTATCTGTAGCTTCATCTGAGTGCCAGCTATAGTGCTGACCAGGTTGATAACGCAAAACTTGAATGCGTTCTCTATATGTACTGGTTCTAAACGTAGCTGGCACTGGATATCTACTATACTGCTCGTGAACATTATAGTGAAGACGATCTCGATACTCAATAAGTATACGGTTCATCTGCTCGTGCATAATCTTAGCAGGTGCCTCATCATCAAATAGACAGACTCTAGTATTAGAGCGGATATCTGTATTGACGATACAGTCATCACCACCAGTACCACTAAAGATAGTGGTAGGTTCATACCTTTCGGGGGGCAATTCACGTAATATTTCATTGATCTGCTGTGGTGATAGGCAGTCAATGATTTGAACTAGGTTTTCCATCATACCTCATACCATCCTTTACCTGTATATACGTTTAAAACATCTTGGAAGAACTTCTCATAACGAGGAGCAACTGCTTCCAAGCTAAACTGCTCACCAAATGTGCGGCAGACAGCAGGAGAGATCTCATCAATGCGGTTAGCTGCATCAACAAAGTCAGCAAATGTGCGACAACGGAAACCAGTTAGACCGTGTGGGTTGTTCTCAGTGAACGCTCCCCAGTCAGTAGTGATGGTAGGAGTGCCTGAGAGCAAGTTCTCCACCTGTACACCACCGAATGGCTCCAAGTATGTAGAAGCTACAAAGGACGCCTTAGCGCGGCTCATAAGCCTCTTACGTGTCTCTACATCAGCGTAGCCAACAAACTCAACGTGGTCTGGGAATGTTCTGTTCTCTGGGTTCTGACCAGCAACAATTAGCTTAGCTCCAATGTGTGCGGTTACTTGGACGGCAATGTCAATACCCTTACCACTATATACACGACCCAAAAATAGAAAATAATCCTCCTTATTCTCTGGCGCATACTCAAAGTCCTCTAGATCAAAATAGTTTGGGATAACAATGTCGTACCAGCTTTGTTGACACATACCAACAGCACCTAGACCTTGGTAAGCGTGCATAATAGCATAGCTCTCGAAGATCTTCCACTTAGCCCAATGACCTCCTGCGTAGCCAATACCTGGCTCTACAGTGATAAGGTCAGGATGAGCATCACATACTGGACGTGTACCTGAACCCCAGAAAGGAAGAATAAAGTCATTCTTCTGCTTACGCTTTGCTACTTCACGAATAGCATTGCGATAGAAGGTTTGGTATGCGTGGTCTCCTGTATTGAACTTGAAGAAGTTCTTCTTCCAGTCATAGGAACCATATGCTTTCTCTAGGTCAGCATTGGTAGTCACAGTGACGTGCTCAGTACACTGTAGGTCACTGTCTTCATGACCATAATGAATGACTTCATGACCACGATCAGTCATCATTTTGCCAAACTTAACAGCTTTTTGAGTATAAGCACAGGCTACATACTCTTTACTTGATACCGTATGGGGCAACCCCAAGATGTGAAAACGCATAATTAAAACTCAAATACACCGAAATAGGCTTTACCATAACAACCACTCTCACCGAGAGTAGTAACACCACCACTAGCACCGATCCACTTGTTTAGTGCTTTTTCAGTTAGTTCGTGTGAGTGACCGTCGTGAGCAGGAATATCAATCCACGCAAACAAACGCAAGACTTTAGCAGCTCTCTTTGCATTATCAATGATAAGACCAGGATCTACTGCGTGTTGCATACAGTTATATATCCACACTTCGTCCCACCATAAGTCAGTTACATCCTCACCTTTCTTTACATCAACCTCAATGTTCATCATATGATATCTGTCTCTGGTCCATTGGGGATACTCAATGGGGTCAACTACCTTACCGTGAGATAGACCCGTAGTCTTGAGTAGCATTGATGTAGGACCACCACCAATGTCTAGAACAGAGATATCAGGAACTACGATGCTCCAATGCCTCTGCTGGAGACCCATTAGTCTGGCGTAAACATATTGTTTTTGGTCTTCGTCGAAAGTATTACAGCAGGTTCCCCAGTAGTCTTTCTCGAAGCCATAGTCGTCGTGGTCGTGGCTCATACCAGTACGTATAACATAAAGGTATTATACCACACCTTACTCGTTTGTGAAGTATGTGATACAGATGGTTAAGATGTCACCGGTTCCAGAGTCATTGCCGACAATGTTGGTTGCAGCACCGTTAGCAGCCTGGTCATAGAACCTGAACCTATCGTTGTTTGCTACGGTCTTGACGATAAAAGTACCAGTATATGCGTAGTTGGTTGCCTGAACTGAACCAACATAGACTCCATTGGGGTTGAAAGGTAGTCCAGAAAGAACCAAGTTGTTTCCACTAGTGCCTGCTAGGTTAGATAATGTAACCCATACAGTAACTTGAGCACCTATCTTCACATATCTATTATTGGCTACAGTACCAAAAGAAGTTCCGCCATTGACTAAACCAACAGTCCAAGTTCCTTCAGCATAGTCAGTGAATGTACCAGGATTACCTGTAGCTCCTTGGGGTCCATCAGGACCAGTAGCGCCATCAGGACCAGTAGCGCCAGTGGGACCAGTTACACTATTGCCCTGATCACCTGTAGCTCCTTGGGGTCCATCAGGACCAGTAGCACCAGTGGGACCAGTTATGCTATTGCCCTGGTCACCTGTAGCTCCTTGAGGACCAGTAGACCCCTGTGGTCCTTCAATACCTTGATCTCCAGTTGCACCTTGAGGACCTTCAATACCTTGATCTCCAGTAGCACCTTGAGGACCCTCAATACCTTGAGGACCTGTGGATCCAGTAGCACCTATAATATCATCCGTCTGGAAACCTATACCATCATCAGAAGTGAATGTTACCTTACCAGTGCCATTATCATATGTACCTCCAGTAAAGCCAGGACCAGTAGAACCTGTAGCTCCTGTGCCCCCTATAATATCTTCAGTCTCAAAACCAATACCATCATTAGAAGTAAAGGTTACCTTACCAGTTGATGGTGAGTATGTACCGCCAGTGAAACCATCACCTGTCTCACCAGTAGCACCTGTACTACCAAAGAATCCAGTTGAACCAACGGGTCCAGTAGAACCTGTAGCACCACGTAGGTCATCTGTCTCAAAACCTAGACCATCATCTGATGTGAATACAACTTCTCCGGTTACTGGGTCATAAGAACCACCAGTAAAGCCATCACCAGTAGCACCTGTAGTACCAAAGAAACCAGTTGAACCAATGGGTCCAGTAGCACCTGTAGCACCACGAATATCACTAGTCTCAAAACCTAGACCATCATCAGAGGTAAAGGTTACAATGCCGGTATTATTATCGTATGAACCGCCAGTAAAGCCAGGACCAGTAGCACCAGTAGTACCAGTCGCAGCTACGGGACCAGTAGAACCTGTAGCACCAACGGGTCCAATGACTCCAGTTGCACCACGTAGGTCTCCAGTCTCAAACTGTAGATATGGGAATGTAGAGAAAAACTCAACCTGACCTGTGGATGGGACATAAGTCGCTCCCGTCCAACCAGGACCAGTAGCACCAGTTGCTGCCGTAGCACCAGTAGTACCAATGGGACCAATAATACCAGTAGCACCCTGTCCACCAGTGAGTCCAGTGATTCCAGTAGCTCCGGTTGTTCCTACGGGACCTATCTCACCAGTAGCACCTTGACCAGTAGCTCCAACAGGACCAGTAGAACCAGTAGAACCAGTAGTACCAGGAACACCAGGACCACCAACAATGCCTCGTTCTCCAGTAGCACCAGTAGTTCCGGGGAGTCCAGGAGTGCCTGGGTTACCGTTTCCACCAGAAGCACCAGTAGCACCAGAACCAGTAGCACCAGCAGGACCTGTAGCACCTGTAGCACCACCTGGGTCACCAGGAGTACCAGGAGGACCAGCAGGACCAGTGGCTCCATTGCCGCCGTTACCGCCACCGCCAGTAGTTCCTATACCAATATTAGATACAACCCAGTTATAATATAGAGTAGTCTCTGTTACAATGCCTGCGTGAAAAGTATATTGCGCCTTCGTTGTTAAATCGTACCAGAGGTCACCAAGTTCTAGTGGTTCTCCATTAGATCTTAGCTCTGGTGGGGGAGCAGCTTGTACTTGAGATACATCAGAGATGAAGTCAAACTGCTCAAATATTTCTCCTAGGTTGGTGGAATTCATGGTACCACCATCTGGTCCAACCGAATAGGTTACTATCTGGTTGAGATCTTCAAAGTCAGAAAGACCACTGGTGAGGTCAACAGCACCAGTGGACTTAATGAGGAAACTACCGTTAGTTTCTACCTTTTCGTTCTTGTATCCTTTTCCCATGAGAAGAAGACATTATATAAAGGACATTATATCACACGATGCTGGTAATAATACCATTTACAACTGTGACAACCTCACCACTTTGAGCAGTGAAGGAACCGTTTACACCAGAACCCGTGGGTGGAATGTAAGATACTGCTGCGACATTGATTTCCCAGTCAAGCAAGCCTAAGCCAGTGCCTGCACCTAATAGGAACTCAGTTCTACCCACGAATGTGTAGTAGTTGTCGGTTACGTAGTAATGAGCACCCTCTACAGTCTGTCTGTAGAATGAACCAGTACCAGCCTTAAAGTATATATACGCTGGGTTGGAGGGTGATGATGAGGAAAGAACCGCTGATAGGAAGTCATTCTGGTTATTAGCGAATGATGAGTCACCACTAATGAGTGAGAAGTTAGACTGTCCATCAGATGTATTACCAACAATCTCAGTTACAAACTCACCACCACTAGGACGTTCATCCTGGGAGTTATTGCCCCAGTCGAACTCGAAGGAAGTAACAAAGTTATCGAAGGATATTTGTACAACACCCGTTAGAGCTGAAGGATTGCTGCCTGTTCTAACACCACCGTAAGCGATGATATCGTAGAAGCTTTCTCCCTGATCAATAGTGATATTAGTTCTACCACCACAGGTGTACTGAATCTTACGGTCAGTATCAATAGAGTACCTTATCTCAAACTGTGAACCAGGAGTAAAGTTTGCTTCGATCCAAGCTGACCTGAAGTTAGCATCGGCATCCTGGTCAGATAGTCTGAACAACCTGATATCAGTTTGACTACCAGCACCATCATTTCTGATAGTACCTGCGTTAGGAGTCATTGACTGCTCGGTAGCTTTAGCCCAAGTATCACTAGCAGAACCTTGAGGACCGGGAGTACCGTCAATACCAGCATCACCAGTCTCACCAGTAGCACCAGTTGCGCCTTGAGGACCATCAACACCAGTAGCACCATAAGATACGTAGATGACGCCATTGGTTGCGATAGACCAGGACTGGGCTAGGCTGACTGAACCATATAGGGCGTAAGTTCTACCAACCAATACGTAGTATTCACCATCAGCATAGTAATATGCGTCAGTAACACGTTGAGCGTATTGTGATGTATTGTCTGGCTGGAAGTATACGAGTACCTCATTAGCAACAGAAGCTTCAGCTACAACTCTATCAAGGAAGTTTGACTGATCATATCCAAAGAAGGAAGTCTTATGGACGATAGAGAATGCAGTCTGGTTATCACCAGTGACCGCTGGGTTCTCAATGACCTGCTCACCTGAAGCTGGGTATGGATGGTTAGCAAAAGCATACTCGAACCAAGCCCACTCACGGAAAGTAACGAAACCGTCACCACTAATAGACACGCGAGCGGATAGAGGAGCAGCGATACTACCAGTGAAGGCACCATTATCAACCCAAATATCGTAGTAGCTCTTAGCACCATCAACAATTAACTGTGAAGTAGCGACAATATCGTAGGAATACTCAATACCAGGGGCAGTTGTATTCTGTACTCTAATGTTGACTCCAACCTGTAGGTTGTCTGCAATCCATTGTGTCTGGTCTGTATTGAAGAAGTCGTTAGTAGCAATACGGAAGTGTCTGATATCTGCGTCGGAAGACGCCTTATCATTGTAGATGTTCTGTGCATCGCCAGCCATCTCACAAACACCACCAGTATTCCAGCTATCTAATGCTTCAGCACCACTAGGACCAGTAGCTCCGCTAGCACCGAAACCAGTTGCACCTGTATCACCTTGAGGACCAGTAGCACCACCTGGGGTACCAGGTTCACCAGTAGCTCCAGTAGCTCCACCAGGAGTACCAGGAGGTCCTTGGGGACCTTCGGCACCGGTAGCACCATCATTTAGCGTGATGTACTGAATACCTTGAGTCTCTACAGTCCAGTCTAGCTTAGGAAGCTCACCTACACCGTAAGTATTCTCAGTTTCTCCAACGAATGCATAGTATTCTGTATCAGCATAGTAGAAACCAGAGGTTACTATCATACGAGCGAACCTAACAGCTCCAGCCTTGAAGTAGAATACTTTAGGCTCTGCTGGAGTAGCTGTATTAACAATGTCTAGGAAGTTTCCTTCATCATTACCATAGGTAGACTCCTTAGTAATAACAACGTAGTTTGCCTGACCATTGTCGGTAACAGAAGGATCGTCAATAACATACTTACCAGTAACTGGATATGGAGCTAGTCCAGCTGGACCAGTGAAGTTGTAGCTCTTGGATGTATTGAACTCATCAAAGGATACTAGACATAGACCAGTTAGACCAGTTGGTGGTCCAAGCTGTAAGCCATCGTATACAAAGATATCATAGAAGTCAATGCCATTCTCTTCCCTCTGTAGACTAATACATCCAACAGTGAACTCATAAGCACGAGATGACTGTAGTGTATATCTAACACGGAACGTAGCGTCCTTAACAAAGTTAGACTCGATCCAAGCTGACTGGTCAACACCGAAGTCGTCTAGTTTGGATAGACGGAAGTGTCTAATGTCTGCGTTTGCTAGGCTTCCATCAGAGATAATGAAGCCATTGAGTGTGCCTAAGTTGGCTGCACCACCATACTCCCATACATCTTGAGCAATACCTTGAGCACCTGGGTCACCAGTAGCACCAGTAGCACCACCTGGGTCACCACCCTCACCTTGAGGACCAGTAGCTCCTTCAGGACCTTCGGAACCAGTAGCACCATCAGGACCGGCAGGACCTGTTGCACCGTCATCACCTTGGTTGCCTTGGAGACCTTGGATACCTTGAGGACCAGTTGAACCAACAGGACCAGCAACACCATCGAAACCTGTAGCACCTTGGGGACCAGTACCACCAATATCACCTTGAGGACCACTAGCACCAACGGGACCAATACCACCAGTAGCACCAGTAGCACCACCTGGGTCGCCAGGAGGTCCTTGAATACCTGAAGCACCACCCGGATCACCAGGAGGACCAGCAGGACCAGCAGGACCAGTAGCACCACCAGGGAAGCCGGGTAGACCACGATCACCAGTAGCACCAGTCTCGCCAGTAGCACCAGTAGTACCACTAGGACCAGTAGCACCACCAGGAGAACCGCCAGGACCTACAGGACCTGTAGAACCATCGGGTCCAATAATACCTTGAATACCTTGAATGCCCTGAACACCTTGCTCACCAGTAGCTCCAATCTCACCAGTCTCACCAGTGGCTCCAGTCTGACCGTCAGAACCAGTAGCTCCAGGAAGTCCAATACCTGTAGGACCTTGAGCACCTGTAGCACCGGATGCACCGAAACCAGTAGCACCTGGGGGACCATCAACACCAGTAGCACCATCAGTACCAGGAGTACCATTAGTACCATCAAAACCAGCAGGACCTGTAGCACCTGTAGCACCACCTGGGTCGCCAGGAGTTCCTGGATCACCAGTAGCTCCAGTAGCACCTTCACCTGTAGCACCAGCATCACCAGTAGCACCAGTTGCACCACCTGGGTCACCTTGAGGACCTGTGGATCCAGTAGCACCAGTAGCTGCGGTTGCACCAGTAGCACCTTCAGGACCATTGGGACCAGTGGCACCTGTAGCACCACCTGGGTCGCCAGGAGTACCAGGAACACCGAATGGACCTGTAGGACCAGTACCACCAATATCACCTGGAGCACCAGTTAAGCCGGTTGCGCCACCAGGAGAACCAGGAGGTCCTTGAATACCTGTCGCACCACCTGGAGTACCAGGAGTACCAGGAATAGCTGAACCAATACCAGCAACCTGAACAGCCCAAGGTGTATTTACATTATCAACTGGGTTCTGTGGGTCTTGATATAGTTCGCTTGTATCTCCAACAAAGTACCAAGCATTAACATCAGCGTAGTAATGTCCACCACCAGAGCGGAACTTGAAGTAGTTTGTAGTATCTACTTGGAAAGAGAAGTCAGTTAATGTTGCACTATTTGCTAGTGGGTTGAAGAAATATGTTGATGGGTCGCGACCAAGAATATCCTCGGGGTTGAAAGCAACATACTTGGGATAGCCATTGAACTCAAAGTTGTAGTCAATAACAGCATCGCCAATTCCACTTGGGGCAGTGATAGTAGTACTAAAGAAGTTGAATGATGCGCTAGTTGGACCTTCCTGAAGAGTAATCGTTGAACCAACTAGTGGTCCACTACCAATAAAGATAGAACCATCACTGACTAGTAGAGTGAAGCACTCAACACCAGCAGATACAACTAGACCACTATTACCTCTAACAGTGAAGCTATAAGTTACACCACCAGCACCACCAGTGGATAGGTTAATAGTATTTCCTTTCTGAATACTTTGTAGGAATGAAGTCTTATCAGTAAAGTTTTGGTCAAACTTGGAGACCTTGATTAACTTAAGTGTCTCATCAGTTCCATTGGTGATAAGTCGTGCGTTATCAGCATTGAGGATGGAGACTGTTGTTCTCCAGTTGTGTGTAATACCACCAGCAATACCTTCCTCACCTTGAGCACCTGTAGCTCCGTCTGGTCCAGTACCACCACGTGATCCAGTAGGACCTCTTTCACCTTGAGGACCAGTAGCACCTTCGCCAGTAGCTCCAGTAGCACCAGTTGCGCCTGTAGCAGCACTAGCACCAGTAGCACCAGGGAAACCAGTAGGACCTTGTGGACCTGTAGCGCCGTCATCACCTGTGTCTCCAGTTGCACCTTGAGGACCTTCAATACCTTGATCTCCAGTAGCACCAGTTGCGCCACCTGGGTCACCTTGGGGACCAGTAGCACCAGTAGTACCTTCGGGTCCGATAGGTCCTTCAAAGCCACGGAAACCAGTAGCACCAGTTGTTCCGGGAAGACCAGTAGGACCAGAAGGACCTGTAGCACCAACAGGACCTACGTCACCAGTAGCACCAGTAGCAGCACTAGCACCGATAGGACCAGTCTCACCAGTAGCACCTGCGGGACCAGTTGAACCATCAAAACCAGTTGCGCCAGTTTCACCAGTAGCACCAGTTGCACCACCAGGTGATCCTCTCAAACCTGTGGGACCAGTTGCACCACGTGGTCCACTAGCACCCGTTGCGCCTTCACCGGTTGCACCAACATCACCAGTAGCACCTTGCTCACCCGTAGCACCACCGGGGCTTCCAGCCGCACCAGTAGCACCAGTTGTTCCAATAGGACCAGGAAAACCGATAGGACCTGTGGAGCCGGTAGCACCACCCGGATCTCCAGTAGGACCAGGAGGACCACCAGGACCAGTAGGACCATCAGGACCCAAAGGACCTCTAGGTCCGGTTGTTCCGCGAACACCAGTAGCACCAGTTGCACCACCTGGGTTACCATCAGAACCTGTCTCACCAGTAGAACCAGTGAGTCCAATAAAACCTCTAGGACCTTGAGGACCAGTAGCACCACTGGAACCAAAAGATCCGTCTCTACCGTCTTGCCCGGTAGCTCCTTTCTCACCAAGACCTGTAGCGCCGGTTGCGCCTAGAGGACCTGTGGCTCCAACGCCGGTACCAGGACCAGTCGCGAACCAGAATTCACCTGTCCATTCGTATGTAATATTTGTATCGATATCAGTAAACTGGTCACCGACATTAGGACGTGCTGGAAATTGAATAGCCATTACTATGCAATAATAAGATGGGTGCTGATATATTTAGCACCTTCACAGAAACCTTATTCTTCAACAAAGTCAATAACGGTGTCGCTAAGACCACCAGTTGCTTGACTAGCAGCTCCTTTAGCAGTATTAACAGCAAAATCAGTCAGTCCACCAACCAAGTTTCCGCCAGCAGCACCACTGATAACTGTGTTGACTAGTCCGCCACTAACCAAGCCACCTGTAGCCTGACTAATAGCTCCACTAACAGCATTACCAACCAAACCACCGAAAGATGAAGGTGAGCTAGCAATACTTGTAGCTAGGTCAGCAATACCACCGAAAGGTGAAGCTAGAGCAGCGAAAGCACCACCAGGAAGACCTGTACCTTCAAATACTCGATAAGCCCATTGCTTCTCTGGCTCTAGTAAGTTTCCTTTTAGACCAGACTTCTCTAGCGTGTTACCTTTGACTAGGACACGACCAGAACCGGCAGCAAGACTGATATTTCTACCTGCCTGCATATCAATATCTTCATCAGCCTGGATAACAACATTTTTACCTCGGAGAACGATACGCCCATTCTTATCAGCAGTGATGACAACATCACCTGACCTACCGGAGATGACAATATCGACACCTTGTTCGGTAGACTTGGAGCCACCTACGATTTCAACAGTCTTATCGTTGTGAATCTTATAGTATCCACGTTGATCGTGACCTACAGCACAATGGTCGTCATCATCAGTGGATGAGAAGAATGTGTATACTTCTTCTCCACCTGGAGTGACTGTTGGATTGTTTACATCTAGACGGAAGTGAGAGCCTTTGCTCTCTATCATTCGTCTTTCCCAGTTCTTTTCCGCCATGGTTAAGCCTCGATACAGCTAATGATTTGTTGAATCTCCTCTTGAGATATTCTCTTGATAAACTGGTCTGGAATATTGACTCCATCCAGTAGATCCTGTGCCTTTGGTAGTGGTAGTAGTATTGGCTTGTATATCAAACCATTACTTACTGTTACTGGACCTATATCTTTACCATTGATGTCTATGATTCTATTATCTACGACAGTAGAACCTGGAGGTAATGGTGGGTCATACTGTGGTATTTGAATGATTGGAGAAAGCGGAACCTGAACAATATTTATCGGTAGGATTTCAATAACTACGCCATCTGGTCCAGTAATAACCTCATATTGTCCCCCGTACTGGTCTGGGTATGTTCCTGGAGCATATCCAGTACCACCATTAACAATCTGCACTTCACCAACACCAAGCAACTGTTCTCCCTCATCAGAAGGATAACCTTCACCTGGCTTGACGATATAGATTCTTACAACCTTACCATTTTTAACAACTGAACGGGCAACACATCCTAGTCCCAAGCCACAATTATCTCTGACCTCAACATATGGTGGATAGGTATACTCAACCCCACCATCTAAGACTTCAATAGAAACAACACCACCCTGAACATCACTAATAGTTCTACCATCTGATGACCTTACATAGTCACCAACAATTGCTTTACCAGAAGCACCGTATCCCTTACCTCCGAAGATAACAATCTCTGGACCGAAACAAGTTGTTGGCTTATCAGTACTACAGTTTCTCAACTCAGAGTCTTGACCCAAGTCCGTAGACATAAAGGGGAAGTCGCCAAATGTTTCGATAAACTCTTTCTGCTCTTCGGTAGCCAAGCCACTCAAGTCAGCAACTAACTGAGTACCATCACTAACTAGACCAGCAGCAGTATTAGCGGCATCGAGAATCTCCTCTAGAATATCACCGGCAGCAGATAGTGGTCCAACTCCGAAAGCATATTCTTTGATAGTTCCTCTGCACTTGTTAGCATCCTGGGAAGCATTCAATAGACCACCAGCTAAGTCCTTAACGATATCAATACCTGAACGTATCTGGTTAGCAGCATTAAAACCACCACTCAATACCTTAGATACTGCATTGAGTAGAGGACCAACTTTATCATCAATCTCTCCAATGATAGAGTTGACTAGTGCTCCATTAAACTGTGTTCCTACACAAGTAGTGAAGTTGTCGTTATTATCTACAGCATCGCGAACTAGGTCATTGACTCTGCCGAATAGGTTAGAAACAACCTGAGCAGCAAGCAATGAGATAGCTTCCTGTAAGGCTAGGATAGCGGGTCTCAAGGCTAGTAGAGCAGCCTCAGCAGCAAGTCTAGCCGCTACAGCATTACCACCAGTAGCAGCCAATACAGCAGCATAGACAGCCTTATAGAGTGCTTTAAGACCAGCATTCAATACTGGAATGAGTGCGTCAAACAGACCACTAAACATCTGACCCACATATGGGTTGACTAGGGCGTGAATACGGTCAATAGTACCAGCAATAAATGCCTCTAGTTGTTGTGCATTGCCCTGAAACTGTTCTATCTGGTTGAATAGGTTACTAATTTCAGAGTTGATAGCCATAGACTTATACTCGTTCGGGTCACAAGTATTAGCTAGTACAGTACTATCACCAATAGCAGCACTAAACTTCTGCATCTTTGGAGATGGCTGGCTTTCTGGACCAGACTGTTCATTTGACTCATTATCATCAACGGATGGAGCCTTATCTCTACCCTCAGTGAAACCAGTATGTGGGATATATGCGTCACCATCAGTTGGGTCAGCAGTAGATACTTTATTTGTTCTTGGGAGAATACCTGTGATGATAGGCATCTGCTCATCATCATCATAATAAGCAACACTTACAGTATCACCCTGGTTAATCATCGGGGATACGGCATAATTAGCTGCACCAGAACCTGCCGTGACTGGTAACAATACCTGCGCCCACGGTAGTTCCTCATCAGGGAGAACTACCTTATCTTCAGTATGCTTATCAAAAATGCGCACCTTATATCGCCAAGACCAACCACCGTCGATCTGTTCTTTTTGTGCTTCTATAGGAGCAATGCGCCCAAAGTAAAGTCTAGCCATAATACTATACGTTAGGTTTGATAGAGCCGTAAGTGTCCCTTATAACTTTCATAGCAGTCCAAGATCCATAAGGGTCAAAATGGTGACATAGTTCCTTCACCATATATAGTCCACTAATTTGTTCGGTCTCATTCTCAATACGAGAGTCTGGTGTAATTTTAGGGATATTCACCTTAATGATGGAACCAGCCACAATATTACTGTTGAGTGGGACAGTAATACTCATAGACTGGGTAAACAATGTATTGTATCTCATAGCCCTTTGAGAATATATCTTCTCAATTTCTTGGTTTTCTTTCTGAGTTACCTCACCCTTGGAGTTTGTCCCTTTATCAATGTTCTGTGTGATAATTTTACTGGGAGTGCCCATAATATCTATAGCCGAACCCACTAACTTAATAGTCTCTGGGCTAAATGCAGCACCCAAGTTTTTAGCTACTTCAAAATACTTTTCCACACCAAAGTCAGAACCACCACGTTTTGGAGTTGTTACTAAGAAGTTTGTTGGGTCAAAGAACCTTTTCTCTGATGAGTATGCTCCCTTCTTAAGGTTTTTAATAAGGTCCTGGTTCTGTAAGATTTCATACCTAACAATCTTCTGATCCAATGATGGTAGGTCAGGTGATGGTCTGAAGGTCATCCTAGCGTAGTTTCTTTCTGTATAGAAGTATTCAGCAACTGGTCCAACTGAGATAAGACTATCAATAGACTTAAAGTTAAACCCCTTAGCTGTTTGGTAGAAGAAGAAACCAGCACTACCATTTATCCCCTCACCACTAACAGACTTGCTAGCCAAAGATGTTATCATCTTAAATGGATGCTCTTGGTTTCCTTGGAAACCTAATGGGTTAGTTGTTGGGTCAACATCAACTTCACCCGGATCAACGAATGATTCATTGATAATGTCTTCTACGTGGTCACTGATACGCTTACCCTCTGGGTATAGCTTCTTTAAAAAAGTTACTTCGTTTTCGGCAGCTTCTTGGGAGATGAGATGTATCTCAAATACTTCCTTGTCTCCATCTCGTATTACATTCTTAATACCCCTGATGTATAGACCTCGTTGACTGAAGTCTAGTGGGATATTGGTACCTGAGTTTGGTTCAATGCGTAGTAACAGTCTCTCACCACCACGCAACTTCATCCCATCATATAGAGACAAGGTCTCCCCACCATCAGCAGACTTAATAGAGCCGCCAGCATCTGCTATTTGAAGTTTAAGACTGACTGTAGGACATAGAATATCTTCATAATAATCTATACCAACAGTTGCTAGACGAACATCTGCCGTTCTACCATCAGGTGATACAATTTCTATTGTGGTATAAGTTGATGGTTTGAGCGACATTACAAAGAAACATCATTCCGTATAACTATTTATTCACGTCTTTACAAGCTGTGTTGCGACAACTACAGCAACTTTATCACTGTTACCACTACCGGCTCCAGTTCTATTGGAGTTAGCTTTTTTATTAAGCTCTTCTGATTTAGCACCACTATTTCCACTGAGAGTAACCTTATCACTCTTAGTTTTCTTCTTAAGTTTGCCGAAGATAAGATGCTTTACATATGGCTCTGGATTAAAACCACTACCACCGCCACCACCGGCTGGTCTAGCCTCAAAGTGTAGGTGTGTTCCACTACTTCTACCAGTACTACCAACCTCACCAATAGGCTGTCCGGCGGTATATTTAGCACCAACACGGATACCAGGAGAAACTTGGCTTAGATGACCAAATAGTAAGTCCACATTACCAACTTGGATGATTACAAAGTTACCGTAGCCTGAATCTGTACCAACGAAACTAACTTTACCATTTACATTCAAACCACAATACCATCCTCTGGCACCATTTGGTGGGGCAAAGTCAATACCCTTATGGATCCTACCACCACGTGGTCCAAAGCCAGATGTTTTGATGATAGGTGAAGATACAGAACGATCTGTGGTGTTGAAATCCTTGGATGTTAATTTATCTCCAAGAGTCATACCCCTAGAGTCTGCACCAGTCTGAGACCCGGTTGCTTGTGGCTGCTGGGTGTTAGGGGATGCTTGTTGTGGTGGGGGTGCGTTAACAGATTCCTGAAATACTCCCTGAATTTCTGCACTAGTTCTGGAAGATGCATTAACCTTATCACCATCATAGTAACTCTTCTGAGTATCAGGCGCAGCAAGTCCTGCCCACTCTTGAGCAAGAGCCATCTGAGATGCATAAGGATTAGTTTTCAACTTGTCTATAGTAAGTTCCCTCTTACCTTCAATAAGACCAATAGCCATCTTATCTTGGTTCTCTGGACTAAACTGATCCGTAGGCTTCAACCCAACAACAGCAGCTTGCCTAAGGAGAGTAGTAAACTGATATCTACCAATAGCATAGTTTTTACCTGTTCGCGGATCCGTCCCACCTGTTTTGTTTAAAGCATCCTGAATAGTCATACCAGATAAACCTGGAACTATCTTGCTTGGATATGCTGAATCATATGAGCCATCCACAGACTCAGCGGAAGCAATAAGGTCTAGGACAGAAGACCACTTCGTATTAGTGGCGGTACTTGTTTTCATACCCCACTTATTTTTCCCATCATAATTACCACCAGTAGAAGAACCTGGACCGACAGCTCTTGTCTGTGGCTCAACTACCGAGTCACCGGAGTCAAAGGCTTTGTCTACATAATTGAGAGCATCTGCTAGTCCGTCTCCACTCTCAAGGTCCGTAAGGATACGATCAAGATCTTCCTCTTCTCTACCCCACACGTTTTTCATTTCTGAAAAACTACTTCTTAGGTCATCAATATTTTCCGTTAGTTCAGCTTGCGCTTCTGATACTCTTCCCTTTGAGTCACTAAAATCAAGCGTAGCCAAATTTTTAGCATAGGCTATAAGAATTTTACCAAGAGACTTAATAATACTACCAGTCTCACTAAAAGTTGCTTTAACGGCAGAAGAAAATATACGAATACGCTTACTCGTATTCTCAACCATCTTAGTAAGTCTGGGTAGGTTGTCCACAACCCAAGCCAACAATAGCTTTAGTAATGCATCAATGGGTTTTTTGAGTACCTTCTGAATGATATTAGAACTTGCCTTAGTGATTCTCTTACCTTCTAGTCCACTCTCTTTCGCTCTCTGGCGCATCCTTTCATTGATCTCTCTATCAAAACGGTATTGTTTTTTCTTCTCTGTTTTAATTTTAGCGTTAGTCTGTTTTATTTTGTTTACGGTTGACCTTGCAGTTCCAGTACCAACATCAACAGTCGCGTTGATACCTCGCTTAAATACCCTCGCACCGCGAAGAATAGAAGCACCAACTCTTAAAGCACCAGCAGCAATAGGTCCAGCCATAGTTATACCGCCATTAAGTCATAGTATGAAGCAGCCATTTGTCTATAAAATGCTGTTTCTGGGTTGGATGATGAGAAGATAGGTTCCTGATCGATTTCAGAGAGTTCAGTCTCATCATCTTGAGTCATAGGCTCCTCACCACTTGCATCAATAGGAGGTAAGTCAAAACCAGTCACACTAGTTTCCGCTGCACCATTACCAGTAGGCATACTTAGACCTTCTGGTGTGCTTAGTCCTTCTCCTACAACTGCGGCTGATGATGGTGCAACTTGTATAGTTGCCTCAGCATCACTACCACTCACCTTAGTAGCAGTTTCTGATGCAGCATCATTACCACTAATGAAGTTATCAAATGCCTCTCCACCGATCAACCCAGTATCTGTTGTCTCTTTTCCAGTAAAAGCACTGTAAGCAGCAGCACCAGAGGCATCACCAAGAGTACCCGCCGCCATTCCACCAATAATACCACCAAGAGCAGCACCAATAGCGGCACCGACAACGTTACCTAGACCAGGAACAACAGTACCGGCAGCAAAACCAATACCACCACCAATTTTAGCACCGACACCAGCACCAACCATACCAGCTAATGATGAACTCAAAGAACGAGCAATATTTTCTTGGAATTTCATACCCTCTTGGGCATTCAACATATAGTCAATAGCAAAACCAACAAATGGTACTCTTCTTAAAAACTTATCAAGAATTTTCATTCCACCTTTAAGTTTCCCCATCAACCCGGTTGGGAGATTCATATCCTTGGATTTGTTCATCACCTTATCAAGGATACCAGATAAGAAACCTTTTTGTTCCCCATCTAGTGGCTTAGTACTACCAGCACCAGTAAGCCCGGATGTAGCGTCTTGAATAGAAGTACCCATACTTCTAAGACCATCCATACCTTTGGTAAACATACTTTTACCAAAGTTGCCCATTTTTTTTAAGCCACCCTTGACGTTATCACCAATTTTAGTTAGCCAGTTTCCTTTAGGAGCTTTGACGTCATCTATTACTTCACCAGCAGCAGTAGTACCCTGCCTAGCTCCATTAGCTACATCAGCAACATTAGCACCCTGCCTAGCTCCATTAACTACATCAGCTCCACCACTTAAAAGATTACCTGCGCTACGTGCCGCTCCTCCGATAGCATTCTTTGCCCACTTACCGAGGTCGATAATCTTACCAACTACTCTTTTAACGAGGTTGAGTACAAATTCTCCAATAGCACCAAAGATGCGCTTACTGATACTGAATATTTTTCTACCTACGAACCTAACTGTTCGTCCTACTGCTTTGGCTACCCTCCTTATACCTGGTCCAACTTTCTTCAGTGCTAAGTCAATAATAGACCAGACACCCCTCATCTTCCCTAGAGAACCTATAAGGTTATCTCTAAAGTCTGGGAGACCATCCTTAAAGTCATCCCAAGCTCCAAGCAAAGTTGGAAGGTTATCAACAGTCCAAGCAGCAGCTAAAGCGCCAAATGCCCTCAGTATTTTACCAAGTAAACCTTGAATAGGTTGAATTGCCTTCTGGGCAACTCTCTGACCAGCATTAGCAAGACCAGCGGCGGCAGAGGATATACCCTCAATAAGTTTTTCTTTAGTATTTCTTAGTCTACTTTCCTTCTCTATTCTATCGTCTCTAGTCTCTCTCTTCTCATTTATTAACGTCTGCTCTCTACTATTAGCTACAGTATTGGCTAAGTTCTCTAGTGACTGCTTATTAGCCTGTGCCTGCTCTGATACTGCGGTTGTTGATGCTTGATAGCTAGTCTGTAGTTTCTGAACTACAGAAGTCATTTTGTTGGCTACAACAATAGAGCTCTGGGGATTTACTGAACGACGCCCACCACCAGCAACACCTCCACCGCCTGCTCCACCACCCTGACCACGGGAAGCTTGGAACATAGCGAGGCGTTGTTCTTTGTTGAGATATGACCCAGTTTTTGGGTCAACTCCACTGCTAGCGGCACCGAATAGACTCATTTAAAGTTACTGTTGTGCGGATTGTTTAGCCTCTTCCTCTTCTATCCAGTTCTTAAGTAGAGTGATGTAGATCGTACGCTCCCAAGGGAACATATTTTCGATCTCAGTCAAGCTCCATTTATGATGCTGAAGTAAAGCGAAGTTTGTTTTGTAGTATGACTCAAGACTCTCGTGAGCCATACTTACGCGAAAAAAGAGCCTAGTCCCTCAAGTACGATCTCATTCTTCACACCAGTTTTGGGGTTAAGAACTTCAATAGTGTGGGACAGTTTAGGCATAGTTTCAAAGAACTTCTCAATAGTTTGGAAGTGCTTTGGCTCTAGCTCCTCTAACCAGGCAATTAGCTCCTCTTTTGTGGAGTCGCTACCTGCCCAAGACTCTTCTTCTGTGTAGATTTGATCAATACAGCCAGCAATAAGTTCTAGGCTTTGCTCAACTGATACTGCTTCAAGGTCAGTAGACATTACCATTTCCATTGATGGGTATTTCATTTTAATGGAATACTCGGAGTCAATAGTAACGGTATCTGAATGATCCTCATCGAACTCGACTTGGATTTCATCTAGGAATACTTGTACGTCTACTTTAGTCTCACCATCATCTGGACAAGTAATGACCAACTCAACGTCACCACCTACAGATGTACCACGGATATTGAGGAAGATATACTCAATATCAAAGGTTGCTAGTTCATCGACCTTAAAACCACGTGTTTGAACACAAGCAGAGATAACATCTTTGATAGCACGAACTTGCTCAAGTTGTGCTCCAGACTCTTGGGCTAGAATAAGAACTTTCTCTTCTTTTACAAGAAAAGGTCTATACTTAATCTTCTTACCAGTTGACGGAATAGTCAACTCATGAGTCACCTTAGCAATCTTAGGTAATGACATAATAATTCTTGAGCTACTTTATTTAGTCGGGATTTTTTACAAGCATCTTCATAGGCAAAGACCTAGCACTATCTAACTCGGTTGACTTAACTTCATATAAGGGTGACATCATAACTGGATAGTTATAGTTACGTTGAGCACCCAAATGTAGGTTGATACCAGTAAAGCCCCAGTCATATACACCAGTTACAGCAACCAGTGGATATAGGTCAGTTAGTAGACCCCTCTTTGCAGCAACATAAGTGAATATATAGTAGTTTCCTACCATAGGTACTTGCGCTTCAGTAGACTTAAGTGCTTCTGAAGCTTTAGCAAACATATCATCAGCAGTCTCTGTGCCGATCATATTCTTCTCAACTAGTGCAAGTCTGTTATTAGACTTCTTCTGCTGAGACTTAATAGTTTTCCTAGGCATTAGACTCCGAGCTCCTTTTCAGTCATAATTTTCCATTCCCAACCTTGGTCTAGGCAGAACTCTTGTGCTGCTGCCCACTTGGCTTGGTTCTGGGAGAACATTGCTTCTGCAATAAGAACATTTTTAGTTCTTCTTTTATATACAGGTGGCTTCGTCTCCTTTAGAGGCTTAACCTCAATAAGACATTTTTTTATCTTGCCTTCCTTATTCTTATACTCCATGAAGAAGTCTGGGAAGTAACGTGCTGGTCTTTTCTTGACTGGGTTGTAGTAGGGAATCTGTATCTCCTCACTAGCCCACTTCAAAACGCTCTCAGTTGTATCTAAATATCGGCAAAATTTTCTTTCCCAGAGTGATCTGTAGACAATTTTACCAGCGTCACCAATATACTTCCTAGGATTCTCTGGTTTATACACTCCGCGATAAGCCATAAATAGAAGTAGCACCCGACTAGGTATTTAGAGTGGCAGAGGTACGTAACATCACACTAGAGGAGATCCGCCCCTTACTCGGAAACCTATCTAGAGCAAACTACTACCAAGTACAATTCGGAGGACTATCCGCTAGCCTATCAAGTTTTTTAGCTTCAAGAGACGTAAGTAGTTCTTTTATCGGTAATGACGTAGGTCTTATGTGCAAGTCAGCCTCACTACCTGGTTCTTCTTTAGGAACTACTGAGGGGTCTAACTTTCATGGAGTAACAGAAAACTTTGTATATCAGAAAATATTTACAGAAATATCATTGTCTTTTTATTGTGACGATGAGTACAGGGGCTTAAAGTTCCTAGAGCATTGGATGGAGTATGCAGTCAGTGGAGGTGATGTTCGCTCTGGTGCGTATGCATCTCCACAGTATAATTACAGAATGCAATATCCTAATGACCCACTCACTGGGTATAAGTCACAGGCAACTAGGATATTTAAGTTTGAAAATAACTTTAACCAAGTAATGGAGTATAACTTCATTGGTCTAGTACCAAAGTCTTTGAACTCTGTCCCACTACGTTATGGACCCAACAGCGAGTTAACTGAAATAACTTGCTCCTTTATATACGATAGGTATGTTGCTGGTTCTATTAGATCCTATGATTATGTACTAGGCAATAACAACAACCTACTATCTAATGCATCTAACTTTATTAATGACTTGAGAATTGGTGATGCAGTATCAATATTCAACAACCTAATAAACTAAATACCTAGGGGGGAAACGAACTACTATGGCTTACACCACACTAAGATATCCAAACCAGCAGATAGGCGCAGACTATGACTATATGATGTTTGAGATTGTTGAGTACTCCCCAAACAGACTTGGTGAGGCTAGGAATGGTATCGGCTTCAACTTCACTGGAGGGGCAGCTTCAGCAGCAACTCAAATTAATGCTATGGGTTCTATTTTGCTACCTATGCCGGAGAATATTAATGATACCAACTCAGTTAGCTGGGAGTCAGATAGCTTAGATAGCTTAAGTGCAAAGGCTCTCAATACTGGCATGAAGGCTGTAGATGAAGCAAACCTATCAGCTTCAAAAAAGAGACTTGAAGCTGCGGGAAAATCAACTAGTGGTTTCGCCATTGCAGTAGAAGCTGCTAAAGGTGGCTTAGGTGCTGGGGCAGAAGGATTTGGTGAAGCAGTTGATGCTCTCGCTGACCCCCGTGCAAAAGCAGCATTGAAGGCTAAGTTTGTTGCTGATGCAGTTAATGTCTTTGGTGCAAATATCAACGCCGGTAACATCCTCAGTAGGACTACAGGTCAAGTACTTAACCCAAATATGGAGCTCCTATTCAAAGGAGTGAACCTAAGATCATTTAACTACTCCTTCTCACTGACCCCTAGAGACCGATCTGAGGCGCAAGCAGTTAAAGCCATCATCAATACATTCAAAAGGAGAATGGCGGCTAAGAAGAATGCTACAGGTGGTAATGCTGACGGTGTATTCATCAAGGCTCCTGACATTTTCCGTATCAAGTTTATGAGTGGGGGTGATGACCACCCATTCTTATACAAACTCAAGCCTTGTGCGCTAAAAAATATGAACGTCACATATACTGACGGCACTCCATATATGACATATGCAGATGCTACACCAGTAAAGATGAGAATGAACCTATCTTTCCAAGAGATGGAACCGGTTTATTCTGAAGACTATGACCAGTTGAGAGCAGAGGATGGAGTAGGATTCTGATGACTTATTTTAGAGAACTCCCAAATATTGAATATCAAAACTTCCTAGCATCCTCTAGTGGATCTCAGGACTATATTTTGATGAAGAACCTCTTTATTAGGGGTAAGCTTCGTGACGACCTACAAAATGTATTCACTATATTCAATAGGTATACAATCTATGGTGATGAGAGACCAGACCAGATAGCTAATAAGTTATATGGTGACCCTGGTCTTGACTGGGTTGTCCTTATTAATGCAAATATCTACAACTTCCAGAACGACTATCCACTATCTTCACAGCAGCTATGGGTGTATGTCACCAAAAAGTATGGTGAAGAGAACATCAATAACGTTAACTACTACGAGACTAGGGAAGTCAGAGATAGTAGAAACAGACTTATCTTACCTGGTAAGCAAACAGTCGATAAAAACTTTACTATTCCCAACCCAGATATTCCTGGCGGTGAGTTAAATCCTGTAACGGCTGTGACTAACTTCGAGATGGAAGGTAGAAGAAATGATGAGAAGCGTCAGATCTTTGTACTAAAAAATGAGTATATTGGTCAGTTCATTAAAGATATGCGTGATATCTCAACGTATAGCTTCAACTCTGAGTTTGTTGATAAAAAGACCATCAGAGTCACCAACACCAAAAACCAAAGACCATAAAAAAAGCCCCTCGCAAGAGGGGCTTTCTGCTATCAGTCGTCAGCGAGTGCTTGGAAGTAGCTTAGTGCGTCGTCATCATCAGACGATGCTGGCTCAGGGATAGTGGTTGAAGGTAGCTCAGGCTCTGAGTACGCTGCTGCTTCCTTCTGGAAGGCAGGACGTGCGGAGCGAAGCTGTGCTTCAATGTCCTCATCACCGGAGTCTTCCTGTGGTGCAGGGCGGCTTGAACCGGATAGACCCAAGACTTGGTTGAAGCGCTTCTTAAGTACTTCATAGTCTTTGAACTGGTCAGCAGCAACAAGAGCAGCTAGTGAGTGCTCTTTGCCCCAGAGTGCTTCTAGAGCGTCGTCATCGCCACCTAGGAGGGGCTCTACCTTAGCAAACTCAGAGGAGTCATAGTTGCGGTATCCTGCAACGTTCTTAGCCTTGAGCTTGAAGCTAGCGCCTTCCCAGAAGTCGAATGGGT
>ERZ1039804.539-NODE-539-length-24411-cov-16.858926_pt1 | contig 24411 bp, 21 predicted proteins | sample MGYA00383089_ERZ1039804 | MGnify/ENA primary metagenome ERZ1039804 (study PRJEB29581, sample SAMEA5548359) | metagenome | biome: marine; feature: coastal; material: water | depth 1 m | study: Short-term variability in the microbial, nano- and picoplankton...
AAAGGCTGGATTTGATCAGTTTGTTATTCAATTAGCAGGGGTGAGTTGCTATGCTCTATTTTGCATAATAACTTCCTTTATAATAATATATACCTTGAAAAAGACGATTGGAATTCGGGTGTCGGAAAGAGAAGAGCTTGAAGGTCTTGACGCACACGAGCACAAAATGGACGCATATCCCGACTTTAGGCTAAATGAACACTAACTTTGTTGTTAGTCATAAAAGATTACCTTCAAATTATATGGCATTCTCTTTATAACATTGTGCACAAGCCCCGCAGTAAGTTTAATGAAAAATGATTTATTAAGCGCCTGTGCCAAAAAAAGCAAGCTTACATTTTATATGTTTGTGAAAACAAAACTTAATTCCTCACGAGCTGAGTTTTGGATTAACTATTTATTTTTTAATATATTTGAAAAAAAACAAAATGAAAAAGTTAAAACTATTATTACTACTTGTTTTTCCATGTGCTCTTGTTATGACTAGCTGTGGGTCAATACAGTACGGAAAAGGCGGTGGTGCAAAAACTGTTAAAATGCCGTTTTCAGAAGAAGACTATGTTGACAACTCTACTTATGTTTACTCTATCCAAAGCACTAAGGGAACTGGGTCAAAATCTGCTATTAAATCCGCAACACTCACAAAGGCTAAAAAAGAATTGTCATCAAAAGTACGATCTCGAATAATTAGTGATGCCAATATAAGCCAGAGTGGAGAAGATGGTGGAGATTTTTCTGAATCATTTAAAGCAACTATTACGGACAAAGTTGACAAGATTGTTGAATCAACTGTTTTAATCAAAAGTGAATGGCTAAGCTACGGCAGAGGCGTTTCAGGAAAAGAAGAGTATGAATACTGGGGTGTATACCGAGTTAAAAACAAATAATAATAAATTCAAACACTAGAAGCTTATGAAAAAATCAATAATATTATTAATATCATTGGCTGCATTTTCTTGCTCTAGTGTAAAGCTAAGCCCCACAGGCTGCTCTGATGTGAACAGTCAAAATTACTTCATAGAAAAAACTATAAATAAAAATAATGTAAACAATCTCACTAATGCTGATAAACTTCAGCTTAAGCAAGATTTAATTTCCCAAATCAGCTCCTCTGTTGGAAAAAATTCTAAAGTTTTTTTAGGAATCAACGAAAATCAAGCATATGAGTCATATGGAGAAGATGTATTAATTACTTCATTTGGTTATTTAAACGATCCCAAGATTTCGTTTTGCAAAAGAAACAAAGATTACTTCGCTATTATAAGTATAAACAAAAAAGACTTTATCCAACAAACTAAGGCCCAGTTTGAAAATGATATAGATATAAACATTCAAACTGTATCAAATAGTTTAACGGGATTTGATTCTTTTAAAAATACTTATAACACTCAGCAAGCTAAAAAATTTAATATCAAATCTCAACAGCTCAAGTCAATGCATGCTCTTGTAGTAAATGAAAAAAACTACTCAAGGGATAGCATTGCTTACTTTAATAATCGTCTTGCTAACCTTGTAAGTTTAACCGCTGAATTTTCAAAAAAGAGTTATGTTTTTGATGAACAAAAAACTAACATCAATTCCAAAATTGAAAACGGACTTTTTAAGCAAGCAACTGCTGACTTGAATATTCTGTTAAACTTATACAGCAAAAACTCTATTGAAGGCGTTGAAATATTGTCTATTTTAAAAAACTTGGAGTATCTCGTTAAGATGGAATGGGAGACTAATTCAGCTGCTTTTTACAAAAATATAAGAAGTGATGAAATTAATATTGCTAGATCAGTACTGAATAAATTATTTTCCTTAACAATTACAAACAATTACAAAAATAAATTCAAAAAATTAAACAAACTTTTTAACGAAACTCAAAGAGCTTCTGAAAGAAAAAAACTGCTTGCAAAAAGCCCAAAAAATCAGGAGTTGTTTTTTGGAATTAATGCTACAACTAGTTTTGGCAACATAATATCATCTGAAAATTCAATTTCTTTAGATTCTGAAACTTCTAACTTTAATCTAGATAAGGTACTGCCGTCATACAAAATAGGTTACAAATATTACTTTAATTCCTTAAAAAGAATTGGTTTATTCTTGCAATACAAATCCAACAGCAATAAATTTATAGAATTCAGCTCAAGTTCAGAGTCCGATTATGAATTTCCCTTTACAACTAATTTTAATGAGGTTCAAGTTGGTTTTTCCGCTGGTTCCCTTGATTTTTCTTTTGGAAAAATCATTAATTCAATGTCGGTCAACAACCAAGAAATTGAATTTAATACGGCCTCTTTAAACCTATCAATTATTACTACGGATGGTTCTCCAAAAGGTGAGAAAAATTATTTCAATTTGTATGGTGGAATTAACTTAATCTCTGACTTTGAAGACACTAATTATATGAATTTTGTAATTGGATTAAACTATCATATTAGGTTCAACCGAAAACTTAATAAATCTGATAAAACATATCTTTCAAGGTTTTAATTGAGAAATATTTCTCTTTTAAATTATGTCTTACTTTTGTGCAAAAACGTTTTTTGTTATAGACTGCGTTTACGTAGGGTGCTTCAAACACTTCTTCATAAATTCATTCATGAACTTTTTTTGTACGTTAAACGCTAAGTGTTTTAGGTAACTGAAGAGAGGTCTATGCAGAATTTCTACTGGCATTAATATTTCCAAACAGCGAGCGCATGACAATCTTTTCATACACACCTATTTCAGTTTCATTTATTGGAGTCTCTTTTTCAAGGTCCTGAATTTTCTTAAGAGCAAATTGTTGAATTGTTAGCAGCGGCAAAACAATGGACTCACGAACTGAAATAGACGCCTTTCCTGCCGGCTCCTCCTGCATTAACTCTCTGTAACCTGTTAATTTTAATAGGAGTCGCTTTGTGGTAACATATTCAGAGTATATCACGTTCCAAAAGGTCCCGTATTCAGGGTCGTCTGACATATATTTTGTAAGGTCAAAGAACGATTTAGATAGAGACATCATACTGTTCTCGATAAGTGTTTTGAAAAAGTCTGATGTTCTAAATAGGTGTTGTGCTTTTTCAAACTCACCAATATCTTCGTAATGCTTTAGAGCTGTCCCAACACCAAAAAATCCAGGTACATTTTGTTTTAATTGACTCCAAGAGCCTACAAAAGGAATGGCTCTCAAATCCTCAAAAACAAGCCCATCGGATTTTCCGCGCTTTGAAGGGCGGCTTCCTATATTTGTTTTTGCATAAAACTTCAAGGTACTCATATGCTCGAGATAAGAAATAAATTTAGGATGAGCCTTAAAGTCAACATAAGCCTCGTAACTAAGTTTAGACAAATGATCCATAACCTTTCTGTTTTCAACGGTCATAGTTAGGTCTTTACCCCTAAGACTGTTTTGTACGCCTGAGCTTATTAATTGTTCCAAGTTATATTGTGAAGAGTCTAGTGTTCCAAAGTTTGAGCTTATAGTTTGCCCCTGAATTGTAAGCTGAACCTCTTTGTCTTCTATTGTTGGTCCCAAAGAGGCATAAAAGTTATGTGTTTTTCCACCGCCTCTTGCTGGTGGTCCGCCACGACCATCAAAAAAGATGACTGTGATGCCATAATTTCTGGAAACGGTAGTTAAGCGCTCTTTTGCTTGGTATATAGCCCAATTTGCCATTAAATATCCCCCATCTTTAGTGCCGTCGCTAAACCCTAGCATAATGGTTTGTCTATTCCCTCGTGCCTTTAAATGAGTAATATAATTTGGATTCGTATATAAGTCCTCCATAACAGAAGGCGCATTCTCTAAATCTGTGATTGTTTCGAAAAGTGGTGCTATATCAACAGTTAATTGATCCTGAAAAGCCACAAGTTTAAGCATCGCATATAATTGCAAAACATTAAGCGTTGTTTGGTTGTTGCTTATAATGTAGCGATTCACAGCTTTTTCTCCATTAGCGTCTTGAATGGTTTTAATGGCTGCCATTGTCTTTAAAGCTTTTAGCGTTTCTTTGTTTGATACCAAGCCCAAATCTAAGCTTCCCTCAATTTTAGATAACGTTGCAATTTGATCTACTTCTGACAAACTATAGTAATTGGCAGGGAAAATAGAACTTCCACTTTCTATTAACACATTGACCATGTCGTTAAAGACTTTTGTATGTGCTCGACTATCTTGACGAATGTCTAATGACGAAAAATGAAATCCAAATAATTGGATTTTATTCAAAAGACTATTTACATCTGAAACATAAAGTGATTGGTGCTTTTGAATGATCTCAGTTTTGATTTCTTTTAACTCACCAACCAAATGATCCAACGTCAAATCAGTCTTTTTGTTGGTTACCATTTTGTACATTTCTACTTCAAGAACAGAAACGCGGTCTTCAACTCCTGCAAAAGACACCTTACGTTTTAATTGTCTTAAATCTCGATAATAATTTTTAACTATTGTTTCTCGCAGTCTAGATGCTACCTTTAAAGTAATTTCTGGAGTCACAAATGGATTGCCGTCCCGGTCTCCTCCTGGCCAGAAACCAATATTTATAACATCATTTTTAATGTGTTCACCATCAAATATATTTTGCTGGATATAATCATATACCGTTCCAAATGATTTGTAAAAGACATTTTCTAAATACCATATGAGGCTAACAGCTTCATCATAGGGAGTTGGCTTTTTGTGTTTAAAAAAAGGGGTTTTACCCAACTGAGCTAGCAGCTCGTGGATTCTTGTTAAATTATTCTCCTTTATAGCTTTGGTCAAATCTGTAATAATTCCTAGCACAGAGCCTGGATAAAATTGAGTTGGGTGTGCAGTAAGCACAATGCGAACCTTAAATTCTTGCAAGTATTTTTTTAGAAGTTCTAATTTGTTTTCTGCGCTTGCTGTTTCTTTTAAACTTCGCAAGGTTCCTATGCCGTCCATATTATTAACAACAGGGAAGGCCGCATCTTCGATAGCGTCAAACAAGACTACTTGTCTTTCAATATATTGTATAAATCGGAAAAGCAAATTAATTTGGCTTTTAGGGGAGCGCCTCGCTTGGTATTTTTTAAAAAATGACTCTACAATTGCCGTAGGAGTTTTGTTTTTTAAAAAACCCTTCTGGCAAGTTTCAAAAAAAAGAGGCAACAAAGCGCCTGTTTTGGTAATCGTATCAAAAGGTAGTGTCATAAATATACTGTTGTATATTTGATATTTTGATAAAACATTTTGTTTAAACCTAGTGATCTTTGGCTGTGTAGACATTTACTCTATTCATTTAATTTAAACCAAAATTAATAAAGCACCTTAAGACTTCATGTATAATATTTATATTTTTACGAATATTTGCGTAATGGCTCACTTCATAAGATAAAATCCTAACAAACTCCAGAAATCGTTCAATATCTTACAGTACAAAAGCAACAAGCTTCTCGAAAAACTTAACGTTGTTGTTTTTATGAATTGGTAAATCCAATGACTTACTGTAAATTTAAAGTTTTTAACAATCACCTATTAACATTATGATTGAGATCGAAAGAAAATTTTTAGTAAGCTCAAATCGCTATCGCAAACTAGCTTCAAGAAAATTTATTCTTGTTCAAGGATACTTAAATAGTGATCCAGAGCGAACTGTAAGGGTGAGGCTTAAAAACCAAACAGGATATATCGCAATAAAAGGAAAGAGCTGTGAGGATGGATTAAGTCGATTTGAATGGGAAAAAGAAATTTCTAAACATGAAGCGGAAACGCTTCTAGAGCTCTGTGAAAAAACCGTCATTAGAAAAACACGTTTTGAAATATCTGTAGCTGACCATTTGTTTGAAGTTGATGAGTTTACCGGCCCTAATAATGGGCTCATCATTGCAGAGGTTGAGCTTAGTCATAAAAATGAGAAATTCTTAAAACCAGACTGGCTAGGGCGCGAAGTAACCGGAGAGAAAAAATACTACAACTCCAACCTTAGCAAACACCCTTTCACCAATTGGGATTGATTGATAAATTACCATTAAATCGGCTTTAAAATTATTATATTCGCAATCTGAATAGATTAAAAAAATTATAAAAATGAATACTACCTCTACTGATTTTAGAATTCAAGAATCGTTAAATGCACTTGGAGTAAAAGACATAAATTTAGGAACTTCTACAGGTGCTAATAGTTTTGCCAACGGGCATACAATCGAAAGTTTTTCGCCTGTTGATGGCTTAAAGATTGGAAGCGTTGTTTGTACATCTAGGCAAGATTACGAAGCCGTAATGACGGCTGCAACAAGTGCATTTGTTGAATGGCGTAAAATGCCTGCACCCCAAAGAGGAGAAGTTGTTCGTCAATTTGGAAATAAGCTTAGAGAATTAAAGGAGCCGTTAGGAAAACTTGTTTCTTACGAAATGGGAAAATCACTCCAAGAGGGCTTTGGAGAGGTCCAAGAAATGATCGACATCTGTGACTTTGCTGTTGGGCTTTCTAGGCAGCTTAACGGACAGACCATTCCATCTGAACGTCCTGGTCATGTTATGAGGGAACAATGGCACCCTATTGGAGTGGTTGGTATTATCTCGGCCTTTAATTTTCCAGTAGCTGTTTGGGCCTGGAACACTGCTTTAGCATGGATCTGTGGAGATGTATGTGTATGGAAGGGTTCTGAAAAAGCACCATTATGCTCAATTGCCTGTCAGAATATAATTGCTGAAATATTAAAAGAGAATAATTTACCTGAAGGGATTTCCTGTATAATTAATGGAGATTACACCGTCGGAGAAATGATGACTACCGACACTAGAGTACCACTGGTCTCTGCTACAGGCTCAACAAGAATGGGACGAATTGTTGGTGCAACTGTTGCACAACGTTTTGGAAAATCTTTGCTAGAGCTGGGAGGAAATAATGCGATTATTATTACGCCAACTGCGGATTTAAAGGTAGTAGTCCCTGGTGCAATTTTTGGCGCCGTTGGAACCTGTGGACAGCGCTGTACTTCAACCAGACGATTAATTATTCATGAATCTGTTTATAACAAGGTAAAAGATGCCATTGTTGGAGCTTACGGTCAATTAACAATTGGCAATCCATTGGACGAAAAGAATCACATTGGCCCATTAATCGATCATGACTCTGTAAACACCTATCTAGCAGCCATTGAAAAAGCAAAATCTGAAGGCGGTAAGGTCTTAGTTGAGGGTGGTGTTTTAAAAGGTAATGGCTATGAAAGCGGCTGCTATGTAAAGCCCGCGATTATAGAAGCAGAAAATCATTTTGAGATTGTACAACATGAAACATTTGCACCTATTTTGTACTTAATAAAGTACTCTGGTTCACTTGAAAATGCTATTGATAAACAAAACGGAGTAAAACAGGGGTTGTCTTCTGCAATTATGACTAATGAATTGAAAGAAGCAGAGAAATTCCTGTCTTACGCGGGCTCAGATTGTGGAATTGCCAACGTTAATATTGGAACTTCTGGAGCAGAAATTGGCGGTGCTTTTGGAGGAGAAAAAGAAACAGGAGGTGGGCGAGAGTCTGGTTCTGATGCCTGGAAAGTATACATGCGTAGGCAAACAAATACAATAAACTACTCTGATGAGTTACCTTTAGCACAAGGAATTAAATTCGACTTATAAACGTTGGGTTACAAAAGAAGTATACAAGTGCACTTGCTTTTTTTCTTATGATTATAACCTAACTCGCTTTTTCTGACCAATAAATGGTTCTTTAACATTGTTAAATAAAGCTAGTTGTATTTTACTTTTCTTAAAATTCGCATGCTTTTTTTGTAAAGCGCATATGCCTCTTCACTGTAATTAAATAGCAAGTTTTTAGCAGATTTTAGCTGTGTGATTGCTGCCTCGATGCCGTTGAAATAGCATATAAGGTATGTGGCGGGTGCGTTCTTTAAGTCACTTTTTTGCTGTGAAGTAAGTTCGGCACCTTGTTTTAATCGTTCAATAAGGGCATTGTTTGCGTTAAATATATGGCGTAACGCCTTCTTGTCGTACTGAGGGGGGGAAAAAAGGAATTCTGAATCAATATTATATGTCGCGTTATTTCCAAAAGTAATGGTGGTTTTTTCTAACTTGAAATATGAGTTTTCTCCGCTAAGACCTAGGTTAACGTATTCCGTAATTTGAAAAGAATCCTTGTCATATGAAATTTCAACGGCGTCTAAGGCCGAATAAAACAACCTAACTTGCTCATTAATTAGAGCAATATCGACTCTAGAATAAAAAATTTGGTTTTTAATGCTTTTTTTTAGGCCAGACCAGCACATAACAAAATATTCCTTAAACACTTTATACTTGGGATCATAATCCTCTCTCTGCGCCATAAAATCAAACACCCCGTCTAAGGTATATTCAATGTTGTTTTGCGCATGAGATTCAATAGCTGTAACAATCTCAGAGTTGAAGTCGGTTAGTTGAAAATCAATCTTTTTTGGAATACTCATGCTTCCCTCTCTAAAAAAAACAGATCCTATATAATATTTCCATATATTTTTTCTAAGCGACGTCACTTCTTTTGTTTCTTTCTTGCGTATAGTGACTAAGCCAACAACTTTATCACTGTCAAGATGTGGAAATGGGATGTTTTCATATTGAATTACAGGGGGGTAGCTCAAGTATGCATTAACAAGGTTTTGGATCTTGCTATCGTCAAAAAAATCGACTCCTGTGATATGATTATATTGGTCCTCAACTCCAATAACAATGTAAGAATTGTTGTTAGGATTGCTATTTGACAATGCACAAATATGCTTCAAAAACTTCGCCTTTCCTTCTTTGCTGCTAATATTAATTTGTAGCTTTTTATCATAAAAACTGCTCTCGTCGTTATGTGCAAGTAGATTTTTTATAAGAAGTCGCTTGTTGATCATCTTTGAACTGCAGCGTTGTTAATTGTAAATATAAAGACGAATTGTGGTGTGTTTAGTGTCTTAAAGTTAATAAACAAACAGGGGAAATGAATTAAAATGAATTTAAGTTTTAACCATTTGTTAACAAGTTGAACGAAAATATTTTAACAAATTGCAACTTATAACTCATTTGATCAATAAATCCTTAAACAAACACAACAATGGAGGGAGACAACAAGGGGGTTGATATTCAATCAATCAACGAAAAAATTGAAAAAGAAAGTGCCTTTGTGGATTTGCTTACGCTTGAAATGAACAAAGTTATCGTTGGGCAAAAACACATGATTGAACGGCTACTTATTGGACTTCTTGGGGAGGGTCATATCCTCTTAGAAGGGGTTCCTGGTCTAGCCAAAACATTAGCCATTAATACTTTGTCTAAAGCGGTCGCTGGTAGTTTTAGCAGGGTTCAGTTTACACCAGATTTGCTACCTGCGGATGTTGTTGGAACCATGATTTACAATATAAAAGCAAATGATTTTACCATAAAAAAGGGACCTGTTTTTGCAAATTTTGTGCTGGCCGATGAAATTAACCGTGCTCCTGCTAAAGTTCAATCTGCTCTTTTAGAGGCCATGCAGGAAAAGCAAGTAACTATTGGGGATGAAACTTTTATGCTTGACAAGCCATTTCTTGTAATGGCCACTCAAAACCCAGTAGAACAAGAGGGTACCTATCCGCTTCCTGAAGCACAAGTAGATCGTTTCATGTTAAAAACAGTCATAGATTACCCAAAAATTGAAGATGAACAGCTTATTGTTAGGGCGAATCTTAAAGGTGCTTTTGAAAAGATTAAACCAGTAGTAACTGTCAAGCAAATTTTAAAGGCTCAAGCTGCTGTTAGGGAGGTTTACATGGATGAGAAAATTGAAAAATATATTTTAGATATTGTCTTTGCTACCCGATATCCAGAAAAATATCGTTTGCCGGAGCTGAAGCCTTTAATTTCTTTCGGAGCTTCACCAAGGGGAAGTATTAATTTAGCTACCGCAGCTAAATGTTATGCTTTTATAAGACGCCGAGGGTATGTCATACCTGAAGATGTTCGAGCGGTTGTGTACGACGTTCTTCGTCACCGAATAGGTATCACCTATGAAGCAGAAGCAGAAAATGTGTCTTCAGAAGATATCATTAGCAAAATTGTAAACGTTATTGAGGTTCCGTAATTGTTGTTGCGTTTATTTTATAGCTTAATTCGCAGCTAATTAATAGTATATTTATTTAATGGACACTAAGGAATTACTTAAAAAAGTTAGAAAAATAGAAATCAAAACCCGTCGCCTTTCTGACCATGTTTTTGGTGGTGAATATCACTCTACTTTCAAGGGGCGTGGGATGACTTTTTCAGAAGTAAGGCAGTATCAGTACGGAGACGATGTGCGTAATATTGATTGGAACGTCACAGCCCGCTCTAATGAACCACACATTAAAGTTTTTGAAGAAGAGCGCGAGCTAACGCTTATGTTGATGGTTGATGTGTCTGGGTCTAAGCTATTTGGAACAGAACCGCAATTTAAAAACGAAATTGTTACTGAGATTGCAGCAACACTGGCCTTTTCAGCTACACAAAACAATGACAAAATTGGACTCATTCTATTTTCTGATGATATTGAATTGTACATTCCCCCAAAAAAGGGGCGCTCTCATGTGTTGAGAATTATTAGAGAGTTGATTGAGTTTGAGCCAAAAAGTAAAAAAACAAATATTGCTCAAAGCTTAAAGTTTCTTTCAAATGTGATGAAAAAGAAAGCAATTGTTTTCCTTTTATCTGACTTTATGTCCAACGATTATCAACACAACTTAAAAATTGCATCTGGTAAACACGATATTACAGGAATAAGAGTTTATGATAAATATGAAACTGAAATTCCAAATTTGGGAATGATACAAGTTCAAGATCAAGAAACAGGAGCCAGTTTTCTGGTTAACACTGCTTCTAAATCCGTTCGCGAAAACTACCAAAAAAGCTACAGAGACAGTGTTGAGTATTTCTCAAATAGCTTTAAAAAATCTGGTGCTGGAGCTCTTGATTGCAGAGTAGACGAAAGCTACGTAAAAAAATTACTGGGATACTTCAAACAACGTGGATAGATACATGAAACCAGACTCAATCATAAAAAAGTTTTCAAGCCTTAATGTGCTATGGCTGGCTTTTTGTGTACTCTTTTCTTTAGATGGGGTTGGCCAGGTAACTTCGAGTATAGACTCAACCACCATAAAAATTGGTGAAGAATTAAGGTACAGGATTCAAGTTGACGCTGACACTACGTCGTTAGTTGTATTCTCTGAAGAGCAAACGTTTCAACCACTTGAAATGATAAACAGCTATCCTGTAGACAGTGCAACAAAAGGAAATTCTTATAAATTAACTAAAACATACGGGCTAACTCAGTTTGATTCTGGAGTCTACACGATTCCTAAACAAAAAATTATAATTGGTAAAAAAGCCTTTTACACCGACTCGCTAAAGGTTTGGGTAAATCCAGTTATTGTAGACACAACCAAACAAAAATTATTTGATATAAAGCCGATCAAGGATGTTCCAAAATCGCGATCAAAAATTTGGGCTTATCTAGCTTTTTTTCTACTAACACTAATGGCTATTGCGGGTCTAATATTTTTGTTTATTTGGCGTAAAAAGCCGCTAACAGATGCTGAAAAAACTGCTGCACTTCCGCCATACGAACGCGCTAGACTTGCTCTTGAAAAGCTAAATGAAGATCACTATTTTCAAAATGAAAATATTAAACTGTTCTACTCGAACTTAACCCTTATACTTAGGCAATATCTTGACGAAAAAGTCTATGACCAATCACTAGAGAGCACTACAGATGAACTTGTCTTTCGTTTAAAAACTCTCCAAGCAGCAAATCAAATTAATCTAAGTGAAAACACTCTTCGAAATATTGAAACAATATTAAAACGTGCCGACTTAGTTAAGTTTGCCAAGTCCAAACCTGATTTTGAGCTAGCAAAACTAGACAAAAACACTATTGGGCTTGAAATCAAACAAGTCAAAGAAGGGTTGCCTGAGCCTACGGAACAAGAATTATTACAAGACTTAGCGTACAGAAAGGCTCTTGAAGATAAACAAAGAAGAAAAAAACAGAAACAGATTGTCACGATTGTTCTTGGGGTTTTTATGTTAGCGGTTGTCGTTCTTGTTATGAAATTTGGGTTTACAAACGTTAAAGATACCGTTCTCAGGAATCCAAGTAAACTATTATTAGAAAAAACACATTGGGTTAATAGTGAATATGGAGCGCCAGGAATCATGCTATCAACCCCAAATGTTTTAGAGCGTCAAAGTATTGAACCTACTGAAGGTTTGAAAGACAGCATTCAGTTCGCTAGCTTTGCGTATGCTGGAAATGATACCCCTTTAGACATATTTGTAACAAGTTCTAAATATGCTTTACAAACAAATCAAGATAACAATAAAAAAAAGGTACCAATTGATGTTTTAAAGTCCGCTGAAATGATTCTAGACCGGTTTGAAAAAGAAGGTGCAAAAAATATTATTTCAAGAAATGAGCAGTTTATAACTCCAAACGGGCAAGAAGGTATTAAAACTTTTGGAACTGCAGATTTTATTATTGATAATGTACTATCCAAAGGGTCGTATGTTGTTTTAGGCTTTTCCACCCCTAATTTATTACAACAGGTTGTTTTAATTTGGAATGATGATGATGTATATGCCGATCAGATAATAGAACGTATCTTAAACTCCGTCGAGCTTATTACACTAACAGAAGAACAAAAATAATGTTTAAACAAGTTAATTTTACTCAAACAGAATTTTTATGGCTACTCGTGCTAGTTCCATTGTTGGTGTATTGGTATGTCTTAAAAAACAAAAAACAAACAGCACAGCTAAAAATTTCTAACACAAAAGGCCTCCAAAATAAATCAGTCTGGACAACAGTTAAACATTTTCTGTTTAGCCTTCGATTAATCGCCATAACCCTTGTTGTTTTTGCTCTGGCGCGCCCGCAAACTGTAAATGTTTCTTCAAAAACAAAAACAACTAAGGGGATTGACATTGTTATGGCTATTGATGTTTCTGCGAGTATGCTAGCAAAAGACTTAAAACCAAACCGTCTTGAGGCATTAAAAAATGTCGCTGCGGAATTCATCAAAGGGCGTCCTAACGATAGAATTGGCCTCGTGGAATACGCGGGGGAAAGCTACACTAAAACACCGGTCACTAGTGATAAAAGTATTGTGCTACAGTCCTTGAAAGACATAAAATACAACTCGATTATTACCGGTGGAACGGCTATAGGTATGGGGCTGGCAACAGCTGTTAACAGAATAAAAGATAGTAAGGTAAAGAGTAAAATAATTATACTACTTACCGATGGGGTCAACAACGCAGGGTTTATAGATCCGCAAACCGCTAGTGAGCTTGCTTTAGAATATGGAATCAAAACATACACCATTGGACTTGGCACAAACGGAACAGCTTTATCTCCTGTGGCACTCAAAAATGGTGTGTTTCAATATGGACGAATCAAAGTCGAAATAGATGAAAAGCTATTAAAAGAAATTGCCAATGTAACTGGAGGTAAATATTTTAGAGCTACTAATAATCGCAAACTGAAAGAAATCTATAAAGAAATTGACGCGCTCGAAAAAACAGAAGTAGAGGAGTTCAAGTTTTATAATTACGATGAAAAGTTTAGACCTTTAGTCTTGCTAGCCTTAGGATTGTTGCTTTTTGAGTTCTTGGTTAGATTCACATTGTTTAGAAGTTTTATTTGATGTATCAATTAGAAGAAAAAATATGGTTTTGGGCTTTCATTATCATCCCAGTGATGTTAATCGTTTTTTTGTGGAATTTTTTATGGAAAAAAAGAACTCAAAGCTCCTTTGGAAGTGCCATTGTTCTAAAAAGATTGAGCCCTAATCTGTCCTTTTTTAAATCAGCACTTAAGCTTATCGTTCTCTGCCTGGCGGTTAGCTTTTTTGTGATTGGGTTAATAAATCCGAAAATTGGCACAAAGCTTGAAACCATAAAAAGAGAAGGAGTTGATATTGTTTTTGCTATTGATGTTTCTAAGAGCATGCTGGCTGAGGATGTAGCTCCAAATCGTTTGGAGAAATCTAAACAACTTGTGACACAAATAATAAATAATTTAGCAAGTGATCGTGTCGGAATTATTGCCTATGCCGGAAAAGCATTTCCACAGCTGCCAATAACAACCGACTATGCTTCTGCCAAAATGTTTCTGCGAAGCATGAACACAGACATGCTGTCCTCGCAAGGAACGGCAATAGATGATGCGATTCAATTGTCACGAAGCTATTTTGATGATGAAGACCAAACAAATAGAGTTTTAATTATACTTTCTGATGGAGAGGATCATAATGATTTAAGTGTTGACATTGCAGGTGCTGCTTATGAAGAAGGAATAAAAATTTACACTATTGGTGTTGGAAGTGAAAAAGGAGGGCCAATCCCTCTAAAGAAAAATGGTGTGATCGTGAGCTATAAAAAAGATCAAAACAGCGAGACGGTTATTACAAGGTTGAATGAGAAAACATTGAAATCAATTGCAAACGAAGCAAAAGGAAGCTACATTAATGGAAATCAAACAGCTGATGTCGTCGATCAAATAAAAGCTGTTTTGAACACTATGGACAAAAAAGAATTTGAAGCAAAACAATTTGCAGAATATAAAGATCAATTTCAGTGGTTTCTAGGAATTGGTTTGTTTTTCCTGATTTTAGATATTTTATTGTTAGAACGAAAAACTGCTTGGTTAAAGCGCCTTAACTTATTTAACGAGAATTTATGAGCATTATAAAAAATTTAATATTCTTTTTTAACGCTCCACATGAGCAAGAACTTAGGCTTAACAATGTACGTCTAATCTTTTTTCTTCTAGTAACTTTTTGCGGAAATGCTCAGGACGAAGCTCAACTCTCTATGTCAAATAAGTATATTTTTGAGGGAAATTCAATCGTCAAAGATAATTTTATAGAAGCAGAAAAAAAATACCGTTTAGGCGTGTCTGCAAAGCAAAACAATACTGTCGGATCATATAATCTTGGAAACGCGTATTACAACTCTAAGCTTTACGACGAAGCAATGCTCAGACTCCTAGAAGCAGTTAAAAACAGCGACTCGAAATTGGAAAAGCACAGCGCATATCACAACATTGGAAATACGCTTATGCAACAAAAACGCTGTAAAGAAGCGGTGTCAGCATATAAAAATGCACTAAGAAACAACCCTGCAGACAATGAGACTCGCTATAATTTGGCGCTCGCACAAGAATGCGCAAAAGAGCAAGGAAACAGCGATAATGAAAATGATGAAAAGGATAAGGGTAAAGATAATGAAGACAAAGAAAACAGTGACGAAAAGAAAGAGAACGAAGACAAAAATAAAGATAAAGAAGGAGATAACGAAGACAAAAAAGAAGGAAACGACAAAGAAGATGAAGATGGAAAGCCAAAGGACGACAATGGAAACCAAAAAAACAAAGATCCAAACAATGACAAAGGGCAGCCTAAACCTCGACCTGGTAAGATGTCTGCTCAGCAGGTAAAGAACCTTCTTGAGGCAATGAATAACGAAGAAAAAAAGGTTCAAGAAAAAATGAACGCCTCCAAAACAAAAGGTATTAAGGTTCAAAGCGAAAAAGACTGGTAAAATGAAAATAAAGGCGCTTATATTTACGTTTTTTCTCTCGGGTCTTCTTTTTGGACAAGTCTCCTTTAATGCTAAGATTAGCAAGAAGCAACTTGGTATTAATGAACGTCTTAGAATTGACTTCACAATGAATAAAGATGGAGATGAATTTGAGCCTCCTGAATTTAAAGACTTTAATGTAGTTGGTGGACCTAGTCAGTCAATAAATAATTCTTGGGTTAACGGAGTTCGGTCGTTTTCAAAAACCTACAGTTATTTTTTAGCTCCTAAGAAAAGAGGGCGATTTACCATAGGACAAGCTACTATCGAAATTGATGGAGAGGTTTATAAAACACTTCCTGTAAAAATAACTGTTAGCACGGCTATAGAAAAGCCCAAAGACCCTAATGACCCAAATTACATTGCTTCTAAAAAAATACATTTAGTTGCTGAAGTTTCAAATTCAAAGCCGTATTTAAATGAAGCGATAACAGTAGTGTATAAATTATATATTTCTCAGGATGTTGGGGTTCGTAGCTCCAGAGAAATAGATAAGCCACGCTACAGTGATTTTTGGAGTCAAAACATTGATGTTGAAGGCTTGGGAGTGAAACAAGGAAGCTACAAAGGAGAAAGCTACCTTTATGTAGTCCTTAAAAAAACGGTTCTTTATCCGCAAAAAACCGGCAAATTAAAAATCGAGCCGTTGTCCCTTGATGTTACTGTTGAGGTTCCGTCAAACAGAAGAGACGTATTTGGCCGGTCTTATATGAACACAGTGAACAGAAAGGTTTCTGCCGGCAGTAGGACTATTAATGTAAAACCTCTTCCTGAAAAAGGCAAGCCTGAAGGTTTTTCTGGAGCTGTTGGGTCTTTTGATTTTAAACTATCATCGAATAAAAAAGAGTTAAAAACCTCAGAGGCTTTCGAGGTTAACTTAGAGGTTTCTGGAAATGGAAATTTAAAGCTTTTTAAGCTTCCGGCATTAGTGCTTCCAAGTGCACTAGAGGTTTATGAGCCCGAACATAACGAAAAAGTAAGAACGCTTATGTCCGGAATGAAAGGGCGGGTAGCGGACTCCTATACAGTCGTACCAAACGAACCAGGAAATTACCCAATCCCTAGCGTTTCTTTTTCATATTTTGACCTTAAATCAAAGAGCTACAAAACACTAAGTTCCGAGCGGTTAATTATCGCTGTTGATGCTGGAGCAGAACAAAGAAATAAGCCCAAAGGCAATGAGTTAAGCAAAGAGAATAAAAACACTAGCGCTGCTGATGTGAAACAATTTCAACCTTTTAGGACAACTGCCAGCTTTAAGCCTATTAACTCCAGGCTATTCTTTAGATCTTTGAGTTTTTGGGTGTTGATCCTAGGTCCTTTCGTGTTGATCCCGATCATTATGTTTTTTATAAGAAGTCGAAATGAAAAAAAGTTAGATGTTGCTGGAAACAAGATTAGAAAAACAAAGAAATTAGCACGTAAATATCTTGGTGAGGCTAAAAGTTCTCTAGGACAAAAAGATCAGTTTTACATTGCCTTGGAGCGTGCTTTACACAATTATTTAAAATCAAAACTAAATATTGAGACTGGTGATTTTAATAAAGATAAAGTCCGTGAATTACTAAATAAAAAAAATGTAGGTCTTGCGGATTTAGAGAGTTTTGTTTCAGTTTTAACTGCTTGTGAAATTGCAAGGTATACTCCATTATCCAGTGTAGACATGAAAAATGACTTTGAAAGAGCTGCACAAATAATTACAAAATTAGACAAACAAATAAAGTGAAACAATGAAGTATTTTCTTATTTTTTTGACAATTAGTTTTATTGGGGGGGCTCAAGTGAGTGAGTCCTTTGAGAGAGGGAATCAGTTTTACAACACTGGAAGTTATGAAAAGGCAATTTCAGAGTATAAGTCGATCTTATCAGATAAGCTGCACTCGGCGTCATTATATTACAACCTTGCAAATTGCTATTATAAATTAAATGAAGTCGCGTTGAGCGTATATTATTATGAGAAAGCGCTTTTGCTTGATCCCGCCAGCAAAGACATTAAAATTAATCTTAGTTTTGCTCAAAAAATGACTATTGACTCCATTGAAAGAATCCCTCAAAGTGGTTTTTCAATGTGGTTTAGTAAAATATTAAATAGCTTGAGCGTTGACGGCTGGGCCACCAGGTGCGTGGGTTTAACCTTTTTATTCGTATTTCTCTTTTTATGTTATTTATTGTCTTATTCTGAATCTAAAAAAAGAGTTTTTTTTATTTCGAGTAGCCTTGTGTTAGCTCTTCTTGTAGGCTCAATTTTGTTATTATTTAATAAAGATCGTCTTAACCGGTCGGTAAGTTCTGCTATTATCTTTGTAAAAGAAATCGACGCTAAATTAGAGCCGAGCCAAGAAGCTGAAACAGTTTTTGCCTTACATGAAGGTACTAAAGTCTTGGTGATTGAACGTTATGGGTCCGAGTGGTCAAAAGTAAAGCTACAAAATGGTGAAACAGGGTGGATTTTAAATTCTAAGCTCAAAGAGCTTTAGTGTTAAGTTTTATCCTATCTTTACATATGAGCTATTACAAAGCGCGCGTTTCACGGTTTATTTCCTTAACCCTTTCTGTTTGTTTTTTATTTGCTTTGGTAGCGCCAACTTTTACACTTTTGGCACCTGAGAATGATGAGCTAAGCGTTATTTTAATAATTGAAAAAGAAACTCAAAACAAAGATTTAGAAGACGTTAATGACTTCTCTGAGCTTGACTTTGACGTAAATGTATCTTATGAAATAGTTTTTTTGAAGGATACCTCTTCGAAAATACACTGGTTTTTCAATTACAATATTAAGGCTAACGACTTAAAAAACACCTCTCCTCCTCCTGACTTTTCTTAACGTTTTTTAATATTAAGTATCATGGCTTTTTAGCCGTGTAAATTCTAAATAAAAACCTTATTAAATGAAACAGTTTTTTTCAAACCTTAAAGGAGATGCCTTCGGGGGTATAACAGCCGGCGTTGTGGCGCTTCCGTTAGCTTTAGCCTTTGGCGTGTCGTCAGGTCTTGGTCCTAGTGCAGGACTATATGGCGCTATCTTTATAAGTTTTTTTGCTGCTCTTTTCGGAGGAACTAATACGCAAATTTCTGGTCCTACGGCTCCAATGACAGCCGTGAGCATGGTCTTGGTTTCTGGGATTGTCGCCGCGAATAATGGCGATATTGATATTGCGCTTCCAGCTATACTTACCGTTTTCTTAATTGCTGGTTTGTTTCAAATTGGGCTTGGCTTAGTGGGGCTCGGAAAGTATATTAAATATATTCCATACCCTGTAGTTTCTGGTTTTATGACCGCTATTGGAGTGATTATTTTGTTAACTCAAATTTTACCTTCTTTAGGTTATAATCCTAAAGAAGATCTAGATTATGTGAATACGTTTAAGGCTCAAGCGAAAGAGTTGGTCCTTCGAAATATTTTAAACAATGAGGCTGGAGATGGTGTTTTGGTTTTAAAAGATTTTAAAAGTACCATTGAAAAAGCACCTTTGATTTCCCCTGAAAAGATCTTTAACGAATCTAAAACTTTGGCTTCTAAAGAAGCGTCTGGTACAGTAGGTGCATTAAAATTACTACCAAGGGCCATTAAAAACATCAATTGGTTAGAGTTGTTACTGACAGTAGGAACAATTCTGATTATTTACGGCTTTAAGCGTATTACGTCAATAATACCTAGTACACTAGTTGCTTTGATTGTAATGACTGGGTGTGCAATTATATTTAATCTCGACTATATTCCAATCGAAGAAATCCCTAGTGGTTTACCAATACCTCAGCTTGCTATTTTTGCTCAGTTTAAGCTTGCGGCCATTACCCCATATATTTTTACGGGCTTTACGCTTGCGTTACTTGGTGCTATTGATTCATTGCTTACGAGTGTTGTCGCTGACAACATGACTAAAACAAAGCATAATCCCAATAAAGAACTTATTGGTCAAGGAATTGGAAACAGTATCGCTTCTATTTTTGGTGGTATCCCTGGTGCTGGGGCAACAATACGAACTGTTGTAAACATAAACTCTGGAGGTAAAACTAAGCTTTCGGGGATGATTGCTGGTGTTATGTTGCTTTTTGTTTTATTGGTTCTTGGCCCAATTGCTTCCAAGATCCCTAGTGCGGTTCTGTCCGGAATACTAATAACTGTTGGAATTGGCGTTATGGACTACAAGGGTTTAAAGGCAATTCCTGCGCTTCCAAAAGATCTTACTTTTGGACCATTAAAATTAAGTTCAGAAGTTTTAATAATGTTGATTGTTTTGTTTTTATCAACGTTCTGGGACTTAATCTTTGCTGTTGGAATTGGGTTAATTATTTCGTGTTTGATGTTTATGAAAAAAATTGGAGACTTAACCGCCAAAGATTCTGGTGTTTCTGTGTTAAAAGAACAAGCTTGGCCTGATGAAAATAATTTACCAAGCGCCTTAAAAGAGAATGTTTTTATTAAACACGTTAATGGACCGTTATTTTTTGGATCTACTTCAGACTTTTTGCAACTGTATAAACAAATTCCTGATTCTGCTACCACGGTTATTTTTAGGCTAGGAAAGATGCCGTACTTGGATCAATCAGGGCTATATGCAATTGAAGATATGATTCAAGACTTACAAACTAAGGGTGTTGAGGTTTTATTTGTTAATGTATTGCGGCAGCCTCGTTACATGATGGAAAGAATTGATATTATTCCGGGGTTTGTTCCAGAAAAACAGATTTACATTAATTTTAAATCTTGTGTAAATGGGTTAATTAAACAGCATACTAAATAGTCTAGAAGCTAAGGCTGGTTGGTGTGTCAACTTGATTTGCAGTTTTTACAAGTTTTGGCAGAACCCTTGGTGCTAACGACTTCACCGGATTAAAAAATAGCGACGATTTTATCTCGTCGTCTGACACAAGTGGTATTGTTTGATTTAAGGTGTTGAATATTAATAAAAAAACACTTATTATAAATGCAATTTTAACCCCTCCAAAAAGAGCCCCTAGAAGCTTATTTATAACCCCTAAAGCAGCAAAATCTGCCAGTTTAGTGAGTGCTTTCCCCGCCAAAGAAACCACTAACACAATAAGAACAAAAGTTACTGCAAAGGCAGTAATGTTTATGGTGTTTTTATCCCAACTAAAATTATTTGATAAAAGTTCTCCGGCATAACTACTAAAGTGCGTCGCCCCATAGACTCCCATAATAAGCGCTAGGAAAGATGTCACTTCAACAAAAAACCCTTTAAAAAGTCCTTTAATAATTCCATAAAGAGTTAATGCTCCAATAGCAATATCAATAATTGACATGGTAGGTTTTGGATTAAAAATATTTGTAAGATAAATGTTTCGTTTATATCTTAATACACGCTAAATTTACAAAATAATTATGGCTCGAGACGAAGAACTTAAAAAACGATGGGGAGAAGTGGTTGAAAAGCTATCTTTAAGGTTTGCTGATGGTGAAGTTTTAGACCTAGACGGAATTATCTATCTTGTTGGTGTTCAAGAGCTTGGTCAATTGCACCGTAAATTCAAAAAGGACGAAAAACTTAATCTAATGCATATTGCTATATGTCGTCTACTGGAGCCCTATGGCTATTATGAGTTTGAACGTTTTGACGATCAAGGCTGGCCTCATTATGTGGTTAAGGAAAATTTACCAAGCCTTAAGGCTGGAGAGCAAAGTATTCTTATGAAAGATGCGATTGTAAACTATTTCCTGCAACGAGAGTTTATTAATTAACTTTTTTTAAATTTAACGTTTATTTAATTTATCATGACAAAACACATCTATAAACTTATAGAAGAGGCTGAGGCCTTCAACGCGAAGTCCCTTGAAGAGGTTGAAGTTTTTAGAATCAAGTTTCTTGGCAAAAAAGGTCTTCTCGCCGAACTATTTGCCGAATTTAAAGAAATTCCGAATGAAGAAAAAAAGGATTACGGACAAGCTATTAATAGATTAAAAGATGTAGCTCAGCAGAAGGTTAACTCCTTAAAAACAGCATTAATTAGTGGCGCTAATGATTCTTTGTTGTTTGGAGACTTATCACGCCCTGGTGACTCCATTAATATAGGGTCGCGCCACCCGATTTCATTAGTAAAAAACCAAATTATTGATATCTTTTCTAGAATAGGTTTTAATGTTAGTGAGGGTCCTGAAATTGAGGATGATTGGCATAATTTTACTGCTTTGAATTTGCCTGAATACCACCCTGCCAGAGACATGCAGGATACCTTTTTTATAGAAAAGAACCCTGATGTTTTGTTGCGGACACATACAAGTTCTGTCCAAGTTCGGTATATGGAAAACAATAAGCCTCCTATTCGTACAATTTCTCCTGGAAGAGTTTATAGAAATGAAGCTATCTCCGCACGCTCCCATTGCTTTTTTCATCAAGTGGAAGGGTTGTATATTGATAAGAACGTAAGCTTTGCAGATCTCAAGCAAACTCTTCAATATTTCACTACAGAGCTTTTTGGTAAATCAAAAATCCGTCTTAGACCATCTTATTTTCCTTTCACTGAGCCAAGCGCTGAAGTTGATGTGTATTGGGGTTTAGAAACAGAGACAGATTACAAAATGACCAAAGGAACGGGTTGGTTAGAAATTATGGGGTGCGGAATGGTAGACCCAAATGTTCTTGAAAATTGTGGAATCGATTCAAATGAATATTCTGGTTTTGCCTTTGGCATGGGAATCGACAGAATAGCCTTGTTGCTACATCAAATTAGCGATATCCGTTTCTTGAGCGAAAACAACGTACGCTTCTTAGAGCAATTTAAAAGCCATTTATGATACACTTACATAATATTATGAGGAATCTGTTTTTAAAAGTTTTTTTTATAGTCCTTGTTCAGACAGCGGCTACGAGCCAAAACCTTGTGCTTAACTCTGGCTCAACTAAACCAGCAGTAACCCTCGAAAGTTCGGATGAGATCAGTCTTTTATTTATCGGAGATTTTATGGGGCACCTAGACCAAATAAATGCAGCTTACAACAAAACGCTTGGGGTTTATAATTATAATCCTACTTTCAAAAAGATAGCGCCTATTCTAAGTGATGCTGATGTGACAATCGGAAATCTCGAGGTAACTTTAGGGGTAAGACCTTACTCTGGATATCCAAGATTTAGTTCGCCTGTGTCTTATGCTTCAGCCATTAAACAATCAGGTGTAGATGTGTTAGTTACTGCTAACAACCACTCATGTGACAAGCGCAAAAAAGGGCTTGAAAGAACTATTGCTGTTTTAGACTCCCTTAATATTGGTCACACAGGAACTTTTGTAAGTGAAGAGAGTAAGCAAACCAGCCCTGCATATATGATTGAAAAAAACAACATTAAGGTTGCGATTGTTAATTACACCTATGGTACAAACGGAATTCTACCTAACCTGCCAAACATTGTAAATTATTTAGAAAAAGAAAAAATATCCAAAGATATTGATCATATAAATTCTGTAGATAAGCCTGACCAAATCATTGCATTTGTACATTGGGGTGACCAATATAAGAGCCTTCCCAACAACACACAAAAAGAATGGTTTGAGTACTTTAAATCACTTGGTGTAAATATTGTGATTGGAGCCCACCCCCATGTCCTACAGCCAATGGAGTGGCAGCCCAAAACAACTCTTAACAAAGAGTCACTTGTGGTCTATTCGTTAGGGAATTTTGTGTCACACCAGCGCACATTTCCTCGGGACGGAGGTGCAGTTTTAAAGTTGTCGCTTAAAAAATCTGACAATGGTATGGAAATAAAGTCTGTTGGTTATCATTTGACTTGGGTTTATGAGTTCCGCTCGAAGGGCAAGAAACATTATGATATTCTTTCTGTTAAAGACTTTGAGGGAGATCCTAGTTACTTTTCAAGAAAGTCAGATTATAATAAGCTAGTTCGATTTTCGAAGCACGCTAGAGAGCTTCTTTTAAAAAATAATATAAACGTTGAAGAATACTGATTTTTTTAAAAAAGATATCGTCATTCCCCAGGTTAAAGAAGTTTATATTGCCATTGTTCGTGAATACAACGACGCTTATAAGGTCTATGACTGGAGCGCCTACATAATAAATAATAAGTCAGAAGACCTAGAGGTCGTTATTATTGTAACTAGGGGTTATTCTGAGCTTAAAAAAACTGCAACATTTCGGAAAAAAATTGACATACTCCCCTCTAAAAGTTATGAAAAAATTGAGCTAATTCCAGACGAACTTCTGTCTATAAATAACCTATTCAGAGTCTCTTTTTTTGGGGGTAACACTTTGTATGAAAAGTCCTTTGAGTTTAGAAAAGACACAATTAGTGAGGCTTTCGCTGAAGAAATTCCGCTCTTGGGGTTAAAAGGAGTTTTGAGACACTAAAATATTTTTTTTGTTAATTTCATAAAAGCGCTTTTGGCATTCTTCTCCAAGTATATTATTTCATAAACTGTGTCTATAATAGGTGTTTTGGCGGGTTTTTCCTTGCTTTCATTAATTTGATAGGCGCTTTTTGTGGCATAATAACCTTCGGCTACCATACTCATTTCCATTTGAGCAGACTTTACGGTGTAGCCTTTTCCTATCATATTTCCAAACATCCTGTTGCGGGAAAATAAGGAGTAGCAGGTCACCAATAGATCTCCCAAATAAACAGTTTCGTTAATATTACGCTTTTTCTTGTGTGCTTTTTTGATAAATCGTTTCATTTCTCGAGTTGCATTGCTCATTAAAACACTTTGAAAATTATCTCCGTACCCTAATCCGTGTGCTATTCCTGCAGCAATAGCATAAACGTTTTTAATCATAGCGGCATACTCAGCGCCTACGACGTCATCACTTGTATTTGTTTTTATATAATTACTTGAAAACTGTTCTGCTATTTCGCTTGCTATGCTTAGATTAGCACAGG
>ERZ1039804.546-NODE-546-length-24239-cov-28.254052_pt1 | contig 24239 bp, 28 predicted proteins | sample MGYA00383089_ERZ1039804 | MGnify/ENA primary metagenome ERZ1039804 (study PRJEB29581, sample SAMEA5548359) | metagenome | biome: marine; feature: coastal; material: water | depth 1 m | study: Short-term variability in the microbial, nano- and picoplankton...
CAAGCTCTGCCAAGTCGCAAGCCCGGTAGAGATTTCCATCGCGTAGGATTTGAATTAACGAAAAAAGTCGGTCTTTGCGTGCCATACTGACAGAATAATGGCAGTTGAGTTCTCCTACAACGGCAAAATCTTGCAAAGCCACTTTTTGCTCCGTCGCAACTGTCTTAGAAACAGCCAACAATTCATCGAAGGATACACGCTATGACACCAGCATTTCTAACTAACATCCCCCCGATGGGCTATTTGATCATCGCCCTTGTCGTCTTGGTTCTGTTTGGCCGCGGGAAAATCTCTGCCATGATGGGCGAAATGGGCAAGGGCATTACCGCTTTCAAAAAAGGCGTCAACGATGGCCAGCAAGAGATTGAGGATGCGGCATCCGAAGGCGTGAAAGATGTGACGCCTGAGTCAGAAAAAGACAAATCCTAATCACTATCACCTCTTTGACATAAGGAAGGGTCTCGATGTTTGGATTGGGATGGGCCGAGATACTGGTCGCGGCTGTGGTGGGGTTGATTGTCATTGGCCCTAAAGAATTGCCCGTCATGTTTCGCAAAATTGGTCAATTTGTTGGTAAAGCCAAGGCCATGGCCCGTGATTTCAGCCGGGCCATGAATGACGCTGCTGATGATGCGGGCGTGAAAGATGCGATGGACTCGGTTAACTCCGTCAAGGATGGGGTGCGCAGCGTCTCTGATCCAACCACCAAATGGAAAGATTTCGTGCCGGGGTCTGAAACCGGCAGACTGTCCGAAGAGCGGGCGAAAAATGCTAAGAAAATGCATGACGCCATGGCTGAAAGAGCGCAACAGCGTATTGATGCGGAAAAGGCGGAGCAAGCGGCGGGCAAGGCGGAGCAGAAACCTGCGGCCGCTGAGAAACCCGCAGCCGCAAAAAAGCCTGCCACAAAAAAGCCTGCCGCTAAGAAACCTGCGCCCGCTAAGAAGCCTGCGGCTAAGAAGACGCCGGCGACGCCTAAGAAACCCGCGGCTAAAAAGGCCGCTCCCAAATCTGGTAAAGTGACATGAGCCGCGAAGACGAAAGCTTAGACGATTCTTCTGCCCCTTTGATCGAACATTTGACCGAGCTGCGCACATGCCTGATCCGGGCTGCGCTGGCTTTTGTCGTTGGACTGTTTGCGTGTTTTTTCGTGGCGGAATATATCTTGAATTTCTTGGCCGAGCCCATTGCCGAGATTTTGCGCCGCCGCGGTGAAGTTGCGCAGTTGATTTTCACGGCGCCACAAGAAAAATTCTTTGTGTTGATCCGTATATCCGTGATTTTTGGTCTCGGGGTCTCGTCGCCAGTGATCGGCTATCAACTTTGGCGCTTTGTCGCGCCAGGTCTGTATAAGGCCGAAAAGAATGCCTTTTTGCCTTTTATCATCGCATCGCCCGTTCTGTTCCTTATGGGCGCTGCATTCGCCCATTATGTGGTCAGCCCGCTGGCGCTCAACTTCTTTATTGGATACGCCGATATCATGCCGACGGTGACTGCCCTTTTGACCGGCACTGAGGTGCAAGTGGCTGACAGCGCGTTGAAAACTCGATTTCTTGGATCAGTCCGCGAGACTTTGGACATTGTTCTAAAATTCATCATGGCTTTCGGCATTTGTTTCCAATTGCCGGTTCTGCTGACCTTGATGGGAAAAGCGGGCTTAGTATCAGCCGTGGGCCTGCGGGCGGTGCGCAAATATGCCATTGTTGGTATTTTGATCCTTGCCGGGATCGTAACGCCACCGGATGTGGTGACGCAAATCATTCTCTTCGTTGTGGTCTATGGGCTATATGAGATTTCCATCTGGTTGGTTGTCTATGTGGAGCGCAAACGTAATGCCTTCCTAAAGGAGCAGGGCGTCGCAGATGAAGATCTTTTTGCGGATGAGGATGACGATAGCACTGAGGGTTCGGCATGAATGATGCGGCTTTAACACGAATTGCCAATGCCTTAGAGCGTATGTCGCCAGCCCCGCTTGAGGCGCCAGATTTTGGCGCGGCGGAGGCGTTTTTATGGCACACAAGCCCCGATCAGCTGGAGCCGATTGCCAATGTGTCTCGGGTTGATCTTGATCTGCTCGTCGGCATTGATCGCTCGCGGGACACTTTGCTTGACAATACCCTGCGCTTTGCGCGGGGTATGGCGGCAAATAATGCGCTGTTGTGGGGCGCGCGGGGGATGGGAAAATCGTCGTTGGTCAAAGCGGTGCATGCGCAGATCAATGCCCAAGGCCTGCCTTTGAAAGTGGTCGAGCTGCAGCGCGAAGATTTGCCCTCTGTAACGCGCCTTCTCACTCTGCTGCGCGGTGCGCCCTATCGCTTTTTACTGTTCTGCGATGATCTATCATTTTCCCATGATGACCAGCATTACAAATCGCTGAAAGCTGTTTTGGATGGGGGCATTGCGGGGCGTCCGGAAAACGTGATTTTCTATGCCACGTCAAACCGCCGGCATCTCATGCCCCGTGATATGATTGAAAATGAGCGATCAAGTGCCATTAATCCCGGCGAGGCGGTTGAAGAAAAGGTCAGCTTATCTGATCGTTTTGGGCTCTGGCTGGGCTTTCATCCCTGTGATCAAGATCAATACCTGAGCATGATCGAGGGATATTGCGCGGCGCATGGGGTGAACGTAGACCCTGAGGTGCTGCACGCAGAAGCGATCGAATGGCAAGCAACACGCGGATCGCGTTCGGGGCGCGTGGCCTGGCAATTTTTCGTGGATTTGGCCGGCCGCCACGGGGTCCGTGTCTAATTCGCGAAAGCTTGCGTTCTAAATGAAATCATCGGGATCGACGGACTCGAGGCCTTTGCGCACTTCAAAGTGCAAAAAGGCGGGCGTGCCGGCGCGTACCTTGGCAATTTCTTGACCGCGCGTGACCGCATCTCCTTTTTTCACCAATAGGCTGTCGACATTTGTGTAGACTGTCAGCAACCCATCCGCGTGTTTGATGACAACAATGGCCACGCCTTTCGTGTCTTTTGTGATGGCGGCCACTGTGCCGACATCGGCGGCAAGCACCGCCGCGCCCTCTGGAGCGCCGATATCAATGCCCTCATTCACCCCTTTCTTATAGCTGCGTATGATTGTGCCGCTGACCGGCCGCATGAACCGGGCATCGCTTTGCGAGGCTTGGGTGATCGGGCCGGTATTGACCGCCGTGACCGGGCCGGCCGGCGGTGTTATTGCCTGTGTTTGGGCCTGTGTTTGGGCCTCTGCTTGGGGCGGTGCGCTGCGTGGTTGTGGGCGGGTGCTGCTGGGCGGGGCGGGGGTGACCGACCCTTCGCCGGGCGCACTGACGGGCCTGGGCAGATTTTGGGTGACCGGGATCAAGAGATATTGTCCGGGGCGCAGCTCGGTGGTCACGTCAAGACTGTTCCATTTCGCAAGATCCTCTGCTGAAACAGAATAGAGCCGGGAAATTGTATAGATCGTTTCACCATCAACAACCTGGTGGCGTTTTGGCTCTGCGGCCTTTGCGGCTGAGCTCGGCTCATCTGACAATTCACTGATGTCCACCACGGTGGCGGTGAGCGGGGCGCCATCGGCTGCCTCGGCTGTCATATTTGCGGGCAGGGCGATCACTTCGCCATAGCGCAAAACCGCGTCCTCTGGGATGCCATTAAATCGGCCCAACCGATCTGCATCAACGCCAATGCGTGCAGCGACATCGCCAATTCGATCCCCTGTTCTGGCCAAGACAACTTGATAGGTTGCAAATGTAATCACACCGCGTGCATCGGGCTCTGGGCGCTCCGCCACCGCCGTTGCAGCCGCGCTTGTTGTGTCTAAAATCCCGCCAAATTGATCGCGGACATCCAGGCTAAAACTATTCGTGCAGCCTGCAATTGTCGTGGCTACAAGAAAGGGTATTATATGTTTCGTACCAAATTTAAATGCCATTATACTCTCCTCACCCGGACCTCTTATTGTGAGGTCTCTTAGGTATTTTCTTTGCCCAGACCTTCGAGCAGCGGCACAAAGCGCACGGCTCTGAGCTCTTGGTAATCCAAACCCTCTTCGGTTTTCGTCACCTTGACCAAAGTCTGCACGGTGTCCGACTGTCCGACTGGCAAGACCATAATACCGCCTATGCGCAATTGTGCCAACAGGGGGCCGGGCGGATCTTCGCTTGCGGCGGTCAAGAGGATGCGATCAAAGGGCGCTTGCTCTGGCAGCCCGCGGCTGCCATCGGCGGTAAAGGCAATGATATTGGAAATATCCTCGGCCTCAAACACCCGCCGCGCGGCTTTGACGAGGCGGCTGTGTCGATCCACTGTATAGACCCGCCGGGCCAATTGGCTCAAAATTGCGGCCTGATAACCCGATCCGGTGCCGATCTCCAAAACCTTGTTGCGCGGTTGCACCTCCAGAGCCTCGGTCATCAAAGCTACAATGGATGGTTGTGAGATGGTCTGGCCACAGGCAATGGGCAGCGGCGTGTCCTCATAGGCGCGATCTTCGAAGGTTCCGCGAATATATTTGCCGCGATCCACTTTCTCCATAGCCGTCAGCACACGTTTGTTCGTGACACCATGCGAGCGCAGGGAAAACAGAAATTGCATCTTACGTTCTGCGGCCGGATCCATAATTTAGCCTAAAATTCTGGCCAAATTCGCCAATTGGTCATGCGCGGTCAAATCGGCGCGCATGGGCGTGAGCGAGATATAGCCGTCCAAATTGGCAGCAGCATCCGTGCCCTGTTGCGTCGGAGCTTGCTGGGGACGGCCGTGCATGAACAAGAATTTTCGGCCATTGGGCGCATTGGTGGCATGTGCACCAAAGGCACCGTCACCACGATAGCCCTGTTTGACAGCCTTCATTCCGAGCACGCCCAAGGATGGAACGGGCGGAAAGTTAATATTGTAAAACAAAGCGTAATCTTCGGCGCGCGCGAAACCCGCATCTAGGCAGGCTTGAATAGCTGCAACGCCGTGACCGGCACTGGCCTCAAAACTATCGTCCAGATCCGTGTTCTGTGGTCCGTAGAACTGTGAAAGCGCAATGGATGGAACCCCGGCCAGAGCCGCTTCCATCGCCGCGCCAATAGTGCCGGAATAGACTGTATTCTCAGCAGAATTATTGCCCTTGTTCACGCCGGACAGAACCAAATCTGGGCGCTGGGGCAATAGATCGTTGAGCCCCGCCAGGATGCAATCGGCAGGAGAGCCTTCCACCGCAAATTTTCGCGCTGCATATTGATGCACAAGCACGGGTTTGGTGTAGGAAATACAATGGCCAACGCCCGATTGCTCAGATTGCGGTGCGACTGTCCAAACCTCACCCTTTGGGCCGGCCAGTTGGATTGCGAGATCATGTAGCACCTGCAGGCCGGGTGCCATAATTCCGTCGTCATTTGTGATAAGTATACGCATAGACCTTGGTTAGAAGGTTGTGCCGCGGCGGGCAAGCCTGATCGACCCGCAGCCTAGGCATTTTGTCCCACAAGGTTAAAATATCCGCAGTTACGCTGCGGCTAAAGGATCGAGGGTGGCAATTATCCGGGCCGCTTCGCTGTCGCAACTGCTCAAGGCACTGCGATCTTCGCCCGGATAGAAGCGCGCCCGCGTGGCCGTCGGCATGGGTGCCGGGGTGAGGATCTTAACGATGGGGCCAGTTTTGGCGGTTTCGGCCTGCCAGCTTCTGGCCAAGGCGATCTGCGCCGATTTTGTAGCGCCATAGCTGCCAAAGAATTTTTTACCGTCGCAGGGGTCGTCAAAGAAAACAGCTGTTCCGCTGCTCTGTAACAATGGCGCGATATTGGGGATTAGCATGCCGGTGCTGGTGACATTGAGCTTGATTGATTTCTCCCAATCACGGGCATCAATGCAATTGGCTGGCGCGAGGGGTGCGGCATGGATTGCGCAATGAGCCCATAGGTGCAGCCCGCCCCAGCGATCATGAATAGATCGGCAGAGATGGCGCACGGCATTCACATCTGTGATATCAAGAGGTGCAAGGGTCGCTTGCCCACCGCTGGCCTGGATGCGGTCGTCCAATTCTTCAAGCCCGCCGGTGGTCTTCGCCACAGCGATGATGTGAAATTTCTGTGCAAGCTGAAGCGCCAAAGCAGCGCCAAGCCCACGGGAGGCACCGGTGATAAGGATGGGATATGTCATAGGGCGCGTCATGGGGGCAAATGCGCAGCAGGTCAAGGGGCGGGGCGCTACTCAGCGGCCTTCATCTGAAACCCGTTCGAGATTTGATCGGAGGGTATCACGGGGTAGTCACCGCTGAAACAAGCATCGCAATATTGTGGCTGTGCGTTGTCGCGATCCGTGCCGCCGACCGCGCGATATAGCCCATTGAGCGAAATAAATTTCAAACTGTCCACAGCCAAATGTTGGCACATCTCTGCCTCGGACATGGTTGCCGCCAATAGTTTTTCGCGATCTGGCGTATCGACGCCATAAAAGCAGGGCCAAGCCGTTGGCGGGCTGGCAATGCGGAAATGCACTTCAGCGGCGCCCGCGTCTAGGATCATCTCTTTGATCTTGCGCGAGGTGGTGCCGCGAACAACGCTGTCGTCCACCAAAATCACCCGCTTACCGCGGATCAAAGCCCGGTTTACATTCAGCTTCAAGCGCACGCCCATGTTGCGAATTTGCTCACTGGGTTCAATGAAGGTCCGGCCCATATACTGATTGCGAATAATGCCCATTGCATAGGGAATGCCTGATTCCAGCGAAAAGCCAATCGCCGCGGGCGTGCCGCTGTCGGGCACGGGGCAAACCAGGTCTGCCTCTACCGGCGCTTCTTTGGCCAATTCGCGCCCAATGGCCTCGCGGGTTTCATAGACGCTTTGGCCGCCAAGAATACTGTCGGGTCGGCTGAAATAGATGTGCTCAAACACACAAAACCGCGGGCGCGCCGGGCGAAACGGGTAGCTGCTTTCGACGCCATTGGCGGTGATGACCACCATCTCGCCAGGGTGGATTTCTCGCACAAATTCGGCGCCCGTGATATCTAAAGCGCAGGTCTCGGAGCTGAGCACCCAACCATCGCCCAATTTCCCCAATACCAAAGGTCGCACGCCCAGCGGATCGCGCACGCCAATCAGCTGCGTTTGTGTCATCGCAACGATTGAAAATGCGCCTTCAACGCGGCGCAATGCATCTTCCATCCGTTGTGGGATGTTTTGCTGAAGGCTGCGGGCCATGAGGTGAATAATGCATTCGCTGTCTGACGAGGATTGGAAAATCGAGCCGCGCTCAATCAGTTCTTTGCGCAGGGAATTGGCATTGGTGATATTGCCATTATGGGCAATCGCCGCGCCGCCCATGGAAAACTCCCCAAAAAAGGGCTGTACATCGCGCATCGCAGTGTTGCCCTTTGATCCAGCGGTCGAATAGCGCACATGTCCGATCGAGAGGTCGCCCGGCAGTTGCTCCATAACTTTTGCACTGGTGAAATTGTCACGCACATAGCCAAAGCGGCGCACCGAATTAAAGCCCAGCGTTTCATCATGGGCCACAATGCCGCCAGCTTCCTGACCGCGATGTTGCAGCGCATGCAAGCCAAGGGCGGTGAAATTCGCCGCATCCGCAGTCCCAATCACCCCGAACACGCCGCATTCTTCGCGCAGTTTATCATCGTCAAAGGGATTTGTGTGCATCTGGTCCAACGGTTGGGTCACGCGATAGGCTCCGATATATGTCGTTACACCCCATGCCTTACGCGATCGCAGCAGGCATGTCACTTTGACAATGCGAAAAATAAGCTCTTTTTCTCATGAAAACGAAAAAAAAGCAGCGGCAGCCTTGTGCGGCCCGCGGGTGGATTTACGGAATTTTTGGTGAAACTAGGCGCTGCATTTGCCAACCAGTTGATCGTATTGAGTTCTTAACCAACTTAAAGCTGCTTCCGGATTTTGATCCTGGACATCGTCCACATAGCGCTCAAAGACCGCGGCAGAGCGGGAGGTCTCGAGTGCCACGATATCTTGGTTTGGCATGACGGTAAAATAGATGAAAAACCCAACGGCCACCAAGACAGCACCGCGCGCCACCCCGAAGAAAAAGCCCAGCATTTGGTCAAAACCGCCCAAGATGGAGCGCTGCACGATGGCAGAAAACACCGGTGTGAAGAGGGAGAGCAAGAGCAACGACAAGGCAAAGACGATGGCAAAGCTGGCGACAATCGACAATTCGCAGCTGTCGCCCAATATATCGCCCAGATAGGGAATTTGCCGAACCAAAGGTTGCGCTGTGTCAGCAAAGACAAATGCGACAAAAGCTGCGGCGATCCAGCCCGCAATCGCGGTGATCTCGCGCACAAGGCCACGAGAATAGGCCAACAAGGCTGACATCACGATCACGACCGCGACACCACCGTCGACTATTGTAAAACCGTCCACTGTGCTTCTCCACTCTGCGCTATTCAGCGGCTTCCGAACAGGTCTTCAACAAATTGAGCCAAATCATCAATCGGCCGTAATGTCATTCCCGCAATTTCTTCAAGTTTTTTGGCGGCCGGAGCCAGTGCCTGACAAAAACCAAGTTTCTGCGCCTCTTTCAACCTATTTTCTGCCTGCGATACAGGTCTCAATGCGCCTGAGAGCGAAATTTCTCCGAAAATAACAGCATCTCTTGGCAAAGCGGCGTCTTCGCGGGCGGAAATTAAGGCTGCGGCCACGGCCAGATCGGCCGCCGGTTCCGTGACCCGCATGCCGCCGGCCACATTCAAATAAACATCCAGACCGGCGAAGGGGATGCCACAGCGCGCTTCCAGCACCGCAAGAATCATCGCCAATCTTTGCCCATCCCAGCCGACGACAGAGCGTCGCGCCTGCCCGTGTGGTGAGGGGGCAACCAGAGCTTGAAATTCGCAGAGAACTGGGCGCGTGCCTTCAATCCCGGCAAAGACCGCCGAGCCCGGTGTTGTCTTGCCGCGTTCGGACAAAAATAAAGCAGAAGGATTTTTAACTTCGACCAAACCCTTGCCAGTCATCTCAAAAACACCGATTTCATCAGCCGGACCGAAGCGATTTTTCACGGCGCGCAACAGGCGAAACTGATGATTGCGCTCGCCTTCGAAATATAAAACCGTATCGACCATATGCTCGACCACCCGCGGCCCGGCGATCTGCCCGTCTTTGGTGACATGCCCGACCATGATGACCGCGACGCCCTTGCGTTTGGCATAGCCGGTTAGCTCATGGGCGGAGGAGCGTACCTGGCTGACTGAGCCGGGGGCCGCGTCAATGTGATCGGCCCACATCGTTTGGATGGAATCGATGATCACCAGATCGGGTTTTTCGACATCCAAAGTGGTCAAAATATCACGCAGATTGGTCTCAGCGGCTAGGATCACAGGGCTCTCGCTGAGACCGAGGCGTTGTGCCCGCATGCGCACCTGCGCGGTGGCTTCCTCGCCGGAGATATAAATGACCTTTAAGCCATTGCGGGCAAAACGCGCTGCGGCTTGCAACAAAAGAGTGGATTTTCCGATGCCGGGATCCCCGCCAACCAAGAGCGCGCTGGCCTTGACCAATCCGCCGCCCAAGACCCGATCTAGCTCTGCCACGCCCGCCATCGTGCGCGCGGGCGGCTCTTCTATCGTGGCCAAATCGGTCAGCGTGATCGTCCGGCCCCGCTTGCCGCCCAGAGTTTTGCCCGGCCCCGCAGAGAGCGGCCCTTGGTCAACCAGGGTATTCCACTCCATACAGCTGTCGCATTGCCCGGCCCATTTGCTGTGAGACGTGCCGCATTTGCTACAGGTGAATGTTGCTTTGGCCATGTCTTGTCCTTTTCATCTGGCCTTGGGATATAGGGTACTGCCGATAAAGAAAGCCGGAAAATGTTTAAAGTTGCTGTTTAACGCAGGGTCTCAATGGGCCCTTCGGCGCGGCCATTTACAAATTGGTCCACATGCGGGTCTCCACTTTGCGCCATCTGCGCACGCGGACCGCACCATTGAATGGTTCCGCGGTGCAGCATTGCCACTTTATCGGCGATCGTGTCCACAGAGGTCATATCATGCGTGATGGTCATGGCCGTCACACCCATCTCGACGACGATCTCGCGGATCAATTCATTAATGACACCGGACATGATTGGATCGAGGCCGGTGGTGGGTTCATCGAAGAAGATAATTTCCGGTTCCGCAGCAATGGCTCTGGCGAGGCTGACACGTTTTTGCATGCCGCCAGAGAGCTCTGCGGGAAAACGATCTGCCACCTCCGGTGCCAAACCCACGCGGCGCAATTTTTCAATGGCAATTTCGCGTGCCTCTGCGGCCGGCCGCTTGAGCGCGCCGCGCTGAAGCCGGAAGGCTACATTTTGCCAGACCGGCATTGAGTCAAACAGCGCACCGCCCTGAAACAGCATGCCAAAGCGGCTCAGAAAGGCGTCGCGTTTGACCTTGGTGACATCTTGCCCATCGACCAAAATCCGCCCCTTGTCCGGTTGGACGAGCCCCAGAACTGTTTTGATCAAAACAGATTTTCCCGTGCCCGAGCCGCCGATGATGACCATGCTTTCGCCAGGCTCAACGGTCAAATTCACCCCGCGCAGCACATGATTGGAGCCAAAAGATTTGTGTATGTTTTCAAACGTTATCATGCTGAGAAAAATACCGCTGTGAGTGCGAAATTTGCCGCCAAAATTAATACCGCAGCCGCTTGCACGGAGGCTTTGGTTGCTTTGCCCACGCCCTGTGCGCCTCGGCCCGAGTTCAGCCCATAATAGCATCCCATCAATGTGGCGATAAATCCGAAGGCCATGCCCTTGGCCATGGAGGAGAGGATATCGGCGGAGGTCAGGAAGTTGACCGTGTTTAAGACATAGGTGGCAGGGTTAAAACCGAGGGTTTGTGTGGCGACGATAAAACCGCCAAAAATGCCGATACTATCGGCCACGGCCACCAATACCGGCCCCGCCATGAGGCCGGCCAAGACCCGCGGCATCACCAAATATTTCATAGGGGCGGTGGAGAGGGTGACAAGAGCGTCAATTTGTTCCGTGACTTTCATAGTGGCCATCTCGGCTGCGATGGAACTGGTCACGCGGGCGGCAATCATCAATCCCACCAAAACCGGCCCCAATTCGCGCACCATGCCAATGGCAACGATTTGCGGCACCACTTCAGGAGCATTGAAACGCGAGCCGCCAGAGTAAATTTGCAAAGCCAGAGCGGCGCCGGTGAACAGGGCAGTGAGCCCCACGACGGGCAGGGACAAATAGCCGACATTCAACAGGGCGGTGAAAAATTCGCGGAGATAAAAGGGCGGGCGAAAGACCTGGGAGAGCGTGGCCAGCGCAAAGAGCACCAAACGGCCCAAAGCCGAAATCGCATCAATGCATAGGCGCCCCAGAGCACGGACAATCAAGATTATCGGTGCGCTCATTGATTCACATAACGCCGCGCATAGCGGGCGCCCAAGGAGGTGAGAATTTCATATCCGATTGTGCCAGCTTTATCGGCCAATTCATCCACCGATTGATGCGGGCAAAGGATGTCTAGAGACTCGGGCGGCTGCGGCAAGGCGGTCACATCCACACCGATCATATCCATTGAGACGCGTCCCACGATGGGGCAGGCCTGGTCTTGGTGCCAAAGCGACGCCTTATTGGACAGGGCGCGCAGCAGCCCATCGGCATAGCCGGCGGCCACAGTTGCGATGCGGGCCGGGGAGCTGGCGCTCCAGCTGTTGCCATAGCCCACGGTTTCACCTTCGGCGACATCGCGTATTTGAATGACCGGCAATGACAAATGCACCACAGGTTCGGCCTGTTCATAGGGTGCACCGCCATAAAGGCCGATGCCGGGGCGGGTCATGTCAAAGTGATACTCTGGTCCCAATAATATCCCGCCCGTCGCGGCCAGCGAGCGCTTTAATCCCAACCCATCTGTCATCGCGCAAAATTGCGCCAATTGTTGCCGGTTCATCGGATGATCGGGGTCATCGGCACAGGCCAGGTGACTCATTACCAAACTCGGCTTCAAGTCTACCACCAAATCCCGTACCGCCGCCCATTCTGAGGCTTCCATGCCCAAGCGGTTCATGCCGGTATCAAGTTGGATCCCAAAGGCATGTCCGGGCAGGGCTTCCAAATGGCGCGTAAGCTGATCAAAAGAGTTCAGCAAGGGGACGAGATGCAGATCGTGAATCATCTCCGTATCGCCCCGCATATGCCCGGAGAATATGTAAATGGTCACATTATCGCCCAATTCGCGGCGAATGGCTGAAGCCTCTTCTGCGGCAGCTACAAAGAAATGCCGCACCCCGGCCGGATAGAGCGAGCGGGCAACCCGCCCGGAATTCAAACCATAGCCATCCGCTTTAACCACAGCGGCAGTTTCAACATTTTCGGAAGACATGCGATCCAAAGCGGACCAATTATTGGCGATCCCCTTTAAATTAATCGTTAAATTTCCTGTACTCATGGGGCGCTTCGGTCCTAATATTTACAAATTTCATTACTATTTTATGCGCCTAAATGTGCAGAGGGTCAATCGACTGAGGCGCTAGAATTCATCCTCAAGTGATTGTTGCCATGGTTTGACAAGATTGCCGAAGCGGGTGAACTGCCCTTCAAAACTCAACTCGACTGTGCCAATGGGTCCATGCCGCTGTTTGCCGATGACCACCTCGGCCTTCCCATGCAGCCGCTCCATTTCTTCTTGCCATATGGCCATTTTATCGAGCTCGTGATCGCCGGGTTTTTCGCGTTCTTTGTAATATTCTTCGCGGAACACAAACATCACCACATCCGCATCTTGCTCGATCGAGCCAGATTCACGCAGATCCGACAGCTGTGGCCGCTTGTCTTCACGGTTTTCCACCTGACGCGAGAGCTGTGACAGGGCCACAACAGGAATATCGAGTTCTTTGGCGATGGCTTTGAGGCCCATGGTGATCTCGGAAATTTCGTTCACCCGGTTTTCTGACCGACCCGTTCCGCGGACCAGTTGCAGATAGTCCACAAATAACGCATCGAGCCCATGAGTGCGCTTTAGGCGGCGCGCACGGGCGGCCAGCTGGCTGATTGGCAGCGCTGGCGTGTCATCAATGAACAAGGGCGCGGCCTCCAGCTCCTTGGCCGCATCGACAATTCGGCGAAACTCACCCTCAGTAAAATCACCCCGACGAATTTGGTTTGAGGGGATTTCCGCCACCTCCGATAAAATACGCGATGCAAGCTGCTCGGCGGACATTTCGAGGCTGAAGAACCCAACAACCCCGCCGTCAACTGCCCCCTCTTCACCCGAGGATGTGATGCCTTTTTTATAGGCGCGTGCGATGTTGAACGCGACATTGGTGGCCAATGACGTCTTGCCCATTGAGGGGCGACCGGCCAAGATCAGAAGATCCGATCGGTGCAGCCCGCCCAGCTTTTTGTCCATGTCAATCAGCCCGGTCGAGACGCCAGCCAGCCCGCCTTCGCGTTGATAGGCGGCATTGGCCACTTTAACCGCATCGGTGACGGCGGTGAGAAACGATTGGAAGCCTTGCTCGGTCTGGCCTTGCTCAGCCAAAGCATAGAGTTTTTGTTCGGCTTCAACAATTTGCTCTTTAGGCTCGCTTTGCACTTCAACACGGGCCGCCTTCGCAGCGATCTCATTGCCCACGTCGATCAACTCGCGGCGGATGGCGAGATCATAGATCATTTCGGCATAATCGCGCACGGCGAAAGAGGATATTGCCGCGCCTGCAAGTCGCATCAAATAGGCAGGTCCACCTAATTCCGCGAGCCCCGCATCATCTTCCAAAAAAGCCTTCAAAGTGACGGGGCTGGCCAGGTTGTTTTTGGCGATGCGGGCGGCTGCGGTCTCAAATATCCGCGCATGGACCGGGTCATAAAAATGTTCAGCACGCAAAATTTGCGCAACGCGGTCAAACAGATCGTTGTTTGTGAGGATGGCGCCAAGCAATTGTTGTTCGGCCTCAATGGAATGCGGCACTCCAAGAGTCGCTACGTCGCTCGCGGGGGGCTGCAGATTCGCAATCTCATTCATATCCGTCTCCTCAATGGTTCAGGCTTACTGCAGTTCAGGATGTTTGGCCATGTGGAACAGATCGGTGCACAACCTGTGGATAAGCCAGGAATTGAGAGCTTATAGCGGCAAATTTGTCGATCCTGCGCTAGATCTGGTAGCGCGCGACGGCCTATGTACTTTGCAGCGCAGTAGGGCCGCCAAAGCGCGCCAGCTTGTCCACATTCTGTCCACAGGTTTTTCCCAGGAAATTATTTGGTGCGCGCGTCTTGCCATGCTTCGGGAGATTTCAAAAAGATTTCCACCTCGCGCAGCGTCTTACTATCAAATGCGCCCTGCGCTCGAGCTTCCGCCAGAACGTCCCACCATGTGCATAGGTGGTGCAAAGTCACCCCATGATCGCCAAGGGTTTTTTCGGTTTGCGGGAAAATTCCGTAATAAAAAATTACCGCGGTATGCGCGCAGGTTGCACCGGTCTCTCGAATGGCATCAACAAAGGAGATCTTCGATCCACCATCGGTGGTTAGATCTTCGACCAGCAGAACCCTTTGCCCTTCGGACATGGCCCCTTCAATGCGGGCGTTGCGGCCGTAGCCTTTGGGTTTTTTCCGCACATAGGTCATGGGGAGCGCCATCCGCTCGGCCACCCATGCGCCAAATGGAATACCGGCGGTCTCGCCGCCGGCGACATTATCAAATGCTTCAAACCCGGCGTTGCGCATCACTGTCACAGTCAAAAAATCCATCAAAGTGCTGCGAATACGCGGAAAGGAGATCAGTTTGCGGCAATCAATATAGGTTGGAGATGGCTTGCCTGAGGCCAAAACAAAAGGCTCATCGGCATTGAAATGCACGGCTTTAATTTCCAGCAGCATTCGAGCGGTCAATCGCGCGATTTCACGTTGGTCGGGATAGCTTGTTGGTATCATGAGCAGGGCCCTTTGTTGCTATGCGCTCAGCTCGACACGGTCCAGTGAAGATCAAAGCCAGGATTGAAGAGAGTGACCGGACCCGCGCCCGAGTCGATATGCTTGGGAAATTCGACCGGATCGCCCTTTGTGAGGGTGATCGTATCGGCATTCGGCGCCAGGCCGTAAAACTGTGGGCCAAAAAGAGCGGTGAAACCTTCGAGTCGATCCAGCGCTCCGGCGGCCTCAAAAACTTCCGCCAAACACGACATGGTGTTTGTCGCTGAAAACACACCGGCGCATCCGCAGGCGCTTTGCTTTGCCTCATCGGTGTGGGGCGCGCTGTCGGTGCCTAGGAAATAACACGGATTGCCACTTGTTGCCGCGTCCAGCAGGGCCAGGCGATGGGTCTCGCGTTTGGCCACAGGCAGACAGTAATAATGGGGCTTTATTCCGCCAGCCAGAATGTGATTGCGGTTGATGATCAGGTGATGGGTTGTGATCGTGGCGGCCAGCTGGCCCGGATCAGATTTTGCATAGTCAGCGCCCTCGGCGGTTGTGATATGCTCCATAACCACTTTCAGCCCCGCCACCCGGCGGCGCAGAGGATCGAGAACCCGGTCAATAAACACCGCCTCGCGGTCAAAAATATCAATATCCGCATCGGTGACCTCGCCATGCACGCACATGGGCATGCCCATTTCGGCCATCTTCTCCAGCACCGGTTGCAGCTTGTCAAAATCTGTCACGCCGCTGGCTGAATTGGTCGTCGCTCCGGCAGGGTAAAGTTTCGCCGCTGTCACCAGTCCCGAGGCATGGGCCGCGGCCAAATCTTCCGGGTCAGTTTCTTCGGTCAAATAGAGTGTCATGAGCGGTTGGAAATCCGACTGAGCGGGCAGGGCGGCCATAATGCGGCTGCGATAGGCTGCGGCCTGGGCTGCGGTCACCACCGGCGGGACCAGATTGGGCATGATAATGGCGCGTCCAAAATCACGCGCGCTTTCCGGTGCCACAGCCTTCAGCATGTCGCCATCGCGTAAGTGCAGATGCCAATCATCGGGGCGGGTGAGAGTCAAACGATCTGTCATAGCTGCTGTTTAACCGGGCCGGAGGGGCGCTGCCAGTGCAAATTTGCGTCACATGAGAGCGTTTGCACTCAAAGGCGCGCCTCTTGTATGGCGCGGCGTCACGCCCCATGTTAACGGTTCGATAAATCGTCACGAAAATTGGAGATGCGCCGATGTTGACCTTTGTCCTTTCTGTGATTGCAGGTTTCGCCACCCCTTTTGTAGAGCCATTCTTGACCAAGTTGATTCAGCCGCGTTTGGATGAATTTCCTGTGCATGAGGGGGAATACCGCACGATTACCTTCGTTTTGCTGCTCCTCGGCGTCGCCATCGCTGCGATATCCTCGGGCGTTATGGTCTCGGCTTTCACGGTTTTGTTCGGTGGGCTCTTGGGTCTTTTCGGGCTGCGCTTGTTCAAAGTGATCAAATCTGTGACGGGCGGCAGCGCAGGAGATGCCCAGGACCGCTAGGCGCCAGCTGATCTATGCAGCGGTTGCATAGCGGGAATGTGGTTTTTTGCACTGCTCAACCCTGTGGATCGGACCTATTTAACGGTCAACGCAACACAGGAGCTTTTCCAATGGCAACTATCTTAGACGTCCCACAAGGCAACCGCATCGCCGCCGGTGTCAACCGAGTGTTGGGCAGCATTCTTAACTTTCTGGTATCCATCAGCACAGCGCAATCGCGGGTGCGCCAGATTGAATTTCTCTGCGCCTTGAGCGACGAAGAGCTGGCCGAACGCGGGTTGAGCCGCCAAGACATCGTGCGCCATGTCTACCGCGACGCTTATTACGTCTAATTGAGATGTGTCTCAGGCAATAGCCTGAGGCACCTTGCGCCAGCCCTTGCCCCTCAGCTGGTCATTCAACCTCTGATAGGCTTGCAACTTTGCGGCCAAGCTTTGTTATTTTGCACAAATCATGGTCATGGCCTGTAACGAGTTTATAATGTCGTAAAATTCCGAGTCGGTAGTGTTTTGGGTAGTAACCGCTATTAAGTGGGTTCCAAGATTTATGAATGATTTTTTTTGAAAACGGATCAACAAAGTCGTATTTTCCATCTCCGGATGAAATTAGTTGCCCAATACCGTTCTCAAGCCGTGCGAGCTCGCGCAGGACCGTTATGCTATCTTCATCTAGTTTACTCAACACAACCCTTGCCCTCGTTTCTTCGTCAATTGGGTCGACATCTTCCTCGTCGGGTGTGGGTTGGAGCGCTCTTAGCTTCTGTTGCACCTGTTCTTTTTGGCCTTGGTCCAGCTGCGCTTCGTCAATTTTTTAATTCTTTCAATGACCTGATCGGTAACCTCGTTTTCGATTTGACCCTCCTCTTTCGCCAAATTTTGCTGTTGTTCCAATTGCTTGGAGCGTCGGTCTGCTGCGAGTCTGTCGGCATGTAATCTACTCCGATGTATCGCCTGCGCCCCGAGCTTGTCCATCAATAGGGAAATCCATGGCTTTGCCGCGGCAAAGAAGAAACCGGTCGCGATGGGACCGACAAAGAGGCTGCGCCAATCCGTGTAGGCATCGAAATAGGCAAATCTTGCGGGAAGCGCGGTGTCGCTTGCGAAGAGAAAAAGAAGCGGCTGCCAGTTCCACAGAAGGAAGGCAATTAAGATGCTGCCAATCCAAGGGGTGCGCATCCGCTCTTGAAAGGCTTGCAGGCTTTGGGCAAAAAAATCTGTCATAAAAACCGAGATCAAAAATGGGCAATAAGCGGAAGTTTAGAAATTTAAACGCATATTTCAAGCTAGATTGTTGATATATAATTCCATAATTATGAGGTCAGCGCCGGTCTGGGCGAGCGCAGCCCGGTGTTGCCACCGGGCCAAGTCACTTGGTTTGGCGGCTGGATTATGCAGAGGTCTTTTGTGACGAAAAGCCCTCGACCCGCAGCCTGGCCGCGCGTGGTTTGCAGCTGCTGTTAGGGGAAAGGTAAAAACTCCCCGCCGGGGCGAGGAGTTTTTAAGTTTGCGCGCGCCGCGGCTGCGGTGGCAATAGCTCTTAAGTCAGGCTTTCATCAATCGCTTTGCATGCGGCAACCAATCCATTGACCGCCTCGACAGATTTGTTGAACATCGCCTGCTCATCTTTGTTCATTTGAATGTCGATGACGCGCTCAACGCCGCCGCCGCCGATGACGGTCGGCACACCCACATACATGCCCTTCAGCCCCAGGGCGCCGTCGACATAGGCTGCGCAGGGCAGCACACGTTTTTGATCGCGCAGATAGGCTTCGGCCATTTCAATGGCTGATGTCGCTGGTGCGTAATAGGCTGAGCCGGTTTTGAGCAGCCCGACGATTTCTGCGCCGCCATCACGGGTGCGCTGGATAATTGCGTCGAGCTTGTCTTGCGTGGTCCAGCCCATGCGCACCAGATCGGGCAGGGGGATGCCGCCGACGGTGGAATAGCGGGCCAAGGGCACCATCGTGTCGCCATGACCGCCCAGCACGAAGGCTGTGACATCGCGCATGGAGACATTGAACTCGAGGCTCAAGAAATGACGGAACCGCGCGCTGTCAAGCACGCCCGCCATGCCGCAGACCATATTATGCGGCAGACCGGAGAATTCGCGCAGGGCCCAGACCATCGCGTCGAGCGGGTTGGTGATGCAGATCACAAAAGCATTTGGCGCGTGGTCGCGAATGCCTTCGCCCACGGATTTCATCACTTTGAGGTTGATTCCCAGAAGATCGTCGCGGCTCATGCCAGGCTTGCGCGGCACACCGGCGGTCACAATACAAACATCCGCGCCCGCGATATCGGCATAGGATTGCGTGCCAGACATTGCCGCATCAAAGCCTTCGGATGGGCCAGATTGCGCGATATCTAAAGCTTTGCCTTCGGGCATGCCTTCGGCAATATCGAAAAGAACAATGTCACCGAGTTCTTTTAGGGCGGCCAAATGAGCCAATGTGCCACCGATCATACCGGAGCCAATGAGAGCAATTTTGGGTCGTGCCATGGGGATCTTCCTCAAATGTGAATTTGAAAGCTCGGTTACACCCAAATGCGCAGCGTGCCAAGGGAACATTGTCTTAAACTTGCAAGCTGGCGAGGCTTCGCCGTCGGCTGAGCGAGAGAATTTGCTGCAATGCGGCAAATCGCACTTGAATTTTAACTGCGATTGATGGCAGTTATGCGCAACATTATTGCGAGGCTAAAATGACTCTACGTCCCTATCGTTCTGTTCTCTACATCCCGGGCAGCCGGGCGCGCGCGCTCGACAAAGCCCGTAGCATGCCGGTGGATTCGATAATTTTTGATTTGGAAGATGCTGTAGCGCTGGAAGAAAAAGCCTCTGCGCGGGCAACTTTGGTGGCGCATTTGGCACAAGGGGGCTACGGGGTGCGCAGCCAAATCATTCGCATCAATGGGCTTGATACAGCTTGGGGTGCGCAGGATCTTGCCGCGATTGCCGAAGTCCGGCCTGAGGCTGTTTTATTGCCCAAGGTTGATAATGCGCAGATGATTTCTGAGCTTGGTGCCATGATGGACCGGCATGAGGGCTTTGAGAACACGCAAATCTGGGCGATGATGGAAACCCCGCGCGGCATCTTGAATGCGGCTGAGATTGCCGATGCGCCGCGAATGGGCGGCATGGTGATGGGCACCAATGATCTGGCCAAGGATCTGAACACACGGTTTGACCCGGCGCGGGCACCTTTGCTTGCGGCGTTAAGCCAATGCGTCTTAGCTGCTAAAGCGGCGGGAATTGTGATTGTGGACGGGGTTTATAACGCCTTTAAGGACGATGCAGGTCTGCAAATTGAGGCCGGTCAAGGGCGCGATATGGGTTTTGACGGCAAAACCTTGATCCACCCGGCACAGGTGGCCATTGCCAATGCGGTCTTTGCGCCTTCTGACGCGGAGATTGACCTGTCTAAACGGCAAATCGCGGCCTTCGAGACGGCCACAGCAGAGGGGCTTGGCGTTGCGGTCGTGGATGGAAAGATCGTGGAGAATTTGCATATTGAAACCGCCCGGGCCACTTTGGCCAAGGCTGCGATGATTGCAAAATTGGAGGGTCCGGCGTGAAAATTTACAGATTTTTGACGGATGATGATTCGTCGAGGTTTTGCCATAAGGTGACCGAAGCCCTATCCCAAGGTTGGGAGCTTTATGGCGACCCAACCTATGCCCATGATGCCACAGTGGGCGTGATGCGCTGCGGCCAGGCGGTCGTGAAGGATGTTGAAGGGACTTATAGTCCTGAGATGAAATTGGGAGCGCAATAATGAAGACCAATCCAGGATTGTTTTTTGAGGACTACCGTGTTGGGCAGGTTATAGACCACGCGGTCCCGCGCACGGTGGGCACAGGTGAGCGCGCGCTCTATCACGCGCTTTATCCGGCGCGCCACGCGCTCTATTCGTCTGATTGTTTTGCGCAATCCTGTGGCTTGGCGCAAAGCCCGCTGGATGATCTCATCGCCTTTCATGTGGTTTTTGGCAAAACCGTGCCAGATATCTCTTTGAACGCTGTCGCCAATTTGGGCTATGCGGAGGCGCGTTGGCTCGCTCCTGTTTATCCCGGTGATACGCTGCGCGCGCGCTCGACTGTGATTGGTTTAAAGCAAAACTCAAGCGGCAAAACGGGCGTGGTTTGGGTGCGCAGTGAAGGGTTCAATCAGGCCGATGAGATGGTGATGTCCTTTGTGCGTTGGGTCATGGTGCGCAAGAGGGATGAAGCGGCCCCAGCGCCGAAAACCGTTGTTCCTGAGCTCGAACAAGCGGTCTCGGCCTCAGATTTGAGTGTGCCAGATGGGTTAAACTTTGCTGAATATAATACTGATTTGGCAGGAAGTTCTTATCTTTATGATGATTACACTGTTGGCGAGGTGATTGACCACATAGATGGGGTGACCCTGTCGGAGGCTGAGCATATGATGGCAACGCGCCTGTGGCAAAACACGGCCAAGGTTCATTTCGATGCCACCGTTCGCCCGGATGGCGCGCGCTTGATTTACGGTGGGCATGTCATCTCCATGGCCCGGGCTTTGTCTTTTAATGGGCTGGGCAATCTGCAGATGCTTGCAGCCATCAATGGCGGAGCCCATGCCAACCCCTGCTTTGCAGGGGACACTCTGCGCGCTTGGAGTGAGGTGCTCGATAAGGCTGAGACCTCTATCCCTTCCGTGGGTGCTCTGCGGTTGCGGCTGGTGGCGCATAAGGGTTCGACGCCGAATCTGCGCGGGGGAGATGGTAAATATCATAGGGATGTCCTGTTGGATCTCGATTATTGGGCTTTTATCCCGCGATGAGCGCCTGCCGGGGCAAGGTTTTGTGATCACAAATTTTATTCGTGATCACAAAACTCACAAATTCGGCGGTGAGCGCCTAGGCTGCGGTAATTTGCCCGCCAAAACGGTGGCCTTCAGGGCTTGTTCATGGCATGAACTGGCGTAATAATAACTTAGCAACGCTGAGAAGGACACTCCATGGCTGATGTAAATCGCGGCAATCGCCCGTTATCTCCTCATCTGACGATCTACCGTCCTCAAATGACTTCGATTTCTTCGATATTTGTGCGGATCACGGGCAATGCGCTCTTGGCCGCGACACTTTTATTGATCGCGTGGCTGTTGGCGGCATCGACCAGCGCTGTGGCTTTTGACTGGGTGCAATGCGTGATCACAAGTTGGTTTGGCGATCTGGTGTTTCTTCTGTCCCTCTGGGCGCTTTGGTATCACATGCTCGGTGGCCTGCGCCATTTGATTTGGGACACCGGGCGCGGGCTTGAGTTGAAAGCCGCTGAGCGTATGGGATGGATGATGATCATAGGATCGCTTCTGCTCACTGCTTTCACCGTTATTTGGATATAGGAGCGCACAGCATGGCTTTTTTAACCGATCGTAAACGTGCAAGCGGTCTTGGTGCCGCGAAAACGGGCACAGAGCATTTTTGGGGCATGACCATTTCCTCTGCGGCTTTGTTGATCCTGGTGCCGCTCTTTGTCTTCACCGTCGGGCCTATGATTGGGCAAGACTATGAGGCCGTCACAGCCTATTTTGCCCGCCCGTTTCCCGCATTGGTGGCACTTTTGACCTTTGTTGTCGCATTGCTACATTTCAAAAACGGTGTGACCGTCGTGATTGAGGACTATGCGCATGGCCTGGCCCGCAAGGTCTGGATCATTGTCATGACCTGTGTGTCCTACGCGGCCATCGCCGCGGCTGTTTTCGCCATCGCGCGCCTCGCCCTTTAAGTTTCGGAGACCATACCTATGGCTGCTTATGAATATGAAACCCACGATTTTGATGTTGTGGTGGTTGGGGCCGGGGGCGCTGGCTTGCGCGCCACACTCGGCATGGCCGAACAAGGGTTGCGCACGGCATGCGTCACCAAAGTTTTCCCGACCCGCTCCCATACGGTGGCCGCCCAGGGCGGTATTGCGGCAAGTCTTGGGAATATGGGCCCAGACAGCTGGCAATGGCATATGTATGATACGGTCAAAGGCTCTGATTGGCTGGGCGACACAGATGCCATGGAATACCTCGCTCGTGAGGCGCCGAAGGCGGTTTATGAGCTGGAGCATTACGGCGTACCTTTCTCGCGCACTGAGGCGGGCAAAATTTACCAGCGTCCCTTTGGTGGCCATACAACGGAATTTGGCGAAGGCCCGCCGGTGCAGCGCACCTGTGCCGCTGCCGACCGAACAGGGCACGCGATTTTGCACACGCTTTACGGCCAATCTTTGAAGAATAACGCAGAATTCTATATTGAATATTTCGCCATTGACTTGGTGATGTCTGACGATGGGGTCTGCCAAGGGGTGGTATGCTGGAAGCTTGATGATGGCACCATGCATGTTTTCAACGCCAAAACGGTTGTATTGGCCACAGGCGGCTATGGACGCGCTTATTTCAGTGCCACGTCGGCCCATACCTGTACCGGAGACGGCGGCGGCATGGTCGCGCGCGCAGGTCTGCCGCTTCAGGATATGGAATTCGTGCAATTTCACCCCACGGGCATCTATGGCTCGGGTTGTTTGATCACCGAAGGCGCGCGCGGAGAGGGCGGCTTTCTCAGCAATTCGCAAGATGAGCGATTTATGGAGCGCTATGCGCCGAATTATAAAGATTTGGCGCCGCGCGATTACGTCTCGCGCTGCATGACCATGGAGATTCGCGAAGGGCGCGGTGTTGGGCCGGAGGGGGATCATATCTTCCTCAACCTCAGCCATTTGCAGCCCGAAGCGCTGGCAGAGCGCCTGCCGGGGATCTCTGAATCGGCCAAGATTTTTGCAGGTGTTGATGTGACCAAGGAGCCGATCCCGGTTTTGCCGACGGTGCACTATAACATGGGCGGAATTCCGACCAATTTCTGGGGCGAAGTGCTGAACCCAACGGCCAAAGATCCAAATGCGACTGTTCCCGGTCTGATGGCCGTGGGGGAGGCGGGCTGTGCTTCCGTACATGGTGCCAACCGTTTGGGGTCGAACTCGCTGATTGATCTGGTGGTCTTCGGCCGCGCTGCTGCGATCCGAGCTGGCAAAACTGTCGATGCGGCAGCTCCAGCGGCGGCGATGAACATGGCTTCAGTGGATAAAGCTTTCGACCGCTTTGACGGTCTGCGTCATGCGGCTGGACATTTGCCGACCGCAGAGCTGCGTTTAGAGATGCAAAAAACTATGCAGGCGGATGCGGCGGTGTTCCGGACCTCGAAGACCTTGGCAGATGGGGTCGATAAGATGACCGCCGTGGCTGATAAAATGAGCGATATTAAAGTGACCGACCGCAGCTTGGTGTGGAATTCGGATCTCATGGAAACTTTGGAGCTCACCAATTTGATGCCCAACGCCATGGCGACCATTGTAGGAGCAGAGGCTCGCAAAGAAAGCCGCGGCGCGCATGCGCATGAGGATTTCACCGAGCGTGATGATGACAATTGGCGCGTGCATACCATCGCTCGGGTGGATGGATCAAAGGTAGAGTTGAGCCATAGGCCGGTGATCACCGAAAGGCTGACGACTGAAGAAGACGGCGGCATTTCGCTGGCACAGATCGCACCGAAAGTGAGAACTTTCTGATGCGGCGCATGGGGTATTTTACGGCGGCGGCTGTGACGTTGATTGGCGGGGCAGGCTTGGCGGAGCTTTCCCAGCCTCAGCTTGCGGCTCTGACGGTATTGTCCCCAATGGCGCAGGAACAGTTGGATCCAAAGAATGGGCAGGTCCTTGCGGAATGTATGGTCCTCGCCGCTGAGGCTGATGAGGTGTCCCGTATCGCCGCTTTTGCTGGCATGGCGCCCAGCCCGGTCATTATTGAACTGGCCAATGAAATTATCCAGCGCCCGGCGGTGCTGAGCTGTTTGACTGAAAAGC
>ERZ1039804.548-NODE-548-length-24217-cov-6.888213_pt1 | contig 24217 bp, 17 predicted proteins | sample MGYA00383089_ERZ1039804 | MGnify/ENA primary metagenome ERZ1039804 (study PRJEB29581, sample SAMEA5548359) | metagenome | biome: marine; feature: coastal; material: water | depth 1 m | study: Short-term variability in the microbial, nano- and picoplankton dynamics...
AGAATCAGCTGTTGAGCCTGAAGAGGATGTCAATATTGATGAGGTAGTTCTTGGATACTTGAGCGAAACGCTAGGAGTAAACTTAAACAGCCTTGACGATTTGAGAGACTCTATGACTCAGCAACAAGCAGAGATTGACGAGCGAGTTAAGGTGATCGCAGATTTCGTTGACAAGACAGGTCGCTCTCCAGAAGATTGGTTTAGATACCAAGCTATTAACCCATCCGAAATGGATGACCTAACAGCTATTAAGATGTCTATGACGTCTGAGTATCCAGACCTAAACGGTGAGGAGATTGATATGTTGGTTGGAAGCAAGTATAAACTTGATCAAGACCTATATACGGATGACGAGATTAAGTTATCTAAACTTCAGCTTAAGATTGATGCAAATAAGTCCCGTCAGTCTATTGACGAGTTGCGTAGTTCCTACACACTCCCAGTAGCTAATGAGACAGAAGCTGTTCAAAGTCCTATTGATGAGAATTGGATCAAGGCAATGACAGAGGAGACTAACGCGCTCGAGGCGTTATCTTTTGAACTACCGGGAGGTGAATTCAACTTTGGCATTACTGACGATTACAAGAATCAGTTGATTGACAAGAACAGTAATATTGAAACCTTCTTTGACCAGTACATTAGTCAGGATGGCCAGTGGGATTACGACACGTTCAACACACATCGTGCTGTAGTAGATAATATCGACGCGATTGCAAAGAGTATCTACCAACAGGGATTGAGTGATGGACAGCGTAAGATTGTTGACCAAGCTGCAAACGTATCTACAAAGAGCCCGAATGTTGGAACGGGTAATAATACCAATAATTTAGAGCAACAAATACTTGATGCTTTGAATGTGGATAAAACTTTGAAATTTTTATAAATGCTAAAAAAATAATATTATGGCATTATCAACCCCTCCAGTGAACAACGATGGTAAGTCTCCATCTTTTCGTTCACTAGACCCAGCGAAGTACACTTCATTAGGTGACTTCATCAACACGGTAAACAAAGAAGACAACCGTGACTTATTAATCAAGACTTACGGTAATCAAGGTATTACTGGATTCTTGCAAATGACTGGAGCTGTTAAGGCTTCTGGTACTAACGACGAAGTACAGTACTGGGAAGAGTCACGTCTTCACAGCAAGGTAACTGTTACTCTTGCTTCTGCAGGTTCTGCAGCAACTTCTGTAACTGGTTCTATTGCTTCAGGTGGACACGTACTACGTGACAACGACGTTGTATTGGTTAACGGCTCTGTTCGTTGTATCGCTGATAACGTTCTTCCTTCAGGTTCTTACGACACTGCTACAGGTTCTGTTAAGTTAATTCCATTGGCAGGTAGCTTCGGTGAGATTATCTCTGCTGGTGCTCAAGACTTACCTATCGTAGGTAACTTGCACGCTCAAGGTTCTGACCAACCGGGTCAATTCATTGAGTCTAACGTTATTCGTCGTACTAACCCATATATGATCTTGAAAGAAACTTTCAAAGTTTCTGGTTCTCAAGCTACAAACATCGGTTGGATCAATGTAGGTAACGGTGACTACCGTTGGTACGTTAAAGGTGAGATGGATACTCGTCAGCGTTTCTTAGACAAGCGTGAAATGATGATGCTATTAGGCGAGAGCGGAACTGTAACTGTAGGCGGTAAGTCTGTGGGTGGTTCTGAAGGTTACTTCGCAGCTATTGAAGACCGTGGTATCGTTAATACTACTGCTACAGGCGCGGGTTCACCGTCATTCAGCTCTTTGTCTGATATTGATGCTATCATCACTGAGCTGGACAAGCAAGGTGCTGCTCCTGAATACTGTATCTACGCTAACACGGCTACAATGCTAGAGCTAGATGATATGGTTGCTCAAGGTTTGGCTTCTGCAGGAACTGGTGTTACTACTGGTGCTGCTGCTTTCGGTGCGTTTGCTAACGATCCACAAGCTGCTGTACGTCTAGGTTTCTCTAGTTTCCGTCGTGGTGGTTACACTTTCCACAGCAAGTCTTGGAAATTATTGAACGACCCTACATTGTTGGGTGCTGCTGATTACGCAGGTGTTATGATTCCATTGACTACAGTTGTAGATCCTAAGAGCGGTAACCGTGCTGCTGCTTTGGAAATGAACTACAAGGCTGCTAATGGATACTCTCGTGAAATGGAGCACTGGATGACAGGTTCTATCTTAGGTGTTACTAACACTAACGAAGATAGCTTGCAGTTCAACTACCGTTCTGAGTGTAACTTGATTACTCGCGCTGCTAACCAGCACGTACTTCTCAAGAAAGGATATTAATCCATACTTAATAGAGGGGAGGGTTTAGGCCCTCCCCTTTTATTATTACTTTTTAATTATATTTAAATCAAATAAAAATGGCAACAGCTAAACCTAAAGCTGCTCCTAGAGCGGCATCTCCTAAAGCTGCACCGGCAGCTGCACCAGTGAAAGGAAGTTCTTTCAAGGTGAAACAATCATACAATGCAGACACAGCTAAAGTATACGAGACTATTCGCGGCGGAGGCATTATCTGTAAAATCCCATCAGAGGTAACTGTTTTTGACGAAGGAACAGGAAAGATTCGTTCTATCCGTTACTGTCCTAACGAGCCGTCTATCTATCGTGATGAACAAGGTGAGTACGCACAGCGTGAGCACGTAGTATTTCGTGATAAGATGTTAATGGTACCTCATACAAAACCCAACCTTCGTGAGTTCTTAGATATGCATCCGGGTAATGCTGCCAACGGTGGTAACATCTTTAAGGTGATTGACAAGAATGCCTCAGCTGAAGAGATGCTAGAGCAAGAGTTCTCGCAGCACGAAGCTGTTTCTTTAGTGCGTGACAAAGGCATAGACGAGCTATTGCCAGTTGCTATGTACTTAGACATCAATATCAATCAGAAGAACGCTGAGATCAAGCGTGAGCTACTCTCTGAGGCTAAGAGCAATCCTGCTCGTTTCATTCAGTTGTTTGACAACCCTCAAGTGAAGTGTCGTTCAGCTGTTATGCAAGCAGTAGACTTCCAGCTGTTGAACAGTAAGACTGATGGTATGTACTGGTATGATAGCAATCGTTTGATTGTGTCGGCACCTGTAGGTACTGATCCAGTAGAAGTTGCTACTCGTTTCTTTATGACTGAGAAAGGAGCTACGGCTTACGACAGACTGTTAGAGCAGTTAGATAATATCTAAACAGCTACTACATATACAGTTAGAAGAGGGGTCGCAAATTGTGACCCCTTTTTATTTGCTATCTTTGCTACAATAAAGCAATTGTAAAATGGCAAGTGTAAACCGAGTCTACAGCTCTCTTAAAGGACTAGTGAACAAGGACCAAAAAGGTTTTGTCACTCCGTCTATATTTAATGAGTTTGCTGCTGTAGCACAAATGAATATATACAACAGACTGTTTGATGAGGAGCGTAATGCACTTCGTTTCAGACGTGCTGGTTTGGATGCTGGTAGAGATTTCAGCAAGGAGAAACAGATAAAAGAAGACTTAGCTAGCTTCGTTAAGAAAGCTAGCCTTACTAAGGTAAATGACACCTTTACGAAACCTTCTGATTTGGGACGCATTGTTTCTATGCGTACTAGCTCAACATTCACCTTGAATACATATTCAGGTAATCAGATATCTATACTATACAATCAAGACGATATAGATCGTGTACTATCTAGTGACTTATCTAGACCTAGTTCAGATAACCCTGTAGCGCTTATCTCTTCAGAGATTGAGATATTCCCTACTACCGTAGGCTCTATAAGCCTACGCTATTACAAACTACCTGAAGGTGTTAACCCTACTACGGGAGCTAAGGTTGCGTCACAACCTAGCTTTGGATATTCAACAGCTGTTCCCGGTGTGGAGCTATACAGCCCTAGCTCAAGTGTTGACTTTGAACTACCTGAGCATTACTTTGTAGACTTGGTTGTAGAGATCGCACAGCTAATTGGTATTAACCTGCGTGACGCAGATGTTGTAAACTACGCATCTGTTGAGAAAGCAAAAGAAGAAACTAAATAATGTCACAGGAAACAGTATCTATAAATCAGATTGTAAACGACTTTATACTTACGTTAGGCTCTGATGACTATGCTTCTAATGTAAGTGACACTGTACTTAGGAACTTTGCATTGCGTGGCATTAGAGAGATGGGCTTTGATATGATGAAGCGCATTAAGACAACAGAGTTAACTGTTGATGCCACCTTAGGTACGGTTGCACTTCCTACAGATTTTGTAGGGATGACTAAGCTAGGTGTTATAGGTAGTGATGGTTTGCTTTACAGCTTTGTAGAGAACCCGAACTTAAACCTTTTAAAGGACCAGCCAGCAGACACAATACCAGATTATATGCAGGGCTTTGAGTCTTACGTATACAGAAACTATATCAGCCAGACCAGCAACGGCAGGTTGTATGGTCTAGGCGGTGGTCAAGGTGCAGGTGAGTACCGCGTAAACTTTGAGCAGAACCGTATTGAGCTGTCTCTAAATGTAGGTGCAGCTTCTGTGGTTATTGAGTATGTAGGTGATGAGGCTAGAGCTGATAACCCTTCAGTGCACGTATTCGCTGAGGAAGCTCTACGCGCGTATATCTACTACCGTATTGTAGAGAGAAAGAGTAACGTTCCAGCAAATGAAAAAGCTAGAGCAAGACAAGAATATTACAACGAAAGACGCAAGGCTAACTCAAGATTAAAATCATTCGGAAAGTATGATGCGTTAGCAATGATAAGACGCAACTTCAAGTTGTCACCAAAGTACTAATATGGCTGTAAATAAGTTAACTCCAAGATACCTTAACAAGGATGATGATAGTCGCTTAGTTAAGAGTACAGAAATGACTGATGCTCTTAACGTTAGAGTATCTTTTGATGATGATGGTGACGGTCTTGTTATCAAGAATGCATATGGAAATCAGGAGGTAACACTAGTAGGTGCATTACCAGCTGGCACAAACAAAGTAATAGGCTCAACAGCTAACGAACAGAACGGGGCTATATACTACTATGTTTGGAACAGCAATGGTGATCACTCTATATATAGATATTCTGTAGGAGCTAACACCTCTACAAAGGTGTACAGCGACTCAGTACTAGGCTTTACAGAGAACGGCTTTGTTAAGGGTGATGTTATCACATCTATTGACGGTGATGAGCTGTTATACTTTAACGATGGCTTTACAGCACCTAAGAAGATTAACGCATCTAAGACTCTTAGAGGGCAGTACCCTTCAGAGTTTACCACCGGTACAGACGAGCAGAAGCTGTTGTATCTAACTGTCGCTAAGCAGCCTCCACTAGATCCACCAACTTACAATATTGTAAACAATCCTAATCTAGGTGAGAATAGAATATCAGATAAGGTATTCCAGTTCGCCTACAGATATGTATACGAGGACGGAGAAGTGTCAGCACTTTCTCCTTACTCTTCGCTCACTGCTTCAATAGCACAGCTAAGAGACGGATTCAATACACAGAGCGCTATAGACTTTTACAATCAGGTAAATGTATTCGTTAAGAATTCTATTGCTGATGTAGAGAAGATACAGGTATACGCTAGAGAGGGTAATGAAGGTACGTTCTATCAGGTTAAGGAGTTTGACAACAACGGAACAGCTAACCCTACAACAGTTAACTTTACTAACAGCACTATTGGAGAGGCTCTAAGTGTTACCGATAAGAATAAACTATACGACAATGTTCCGCAACTTGCTGACTCTCAAGAGATTGCAAGTGGAAGACTAATGTACGGCGGGTACACCGAGGGGTATCCTAATACAATAGAGGAAAACGAAGTGTCTCTTATAGCTAACTACAAAGACACTGAAGAGATATACAACATTACCTTCCTTGCAAGTTCTGGTAGCTCTGCAACTACATTAACTATTGTTGATGGTGTACTCCCAAGTACATTCCCTGAAGACTCAACCATCTACATCAATATTAAATTTTTTGGAGATAAGGTTACTGTCGGGGGTTCTTCAGTATCTAACAGAATAAATTTTAGCCCTTCAATACTTGTTAAGTATGTCGAGAATGACGGAACAACAGCAAGTCAATTCATAAAGGGTACAAAAGACCCTGTAGAATTTATGAGTGAGGGTATACTTATTTCTGAAAAGATACAGGTTAGTAGCGGCTCATCAAAAGCCGATGCGCTGCAACTAATAGGAGACAGGATGTCTTCAAGCAGGTACAACTTAACACTATCGCCTGCTAGGGATCAATTTGTAGACTTTAATTCTGGTGCGGGTGCATCCGATTTGTTTGATAAGTTTGTAGCAAGTGTAAGCGGTCTAGCTGTTATTAAGCCTGTTGTGATATCAAATACAGAATTAAGGCTCAACATAGAGTCTATCAGGTTGTATATCGGTGGTGTAAGCCAAGCTAGAAACCAAATATTCTCATCATCCCAAGAAGCAGAATTAGTAAATTCAGCTATCATAGAGCTTGACATTAACGATGGCGACTCACTTTCCTATCAGTTTGATCAAGCAGAAGTAAATGGATATTCATTCGTTTCAGCAACTAGTGATTCCTCATCTAAATCTTTTAAATCAGGATCAAGTCATAGTATGGGTATTGTATACTATGATGACAGAAACAGAAGTGGAGGGGCTCAACAGCTAGGAGATGTATACATAAACCCACTGAACGACAGGTCTGGTGAAAACGATTTATATGGACCTTCTTCCATAGTGATGAGGCTTCCGGACAGTGCTCCTATCTGGGCTAAACGATGGGCACCTATCTACAAGGGAAGGGGTTCTTCGGAGTTAAGACTTATGTACAGTATTGATGGAGCTTACTTTGTTAACAGAGGTAGTTCTAGAGTAGAAGGCGTCAGCAGCACAAACAAAATATACCTTTCGTTAAACTCTGTCTTTGGAGAAGAAGGTGGATACAATGCGTCTACTGGAGCTGATTTGCAGTATTCCTTCAGCAAGGGAGATAGGCTTAGGATTTTAAGCTATGACACAAACTCAAGAACAACAATTGAGTTCCCTGTACTGGGATTTGAAATACTAGGTAATAATGAAGACAACCCTATACTAGACAACTCTTCTGAAAGAGGCATACAGAAAACTACTGGTCAGTTCTTAGTTATAGGGGAAGACATAAACGCCACAGGCTTCACGATAAAAAGCATTGTAAATAGAAGTACAAACTGGAATAAGCAATGTATTATCGAGATATACAACACCAACACACAGGACTCTGAAATATACTACGAGGTGGGTAGGTCATACGATGTTATCAATGGTGTACATTCAGATGAAAGAGCAAACACTACCCTAGATATAACGGTAACATCTTCTAGCTCTGGGATTCTTTTTGGGACTAGCGAGTACAAGCTGTTCAAAGGAGATAACTTAACAGTTGGATCTAACATTATATCAATAGGTAACACCTATGTAACCTCAGGTGTAAATTATTTCTATGCTACAGACAAGTCTATAACACCCCTAGCTGTTGGTTCTTACAACAATGCAACAGTTAATAATCCTGAAAAGGTTATTGATCTTTCATTAGGGGATGTTTACTTTAGAAGAAGAGCTCTATATACATCTGTAGCTAATTTAAGATTAGTGTCGGGACAGAACGCATACAACCCTACAACAGCTATCGTAGAATACATAGAGGATTATAGCGTAAGTGATTTCTTTGCTTCTAAGAGCTCTTCTATTGGTCGCCCTATAGCTTATATACCTGACGCTAAAACAGTTAAGCGTAGCGGCTCTATAACCTATTCTGAGCCATACCTACAAGAAGGTACGTTCAACGGCCTATCATCATTCAACCTCTCGCTCGCCAACTTTAAAGATTTGGCTTACGAGCACGGCTCTATTAAGGGTCTTGTTAGTTATGATGAGCGACTATATTTCGTGCAAGAAAACAGGAGTGGTGTATTAGCTGTTAATAGAAGTGTTATAAATACAGGTAGTGGTGATAATTTAATCACGCTATCCAATAATGTATTGCAATCAGAACAATATTATGTTGGAGAGTACGGAACAAACAACCCAGAAAGTATCGCTAACCGAGATGGTATGGTATATTTTGCGGATGTTAAAAGAGGTAAGGTCCTACGAATAGACAGTCAAGGACTTACCATCATTAGTGATGTTAATCTCTCGTCTTACTTTGATAGTAAGTTTGGCATTATATCAAACTATCAACCATCAACTGTTATAGGTGGTATGGATAAAGACAATGACGAATACATAGTGTCTTCTGATAGTATCACTGAAGCAACTGTTGCGATCAATACAGACGAGTACGTATACACTGCACAGCTAGACTCTAGCGGTACACAGGTGTTGGCACCACAGACCATTAACGATTTAGCTGTTTTTAATTTCAATACAGAGATTAGAACATTTGATAGTGTATGTGATGAATTCCAAGACAGTTTAGAGGCCATCGTGTTCTTAGACACGCTGTCCGACGGCGGGGCTATCTTTACCATATCGGGATATGAAGGTAGATATCTGTACGGCGTAGCGACAAACTCAACATATGATTTCTTTGTAGCTATAACTGTTGACACACAGCTACCGGGATTTGTGTTTAATAATGCGTACTGTACCTCAGACGACGTGGGTTCTATAAACCCTGCGTCTTCAGTATTAGATGCGTTTACAATTGCATACAGCACAGACGATAGAGTATGGACTACTAGATACTCCTATACTCCTGAGTCTATAGCTTCTGTACATAACGAGCTGTATACATTTAACTCGGGTAAGATATACAAGCATAGCGAAGCAGCAAGTAGAAACACATTCTATGGAGCGGCAACAGCTGAGTCTATTGTTGAGGCGGTGTCTAACGCAGCGCCGTCCGCAATAAAGACCTTTGAGTCTATATCTTTAGAAGGTGATACAGCTTGGGATGCAACGGTAACTACTACTGATCAAACAGCTGTTGTAGATGACACTTCATTCCAAGAGAAAGAAGGGTTCTACTATGCTTACATTCACGGAGATACATCATCGTACGGCTCACAGATTGAGTCTGTTACAAGTACTAGTGAGATATTCTCTCTAGGTGTTGTAGACTCTGTAGATGGCTCAGCTGTTACCTTTAGTAATGCGGTTAACACTATATCTTTCCCGGCAGGCTCAACAGCTACACTATACAAAGTGAATACGGGGCAGAACAGGCTAGACACTTTAGGGGTCTATCCTTTATCTGTTACAGGACAGAAAACCATTACATTTAGCGGTGCAGTATCAGCCACAGCTGGAGACTTATTAGTAGTAGTTGGAAACAGCGCTATTGAAGGTGATCAGATTAGAGACTACTTCGCTCAGATTAAACTAACAAAAACAACATCAGCACCTATAGAACTGTTCGCTGTTAATACAGTGTTCGCAGATTCTAAGTTGCATAATTAAAATTAGTATTTTTGCACTATGGATCCACTAACATTAGCATTAATAGCCAGCGGTGTTCAAGCCGCAACAGGTATAGGCAAGGCTGCCTTTGGTGCAAGTCAATCAGCTAGAGGAAGAAAAGCTTTAGCTAATGCTTACGAGGCACCTACGGGAAAGCCTAGTGAGTATGCAGAACTCTTAAAGCAAGCTCGGGCAAGTGATCTAGCCCAGCGCCGTGTTGATGAGATCAACCGCTCTATGGCAAGCTCAACAGCTGCCTTACAGCAGTCTGGTGCGCGTGGTGTTATCGGCGGTATTGGAGCTGTTACTGAAGCAGGCTCAAGAGCTAAGACAGGTGTGTTATCGCAACAACAAGCAGAGATTATGCGCGCCCTTGAAAGAGGAACTGTTGGTGCTGAGTACGAGCGTCGTCGTCAAGTAGACAGACAGAACCAAGAAAGATCTATGGCTCAACGAGCTATTGAGGGAGGCATTCAAAACATTGCAGGCGGATTAGGAGATATTGGTTCAGCAGCTATTACAGGTGCAGAAGTTTATGGAGCTATGAACTCTGCGGGATCTGTTGACAAGTCACTACGTAGAGCTCAAAGAATGTCTACAGCCGCACAAGAAGATATATTCAAAGAGGCGACAGCTACCCCTAAAGTAGCTAAGTCGCCAATGGAATCAGCATTGTCTGAGGATCAATTTAAGAACCTAATGAAAGGTTTTACTGGTGAGTTATCACTTGAAGACCTTGAGGAGCTAGAACAGGTTCCACAATACAAATACGGAGGCGTTAAAAAAACCCCGGGTAAATTCTCACACAGCAAGAACCCTATAGACATTATGCAGAAGGGCGCTAAGATTGGTGAGATGACTGGAGGAGAATACATATTCAATCCTAATCAGGCTAAGCAAATGCAGAAGCTTGCTAAGTCTGGAAACACAGAGCTACATAAATTTGTAAAGTCTCTACTTAACAAACCACAATTCAAGTAATGGCAGATTTCGTACCCGGCAATATAATTCAAACGCCAGACTTTGGGCAGATGGCTCAAGGATACGTACAGCAGTACAGACAAGAGGAAGCCGCTAAGAATCAATTCTTAGATGAGTTTGACAAGAAGCAAGGGTTGTACCTAGATGGATATAAGCCAGTTGTTCAGGAGTCTTGGAACAACGTGCAGTCTGTAATGGATATGGTGGCAGAGGATGACAGCCCAGAGAACAGACGTAAGCTCAAAGAAGCTTACGGTGAGTACAGTACAGCTGCCGGTACAGCCCAATACCTTTCAGACGAATACAGAAAGAATATAGCTGCCTATAAAGCAGACCCTGCAAAGTTTGCTGTTAGTAGTGATGAGTTTCTTGATATTTCTAACGACTACAAGCTAAGAAAAAGAACACGCGGTGAAATGTTAGACGAGGTAAACAATCCTTTCTTTATTCAACGCTCTAGTAAGTATCAATTATTAAACCCTTACGACCAAGCTAAGCAGTTAGTAAGCGACAGTAAAATGAAGCTGCCAGACTTCTACAATACACAAGGACAGCTAAACAGAGGAGCGCTACGTGCTTACGCTGAGAGGCGTGCACGAGCTCAAGTGAACGCTCTTCCTGATAACGTTGAGAGAGCTATGGTATGGGGCGCACCTAAAGAAGGATATCCAGAAGTAAACTCTATTGAGGACTTGCAAATGATATCAGGTCTAGATGAGGATTTAAAACAAAGCTTCGTTGACAGGTATGTAGATGAGTTGACTAATAACTATATGGACCTTATTGCGTCTCAAGTTAAGATTGACAACGACAAGGATTCTAAACTTATGTCGCTGACTCCGTATGAGAGTACCCGTGTTATTGAGGTTGAAGCAGGAACAGGTGAAGAAGGTCCAGAAAATGTTGGGTTTCAATCATTTGAAAAGCCTTTATCAGGACCATTAAAAAACATAGTTGGATTTGGATTCAACCAAGAAGGCAAGATGCTTATTGAAGAGGTTATCCAAATAGAAACCAAATCAAGAGGAAAGACCATAAAGAATAAGGAAAACGTTATACGTGAAGCAAATTCTAATGAAGAGGCTCAGATTAACGGCATCCTTAGAAAAGATTACGGCATAAACATCTCTGAAAAACCTGTATCTTCGCAAGAACAATCAACTGGTGATGGTTTATCTGATGAGGAATACAATCAGTGGTTGAAAGACAACGGTTTAGATGGATAAAGAACTTCAAAGACTCCTAGAAGAGGCCCGTAATAGAGGTGCTTCAACGCAACAGCTAGACGATATCTTAGCTAGATACAACTCAAAAAAAAAAGAGCAGCCGGAAGAACCTTTTCAGTTCGGTGTTTCGGATACAGAATCTCTATCTCCTTCTCAAGAAGTTAAGGAGCCTACTGAAGAAGTAGCTGTTGACCGTAGCCCTACAATAGGTGAGTGGTTCGGTAACATATGGAACGGATTATCAGAAGGTGTTACAGATTTCTTATACCCTGCAGCTGAGTCAACAGGACTTACAGATAAAAACATTCTAAGTTTTGTAAAGCAAAACAAAGAAGAGTATCCAGATTTATTTGAAGCTTACGAAAAGAGCTTATCAAACAGTGCTATACAAAGCAACTTTACAGGAGAGAAAGCTGAAGAGCTTGCAGCTAGAACAGCTTACTCACAATACTGGGAATCAGACCCAAGTATAGAAAACAAGGTAGTTCCTTTTATTCGCGGTGAGCGTAGAGAGGAAGCTGTTAAGAAGACCGGTGTAGAAATACCAAGGGATATCAAGGGAGATCTAGATGAGCAGTTCTGGAACTCAAGTTTAAAGGGTTTGGCTTCGTCGCTACCTGCTATGGTAGCATCCTCACCAACAGCTGGTGGTTCATTTGTTGTTCAGTCTTACTACGCTAGAGAAGAAGAGATAGCAAGGACTCTGGATGAGAACCCTGATCTAGAAATGACAGAGGCTCAGAAAGAAGCCTATAAAGTTACAGGTGCATTAGTAGAAGGTGCATTAGAAAAGATAGGTCTCTCTGGAGCTCTTAAGGGATCTCCAGCGTTGACAAAACTTGTTACAGCTGGCGTCATAGACAAAGCGTTAAAAGGAACTAAGAAGGTAGGTAAGGAAACACTTGACAGATATATCAATGAGACCGTACAAGAAGTTGGTAAGCGTATAGCAGGTGGTACTCTAGCTGAAGCAGAAACGGGGGCCTTACAACAGCTGTCAGACGACGCTCTAAAAGCAGTCGTCAATACAGCACAGGGTGAAGAGTTCTTTGAGCCTAAGTCTATAGCTAACGTATTTAAAGACGCGTTGTATGCTGGTGCTCAAGAAGCTGTTGGTGGTGGTTTAATATCTAGTGTGTCTACCTTGGGTATGTCTTCTAATGAAAGAAAGCTCAAGGATATAGACAGTGAGATAGAGGATTTAAAACAAAAAAGAGAAGGTGCTGCAACAGAAGAGGAGAAGACCATCATTGATGATGTCATCACAGACTTAACTGAAGAGCAAAATAAAGAACGTGAAGAGTCTTTTAAATTATACTCTAAGTTTTCTGAGCAAGATCTTATTGAGGTTCAATCATTAAACGATCAAATAAGAGAGGTCTCTAGCAAGTACAATGTAGCTACTTCAGAAACACTTAAGGATAAGTATAAGCAAGAGGTTGATGACCTTAGGGCTCGCAAGCAAGAGCTTGAGAATAAATACTCAGAAGAAAAAGATGATAGTAAAGAAGAAGAGCGGGTACCAAGTACTGAGCAAAAAGAAGAAGCCCCTATCAAAGCCGAACCTGTCGCTGAGCCAAGCAAAGAAGAGGCTCCAGCAGATAGAGATGTTCAAGCGGCTGAGCCAGAAATAGTATTAAAGAATATTGAAGACCAAGCCATCAACTACAAAGACCCTGTATCAGGAGATATTGTAGAAGGTACGTTGATTAAAGATGGTCAAAGAGCTGTTGTTGAATCTGGCTCTAGGTTGATAGATATAGGTAACTTTGAAGATATACAAAACACACCTGTATCAGAGCTAGGAATAGAGGTTCAACTTATTCCTGATGTGCAAATTGCTGGAAAGACAATCTCAATTAGAGGTAGCGAATACGAATCTGCATCAGAAAAACTAAGCGACAGCTTTAATTACGATGATAATGGAGATGTGGTATCTGTCTCGCTTAAGACTAAAGATGGAAAAGCAAGAACATTCAGAGGGTCAGCAGCTCAAGAACTTGTATATCAAAACTGGTTGCAAGAAAATGCATCTACTCCAGATCAAATCAGCAAGGCAGAATCCGAATTAAAAAACTTAATAGAACAAGATGAAGAAGCAAGTAAAATCCTCAGCGAGCCTGTTGAAGAAGCTAAGCAGCCTGAGCCCGTCTCAGAAGATGCTGATACTAAAGAAGCTCGCACCGAAGAAGTAGAGATAACTCTTCTAGAGGAGAACGGAGCTGTTAAGCCTCTTACTAAAGAGGGACCAACCAAAGACCCAAGGAATGTTCAAACAGGTAAGATGACCATTGAGTTTAGCGACGAAGGTATAACCTTTAGAACTAAAGACGACACTGGTCCTATGAAGAGAGAGGGTGGTGAGGTATTTGTATCTAATGAAGAGATATCTAAGATGCCTAACATAGGCAAGTTTGAGAAGAATACCAAAGAGTACGCTCAGCACGTAGCTTCTATGTCTGGTATTGCGGATCCTAAGTCTGAGGTTGATCCTATAGAAAGGTTGATGTCAAAAGCTGTTAAAGCTGAGGACATAGGCAAAGAGGGAACAGCTAGCGCAAAGAGATTTACAGCTAAGCAAGGAGAGCAGTTAGCCGGTATGGTTGACAACTTTGAGAAGATACTAAAGTCTTCAGGAGCTAGAAAGGTAAAGGTGTTATTCTTTAATGATTCCGACTCTGTAGCTTATAGATCTTACCAGTCAGGTAAAGATGAAACCGCTTCTAAAGGTTCGTACTATCGTAATACTATAGTTGTAAATCTTGATAGAGCAGATATGAGTACGCTGCCTCACGAGATGATGCACGCTTATATATCATCTGTAAAGATGGATAATAAGAAGATTGTACAATTCACTAACGCTATAGAGAACGAGCTTAACAAAGGCTCTGATAGCGAGCGTAAACTCGCTAAAGAGCTATCGGCATTTAGAGACGAGTACATTAATAAAGAAGTATACGGTAAGGGAAAGACTAAAGAAGATGCAATAATAGCTGAGGAGTTCCTAGCGCAGTACGTAGGCTTAATATCTACGGCAGCAGAGGGTATGCCAAAAGCAAAGCAGCTGTCCTTTATAGATAAGATTAGAGCAGCTGTTGTTAAGTTCCTTTCTAAGATCGGTATAGTAGACAAGAACCTTGTTGCTAAGATTAAAACTAGAGAGGATGCATTAGACTTCATTAACGGTTTTGTTGACGCGCTACAAGGACGTGTTGACCCAACAGCTGAAGAAAAGGTTTTAGATCAAACACAGCCTTTGACAAATGCTCCGGTAGAGATATCGTCTAGTGATGTTAAGCAATCCAGAAAGCAAATTGTAACTGAAGGAACATACATTAAAGAGTCTGATCTCGTAGATGTTAAGAAGCTGTTTAGCGACTTCAAGAAGGAAAACAAAAGAGAGCCTAAAGTTTGGATATGGATGTCTGATCAGCTTAAGCGCGGACAGTACAAAAACGAAAAGACCGGTGTATCCACTACTCTTGAAGGAGGTGTAGGCTTTGCTTATGACACTAAAAACAAATCAAAAAATGTAGCTTGGGCTTCTGGACTTAGTGTTAAGACACTTAAAGAAAGAATTGAAAAGGCTGACTTTATTTGGTTTATGGCAGGTTCTGAAAAGAGTAGTTTTAACTTCTCTAAAGGAACCACCAAGACTATTATAGCTGAAATTGAAGCTGGTATGTCTAAGCTAAAAGGTACGTCCTACAATGGGATAGATATAAAAGACGGCAGCTATGATGAGTTCACTAAGATAGCTCTTGAGATTCTAAAGGATGATAAGACAAAGAAATGGAGCGAAGTAAAGAAAGCACTTGATAAAGGTGCAGACGTTATTGATCACCCATTAAGAGCAAAGATTGCTGGGAGCCTTCTTAATGCAGGCACTACAGCTAAAATGAACCTGCCAATACATCAGTTTTTACACGAGACACTTGGTGTGCCTAAGTTAAACGAGTATCACGAGTTAATTAGAGATGAGTTCTTAAAGAAGAACAACTACTCTAATGGTGATATGTCTTTAATTATTAAGCCTACTGGTATAGAGGCTGATGCAAATGTTCACGATACTTATCCTCACGCTGTTTTAGGAGAGGTTGTAGGAATGCCTAACAAGAAGAACTACGTATTAGACGTAGTTCCTGAAGAGAGCAAGACAGTAATATCTAAGAAGACGGGTCTACCTATTGAGAACGCAGGTACGCCTGTAATGATAAAGACAGCGGTTGGTGATGTAGGAGCTATATACGAGGGTAAGGATTTATCTGTAGCTAGAGAGCAAATAGACTGGCAGCCTAGCCTATTTGGTAAAGGCCAAGTTAACCCTGCTATTGTAAATAGAGCAACAGATGTGCAGCAAGCCGCTTCCGATTTGCTACAAGGTAAGATCACCAATGCTGAGTATCAAGAAATAGTTCGTATCACACAGCCTATTGAAGCTATTACGCAATTCTACCTACCTGCATCTACTAAGGATATGAAAGAGGCTCTGCAGAAAAACAAGGCAGAGTTGCTTAACAGTCCTGTGGAAGACGGACAAGAAATTGGACTAAGGCTAGACATACCTGCGTATAAAGATAAAAACATATGGGTTGTATCTGTGCACGGAAAAGGAAAGTCAGGTAAATCCATTAGTTACGGTAGTGTGGCTCAGGCTACAGATGTAGTGTTCGGAAGCAACCCTAAGGTAGCTTCCTTTATTGCGGCTGGTAAGAATATGGACACACTTAAAAAGCAAGACAAGACAACCATTGCTCGTATGCTAGGTAAGTGGAAAAACTTTGAGGGTAAAACCAAAGAAGAGAAGGATGCTGCAGCTGTTAAGAAAGTAAATGAGATTGTAAAGATTGAGAACAGCTATCCGGGTGCAGCTCGTAAGGGCTCACCTTGGAGACAGATTGGTATGAACCCATTCCGTCACAGCTACTTCTATGACAGACGCAACGGTAAGCCTGTAGTGGGTGCTGCTGAGGTAGTGCAGGTAGGTGGTCTAGTATACGCTAAGGATGTAGAGTATGCTGACTGGTCTGACGATCAGTTCACTGTAAACGGTTACTATGATGCTGACGGTCAACCAGTTAGATTCCAATTAGATAGTGATGAACTAACAAAAATAAAGGACAAAGCATACGCAGAGATAGAAAAAGGAAAGCTATCAGCTCCTCTATACAAGAAGACTTGGTATCAATCAGCATACAATTATTTATTTAGAACAGAATTAGAATCAAAAATTGTAAAACTCCAAGAGAAGAAAGGCTCTCGTATAGAAGAATCTAAGAAACAAGGTAGAGAAATTGCAGCAAAAATAAAGAAGTATGCGAAGACTCCTGAGGCCCTTAAATTAGCAAATGAATACCTAGTATCAGAAAATAAAAAGGATGCAAAGGAAGCTATCCTAAAGCTTCCTAAAGGGCAACAGCTGTTGAATAACTTGCGTAGTGCTCGCGCATTCATTGATAACATATCCAACGAGCTTGTTAACGATCCTGCATTTGATGGATTGGATGATGAGTTGCGTCTAGCTATTCAAGACAACCTAAGTACTTATCTAAGAACACAGTATAGATTCTTTACAGATAAAAAATACAACATTGATAAGCGTAGAAAGCCAGCTATTGATGCACAAGCTAACCAGCTGTTGGCTCAGGAAATAGGTTTGTTATCTGCTATGGGTTTAAGTCCGTTAGACATCTCAACAGAGATAGCTAAGAGACAAGACGATATAAGAAATGAGGCAGAGCAGATGATTGACGGATACATCTCTGACTTAAAATATGTTAAGTATCAACCGAGTAAAGGCGGCGCAGGCATTAAGATGCCTAGTGCCGCATTCAAAAGAAAGAAGGAGCTACCTGAGTATATAGAACAGCTGTTAGGTAAAGAGAAAGACCCTATCAAAAAATTCTCTCAGACTTCAGAAGCCTTGGCTAACATCCTGTATAAAGGTAGAATGATAGACGGGATCATAGACATAGTCGGAGAAAACTCTGATTACATCTTAGACGTAGAGCCTAGCAGCCCTAAAGACAAACAGTACACTAAGGTTAACGATCCTTACTCTAAGCTTAACGGCAAGTGGGTACACAATGAGGTTATGGATATGGTTAATCAGGAATCACTATACTCTTCAGACAGTATCGGATGGCAAATGTATTACAGCTTGGTTAGGCTATCTAGAAAATCAAAAGTAATTTGGAACTTCCCTTCTTCCTTCAGGAAAAACTTAACGGGTGGTTGGTTCTTTATACTGACTAACGGTATTGTAAACCCTAAATTCCCTGTAGATTTTACACGTAGAACTAAGCGTATGTTTAATGTTCGCGGTGAAAAGTTTCAAGTAGACGATGAAACAAAACGACTAGCAAGTATACTTGCGGATAAAGGTGTGACTGGTGCAAGTATTGACGCTAACTTAATAGGATTCTCTCAAGCTACATATCAACTTGGTTTAGATGGTGATGAAGGTGCGTATGTAGAGCGATTAAAGAAAGTATTTAACATAACCTCAAATACCTTGTCAGCTGCTGATAGTTGGTTGCAGGAGAAATACTCTTCAATTGATGACTATACTAAGCTGATTATATTCCGTAGCGAGATTCAAACCTACGCTAAGAAGCTGTACGGTAAAGAATACAGCGAGCTTAATGAAGCTCAGCAAGATAACGTACACGAAGAGGCGGCGGAGCGTGTAAAACAAAGCACGCCGACGTTCTCTAGGCTACCTAAGTGGTTTAATAAGATAGCTGCTGTACCTGTTGTCGCTCCATTTATATCATTTACTATGGAGTCTATACGTAGTTACAGTATGAATGTAGCTAACGGAGCTTCAGATATTAAAAAATCTCAAGACAGCGGTTTAAACGACGTACAGAAGAAAGCGTACTTACAAGCGGGTCTACGCAGACTTTCAGGTGCCGGTGCTGCATTAGCACTTAGGTATGCGATAGTTAAGTTGATGACTCAGTGGTTCTTGGACGATGAGGACGAAGAACTTGCAGATGATGTGAGAGCACTCAGACCTGATTGGATGTCAGGACACTCTATAATACCTAGATCTATAGATAAAGATGGTAATGTAAAGGTATACAACTACTCTACTGAAGATCCATACAATGACATATCAAACATCCTTCAAGGTCCCGGTTCTTGGGGTGAGCTTGTTGGTGGTTTTGTTGGTCCAGATATAGCTGCAGATGTTATTATGAATATCGTTAAAAACAAAGATGTTTATGGGGGATCTATAGCTGATTACTCTGACTCTAAGATAAATCAGACACTTGATTTATTAATGTATGGAGTAGACAAAATAGCTATACCTCCAACGTTATCATCTAGCTTTAGAGAAGCTTGGTTAAATTCTGATGCACCAGCAAGTGAAAAGTCTATAGAGTTCTTCAAAACTCTTGGAGAGCGTTCTATAATTCGTGACTACAAGTACAATATTATAAGTACATTCTACCAAGACATAAACAAAATATCAGAAACACGTAAGACATACGAGGATTATGAAAACCCTACAAAGCGCTTGAGACAGTTAGACGATATAAGAAAGCAATACGATGCTATTGTAGCGATAGCTTTCGCTAAAGACAACGACAATCTCATACGAGAGGCTGAAAGAGCTCTGAATAATTTAGATGAAGTTGACCGCGAATACGTTTACGAAGAAAATAGATAACCTAAAATAATCAATTATGAAGAAGTTCGTTGAGATCTTTAAGAACGACAACAGCTACAACGAGAAAACTGTGATAGGTTTTCTCTCCTTTGCAGTTATGGTAGCTGTTATGCTAGCCGATGTAATCACAGGAGCCTTTGGAGCACACCTACCTATTAATGAGTTTACTTACAACAGCTTTGTTATAGTAACCTTAGGTAGCTTTGGTATCGCCGGTATCGAGAAGTTTGCTAAGAAGGCTGAGTAATGGAGCTAGAAGTACTAAGATTCAGTAGTCAGAAGGACTCCACTAACGGAGTCCTCTTTGACGTTACAGGAGGAGAAAGAAAGTTCTTGTGCTACACCCTTGAAGATGAGCATAGAGAAGATAAGGTTGCTGGTGAGACTAGAATACCTGCCGGTACCTACAAGATCACACTACGTACAACAGGCGGATTCCACGGCAGATATGAAAAGAAGTATGGGCAAATGCACAAAGGAATGCTATGGGTACGTGACGTTCCTAATTTTGAGTATATCCTTATTCACACTGGTAATACTGACGAACATACTGCTGGGTGTTTACTTCTTGGTGATTCTCAACAGGCAAACTTTGGCTCCAGTAATGGTATGGTGGGGTCAAGTGTTAATGCGTATAAGAGGGTATATCCTCCGATTGCTGCAGCGCTAGAAGGTGACGAAGAAGTTACTATTACATATATAGACTTTGATACCGTATGAAATGGCTGGTAAAGTTAACTCTAATGCTGTTATTAACGAGTTGCAGCGCTCAATGGCACTTGAAGAAAGCGGTGCGAAAGGATCCCACAATTCTGGTAAAAGACACGCTGGTTGTGAAGGACACGGTTGTAACGCAACCTGTGGCTATCACGGATACTGTGACTTTGAAGCAACACGATACTATTACACTAGTAAAGGACAGGCTGAGGGTGAAGATAGTAAAGGTGAACGACACGATTACTATAGACGCCATATGCGACTCGGATACGATTATTAGTATTGTTGAGGTCCCTTATGATAAGGTGGTATACGTAGAGAAAGAATCTCTATGGGACAAGATAAAGAACCTAGCTATATATATGGGGCTAGCATTCTTAGTGTTTAAGATAATAATGAAACAGTTTGACAAATAAGAGAAAGAAGAAACAACAAATACAATCTAAAGGATCAATAAGATACTGTGAAAACAGACCCGTAGAATGTGACAACAGCTGTTGCAAGGGTAGGAGAAAATGAAAAGGCCCCGCAAGGGGCCTAATCATTCCAGAGAGAGCAGGAAATAGTAATTTAATACAGTACTAATATAAAGGTATTTGCTCTGTTTCTTCAGGTGTTGGACACATACTTTCTAACACTTCTCTGAGTATCTGTTCTCTCTCTTCCACCTGTATTACTTGATCTACAATAGCATCACTAATTATATTAACAATGCGAGCTTTAATTCTTTGTCTAGCATCAAGCTCGTTAGAGATATCTATATGGTTCTCATCAAAGATTAATCTCCAATCTACCATAGCATTCGTATAGTCCCCCTCACCCAACGACATAAAGTTTATAGTGTTGTTACAGCCGTGAATAATAGTAGCGTGATCTACACCCAACAGCTCACCAGTATACTTAAAGGTCATATTGAATTTTTGGGTCAATATTAACCCAAGACAATGTCTCGGCACGACGTATTCGCGCTTTCTTGTCTTCTTCAATACGTTTATTTCGTGCTTCAATTCGTAATCTGAGATCAGCTTGTTGACGAGCTCTCTCGATAGCTTTGTTCTTTCTGTCCTGTGCACGTTCTTTCTCAATTTCAATTCCATCTTCATCTAGTTTTTGTTTGATTTTATTAAATTTAATTTTAATCCTCCTTTGTATCGTTGACACCTTTGAAGGGGTCAACTCTACCTCTCTGGCTATTACATCTACATTGTAGTCGTAATTATACTTCAGCTCAAATACCCGGAACTCTATCGGGTTCATAGTAGCCTTCATTATTTGTATGATCTTTTCAGCAGAATTGCTGTACTCATTCGCGGATACTACAGCTGTTGCTAGGAACTTGTTGTATTCCTCATCACCTTCACCATAGGTTAGTTGTGATTCGTTGTAGTATTCTAGTTTATCTGCCGCTCTCTTGTCAAAAGAGTTAAGTATGGAAAACTTAAAGGCTGTCATAATGTAGCCGTACAGATGTTCTTTGCTGTCAAACTCCATACCTTCGTTATACATATGTATAACCCGCTCCATTGCTATAGCGTTTGCTTTCTCAACAGCAAAATCATCTTTAAAGTTGTATCCGTATCTCTTTGCTACGTAATGCGTAAACCGCATATTTCTAGGGAAGAACTCCCTAATGTGTCTCTCTGTTAATTTCATTTAATTAGGGTAAAGTAAGGGGGCCGTAGCCCCCTGTGAATTAAGTTGATGGTTTTGTTCAGCGAGCCTTAACTACCACATCCTTCACAATCTGGGTTGTCAATAGAACAAGCACTGCTGTTCTTTTCTGATGTTGTTAGTTCGTCTACGAAGTCAGCGAAGTCGTCGCTTAGATTGAAATCTTGAGCCATCTCTTGGGGTTTTTAGTTATACATAAGTGGACGCGCAAGGTACAAAATATCTAAGCTGCTCAGTTGTAAATCTACTTTAATTTATCTGTAATCTCGGTACCTTTTAGAATATTATAATACCCTACCACTTTATTGATGAACTGACGCTGTCTAAACTCAGAGGTCTTAGGCATACCTCTAGTCTCCCACTCAGGTTCGGGCACAACAGTTAATCTAAAGACCCATACGCCGCTTGGAGTAGAGTTTATATATACTGGGTCCGTTCCGAAATTTGAGGCCCTTAGAAGCAGCGCATCGTACTTCTTCTTCTCTATAAGAAGATCGTCGTAATGCTTGCGTCTACACTTGAGCTCAATGTCAATGTTGTGGGACAATGAATAGCAGTCGTATCTAGCCATTGGGTTCTCACTTTTCTCTAGGTCCGGTATAAAGCTGTTCTTCAAAGCTTCAAACAGCTGTTGTTCCTTTATAAACATAGTGAGTCTGTTCTGATTTTATTGATAGCATCTAGGTCATAGTGCTTCTTGACGAACTTGCTTAGGTTCCCTGCAAGTTCTCTATGCTTCTCCTTTGTCATAGATTCAATAGCATTCTTCCAATCCCTAGGTGTAGAACACAACAGCCCTGTCACTCCGTTCTCTATAACCTCACGATAAGGCGTTACATTGGAACAGATAACAGAGGTCCTAGTGTATCCGGCCTCAACAATCTTAAGATCGCTCTTACACTTGTTGAACGTACCGCCCTGAAGCGGTACTAGTGAAACATCAAAGTACTCATACAGCTTACCGTATTGATCTACCGGTAGTGGGCTTAGCGCGTGTGATGCACCCAGTATCTCCGGGTAGCCCCCAAGATCTGAAGCGTATAGCTGTTTGCCTGCAAAGCTGTAGCAAATCTCCTTAACGTCTCTAGAGTGTCCTAACGCACCGAGGTAGCCGAAGCGTACCTCTTTGCTAGGTTTCTTGCGTTGCTGCCATTGCTCCTGATCTAAGTCCAAGGTGTTGTGTACGATGTGTACATCCGCCCTAGGGTTGATGGTAGACATACGCTTACCTAGATACCTTGATGGCGTCCAGATAATATCAGCTATCTTGATAGTACCTATAATCTCCTTAGAGATAACATCCCTGTAGGTTTCATACGCTGGGTTATGCTTAGGCAGGTCCCAGTAATCGTCATTGTCCAACACAAGCTTCACGTCGTTAGCTGTTAGCCACTCCTTGAATGCTTTGTAGTTGGTAACGGTACACCTTCTAGATACAACGATATGTGAGACCACCTCCATATTAAACTCCTTGATGTCGTCAAAGTCTGTAAAGAAATGCACACGCATTCCCTGAGACATCAGACGTAAGAAAGGAATCTGTAGCCGGTGGTAGTTCACACCTTGAATAGCGTCCAGAAAAACAAGGACTATCTTATCCTTCTGACTCATTGTATTGCTTTGCTGCTGACTTAATCATATCTAGTTCTCCACGTACAATCTTCTTGTACTCTTGTATCACTGCGTACAAGTAATCCTCATCTAGGATGGGCTCACCTTCGTGATCGTGTACGCGCTCGTAGAGCTCTGTTGTCAGGTCGTGGACCATAGACAGTGCCGTGTAGTAGGATTTACTCACGGACTGCATATCCATAGCACTTAATGGTAGCTTTGAATTCATCTTTATTTAATTCAGGGTTGAACGTCGTTGACTGCGAGAAGAAATACTTCGGAGTGTCGTCCATAACATACCCATCGCCACGTAGATAATCCGCAAGAAACTTGATACAAGTAATAGCATTGTCAACGTCATACCTACAATTATACTCAACATCAACTTTAAATCTATCCATAGTAAATCTATCGATTCCTTCAAGCTGATCCTTGATGCTTGCGCTGTAGGATTCTTTTTGCTTTTTTCTAATTGACCAATGCTTTCCCGAATACCACTTGTTAAGGCTCGGAGGCTTAGGAAGAGTGATTGTAACTTCATTGTATTCCATCTTCATTTGCCTAAATTAGTACATAAATACTAGATATCCAAGAAACCTTGATGTTTTCTTAAGTCTAAGGGCTCAAACAGCTTGCCGTGTGTGTCCATAGCGTTGAATCCAGTACGCTGAACATTCATCTGAAACCTGAATGGGTCATCAAAAGGTGTAGGCTCACCACCAGTCTCTTGACTACGTACCTTACGCACGTGGAATTCCATAATCCTTTTCTCCTCAGAGGTCTGTGCTTGGACCCGTCTATGGAACGTGAGAAAAGAATCGGCCCTATTCACGAACTTACCCCCGCCTTCAGTGTCCTCAGCAAATGGCGCTATAGGTAAGCCGTCTTCACCCTTGCGGCGTTGAGATTCTGTAACGGAGTGCGCGTTCAACCAC
>ERZ1039804.552-NODE-552-length-24163-cov-17.846109_pt1 | contig 24163 bp, 25 predicted proteins | sample MGYA00383089_ERZ1039804 | MGnify/ENA primary metagenome ERZ1039804 (study PRJEB29581, sample SAMEA5548359) | metagenome | biome: marine; feature: coastal; material: water | depth 1 m | study: Short-term variability in the microbial, nano- and picoplankton...
CGGCAATCAGCGGGTATAGGGTGCCAATCAGTATCATGGTTAATGAGCTGACTAGCAGCACATTGTTGATCAACAGCATCGCCTCTCGCGACCAACCGCCATAGGAGGCAACCTTTTGCATTGCCGGACCACGCAAGGCAAACAGCATTAAGGAGCCGCCAATCACCAGAGCTAAAAACATCAGCATGAAAACTCCACGCTCGGGATCAGCGGCAAAGGCATGCACTGAGGTCAAAATACCGGAGCGAACCAAAAATGTTCCCAACAAGCTTAATGAAAAAGCAAAAATGGCCAGTAATAAAGTCCAACTGCGAAAAACACCGCGCTTTTCGGTTGCTGAGACACTGTGCATTAACGCAGTGCCTGCCAGCCATGGCATCAGCGATGCATTTTCTACTGGGTCCCAAAACCACCAACCACCCCAACCCAGCTCGTAGTAAGCCCACCAACTACCCAAGGTAATTCCAATGGTGAGAAACACCCAGGCCATGTTGATCCAAGGACGCGACCAGCGAGCCCAGGCGCTGTCAAACTGTCCGCCAATAAGCGCAGCAATAGCGAAGGCAAAGGGTACCGCAAAACCCACATACCCCATATACAGCATAGGCGGATGAATAATTAAACCAATATCCTGCAGTAACGGATTAAGATCTGAACCCTGTATTGGCGTCATGGGTAACAGACGCTCAAAAGGATTGGATGTCAAAATTAGAAACAGCGCAAAGCCAACGGCTATAGCGCCTAGTACCGATAATATTCGCGCCCTTAATACCAGCGGCAAGGCTCCACTAAACAGAGCCACGGCAGCAGTCCAACCGGCTAAAATTAATGCCCAAAGCAATAGCGAGCCCTCATGGGCTGCCCAGACTGCACTTATTTTGTACTGGTTTGGAAGCTGAGTATTAGAGTTCTGAGACACATATTTAAGTGAAAAATCATCTAGCCAAAAGGCGGCCGTAAGACAACCAAACGAAATAGCAATAAAGAAAAATTGACCATAGGAAAGCGAATGACCCAAGCGCATCCAACGGGTATAGCCCTTAAAGGAACCCACCATTGGCACCAACGTCTGCATCAATGCGAAGCCCAAGGCGATAATTAGAGCAAAGTGCCCAAGCTCTGCAATCACTCGTAGGCCTCTTGGTACTGTTGCTTTTCTTTTTGCTTCGCTTGATAGGCTTTATTCATAGCGTCAGCTACTTCTGGCGGCGTATAGTTTTCATCATGCTTGGCAAGCACTTGAGTCGCTTGCAGAACGTTGTTTTCATCTAGCTTGCCTGTAGCAATAGCAGCCTCATCTTCCGCAAATAGATCAGGCAATATCCCACTGTAATTCACCTTAAGATTGGCCATGCCGTCAGTCACTAAAAAGCTGACCTCAAGAGAATCCGTTGATCGCTCTATAGAACCTTCAACCACCATGCCCCCTGCCCTGATGGTGACATTCTCTGGCGCCTCACCCTGAAGTACCTGTGAGGGCGTAAAAAAATAATTGGCATTCTGACCCAGCATATAGGCCATCAGACCCACTGCGACACTACTGGCAACCACAATCAATAAAACGATCTGCAGTCTTTGCTTACGAATGGGGTGCATCTGCGACCTCTTTCTGAGTTGCGGGTTTTTGACTGGCCTGCAATTTAATCTGTAATTCGATATTTTTTATCGCAGCCTGCTTTTGCCTAAGGGGTATGACTATAAGCCCTATCATGACCACAGTTGATATAGCAAAGGACGACCACACATAGACACCATGTCCACTCATCCAAATCAATTGCTGTAAGCTATCAAAGTACATTCTATTTCTCCGCCGGCTGGTTTGAAACAAGCTGTTTTACCCAGCTAGCACGATATTCTCGTCTTAGTATTTCTGCTCTGGTATACAAAATAAGCGCCAATGAATAAAAACTGTAAAAGGCAATAATCATAACCACAAGAGGCGCAAACATATCAGGGTGCATACTCGGCGCACCGGTAAATTTGATGGTGGCTGGCTGATGGAGCGTTTGCCACCAGTCAACAGACTTATAGATAATCGGTACGTTAACCATGCCAACTAAACTCAAAACTGCGCCCGCTTTATCGGCCGCTTCGTTATTTGAATAGGTATGCCTAAGGGCTATCACTCCAAAGTATAGGAATAATAAAATAAGCATAGAGGTGATTCGCGCATCCCAGACCCAATAAGCACCCCAAGTTGGCTTACCCCAAATTGCACCAGTTACTAACGCTATAAAGGTTAGCGCAGCGCCAATCGGTGCAGCAGAGCGCATCAGCACAAAGGAGAGTTTAATTCGCCAAATAAGCCCCACAGCACCAGAAATGGCCATAATGTAGTAACCGGCAAGTGCAACGACTGAGGCAGGCACATGCAGATAAATAATCCGAAAACTATTGCCCTGTTTAGCATCGGGTGGCGCTATAGCCAGCCCCCAAACAAGACCGGCAACCAAAAGCACAAAAGTGGCAACCGCTAACCATGGCAACCAACGCTGGGTTTTCTGATAAAACCAACGGGGTGACCCTAAGCGGTGAAACCAAGTCCATTGCAAATTAAAATTCATTTAATTCAATAACCCTTTTAAATAATTAACCATTCTTAGCAATCCTAAGGCCGGCTGAAATAGCGAGCGGACAGAGCATAGTAGCTATTGCTAAAAAAGCCGCCAGCACTGCTAAGGGTGCTAGCCAATTAAGACCATCTACTGCACTTTGAATAGTCGCACTACCGAATATTAATACTGGCATATACAGAGGCATCACCAGCAAAGCTAATAAAACCCCACCCTGCCGTGGCAGAGTTAGAGCAGCACCCACTGCACCCACCAAGCTTAACACTGCAGTACCTAGTAGAAGACTGAGCATCATTGGCACCATGGCTGAAATGGGTAACGAAAACCAAATAGCTATCACGGGTGAAAGCAAGGTTAGTGGCAACCCAATAACCAGCCAATGGGCGGTAATTTTGCCCAAAATTGGCAGCATTAACATATTTGGGCTTATTAACAGCTGCTCGAGAGAGCCGTCTGCATAGTCTTCACTAAACAAGCGCTCTATAGAAAGCAGTGTAGCCAGTAGTGCCAAAATCCATATAAGCCCCGGCGCTATTGCCGATAACCTGCTCGCCTCTGGGGCTATCGCAAGCGGAACCATCACCGCCACCAAAAGAAAGAACATAAGCGGCTTACTTAAATCACCCCTATCTCTTACAGCCAAGAGCAAGTCTCTATAAAGATAGGCTTTAAATCCACCTGAGAGGTTATTAGCCATTAGGCCACCCCCACAAAAGGCTCTAGCCTGTAATTACGGGTTTTCACCCGCGCTAGATCTTGATGAGAGGAGAACAGAATTGCACCTCCCTGATCTAAATGCTGGCTCATGCAATTCTCTATTAACTCGACACCCTGCTTATCCAGCGAGGTAAGTGGCTCATCTAAAAACCAAAGTTTAGCTTGAGCAGTCATTAGACGCGCCAAAGCAACACGACGCTTCTGACCAGCAGAAAGATTGGCACAGGGAATTTGCGAATATTCACCAAGGCCTATTGCCTCAAGAGCCACAGAAATTTTTTCATAAGATGCGTTTTTTGGACTCATCCAACGAAGATTCTCTTCGACGGTTAAGGCTGCTTTGACACCTGATTGATGCCCTATATAGAGAACATCAGAAAGATAATCATAACGGCAGTCCTTAAACAACTGTCCGCAATAACTAATACTGCCAGAACTAGGCGAGTAAATACCCGTCAGTAATTGGAATAAAGTGGTTTTCCCTGACCCATTGACACCCATTAGCTGCAAGGCCTCACCTGCTTTAAGCGCAAAATCTACCGGCTGAAAAAGCACGGCATCATTGCGTTCAAAAGCCAAGCTTTCCACTTTGAGAAAAGTATGCGTAGTCAATGGACTATTTGATCCTAGAAAAATTAGTAGGCTATTATGCCAAAAAACAGCGGAGAATGCTGTGGGCATTAGAAATGATTATTAAACCCCATAACTAATCTTCAAAATCATCGTAATCAAAATCTTTTACTTCACGATCAAGTTTAGATTGCTCAAGCTTTTCCTCAAGACGCTTTCTAGAATGACTACTCTGTTTAAACTTTTCTTTTAAAGAGGAATTGTCTTCAGCACTGGCATTCAACCCCACATTTTGCGGCTGATACCCGGAAGAATCATAACCCGAAGCAAGTTCTACAACTTCTTCTATATCACTAGACATAGAAACTCCTATAATTCATGTAAATAAAATAGTCTTTCTTTTTTCCAGATGAACAGTGCACCTAGTAAATTAGTTGATTACTTTTTTCGTACGAGCATGAACGGGCAGAAGATCATCAGGATTATTTATTTATTCTTATATTAATAGTTCATTGAATAAGAAGCGTAGATATAGAGCTTTCTCAGTAAAATATTGACTCGATGTAGCCAATGGTTTGAGATGAAACAGTATGCGATCTACAATGCTTAAAACTTAAGAGACTGAGATGCAAATATATTTAGTCGGCGGCGCAGTTCGCGACAGCTTAATTAACTACCCCAGCAGCGAAAATGATTGGGTAGTGGTCGGTGCCACACCAGAGCAGATGACAGATCTGGGGTACAGACCTGTAGGTCAGGATTTTCCGGTCTTTCTTCACCCTCAAACTGGTGAGGAATATGCACTGGCCCGAACCGAAAGAAAGTCGGGGCATGGCTACAAAGGTTTTGAGTTTTACACCTCAACAGAAGTCAGTCTCGAAGAGGATTTAATTCGACGAGACCTAACCATAAACGCCATGGCGCAGGATGATGCAGGTCATATCATTGACCCCTTTGGTGGCCAGAAAGATCTCGAACATAAGCTGTTACGTCATGTCTCCGAAGCTTTCACCGAAGACCCCTTGAGAGTATTGAGAGTTGCACGATTTGCCGCACGCTATGCTCACCTTGGCTTTACTGTAGCTTCAGAAACCCTAGATCTAATGAAATCCATAGTGGCAAAGGGTGAGATGAAATTTTTGGTAGCAGAAAGAGTTTGGAAAGAAACCAGTCGTGCCCTTTCTGAGCAGTCGCCTCAGGTATTTTTTGAAGTACTTAAAGCCTGTAATGCGCTCGAAGTGCTGCTACCTGAAGTTGATGCGCTTTTTGGTGTTCCGCAAAGAGCTGACTACCACCCTGAGATTGATACTGGTATTCATACCTTGATGGCATTAGAGGCCTCAACGCGACTCACCAACAGTGAAGCAATTCGGTTTGCGGTATTAGTTCATGATGTGGGTAAAGCCATCACCCCTGAAGAGGTTCTGCCAAGTCATTCGGGTCATGAAAAACGTGGATTACCGCTGGTGAAAGCCATCTGTGATCGTTTAACTGTGCCCAACAAACATCGCCAACTGGCAATGGCAGTGACTGAGTTTCACCTTCACTCTCACAGAGCCCTAGAACTTAAACCTGCCACATTACTCAAATTGTTTCAAAGTATTGGTGCCATCCGATCGCAGGCTAAATTGGTGGACTTCCTAACCTGCTGTGAAGCGGACATCAGAGGAAGAGCTGGATTTGAAAATGCTACGTACCCCTCTAAGGATTATCTGCTCGCTGCCCTTAAGTCGGTCAATAAAGTTGACATCTCAGACCTTGTTGCTCAGGGCGTAACTGGTGCTGAAATTGGCAAACAGCTTAATCAGCGTCAAATACAACAATTAACTGAATTTAAAAACAATTACGGAATGTAACTCTATGGCTAACCCAAATAAACGTGAAAAGATTGTTTTAATAACGGGCGCCGCTCGCCGGATTGGTGCCAATATTGCCCATCTGTTTCATCAAGCTAATTATTTGGTAGTTATTCATTACAATCAGTCTGCAGTTGACGCTGATAAATTATGCGAATTACTCAATCAAAAGGATGCCGATAGCTGTTTGATGGTACAGGCTAACCTAAGCAGTCCCGCTGGAATTGAAAAAATCACGAAATTAGTCACCAGTCTCGGTAGATTAGATGTTTTGGTTAATAACGCTTCAAGTTTTTATCCAACACCTCTGGAGGATTGTGACCAGGCTCAATGGGATGATTTGATTGGCAGTAATTTGCGCGGGCCTTTCTTCCTCACTCAAAAACTAAGCTCACTGCTAAAAAAATATTCCGGATCTGTAGTCAATATTTCAGATATGCATGCCCGGCAAGCACTGGCCAACCACCCTATCTATACCATTGCCAAGGCAGGCAATATCGCTATGACAAAAACTCTCGCGCGCGAGCTAGCACCTGAAGTGCGAGTTAACTCAGTAGCCCCTGGCGCCATTCTGTGGCCAGAACATGAAGAAGATGACATTGAAAAACAACAGGCTGTACTTAGCAATGTCCCCATGGGACGCTTGGGGAGAGAATCGGATATCGCTGATGCGGTATTTTTTCTGGCAATAGATGCCAGTTATGTGACGGGACAAACCATTGCTGTAGACGGCGGTAGCTCAACCAGTCTTTAGTGACTAGAGGACCAGTGAAACTCAACCGGCCATAACTTCTGGGTGTGTTTATCAAAGGCTTGCCAATGCTCAGCCATAGTCTTATGCGTCTCTGGATGCAGCATCTGCGGTACTAATTCTGCCAACGGCTGAAGGACAAAAGCATTTTTCAATACTTCGTTTCTAGGCAAGCGAATTCCATCAATTTCACCCACTAAATCGTCAACCGTTAGAATATCTATATCTAGACTACGTGGACCAAACTTAGGGGCACTGCGATCGCGCCCATTACAGTCTTCGATATGCTTCAAGATTTTGGTAATTTCACCCACAGACTGATCGGCTTGAATGCCCACAACCAAATTAAAAAAACTATCCCCTTCAAAACCTACAGCAATAGATTCAAAGACCGTGGAAATTTCTAATTCGCCAAAAGCGGCCGACAGCGCATCAAGGGCAGAACAAATATGCTGCTCTCGATCAATATTACTCCCTAAGCTGAGGTATATGCGTGCCATTAAATAGGCACTCCAGCAGGCTTTACGCCGCGCTCCAAAAGAATACCCACATCTTTGGAGCCACGTAATGCGCCAGGCTTGCTCAACCGCAGTCTCAGCCAGGGAACAGAAAATTCGTTCATTACAATAGCCGCAACTTCCTCTGCCATGCGCTCAACCAGCAAAAACTCACTTTGCTCGATGAAAGCGATCAGACGTTTGGCAATCGACTTATAATTTAATGCGTATTGAATATCGTCTGTTTCACCCGCTTTTCGAATATCATGGGCCATCTCAAGATCCAGACTGACTGTTTGCTTTACTTCGCGCTCCCAGTCATAGATGCCAATAATGGTCTCGATGCGCAAATCTCTTATGTAAACAATATCCATTAATGGGTTCCTTAAATTGAAGAAAGGCTCTGCAGGGGCCAACGCGGTGTCACCGACAACGATAGTTCACTGCACTCACCAGCCAGTAACCGCTGACAACCCGCATAGGCGATCATAGCACCATTATCAGTGCAAAACTCGTGACGCGCATAGAAAACCTGAGCATCAAGCTGAGTTAACTCAGCCTCTAATTTTTGACGAAGTCGCTTGTTAGCAGAAACGCCACCGGCAATTACCAGACGCTTCATATTAGTTTGCTTCAAGGCTCGCTTACATTTGATGGTCAGCGTATCCACCACAGCCTCTTGGAACCCCGCACAGATATCATAGGTGGTCTGCTGATCAGGAAGTACATCATCGCCGCGATGCTTTTCGATCAGGTTTCTGGTATGGGTTTTGAGGCCGGAAAAACTAAAATCTAACCCCGGTTTATCCGTCATAGGCCTTGGGAAATCAAAACGATTAAGTTGACCCTGTTCCGCTAATTTGGCTAACACCGGACCGCCGGGATAATCTAGATCCAACATTTTAGCGGTTTTATCAAAAGCTTCACCGGCAGCATCGTCAAGAGACTCACCCAAAAGCTGATAGTCACCAATACCTTTCACTGAAACTAACTGAGTATGTCCACCAGAAACTAACAGAGCAACAAAGGGAAACTCTGGGGGTGTATCTTCCAGCATCGGGGCCAATAAATGACCTTCCATATGATGAACGCCCACTACAGGAATATCGAGAGTAAAACCTAGCGCCGTGGCCATAGAACCGCCGACCATTAAGGCCCCCATCAATCCGGGACCTGCGGTATAGGCAATGCCATCAAGCGCCTGCTTGCTAACACCGGCCTCTGTAAGCACCTGATTAAACATAGGCAGAATCTTTCGCACATGGTCGCGAGAGGCTAGCTCAGGGACAACACCACCATAGTCAGCATGCAACGCCACTTGTGAGTATAAACAATGGGCAAGGAGACCCCTTTCACTATCATAAATAGCGAAACCGGTTTCATCGCATGATGTTTCAATTCCTAATACAAGCATTGTGATTTTGATCTATGGTTATAGCTTGCAACTTTAACCTCAAAGCGAGTTTCTGTGAACCCAGTTGCCACTATTTTTTCATTAGAAAAACTGCCCATGAAGAGTATAAATCGGGCTCTAATGGTGAATTTTGACTAAAAACTTCTTAATAACCACCCAAAATTGCAGTTAAAGGTAAAAAGATTTTGCATCAATAAGGGGAAATGTATAGACTACGCGCCCTTAATACCAGTGAACAGAAAGTTCAGTGGATTTTAATTACTACAACAGGATTATGCATCAATGCCAAGTGTGCGTATTAAAGAAAATGAGCCGTTTGACGTCGCCCTAAGACGTTTCAAGCGTTCATGCGAAAAAGCAGGAATTTTAGCCAAGGTTCGCTCAAAAGAATTTTATGAGAAGCCAACCTGGGAACGTAAGCGCAAAGGCGCAGCAGCCGTTAAGCGTAACCTTAAAAAGGTTTCTCGCGAATCACGCAAGTTCCAACGGTTGTACTAGACACTCTCTACCCGAGTAGTTTAGAGCAAAATATATAGCAAAGAGCGCCTTGAGGCGCTTTTTGTGTTTCTAGCTATCGACGCTGACAAAATAATTTTTATTCGAAGGTGTAATCAATGAGTCTAAAAGAACAGATCCATACTGCGATGAAAGAGGCTATGCGTGCCAAAGAAAAGGCCCGACTAGGTGCAATTCGACTGATTCAAGCCGAAGTTAAGCGTATTGAGGTTGATGAACGCATTGAGATTGATGACCAAAGACTGATTGCCATCATGGATAAAATGATTAAACAGCGCCGAGACTCTATTGCTCAATATGAAGCAGCTGGCCGACAAGAACTAGCAGACATCGAAGTGGCAGAAATAGCCGTTATTCAAGATTTCCTTCCCACCGCCCTTACTGAGCAGGAAATTGATGACCTAATCCGACAGGCTATCGTCTCTACAGGCGCAGAATCTATGCGCGATATGGGTAAGGTTATGGGTATTTTGAAACCCCAAATTCAAGGCCGAGCAGATGGCGGCGTTGTCAGTGGCGCTGTTAAAAAAGCTCTAGCCTAATAAACGCTATTTATTTCCTTAAAGAACCCGTTACACTGTATCCTAAATTAGCACATTAACATCACTGCTTCGATTGGGTATATGGCGGGTTTAATTCCACAAACATTTATAGATGACCTCTTAGACCGTGTCGATATTGTCGACGTGGTAAACAGCCGCGTACCCCTCAAAAAAACCGGTAAAAGTCATAAGGCCTGCTGCCCTTTTCACGAAGAGAAAAGTCCCTCATTCACAGTTGCCCAGGATAAGCAATTTTATTACTGCTTTGGCTGTGGTGCAGGCGGCAATGCACTGGGTTTTATTATGGAATTTGATCGTATCGATTTTTTGCCCGCGGTGGAGTTATTGGCAAAAAATGCTGGTATGGAAATTCCCCGAGAAGCGGTAGCAAATCCTAAAGCTAAGCAGCATCGTGATGACCTGTATTCCGTAGTCACAGAAGCGGACAAGTTTTATCGCCAGAAGTTGCGCACTGAAGAAGCTAAACAGGCAGTGTCCTACCTAAAAGCACGCGGCCTAACCGGTAAAATTGCAGCCCAGTTCGGTATAGGATTTGCACCACAGGGTTGGGATAACCTACTGAAAGCTGTGGGCACAAAAGAAGAAAAAATAAAATTGCTTGCTGACTCAGGCATGCTCGTAGTCAAACCTGAAGAAAAGAAACAATACGACCGCTTTAGGCATCGTATTATGTTCCCAATCCGTGATCAGCGCGGTCGCACCCTAGGCTTTGGTGGTCGGGTTCTAGATGATAGTACACCCAAGTATCTCAACTCGCCGGAGACCCCGATTTTCCATAAGGGTAGAGAGCTTTATGGCCTGTATGAAGCTCGCCAGGCGCTTAAAGAAATACCCTACCTGCTGATGGTAGAAGGCTACATGGACGTGATCGCTCTGGCGCAGTTTGGAATCCACAATGCAGTTGCCACCTTGGGAACCGCGCTCACCGAAAACCATCTACAAAAACTATTTCGCTATACCAGTGAAATTGTCTTTTGCTTTGATGGTGATAGTGCAGGAAGGCGAGCGGCATCTCGCTCCCTCGATATTGCATTGCCAGAAATGCGCGATGGAGTAACCGCAAAGTTTTTGTTCTTACCGGATGGTGAAGACCCCGACACCATGGTCAGAAATTTAGGGTCGGAGAAGTTCCAAACGCAGATTCAGAATGCGACACCATTATCTGAATTTTTGTTTGAAGAGCTCAGCGAAGGCATTGATATAGAAACCGGCGAAGGCAAAGCCAAACTCAGCAAATTAAGTGCGCCAAAAATCAATCGAATACCCGCAGGTGTATTTAAACAGCTTATGCTTGAAGAGCTTTCGAGAAAAACCAGCATTGCCGTGGATGACCTAAAAACCTATGTGGAAACCCATGGTGGCCCTTCGACTCAGCCATCTCAAGTCAATCAGACTGCTCCATCGTACGAACAGGATTCAGGGGTTCAGACCTGGGAATCAGCACCTATTCCAGCAGAGGACGACTATGGGATTTCAGACATAGGCAATGATCAAAAAAAATCAAAAATGCGTCTTACGCCCGTAAAACATCTAACAGCGCTGCTGATTAATCATCCGCAACTAGCTGAACATATTGATAGCACAGATTTGCTTTTTAGCTCATCAGATACAGACACCCAGCTATTTTTAAAATTATTAAATGTGGTGCAAAGTAATCCACAATACAAACCCTCCCATATATTTGCATACTGGCATGGCACTTACAGCAACTCACAAGAAACCCAGATTTTACAAGAACTCGCTGCTAGCGAGCTCTATCATCCACCCTCAGGTACAGGTAGAGACGATAATCAGGAGTTTTGTGACGCACTGAAACATGTTTTAAAAGATGCTTTTTCCCAGCTTCCTGCCACTGAAAAAGCTATCCATTTACTGGATCAAGAAAAACTTGATGAGAACCAGGTAAAACAATTGTATAAATTAAGATTAGAGCTACCTGCAGATGGAAAATCAGGAGCATTAAAAGAACAAATAAAACAGCGATTACTAGCCAAGCGATAAAAAAAAGCAATATCTGCTGTAATTACTAAAATTACTGCGACATTAGAAGATTTTTTGGATATAATTACGCGCCATTTCAAGCGCATAAAAAGACAGTATAAAAACTATGAGCGATAACCTAAAAAACCAGCAATCTGGAATTAAAGATCTTATAGCCAAAGGCCGTGAGCAGGGTTACCTGACCTATGCCGAAGTTAATGATCACTTGCCTGAAGGCATTGCAGATCCCGAACAGGTAGAAGATATCATTCAGATGATTAATGATATGGGCATCACTGTTTTTGAAACTGCGCCTGATGCTGAATCACTTCTGATGATTTCCGGGGTTAATACTCCCGATGAAGTTGCCGCCGCTGAAGCTGCAGCCGCCCTTGCCTCTGTAGAATCTGAACAGCATAGAACAACCGACCCAGTACGTATGTATATGCGTGAAATGGGCTCCGTTGAGCTGCTTACCAGAGAAGGCGAAATTGAAATCGCCAAGCGCATTGAAGAAGGCACGCGAGAGCTAATGTCAGCAGTGTCTGACTGGCCATCGACTGTCGCCGCCGTTATTGCAGAATGGGATCAGGTGTTAGCCGGTGAACGCAAGCTTACTGACCTCATTAGTGGTTACCTCAACCCAATGGAGCATGTGCCCTCAGCACTAGCTCAACAGCAGGCTGCTGAAGCCGCTGAAGCCGAAAGAATCGCCAACGGTGGAACCGTCGATGAAGACGAAGAGGAAGAAGAAGAAAATGAAGGCGGTTTAGATCCTGAAGAAGCAAACCGTCGCTTCGAAGAAATTAGAGCGCAGTTAACAAAAACTGAGAGCTGTGTTGCTCGCTATGGCCGCGATGGAAAAGCCTCTAAAGAAAACTTAGAGCAACTCGCTGACCTGTTCAAATATTTAAAGCTAACGCCACGTCAATTCGATCCATTGATTGCCATGGTTAAGAATGCCGTTGATAAAATTCGTGTTGAAGAGCGTGCCATCATGCGCCTCTGCTTGCGCTATGCAAAAATGCCACGCAAAGACTTTATCAAAAGCTTCCCTAGCAATGAAACCAATATGGAATGGGTTACTCAGCTAATTGAAAGCAATGCTGATTGGTCAAAAGGGCTAAAAAATCAAGAAATAGAAATACTTCGCTGTCAACGAAAGTTAGCGCAGGTTGAAGCTAACAGTCAGCTTAGCATTGCCCAAATTAAAGATATTAACCGCCGCGTGACTATGGGTGAAGCCATGGCCCGACGTGCGAAAAAAGAGATGGTAGAAGCTAACTTGCGACTAGTGATCTCGATCGCCAAAAAATATACCAACCGTGGTCTGCAGTTCCTCGATCTCATTCAGGAAGGTAATATCGGCCTAATGAAAGCGGTTGATAAGTTTGAATATCGTCGCGGTTATAAGTTCTCGACCTATGCTACCTGGTGGATTCGTCAGGCTATTACTCGTTCAATTGCTGACCAAGCAAGAACCATTCGTATCCCAGTGCATATGATCGAGACCATTAACAAACTTAATCGTATTTCCCGCCAAATGCTGCAAGAAATGGGCCGTGAAGCCACGCCTGAAGAGTTAGCAGAGCGCATGGAAATGCCAGAAGACAAAATTCGTAAAGTGCTTAAAATCGCAAAAGAACCCATCTCAATGGAAACGCCCATTGGTGAAGATGAAGATGCAAACATTGGTGATCTTATCGAAGATACCACCATTGCCTTGCCAGTTGATGAAGCTACCAAATCGAATCTTACCGACTCCACACGCAACGTATTAGGTAGCCTAACCGCTCGAGAAGCCAAAGTACTTAGAATGCGTTTTGGTATTGATATGAACACAGATCATACCCTGGAAGAAGTAGGCAAACAGTTTGATGTAACTCGTGAGCGTATTCGTCAAATCGAAGCCAAAGCACTTCGTAAACTTCGTCACCCTACTCGCTCAGATCATCTGCGAAGCTTTATCGACGAATAAACAAGAAATCTGCTAAAACTGTCGCTTTGTAGTTTAGAATTAAAACAAAGTGGCTTAGTATGCTGTTTTGCGGCAGAAAGACAAGTTAAGGGCCCATAGCTCAGTTGGTTAGAGCAGTCGACTCATAATCGATTGGTCGTAGGTTCAAGTCCTACTGGGCCCACCATTATTTTACTCAAAAAAAGATCATTTTGGTCAATCGATTACGCAACCAATTAGGTTAATTACTATTTTTGTAAGCCCAAGAAAACGAAAGTTATCTCACTATTTCCAAATGATTTACTGTTTTTTCCAAAAACACGGCTAACAAGAATTTAAGACATTACAAAACACATCTCATTAGGATTTTGATGAATTTACACGCTCGTCCGACTCTATTTTCCAAGCCAAGAGCTGTGCTAATGTCATTAAAATTCCAATTAAAATAATTCCATAAATAAACAAGGCACTATTGAAGAAATCAACACCCCAATCTACAGGGCCCTCAAAGTGCAAAAAAAGTCCAAAACCTACTAGTACAACATTTATTTCCTTAAAAAACTTTCTCTTTAATAAATAGAATAATGAATTGATCATTTTTTTCTCCAAAAAGTAATGTCAAAGAAGACTAAAGCATAAACTTACGAAACAATACTCTCGTTTAGATACCTAAATTACTAATTTTCAAGAACTTTTCTTAAACTTTTTTGCAGCTTTGGATTAATAAATGCCATATGCTCTTGTGTTAACACCATCGCCTCTTGACTGAGGACCGGAAGAACAGACGTAGCTTTTTTCCCTGTATCAGAGCGATAAAAAGTCAAAAGACCCTTAAGCTCTGCCAGGGTAAAATGTTTTTTATATAAACTATGCATAAGGTCTTTAACAAAACCATTTTCAATTAACTCTTCATGGATTATTTTTTTTGTTTCTTTCGAAATAATTTCTGATACTTCTGGTGATAATCCTGATTGCTGAACTATGCTTGCTGCAACCATATCGCCCATTGAAATTGCAAAATCTAAGGCATTGGTCACCTCAATTAATTCATTTATAAGGACTAATTTTTTGTCTTCTACTTCATTTGCACTAACCAGTCCCATATAAAGTGTGAGGACGGAAAACATAATTAACTTTTTCATTTTCATTCCTTATTTTCAACTGTGGCTGGAATTCAGCATTTTTGTTTTTTAGACCTGTGAACTTGAAGACAGTAGCCCACTCATTAGATAATTCATAATTGCATAATTCTTACACCTAAGCAAGATCAAGTGAATTTTCGATTGACTTACAAAAACCACCTGAATGTGATATCAAATGCCCAAAACAGGGTCAGTCGACTCATAATCGATTGGTCGTAGGTTCAAGTCCTACTGGGCCCACCATCTTAAGTTCATATAAATCAGTTAGTTAGACGTAATTTCTCTTTCACCTGAATCCATATTGGTTCATCAGGTACAGTAGAGGTTACAGTCAATGGCTACACTCATACCCTCCGGCAGTAAGACAAAAGCTGTCATTCGCAAACAAGGCTACCCCACCAGATGTAAAACCTTCACTAAAAGGTCTGACGCTTTAGTATGGGCAAAGAAGACAGAGTCAGAGATGGAGCGTGGTCTTTATATAGACAATACAAAAGCCAAGTTTGTGACACTAGAAACACTGCTCGACCAGTACTACCAATATTGTCAGTCTAAGCAGCTTAAAGCACTTAAGTTTATTAAGGCACATTCAAGAATCATTAAACGACACCTAGGACAGCTTAAACTTGTTGAGATTAATTCCTATCAACTAGCACACTACAGAGATAAGCGCTTAGAAACAGTGTCAGCCGCCACAGTCAAAATAGAGTTAGGCATAGTCACATGAACCATCAAACTTGCTATCACAGAATGGGGTTACCGGCTTAACGAGATGCCATCCATAGAGCTTCCCAAGGTTAACAATGCACGTCATCGTCGCTTAGTAAAAGATGAGATGAGCATTATCCTCAACGTTATATCCAACAAGGAAGTAAGGGTGTTGATTGAATTAGCTATCGAAACAGCTATGCGACGCGGTGAGTTACTCAATATAAAGTATGAGGATATCGACTGGATAAAACGAACGCTGACAATTCCAGACACAAAGACTAATGTCGCTAGAACAATCACATTGACCAATAGAGCTATAGAACTCCTAGAACCATTATCACCAAGAGCTAATAACAGACTCTTCAGCCTTAAACCTGATTCAGTTTCACAAGCATTTAGTAGAGGGTGTTCAACAGCAGAAATTACAGACTTAAGGTTCCATGACCTACGACACGAAGGCACTACACGCTTCTTTGAGATGGGGTTTAAATGTTATGGAAGTAGCAACTATTACAGGGCATAAAGACTTGAAAATGCTTAATAGATACACTCACCTAAAAGCGGAAAATATCGCCCTTAAGCTAGCCTAGCGCATATTTATAGGATAAGTGTGTGGCTAATACGATACCTATTAACGGCATTTTATGCCTATTAATAACCAGTTTGAGTAATATAAAGCCTGAGTAGAGCCATGAGTTAGGCTTTATTTACCCATGGGAGATATTCAGATATGATTTATTTTTTGATACTGAGTAACTACAGACAAGGTGAATGCAAATGGAAACCTCTCTGCTTCTCAAAACTGCACTCATATTAACAACCCAGTTAGGGGTGTTATTCGCAGGCTGTTTTTTTGTAATATCCTCTGCAAAAAAAGCATATATGGCGGGAAGGCCGTTTTTAGGGATAGAGTTTATAGGACGAAAAAATAGCAGGGGAGAGTTAGACCTCATTCCAATTGCACAAACTCAAAAAAAAGAAATTAAACTGTCTGATTTACGTTGGGAAGATTTTACTAAAATAGAAAGATATTATCTTCTAACTTTTGCAGTTTGGCTTATTAGTCTTTTTTGCACGATAGTCTTTGCTCCAATAAGCACATCTATTGGCTTGACGCTCATGACAATATCTAGCATCACTTTTGCACCAATTCTAGGCTTCATAATGCTCGGTGTGGATGAAAATGATGGATTACGTGCAACATTACTTACATGTCTAATAACAGTAGGTGCAGCGTTAATAGGGATGTACTCAGGCATTGATTTCAGCTTTATGAGAGGCTTTCTGTTTTTTGGGCTAAGTTCGCTATTACTGGTTGGGTTTGGAAGAATATTTTTCGGTATGACAAGTGCAATGATTCGCATTAAGGCTATATGTGGCGCTGTATTATTTTCTTTGTTTCTTGTTTATGACTTTAATCGACTAAAGCAGCTTAGCGATAGTGGCATTAATGACTGGAACACTGCTCTAAACTTGGCAATAAGTATTTATCTGGACATTCTGAACTTGTTGCTGGAAATATTGCAGGCAATGTCAGAAGGCAAGCCCTAAAGCCCTTGTATTCATTAGACTACAGGGGCTTTAGGGCTTATGATTTATACCAAACAAACAACGCTAGCCAACGACATTGTCAAAAAATCGCATAATGTTGACCGCGATACTTGAGTCTTCATAGGTGTAGATGGTGATTTCATTAGGCACGCCGTTGCCGTTAAAGTCATTGCCCTCGGTCAACCGATTACCATTATCATCATAGGTATAGGTGAAGATTTGGTCAGCTTCGCCGTCAAAGTTAACGTCAAGGCCAAAGGTCAACTTATTACCATGGGTATCATAGGTGTAGGTGTAGATTTGGTTAGGCTCGCCGTCAGCGTCACTGCTAAGGGTCAACCGATTGCCATTGTCATTGTAGGTGAAGGTGATGATTGAGTTAGGCTCGCCGTCTTTATCAGTGTCATAGCTATAGGTCAACTGATTACCATTATCATCATAGGTACTGGTGTAGATTTCGTTAACATCGCCGTCAAAGCTTTCGCTTTGCAGATTGCCATGGTCATCGTAGGCGTAGGTGGTGATATAGCCAAAGCCGTTAGTGTCATAGCTTTTGGTCAAAGTATTGCCATCGTCATCATAAGTATAGGTAAGGATTTGGTCAGGCTCGCCGTCTAAGTTAAAGTCAACATTTTCAGTCAATGGATTGCCATCGTCATCATAGGTAGTGGTTTTAATTTCGTAAGGGTAGCCTGTCAAAACGGGTTCAACCACCACCACCGTGCGTGTTACAGCTGTTGCTGCATTACCCGCTGCATCACTTACGTTATAGGTGACTGTGTAGGTATCAACGGTGTCTATATCAACGGGATTAACCGTAACAATGCTACTGGTAATCGACCCGTCAATATTATCAGTCGCTGTCGCTCCAGCATCGGTATAGGCTGTGCCGGCCTCTAGGCTGACACTGACAGCCCCCTCCAAACTAATCACGGGAATTGTGACATCCTTGTTGGAGCTTCCACCGCAGCCTCCAAGTAAGAGTAGTGTGGAGATTAGGATTGCTGAGGTCGATGCTTTTAAATGATTCATAATTAATTCTTATCCGGATATTTGTAGCAGTGATTAGCATAGGTGGCCGCCATAACCAACCCATACTCACATAAAACGACACCAAGCTAAATAAGGAAAACCCACTTTTAATGTATCCACGCAGATACCGTAACAATACCAGATAACCAAAGACTCCCCCCGCCCCCTGTTATTGCGCCCTATTCGGCTTTAATAGTTAGGTACAATACAGGTAACAGTTGGGTAACAATATACTTGACGCGGGGTCTAAATAGACTTAGATTGGTGTCATCAGGTGGACGTAAGTAGTTTGCGTAAATCATTGAATTACATAGGTATTTGATAATACCAAAGGAAAACCGCCCGTAGCTCAGTTGGTTAGAGCAGTCGACTCATAATCGATTGGTCGTAGGTTCAAGTCCTACTGGGCCCACCATCTTAAAATTATAAATCAATACCATTGAATGCTCCCTCTACTCCCCTGATATCACTTTCAATTATCAGGTACAGTAGAGGTTACAGTTATGACTTCAATCCTTACAACAGGATTTTCTCGAGAAAACCCTAGTAGTTCGTGTTGTAAGAATCTCCCCCAGAGGTGGTAGCGACGCCACCCATACCAGCATGCAGAGAGCAGTAGTAGTAAAGAGTAACAGGCGTACTGGATGACACTTCGATTTCAGTAATCCCGCTAGCCGATCTATCAACCCCTGCCGTATATTCGCTACCGTTGCCATGAGTTCCATCAGCTGTAGTAGAGAATCTTAACGGATGTCCCGCTGGATGAGAGAAAATATACTTTGTACCAGGATTTAAAGTAAGCGACTTTTTCTGTTGACCATCTATTACGTATACATTTCCTGACCCATTGTTATTGGCGGCTACTGATACTGAAAAGGTTTCTTGCGATGTTGAGGTGTCCGGGTTAAATGTTCCCATTATTTCCGCTTGGTCGAGAATATTACTACTATACTGCGCCTCGAAGGTACTCCGCGTAAATGTCGAGTTAACGGGTATTACCGGCATAGAATAGTCTAATGCGTAGACCGTTGTTTTATAATTATGTGTGCTTGGAGGACAGGGTCCTTCGTAGCTCGTTGTCGGTATATAAGTATATCCTTCGACTACTCCTTCTATGGTCGAGGTATCTAAGCCAGCCTCGAGCGAATATATTGTCTCGGGAATGTTAAACAGAGCCCAATGAACGCATGCAAGGGATCCTGTCCCACAAGGTGGTGTCTCGTCTTCCATTATTAGCGCGAAACTACCTGTATCGACTGGTGCAGATGCCCAACTAAGTTGTGGTGAGGTATCCGTGCCTCCCAATGCAGTACACGCATTAAGCAGGGGTATTGAGTTACCATTTGTATAATTATTCGAGGTTAGCGTCAATGCTGAAGGGCTATCATTATTTGAGTTGTCGGCACTGGGGGTATCGCCACTCGGCGTAGTATAACCGCCACTGTCACTACCACCACCGCAGCCAACTGAGAATATAATACAAATGATAGGGATTAATACTTTTAAGTTGAAACTCATACGCACACCTCTAAGGTTGTTTTAGTCGCCAAATTCAGTCAATCGTCTATGTTTATGCTTTTAGCGTTTAGTTTATTTGTTTTTCTTAAGACCAACTAATAATTTACTACGGTCAATAAACAAATTTAGTTTTATGCTAGAAATGAACTATTTGCGCTACAAAACACATTGAAATAATGTCAATCGACAGATAACTTATTATGATCAATGTATCTGCTTAGTCCTTGCTGCAGGTGCCATCTCTAGCAAGAAAAAATAGCCTTTAGAGCTAACGACTGAGTTCCCTTTCGGCTTTTTTAACCAGTCCTGCTGCATGATTCATGACATGAAAAATGATGGTTTGTTCATTGCTGCCAGAGATTAGGTGGCCCCCTGGTCCCGATGCATAGATAGCAACATCTTCACCTGAATGGGTTTCGGACTCCAGTGGCACTAGGGATTCCTGAAAAAACCCAGGCTGAGTAGTATTCATCCCTGTTAGATTAGCTCGCCCAGAAAACACAGGCTCGTGATAGCATTGATCAGCATCGGTTTCTGTACCTAAATGACGATGACCACGTCCATTGGCATAACCCAACGTGGTGTAGGGCAAGTTATCTAACGCCAACTGGGGTTTTGTTTCTCCTAATGAAACCACCTTACCCAAGATAGGATTACCACGTTTGGGATAGCCCGCCATAGTAAATACATGGCCATGATCAGCAGTCACTATAACTAACGTATCATCAGAGTTAGTTGCCTGCATAGCCACATCAACAGCGTTCGATAGTTCAACGGTATCTGACAGGGCGTTAAAGGCGTTACTGGTATGATGAGCATGATCAATTCGCCCCGCTTCTACCATTAAGAAAAACCCTTTCGGGTTTTTTTGTAAAACCTTAATGGCATTTGCAGTCATTTCACTTAATGAGGGTTGCTTATACCCATTGTGCTTTCGATTGGCTTCAAATCGCATATGAGAGGCACTAAACAAACCCAATACCTGTGTTGCCTCTTCAAAGTTTGTGGCATCAAAGTCATTTCGATTATCAAGATAGGTTCCCTGTGGATTAATTTTTTTCCATTCATTGACAAGATTGCGGCCATCGGGACGATTACCCATACTCTCCTCTGCAGTATTTGATGCGTTATTAGGCAAAAAATGACGTAACCCGCCACCCATAACCACCTCAATACCATCGGTTTTAGCCCCAGGATATCGTTTGTTAAGATTTGCCTCATAGGCGACAAACTGATCAGCAATATCCTTACAACCGCCGTCAATGGCTGACTGGGGCATTTCTGAGGGGTCTTCCCAATCTCTATCCGCTGACTTAGCGTAGGTCGCTGCAGGCGTAGCATGGGTTACTCGCGTTGTGGTAACAATACCTGTAGATAGACCAGCAAGCTCTGCTAAATCTAATGCAGAAATAAGCTCATTACCCACCTCAGTTTCACATTTACCTCTAACGACGTCTTCAGAAATACTTATAATTCCTCGGTCCGTTTTTACACCAGTTACCATTGCTGTCATTGTATTGGCAGAATCTGCAACCTGCGAATCTACCGCGTAAGTTTTGGCAAATCCTGAAAAGGGAAACTCATCAAAACTCAGATTATTTTCCTCACCCAATAAGCCTTCACGTTGACCCTCAAAAATACGCGAAGCAGTCACCGTAGTCAGGCTCATACCATCACCAACAAACAATATAATGTTTTTTGCCGCGCCCAACTGATTTTGTATCTTTTCAGCCACACGTCTTTTTTTCTCGAGCTCAGTTATCGAGGATTGGAACCAATGATTTGTCTTATCTGTCAGCTGAATATCATTTGTCGTTTGAGGCAAAAGCTCATAGTCAGCATTATTGCAGCCAATGATTGCAATTAGCGCAATAAAAATAAGTTTTTTCATTTAGGTTTCCTATTTACGAATAAGTGTTCTACAAACAGCCATGATACAAACTGAATGTTTTAAATTATATTAAAGTTTAGCTTACCCTTAATTAGTCAGTAGTTTACCTGTTTTTTCACACAACTATGCTAGTTTTGCATTTTAAGTCTATGATAGTATTAATGGGTCTTTCAGACGTCCTAGCGGTTACTTCAATACGATTAACACAATTTTTTATTCTAGCCATGGAATGATCATCTATGAATATATCTGTAAAGGAACAGGCTTTCCTTGAACGCAACCAATTACCTCCAGCTTATTTGGATGCTGCAAAACAATGGTTCTCGCCAATAGTAGACCATATTATTGCTGAATATAATCACAACAGAACCCCTAAAGTTATAGGTATAAATGGCTGCCAAGGTTCAGGCAAATCAACCCTTGCAGACTACTTATGCACCGCTGTATCTGAACAGCTAGATATTCAAACTGTAGCACTATCTCTAGACGACTTTTATCTAACTAAATCTGAAAGAAATAAACTTGCTAAACAGGTACATCCCCTGCTTGCAACCCGCGGTGTACCTGGCACTCATGATGTCGAGTTGGCAATCAGCTGTGTAAAACATTTATTGGTTGGTCAAAAAGCCTTAATTACACGCTTTGATAAAAGTATTGATGATCGCGTACCTCAAGATCAGCTGCAATCCATTGAAGAACCCGTAGGGCTGATTGTGTTAGAAGGTTGGTGTTTAGGCGCGCTCCCCCAGAAAACTGAAGCTCTAACTAATGCTATTAATGCACTAGAGCAAGAAGAAGATACTGATGCTGTTTGGCGCAACTATGTGAATCAAGCGCTAACAAATGACTACCCAGCACTGTTTAACTTGGTAGATGAGCTAATTATGCTGCAGGCACCCTCTTTTGATACCGTATTCAAATGGCGACTTGAGCAGGAACAGAAGTTAGTTAAGCGACTCGAGAAAGAAGGTCTGAGTAATCACTCAGGAATAATGGACGAGCATCAGATTAGGCGCTTTATTAGTTATTTTGAACGAGTCACTGAAAATAGCTTACAAGAAATGCCCAAGCGGGCTGATCATCTGTTCACACTAGGATTATCACGAGAGATAACCGGCTATTCAAAAAACTGATAACAGCCACCAAGCTGTTACCAGTTTTAGACTAACTATTAATTAAATGCGTGACGTAGAACAATAGTTTCTACGCGATCTGGACCAGTGGAAACCACATCAACCGGGGCGCCGATTAAAGCTTCAATTCGACTGATATAAGCCTGAGCATTTGCCGGCAACTTATCCAACGACTGAACACCCACTGTGACATCGTTCCAGCCAGGCAGAGTTTCATAAACTGGAACAATACCCTCAAAGTCATCAGCATGATTAGGGTTTTGCACAGGATTACCCTGAGAATCCTCATAACCAATACATATTTTGACCTCTTCTAAGCCATCTAAAACATCCAGCTTGGTCAGGCAGATGCCGGTAATACTGTTAATATGAACTGCACGCCTTAGGGCAACCGCATCAAACCAACCACAGCGACGCTCACGTCCAGTTGTGGTGCCAAATTCATGGCCTTTTTCACCTAAATAGTTGCCTATTTCGCAGTGAAGTTCTGTTGGGAACGGCCCAGAGCCAACACGCGTGGTGTAGGCTTTGGTAATGCCTAATACGTAATCAAGATACATAGGACCAAAACCACTGCCTGTAGCGGTACCTCCAGCAGTGGTATTCGATGAGGTCACAAAAGGATAGGTGCCATGATCGATATCAAGCAGCGAACCCTGTGCACCCTCAAATAATATATTTTCACCTGCTTCGCGTGCCGTATGTAGAATGTCCGTTACATCGGCCATCATTGGCAGTAACGCCTCAGCCCATGTTTTTGCCAATGCTAGGGTTTCATCAAAATCTACAGGCTCAACTTTGTAATATTCAGTTAAGGCAAAGTTATGATACTCAAGGACAGAGGCGAGTTTTTCAGCGAAACGATCCATATTCACCATATCACTTAGACGCAGCGCTCTTCGTGCCACCTTATCTTCATAGGCTGGACCAATACCACGACCGGTGGTACCAATTTTCGACTTGCCTAATGACTGCTCGCGCGCCTGATCTATGGCAATATGATAGGGTAAAATCAGTGGGCAGGACCCAGACACCTTCAAACGTCCACGAACCTCAACACCACGCTCTTCAAGCATGTTAATTTCTTTAAATAGAGCATCTGGCGCCAGTACAACACCATTGCCAATAACGCAGGTCACATGATCACGTAAAATGCCCGAGGGTATTAAATGAAGAGCGGTTTTCTTGCCATCAATAACCAATGTATGACCGGCATTATGACCACCCTGAAATCGAGCGACCATTGAAGCCTTATCGGTCAGTAGATCAACAATTTTTCCCTTACCTTCATCGCCCCATTGAGAGCCGAGAATGACGACATTTTTACCCATAAAATTTTCTACTCTAAGTGTTCTACTGACGTTTTAAATCAGGATATTTTTTCAATTTGATACTGATCGCCTTTCTTAACCAGCTGACGATCACAGTTAATTTCTTTAAAGTTTGGGACCTGACCATCAAAACCCTGAACCACTCGCTCACCCTGCTCTCGCAGCTGTGAAATCATGTGGTTACATTGCTGATCACCCGCGCTAGGCACATAGATACCAGACAAAGTCAGTTGATCTGAAGTTCCATTAGCCACTAATGACTTTAGGTCAAATGCAAAACCAGTGGCGGTTCTTGCACGACCAAAGGCTTCACCAATATTGTCATAGCGCCCGCCATTACCCAATGCCTTGCCATAGCCCTGCTTATAGGCAGCAAAAACAATGCCTGTGTGATATCTATAACCCGCCAAATCACCCAAATCAAGATAGATAGTTACCGACTGATTAGACAGCGCGGCGA
>ERZ1039804.556-NODE-556-length-24127-cov-6.779079_pt1 | contig 24127 bp, 18 predicted proteins | sample MGYA00383089_ERZ1039804 | MGnify/ENA primary metagenome ERZ1039804 (study PRJEB29581, sample SAMEA5548359) | metagenome | biome: marine; feature: coastal; material: water | depth 1 m | study: Short-term variability in the microbial, nano- and picoplankton dynamics...
GCCTTATGTATTCCCGCTTCACCTGGGACGGCAAACCCTATACGGAGGCCGATTGGCGCCTCCGCCAACAACACGAGCCGCTCGCGGAGATTTTCCAGATCAAAGGCGCACAGGAGTGTACGCTGGGTGTTGGCGCTACTGACGAGGAGTGTGCCTTCGAGCAAGTATTCGAGCCCTGCGAGCCTGGCGAGAGCTACGGCTGTGCCTCCCAGACCAGTTTTGTCCGCCAGGGTCTCAAAGTGGGCCTGGAACTTGAACAGGAATTTGGATTCAACCCGCTACAGACCGGTTTTATTGCGGCCACCGACAGCCACAACGCCAACCCTGGAGACGTGGAAGAATGGGATTTCCCTGGCGCGATTGGCGCGGTTACCTCATCCGCGGCCAGGCGTCTTCGAGAAACCGAGGAGGGAAGACCCGCCTATAAAACGCCACTCAAATTCAATACGTCAGGCGGCTTGGTAGCAGTTTGGGCGCCCGAGAACACCCGCGAAGCTATCTTTGATGCCCTCGCGCGCCGTGAAAGCTATGCCACCTCAGGGCCCAGGATCGCCATGCGTTTCTATGGCAACTGGAATTTGGATGAATCGGCGCTCTCAAAGCCTGACCTCATTGCAGCACTCTCGCGCGAAGCTGTCCCTATGGGCGGTGTGTTACGGGAGCAACCCACCCTGACAGAACAAGGCAATACCTCGCCCACTTTTTTTGTCTGGGCAGTGGGAGATCCTCTCGATGCCCCTCTCCAGCGTCTGCAGATGGTGAAGGGCTGGATCGACGACAACGGTGAAACCCATGAGCAAGTGACCGATATCGCCTGCTCAGACGGCGCGCAGGTAGACACCCGAACCGGACGTTGCCCCGATAACGGTGCCAGCGTCGATCTCAATACCTGTCGCTTCAGCGAAGGGTCTGGTGCCCGCGAACTCAAAACAATATGGCGAGACCCTGACTTCCAGCCCAATCAATCAGCTTTTTATTACGTGCGGGCGCTCATGAATCCGACCTGCCGCTGGTCCACTTACGATGCCATCCGTCTCGGCCGCGCCCCTGATCCTCGCGTCCCGGCCACCATTCGCGAGCGCGCATGGACCAGCCCTATCTGGATCGAGGGCGGCGCTGACCAATGATGCCTTTAAACACAGTGCCCGGTAGAGCCGGCTTCAACTGGAAGCATCCCAGCAGCAAATGGCGCATGAGAATCGCTCTCGTATTCGTCGCGATTACTGCCTGCTCGGACGACAACGCGCAGCCTGAAAAACGCGAGGCAGCACAAAAATATTACCGGTCCACCATTACCGTCATGCCCGGTGACAACGAAATCGTGTCTTTCCCTGCTCTAAGCCCGACGGTATCGCAGCGCCCACCGCCAAACCCAGAGCGCAATGCCTATTTTGGCGATCTGCACGTGCATACAACGCTCTCCTTTGATGCCTCCGCTTTCGGCACCACGGCGACACCTCATGATGCCTATCGCTATGCGCAAGGCGAGGCTATTCGCCATCCCAGCGGGTTTGAGGTGCAGCTGGCTCAACCCCTTGATTTTTATGCTGTGACCGACCACGCCGTTCTTTTAGGCGTTATCAACGAAGCCGCCGATACCAGCACCGCTTTTTCTCGGCACCCACTGTCCGAGGCATATCACGGCATCAACGACTCGCTGGATGGCGGCGTTCTGGATCTGGCAAAGCGGAGCCGCGCCTTCTACAACTTTGTGAGCGATGTCGTCGCAAGCCTGCTCGATGGCAGTATCACGAGCCAAGAGCTCAAGGCTATCAGCCGTTCGGCTTGGGCCGACACGGTGAAAGCCGCCAATGAGGCATACAGACCTGGCCACTTCACCACCTTTGCTGGCTACGAATTCACGCCTTCAACCCAGGAACGCGAGGCATTACACCGCAACGTGATTTTTCGTGGCGGTGAGCGATTACCAGCTGTTCCGTTCTCGCGCTTTAACAGCGTTGACCCCGAGGGGTTATGGAGCTGGATGGACGAACTCCGCGAGCAAGGGATCGAGAGCTTGGCGATCCCTCACAACAGTAACGGCTCGAACGGCGCCATGTTCGCGGTCACAGACTATCAGGGTAACCCCATTGATACCGAGTACGTTGCGCAGCGAGCACGCAATGAGCCACTAGTGGAGATCACGCAAATCAAGGGCACCTCGGATACTCACCCCCTACTCTCGCCCACCGACGAATGGGCCGACTTCGAGATTTTCCCACTGCGCACAGGTACTCGCATACCCAGCAATCCAGAGGGTAGCTATGTACGCCATGCTTTGCAGCGAGGTTTAGTAATGAAAGCCAACGGTATTGGTAATCCGTTCCAATTTGGCTTGGTGGGATCAAGTGATACACACATCGCCGCGGCTTCGATAGACGAGAGCAGCTACTTTGGCAAGGTAGGCCTTTTCGACAGCACACCCGAAAAGCGGGGCTCCACCCCCGCACGCTTCTTCTATGGCGCCCTTCTCAAAGTGGCTGCGCCCGAGATGGTGGAGCAAGTCGACGACAAAGACTATCTGGACTTTAGCGGCTACAAATATTGGGGAGCCTCGGGCATTGCCGGGGTCTGGGCAGAGGAGAACACGCGAGAATCGATCTATGATGCTTTGCGTCGAAAAGAAACCTTCGCCACTAGCGGCCCGCGGATGAAGGTGCGCTTCTTTGCCGGCTATGACTTTAACGAGCAGGCCCTTGACCAACCGGGTGCTGTCGCGGATGCCTATCGCTTAGGCGTGCCGATGGGTGGCCAACTCGCGGCCAATGCCGATAAATCGCTGCGATTCCTCGTCTGGGCCGCAGCCGATCCCAATACCGCCAACCTGCAGCGTATTCAGATTATCAAAGGCTTGCAGCAAGGCGGCGAACACAGAGAGCAGGTTTATGACGTGGCCTGTTCCGACGGTTTGAAGGTCGACACGCAAAGCCATCGCTGCCCTGACAACGGTGCTCGAGTAAACCTCTCTGACTGCTCGATTACTCCCGATAGTGGCGCAACCGAACTCAAAACGGTGTGGCAAGATCCCGATTTCGAGGCTGGACAGGCGGCGTTCTATTACGTGCGCGTACTGGAGAACCCCGTATGCAGGTGGTCTACCTGGGACGCCATCAGGTCAGGAGAACCGGTACGCTCCGATTTGCACTCCACCATTCAGGAGAGAGCTTGGTCGTCACCTATCTGGTACGGTCGCTCAGATAACAGCAGTCGTTTTGAAGAGTAATCAAGATATGGAGAGTTCGGCAGAAGCCGTTGACGTGCTCATTATTGGCGCAGGTCTGTCAGGCATTGGCGGAGCCTGTCAGTTACGCAGTAAATGCCCTGATCAAAGCTTCGTTATCTTGGAAGCGCGCGAGGCCAGCGGCGGTACGTGGGATCTTTTCAGGTACCCCGGTATCCGCTCCGACAGCGATATGTACACCATGAGTTATGGATTCAAGCCTTGGCGAGATTCGGCTGCGATCGCCGATGGCGACAAAATCCTTAGCTATATTCGTGAAGCGGCTGCGGAATACGACGTGGAGCGCCACATCCGCTATCAGCATCGTGCCATTGCTGCTCAGTGGTCGTCTTCCGAAAAGCGCTGGCGTGTCACCGCAGAGCGAGGCGACACCGGTGAACAGGTCACCATCAGCTGCAGGTTCATTTTCAGCTGCAGCGGCTACTACGACTATGAATCAGGTTATGTCCCAGAGTTCACAGGCGTTGAAGATTTTCAGGGGCAGGTATTTCATGCCCAGCACTGGCCTGAAGCACTCGACTACACGGGGAAGCGGGTCGTGGTGATTGGTAGCGGCGCTACCGCCGTCACGCTGGTACCGACCATGTCGCATCAAACGAGCCGTCTGGTCATGCTGCAGCGCTCGCCGACCTACATTGCCAACGTTCCGCAGGAAGATCCCACTGCGCGAGCGCTCAGAAAATTCCTGCCCGCGACCTGGGTATTTCGCCTTACGCGATGGAAAAAGGTGTTATTCCAGATTTACCTGTACCGCCTCTCGCGCCGGCGACCCAAAGACCTGCGTCGTTTTCTGCTGGGGCAGGTACGACAAGAGCTGGGCCCCGATTACGACGTCGCCAAGCACTTCACGCCACGCTACGACCCCTGGGATCAGCGACTGTGTGCCGTGCCCAACGGAGATATGTTCGCCGCCATTCGCGAGGGGCGTGCTGAGGTGGTCACCGATCACATTGCTCACTTCACTGCTACAGGCATCCAGCTTCAGTCAGGCGAACACCTCGAAGCCGATATTGTGGTTATGGCAACGGGTCTTAACCTCAAGTTCGCCGGCGGGATCGAGTACCAAATCGCCGGGCGCCCGATCGATTTTACCGAGCACTACATATACCGGGGCATGATGTTTTCTGATTTACCCAACATGGCCTTTACGGTGGGCTACACCAACTCGTCCTGGACACTCAAGGTCGACCTGACTGCAAACTACGTCTGTCGGCTGCTTAATCACATGAAAAAGCATGGGTATGCCATAGTGATGCCGCGCCTCAAAGGGACGGTAGAGCAGGAACCCTTTCTTGATTTTGATGCGGGATACGTACTGCGCTCTCGCAGCCAGTTCCCCAAACAGGGCAACCGATTACCCTGGAAGAATTACCAGAACTACATCAGAGACTTCATCAGCCTGCGCCTAGGAAAACTTCGCGACAAAGAGCTGGAGTTCCAGTAATGGCGCTGTCACTGCTGACTTTTCTTGTGGTTCTACACGGCTATCGAGAATATTGTGCCCGGCGTACTCTGCCGCAAATTCATCATGCCGACTTTGAAGCCGAGGTGATGCATGTGGGGTCTACATATATTGCGCGCAGGCCTTCGCGCAACGGTAGCGACCAAACCATCGTCTGCTTTCCGGGCTTTCTCGAGGACATGCGCTACTTTCAGGATCTGTATCACGACAACGACGCTGAACTTATTCTGGTCAACAACGCCAACTACCATTTTCCCTTCGCCGCGCCAGGAAACGCCATCAACCCAATTCAATTCGACTGGTCGGAGAATCCGTTTTCGGTTGGTTCGATCGAGCACGACGCGTTTTATTTGGGGTTGATTCTGCAAAAACTGGCCACAGGGCAAGACATCGTTGTGCATGGGCACTCCCGTGGCGGCGCCGTGATCCTCGACACGGGCCGGCAATACCCCGAGCTTGCTCATTCATCGCACCGGTCCGTTGCAGCGATTCTGGAAGCACCGGTGCTACCCCAGGCAAGAACGGCAGGCAACGCATCAAAGCCCCTACAACACCGACTCTACTGTTACCTGATGCCCATTGCGTTCGCCCGCTGGCGTCACATCAGCACAGATCGGATACTAAAATTGCCAATGATGGCCCCGACGACGCCACGTAAAACAGAGCTTTGTCGCTCCATTTTCAGTGTTTCCAAGGACTACCAGACGTGCGTAAGACAGGTGCAATCGATCGTTAGATGGCAGCGTCAAACCTCCGTCGACGTGTTTCGACACTTCCCTAAGATCACCGTTGTTATAGGTGAGAAAGACGGCACGCTGGACAGAGAGAGCATGAAAATAAGCGCCGAATCAGGCCGTACAAACAGCGCCGGTGTTTCTATCTTGGAGACAACAGGCACCAACCACCTTATTAGTCTCGAGCGACCCGAGATCCTGCGCGCGTTGGTGCAATAGAGAAGCCAAATAAGAAAAGTCGCGAGGGTGACAACCCCGCCGAAGAGGACACTCCATCATGAAAAAAATGTTGCTTCTTGTACCTGCTCTAGCGCTGGTCCTCGTCGTGGGGCGAGTGGCGCTGGAAATTCCTGCGGTGCAGGATGCACTGTTGGCCCGAGGGGCTGCTGGCATGGCCCTGCAAGGAGACCGAACACAGGCGGCGAACGACAGCCTTCGCGTGTATGTGTGTGGCAGCGCCTCGCCACTGGGCATGGACCAAGCCCAGGCCTGTATAGCCGTGGTCACTCCCGATCACTTTTACCTGATCGACTCAGGCGCGGGCTCAACCCAAAATATCAACAGGCTGCGCTTGCCAACAGGGCGCCTGCAGGGGCTATTACTCACGCATTTTCACTCCGACCACATCGCAGAAATCTATGAGGTGAATCTTGGGTCATGGGTCAATGCCCGCCCCGCCCCACTCACCGTTTACGGACCCTGGGGCGTGCAGGAGGTCGTCAAGGCCATCAATGAAGGGTATCGGATGGACCGCCTCTACCGTATCGCTCACCATGGCGAGGCGCTTCTCGCTCCCGAACTCGGCGTGTTGGCCGCTCAGCCCATCTTGGTAGGAGAAGTGCTGCGGGATGGCGACCTCAAGATCACTGCCTACATGGCTGAGCACCCACCTATCCATCCCGCAGTGGGCTATCGCATTGATTACCGAGGCCGAAGCGTGGTGGTATCGGGTGATAGCAACGTTAGCGCCAATACAGTCGAGATCGCCGACGGTGCAGACCTGCTGCTCCACGATGCCCTCTCTCTACCCATGGTCACTGCCTTGGCCAGCTCACTTGAGGCAAACGGGCGCTCCAGGCAATCCAAAATTGTGACGGATGTGATCGATTACCATGCATCGACGGCATCACTGATTGAGCTGAGCGCGCAATCAGATGTTGGCATGGTGGCCTACTATCATCTGGCGCCCGTACCGCCCAACAGTATCGCCGAGAGCATCTTTATGCGGGACGCGCCCGATAATTTCGTACTTACAAGCGACTTAATGTGGTTTGAGCTACCCATTGGCAGCGACCAAATAATTGTTAATCAGCCGTAACGACTGCTCCGTCTTTATCAATCGCCCAAGATCCGGTTGAGCGACCCACTGACGCGCGAGATGTCAGCACTCTCACAAAAGGTTTGGTCTGCTCGTTGGCATCAAAGTACTCGACGTAGGCCATAATCAGCGCACCTAGGTTGGACTCCTCAAAGATGATCTGCTCTGCGTAGCCCACCGCATAGTCGCCGGGCCGGGACATAACGGCCCCGGCATAGAAGGCCTTGAGATCTTCCAGAGCGAACTTCAATTCCGTGAGATCCGGCGGTGCCTCTGCCGGGTGATCTGGCCAGCGTGTCACAAAAGGAATGAGTTCACTCAATTCCCTGCCACTCGCACCAACTGTTGTCCGCCCGCGGCGTTGCAGTCCCAGCTCATACCATGGTCCGAGGGACGCAACTTCCGCCGCGATGCGGCTCTGCCAGGTATCCATGTCCTGATTTCGTTTAAAACTGACCGGGCAGGGAGGCGGGAGCGCGTCGCTATCGGGCAGTTCGACGGGGTAATCGTGCAGCACCTGCCCCGAGTCCGCATTCAGCAAAGCCAGAGCACTCGTGATGACATCGCGCTGAAAACCTCCATCATTAGGCCGGCCCAACGGTCGGCCCAATGGGAAGCCCACCCAGGAGATTCGCAGTGGTTGCATGGCCTGCGCGATTTCCCGAAACAGCGCAATACCCGCGGTCTGTATCCCCTCGGACTCGAGGTAATGGCAAATACCACAGACCGTTCGAGAGCAGTTCGGGCACACTGGCCTCAGCATCACCGAGACCACCAATCGGTTTGCCATCTACAACGATGTTAGAGATCGGTGTCACATAGCGGTTATCGATCTTGGCTTTCTGCCCTGCGCTCAACCGCCCTAGCGGCATTTCCTCGAGCGGACCAAAACGCTGACTGAAATCCTGCAGATCATCTTTGGTCAATGACTGCGCACGGAAACGGAGTACACCGTATTCGAGCCAAGCGCCATAAATATCCTCAAACGATGCATCAGACAGAGACCCCAGCCTGACACCACTGATATCAGCGCCAAATGTCCCTGCAATTGGTATTGCCTGCATCGATTATTCGCCCCCCCCCAGTGTTGCACCGAGAGCGTGATCGTTCGCCCGATAAAACGATAATCCTGATCCGCCGAAATCAGCCAAGCCCGGTCATTGGTCTAGCAAAGCGCGATATGTGCGATGAGACCGTTTTAACACCTTCAAAACGCCTGCTCAGGGAGCGACATCAGATTTTCCGCACCAGAGAGAATGGCGGCTTCGCAGGCATGGGTACGGGGCAATATCCGCTGGTAATAAAATCGCGCCGTCGCGATTTTGGCTTCGTAGAATTCCTGCTCCGAAGAGCCCATATCCAGCGCCGCGCGCGCAGTGACCGCAGCTTTGGCCCAGAAGTAAGCGAGACAGGCATAGCCTGAGAACATGAGGTAATCCACAGAGGCGGCACCGGCCTCGTCCGCGTTTTCGATTGCCTTGGTACCGACGCCGATAGTGAGATCTCCCCACTTTTTGTTAAGAGCGTCCAAAGGCGCGATAAACTCCTGTACTGCTTCTGTCTCAGCGTGCGCCTTACAAAATCGATGCACCTCTTTCGTAAAGTTTTGGAGAAGCGCGCCACCGGAGCCCAGTACCTTTCGGCCGATGAAGTCGAGGGCCTGAATACCAGTGGTGCCCTCATAAATCGTGGCGATACGAGCGTCTCTGACGTTTTGCTCAACACCCCACTCGCGAATGTAACCATGGCCACCAAAGCACTGAAGCGCCAAGTTTGCGGCTTCAAAACCTGTCTCGGTCAAAAATGCTTTGGCAATCGGCGTCATGAAAGAGAGCATATCCTCGGCAGCTTTTTTCTCGTCTTCATCAGCGCTGTGATCAATCATGTCCACAAAGCGGCCAATGTAGGCGATCATCATTCTGCCACCCTCTGACAGCGCCTTTTGAGTAAGCAACATGCGGCGCACATCCGGATGCACAATAATGGGGTCGGCAGCTCCGTCAGGATTTTTGGGACCAGTAACCGAACGCATTTGCAGCCGCTCTTTGGCGTAAGCCAATGATTTTTGGTAGCCGAGCTCCATATGCGCGATACCTTGCAGGGCGGTACCAATTCTCGCAGTGTTCATGAAGGTGAACATTGCCTGCAGACCCTGATTCGGCTTGCCCAGCAAGTAGCCTTTGGCACCCTCAAAATTCATTAAACAAGTAGCATTACCATGGATGCCCATTTTGTCCTCGATGGCACCACAGAAAACCCGATTGCGACTGCCCAAAGCGCCATCCTCGTAAACCTCAAACTTGGGAATCACAAATAGCGAGATGCCCTTGACGCCCATCGGCGCATCGGGCAATCGCGCCAACACGATGTGAACAATGTTTTCTGTCAGGTCGTGCTCACCGGAGGAAATAAATATTTTGGTGCCGGTAATGGCGTAACTGCCGTCTGCAGTGGGTTCCGCTTTGGTCCGCAGTAGACCGAGATCAGTGCCGCAGTGCTCCTCGGTCAGGCACATGGTGCCAGTCCAGACCCCTGTCACTAACTTGGGGAGAAACAGCAATTTTTGCTGCTCTGTGCCGTGCAGTCGGATCGTGTTCACCGCACCATGAGACAGGCCGGGATACATACCCCATGCCCAGTTCGCCGTGCCGCGCATCTCGGCAAGCATAATCGACAGTGATTCGGGCAAACCTTGGCCCCCATAACCGGGATCATTCGCCACAGCCGGCCAGCCGCCTTCAACATACTGTTGATAGGCCTCCCTGAAACCGGAGGGTGTGGTCACGACGCCATCTTGTAGAGCGCACCCCTCCCGATCGCCGATGGCGTTCAATGGAGAGAGGACGTTGTGACAGAACTTATCGAACTCAGTGAGGATGGTGTTAATCAGCTCAGCGTTAACCTCTTCGCTACCAAGCGTTGCTTGATAGTGCGCCTGATAATCAAATACTTCGAATAGGCCGAACTGCATATCCCTGAGGGGGGCTCGGTATTGGGTCATGTCTTGATCCTCATGTGTCGTGCGAAAACCCCCACTTACAGAACAAATCGGACTATCAGCCAACAATGGCTAAATGCCCCCACCAGCACAAAGCAATGCCAGATCGCATGGTTAAAGGGGATTTTTTGAACCAGATAAAAACCCGCACCAACGGTGTAAGCGACACCCCCCGCCAATAGCAGCGCAAAGCCGCTGGGAGACAGAGCCAGGTAGAGGGGATAACTGACTAGAAGTAAAAGCGCGCCCATTAACACGTAGGTTGCGGTCGATAGGACTTTAAAACGGGCCGCAAACAATAACTTAAAACCAATACCCACTGCCGCTATCGACCACATAACGATTAATAGGATGCTTGCCGCCGAATTTTGTACGGCGATGGTCAGTAACGGCGTGGCGGTACCTGCGATCAGCAGATAGATAGCACAGTGATCACAACGCTTGAGAATTTGCTTGACCCTGATCTGTGACACCGCGTGATACAGCGTGGACGCCAAAAACATGAGCACGAGACTGATGCTATAAGTCAGAACACCCGCGGTCTGACGCACAGTAAGTTGCAGAGGTAGCACATGCAGGATGTGCGTGAGCGCGGACACGCCCAAAAGTAAACCAGCGCCGTGCGTCAGCGCGTTGGCGGCCTCTTCTGCGGGCGAATAGGGCGCCGCTAGCGACATCAACGCTTAATCCTCCCGAGACACCGAATACCCAATCGCCGGTGCCAATCTCCGTCCTGTTGCAGCACTTTAAAAAACTTGATGGCGCCAATAGCGTGGCTTCAGTTTGGAAGATAAGCCTCAAGCAATCCGAGATAGGAAACATATTCGGCCACTTTGCGCCATCCGCACCGTAGCCGTGGGCAACTCAGACATTCGCGCTGGACGGGTGCCTTTTTCGATACTCGCTTGGAGTCAGCCCGTGCCAACGCGCGAACGCTCTGCGAAAGCTCACTGTCTCGGCGTAATCCAGAAAGTACGCGATGTCGGAGATCGTCAACTGGGTTTTGGTCAAATAATCTCTGGCGAGCAAATCTCTGATTTCATCGAGAATCGCTCTAAAACTGGTGGATTCGTTATCCAGTCTCCGCCTCAGGGTACGCTCGCTGATATGCAGACGCGCGGCTACCTGTGCAATATCGAGGAAATCGCCCGCCGATTGAATCAGCAGCTGCCGCACAGCAGCAGTCATTTTATCAACAGCCTCAAGGCCTTGAAGCATTGCTTCACACTGCTGCTGAAAGACAATGTGTTCCGTGCGATTTGCCGATCGCACAGGTATACCTAAAGTTTCAGCAGGAATGACTAATTCGTTGCGCTCAGCGCCGAAACTAACCGGCGTATGAAACGCCTCCCGGTAGCACAGTGAGTGTGGTGGCTTGGGGAAATTCAGATACAACTTCACGCCACCTGCCCGCTCTATCGAGCGCCCATACAGCGATCTTGAAATCGATATGAGGTTCGAAAAAGCCAATTCAGCTAAAAGCTGCCGCTGCCTAACTGTGCCTATCGATATATCGGGTCGTATCAATAACGCACCCTCGCATTCAACTGCGCTCCAGGCGGGCCGAAACAAGACCTGCCCATAGCGCAGGAGCAGTTCAATAGACTGGCGTACATTGGCGCAACTCATCAACGCAAAACCAAAGCTGCCGAATGCAGTGACTCCTAGCTGTTGGCCCAAACGGATCATGATGCAGGGATCCTTGGAAAGATCGACAGCAGCCTCGAGTAGCTTCAGTCCGTCGCCACCCTCTGCAGCGAGGGGATCGGTGATACCCCGAACTGCGAGTTCATCAAGCAATTGCTGTGAACTGACCCCCGCCTCCCGGAGCCGCTCAGAAAGCTGATTGAAAAAGGCATACTGAACCTGACTGGGGTTCATCGAGCTTTGCGCGCCATCGACGCTGACAACGCACTTGAAAAAATCAGGAAGACGGTAAGGTTCATAATAAGAATGACCGAATATGTATCCATTCAATATTCAAGTGGGAACATAATACAAGAAGATGCCGTTGCGAAGTGGCATAAATAACTTGAGAGAGCGTGATCTACGATGAAGTTTTTTAAAGCGCTCAAGCTGGCAGCCAACCCGAAGCTTTTGTTAAAAATCATTCGCTCGCAGGAGCAGGACAAGGCAAATGGTTTTGTAAAGAGCTACAAAGGACTGATGTCACGAGGCAAACCGACCGCTGATTTTACAGATGCTGAGATGCTTTGGCTGGCCTGGGAAACAACCTCGGAGGCTGTTGCAACGCTCCTGCCGCCTCCACTCAAACCTGCGGCAAAACCCGTGGCAGTGGCGTTTATCGCCGACTACCCCTCGACGAATTTTAGCGTTCCTTACAAAGAGTCAGCTCTGCTGATCCGAGCAAGCTACAAGGGATCTGAGGGTTACTACTGTTTGTCCATGCCGGTCACTAATGACATGGCGATGGCGGGCGGTCGAGAGGGCTGGGGCTACCCGAAAAAAATGGCCAACATCGCACTTTCTCGTCACAGTGATTCGGTAGAGGGTTACACGGAACGCCACGGAATAAAATTTATGCAAGTCAAAGCGAAGCTGACAAACAAAGTTAATAATGAAAACGCAGCGCTAGACGAGTTGCTTGCCTTGGGCGTTAATCCAGACGGCGAATTTTCAGACAGAAGCTTTCTTTTCAAACACTCTCCGTCGCCAGTAGCAGATGGCATTTTTGACTCCCCACCGCTACTGATTGAAGGTTTCACGCGCATGAGACCGAAAACATTCGTATGGGCAGAGACAGAAATTGAGATCACGCCATCGAAATATGACCCCTGGGGTGAAGTTCCTATAGAGCGCTTGTTAGGTGGTTTCTACTGCGTGGGTGACAACTCGATGCTACATGGACGAGTGCTACAGAAAGTCAATGCCCTTGAATTCCTGCCCTATGCTTTTCTGAAATGGGAGTTCGACCAACACAGACCTAAAACCAAGGGACGCACTGCATAATTTAATGACTGTAAGTTTAGTAACGCCACATTAGCACCAAGGCGAAAAAGATCGGTGCAAAAATAGCTGGCAATAAAATGTTCAATGGCAGGAGCGCCAAGAGTGACCACATGATCAAACTCAACAAGAAGGCCGTTATCAGCCTACTCGCCATAGCGGGTACTGTTCTTACTTGGACGCTACTGAATAGCCCAACGACGCATGATCCACGGGAGTTTGGACCGCCCGCAAAAACACAGTGGAAACCGGTTGGACCGCGTTCCGCTGGGAAATATGACTACGATGTCATTCCCGAGCCCACTGCCTGGCACGCGATTCACGTTGATGTTGCCAACGCCGACAGTGTCTGGGGTGTGGCTGCCCCGATGTTCGAGCTCGACTGGGTAGCAGAGCCGGATTACTTTATAGGCAGTGGTCCACTGCTGGACAATCAGGGCAACCTCTACTTCAGTTCTAATTTTTATCACGGTGAGCGAGTGGATTTGGTGTCAATTGATGCCAAGACTGGCAAAAGGCGCTGGGCAGTTCCCGAGACAGGCGCTATGTCGGCAGGTGGCCCAATCATATTGAACGACCCACAAAACCCGGGATCACAAATTATCTACCTCGCAGGCCCTGAGCGCGTCATGGCTATTCACCAAAATGGTACGACCCTCTGGGACAAGGCCACTGGTATGAAAATTTCAGACGCCGTGGACACGGACGCAGTCAGATTCCAAAACTTTAATTACCATCCTGCAACAGATTCGCTGATTACCGTTACCAAGGCGGGAGGGCTATTTGCCTACAGCCGCGAAACGGGTGAGCTAGTGGGGCCGGTTGGACAGCTACCTGGGGCGCCTGCCATAAGCGGGAGGGGCACCAAGATACCGGGCTTTATTGCTAATAAAGTCGATCCTTTGCTGGATGACGCCTTTGGAAAAACCGCCGACGGTTTAAGTATATTTTCCTCTGCAGTGAACTATCTCTATGGCGGTGGCGGTGTCGTCACCAACTATTTCAGCATCGACCCCGACACCAGCCGCATCTACATCGCAGCCACAGCACCCGATGAAGAAGATGGCAATGTAGACGGTCGATCGGAAATCGGCGCGATTTACACGCTTAACCTCGAGGCTGACGGAAACGGCGGCCTCGAGTTTAAGCTGCTTGATCGCATGACGTTTCAGGGCGGCACTGGCTCTACACCAGCACTCAGTGCGGATGGCAGCCGAGTCTATGTTTCTGATAACGATGGCCATGTTATTGCGCTCGACAGCGAATTAACTGAAATTTGGCGTGTGGATGTCGATGAACCCCTGGTGGGCTCAATTACTGTCGCGCCAGACAACAACGAGATTTACGCGGTTACCGCGAATGACGTATTTCAGCTGATTGATCACGGCGATCACGGCACCGTGAGCTGGACCGGTGAGCTGAATGGCTTTGACGGTTACGCCAACGTCGACGTGCAATCCAATGGTTTAACAGCAACGGTCACCGCAAACGGCGTGGTGGTAATGATCGGTGGCGGTAAAGAAATCATCGGCAAAACCATCATGCTGCACGTGGGCATGGGTCTGTTGGACCGGCAAACGGGCAAGTTACGCTACTTTGCCGAAGGCAGGGAAGATTCGCTGGCAATGAGCGTCGTTGCCGCCGACGGCAGTATTTATGTGGGCCACTCGCCCCTCAGGCGCGCCGTGGGCAAAGCCCTATTCCCTGAGTTAACGGCGGACGTCACCGGCGGTGTTGCCCGTTTTAAGCCCATTCGACTCGATCTGCTCGCGCGTGATGCGATCTGCGCCGCGGGAGCCCGAGCGGCCAACACCAATACTCTGGATCAGACTACCCAGTTCGCCGCTATCAGCAGCGATAAGCGCCAGATACAGTTCCTGATGACTCAAGCTGAGAGGGCTATCGAAACAGCGGTTAGCGACGGCGACCTGACGCCAGACGACGCCAACTCGTTGCGAGAGTTACAGGCGCAAAGCATCGCCAGCCTAGCTGCGGGTGACCTCAAGAAGACAGCGACGACGCTTGGTTCAGCATGCGAGATGTTTCGCTGACTTTCGGGCGTCGCACACCCCTCGGTCGCGACGTTCATAAGTATGGCCACAAGTGAGGAATGCCAGACGATGCATGTTCATCGGCAGGCAGGCCTCGAGCATCAATTATTAGTGGAGTGTTGAAGCAAGGCACCATCGCTTAATGCGCTTATATCATTCGACAGCCCAATACACTATAGGACCTGCGCTTTGACGGACCGGATCCAGACAGAAAAAGAGGGCCGCGGAGTGGCGCCACTTACTGGCCACCAGAAAACCCTATTGTTGCTAGTGCTGGCCTATACCCTCTCGATGTGTGATCGAATGATCCTGTCGATTCTGTTCCCACAAATCAAAGCCGAATTTGGCATCACCGACACGCAACTCGGCCTGCTTGGTGGGCTCTCCTTCGCCCTTTGCTACGCCACCATGGGACTACCCATTGCGAAGCTGTCAGATCAGTACAACCGCAAATGGATCATTATCATCAGCCTAACCGTATTCTCCTTGATGACAGCTCTAAGCGGGTTTGCAGCGGGTTTTATTAGCCTGCTTATTTTTCGGATAGGTGTAGGTATTGGCGAAGCGGGCGTAAACCCGGCAAGTCATTCCATAATCGCTGACTATTTTCCGCCGGAGCGTCGCGCATTTGCCATGGCCACGCTGATGCTGGGCGCCAGTCTGGGCATGATGCTCGGATTCATGGGAGGTGGTGCAATCGCCGACGCCTATGGATGGCGCGTTGCGATGATCTCCGTGGGGCTTCCCGGATTGCTACTCGCGGCGATCATGAGTGCCGCTTTGCGAGAACCGCAGAGAGGTCGCCACGAAGAGGCGCAACCTCCCCCACCCCCGCCAATTGCTCACACCGCGGCCACAATGTGGGCGAATAGAGCGATGCGCCACCTGCTTGCCGGATCCGTGATTGCCGGCCTAGTGGGCTACGGGCTGACCCAGTGGCTCCCGACTTTTTTCATGCGTACTTATGATCTAACCCAAACCCAAACGGGCCTGCTGATGGCCGGTGTATTTGGTATCTCGGGTGCGATAGGTGCGCTGGCGGCAGGTAAATGGTTTGATCGGCTCTCTACCCGCGGCTTCCAATATGGCATGTGGATGCTTGCTGCTGTTCCGTTTGTCACTCTGCCGCTATTTATTTTGGGGCTACTAGCCGGGGATCTCTCGACTGCGATCGCGCTTTTTATCATTCCAGGATTCGCCGCCAATTACGCGATTGGCCCAACGATTGCGATGATCCAGACGCTCTCGCCGCCCCACATGCGCGCAGTGTCTGCCGCCATCAAGATGTTGCTGCTTAATCTTATTGGAATGGGGTTAGGCCCACTGTTGGTGGGTGTTATCAGTGACCTGCTGGCACCGACACACCCCGAGAATACCCTCGGCGTGGCGCTTTCATATTTCACCGTCGTGGGTCTGTGGGGATCGGTCCACTTTTGGTTGTGTGGCCGCGAGCTAGTGCGAGCAAATCAGATTTGATCTGCGTTACAAAGCCATGACAGTGCACGAGAGCTCAGCGCCTCATTACCTTCTGTACGGATCACAAGCGATAATCTAAACCTGTAATGCCGGAGAATAGTCTTTCAGCATTTTTTTGACTTCCAGTGCATGCTGCTCCTCTGCACTGATTTTGCCTCGGGCATACTCTTCTAACATCACACTGGCATCACTCACTTCATCCAACAGTGATTGGTAAAGGCTGACCGCATGCTGCTCATGATCGAGGCTCTCTGACAAGATTTGCGTCACAGAGTGATCGTTAGACTCCTCTATTTCCGCTATTTTTTGACTGGGATGCCCATCTAAGCCTGTGATTAACTCTCCTGCCTCAAGCGCGTGCTGTAGGCTTTCGGTGGCCTGCTCCTGCAGGAACTGGACAATGGGTTGTCGGTATGGGCCAATCACCATCAAAGAGCTCTGGGCGCAAAAAAACCGGCGTCGCTACTAATCCCTTATGCAATCGCTTGCAAAACATTCAGCGTGATAATAGATTCGAGTGTCCACGCGTGTCTTGGTGCGGCCAATCGGCCTTGACATGGTAGAGGTCGGCGGTCCGAATCTGGCTGGCCCTGCCAAATACGACAGACCCGGCCTTGTGCCGGGTTTTTCGTGTTTGGCCTAGCGCTAGCGAGGGGTTCAAACTAAAGGTTCTACCAAAAGCGACCCAAAGGGGCTTTTGACAACGAGCGCTTCAGGCGCGAAGGCAGTACAAGCCGCAAAAGGCGGCGCTACGTAGGTCAACGCTAAGGCTAAAGAAGCCGCTGAAAACGCGGCTTAGTCCCTACCTCAACTTACTCTAAAAAACATGGTTCTGATGAAAGCCACAGAACTTTGCACTAGGTATAACATTAAGCAAACAACATATATTTGGATCGGCTCAAACAAATGACTAATGATCATCATTAAGGACAACATAAATACAGTTGCGAGAATTCCAGTCTGAAATAAATACAGCTTAATTGGGAAAAGATCTTTATATCCCAACGATCGGAGAAGGAGCATTTTTCTTGGAAAGATTATCAACCCTATTACAGCGTATACGCTCATAATCCAAAAACAAATCGACCAAGCAACGTCAAAATTGTTACCACTGAAAATAGCGAATGGAATGACAGACCCAAACATAGCGCCAAAGGCAGAATACGTTAACAGCTGCACCCTGAAATTATCTGGCGCTGAAAAACCTTCGGAGGTTCTACTTAGACCAATCAAAATGGCAGAAAAACCTATGATACCAAGGGCAATCTGCCCTATTAGCTGAAATGCTTCAAAGTTGGGTTCCATTCACTGAGTCTACTCTTTTCAACCGACTCGATATACGCCTTGCTAGCTTCTCTTGTAGACCCAACAGTGCTTGCCAAAGGACGTTTTCAACCGTTCTCGACGCTGTCGGCGCTGACTACGCTCCCCTTGAGAGTGTTGTGAGCGTGAACTTGCCCCACAACTACGACAGCCACAGAGTGTGAGTAAGCCACAGTAGCTATAACGAGAGTTGGGACTACGCGGTTGTCGAAGGCGACTACCTTGGCAATGTCCTTGAAGCAGTCGACAACGCGTTGGAAAACAACTTGGTGACTCTCAGCTTCATTCTCTCCTATTGATTGAAGCCAGGAATGTCTCACCTGGCAAGATTTATGATCACCTCGAACATATGGCTTGGTAATTACAGAGAACCTAACTATTCAAAGGAAGAACATCATGGGGTTGAAGTTAATGCTAGAGAAAGGGGACAAGATACGGGTGGGTGATGACACCATCATTACTGTGATGGCGCTAGGCACCGCGCTCAATCTAAGGGCACTGCTTTTATTCTGCATTTCCAGCCTAAATTCTTGATCCTCGCAACTTTTATCGTCAACGTCGGTGAGTTCACGCGTGTCTGAGTGCGGCCTATCGGCCTTGACATGTTAGAGGTCGGCGGTTCGCTCTCTTTCCCTAGGGTGTTGGTCGGTCACATCACTACTACAGGGAGATAATTGGAAGATGGCTCTATCTAGTTGGGGGTTCGATAAAACCCCCTTTCGAGATTGTCGGTAAAACTATTCCCCATTGATCGAGTCGCACAACCGCAGTGTTTTTATTTATTAACTTCCTTGTTAAGTGCCCTTTTTTAGAACGTCTCAGCCCGCTTGCGCTCTGGTGACAGAGAATGACAGCCCCTATGCGATCGCATGCTAATCTAGCAGCACCCCAAACTGCAGGGTGACGATATTGCTTGAGGGAAGGACATTGATGAGAATACCGGGCCTTAAACCCCAGATAGAAAGGCAATATCCCCTTGCCTTTCTCTCTGCCAATGCTTGTGCCAGAGTCAGATCGGTTTTTTTAACACTACTCGCGGCCGCTCTGGTAGAAAGCGCGATCGCTAATGAAATGTTGCCGGCATATTCGCCCCCAATTGCCACGCCAATTCCCCAGCAGGTCTATTGGGGTGACTTGCATCTGCATACAAACAATTCAGTTGACGCCTTTTCGCTGGGAACAACAAATTCTCTAGCTGCCGACGCGTACCGTTTTGCACAAGGACAGGAGCTCATCGTTGAAAATGGCGTGAGGGCAAAATTACGCCGTCCGCTGGACTTTCTTGCGGTGACAGATCATGGAGAGTTTCTCGGTGTCCTGCCTCGTATTGCAGCTGGTGACCTCGACCTACTGAAGACAGAGGTTGGCAGACGTTGGTATGGATACATGCAGGCCGGTCAAGACAATACCTTGTTCAAGGAGATCCTTGGCATTCTGAATGGCACAGACCCCACTCGCCTTCCAGACAGCGAATTGCGCGCAATTTGGCATGACGTGGTGGAGACAGCAGAGGAGTTTTACCAGCCGGGCTTTTTCACTACCTTCGCGGCCTACGAATGGACGTCGGCCCCTCGCGATAGCAATCTGCATCGGGTTGTGTTGTTTAAGGAAGGGACGGGTAGGTCAGATCAAGTGCGCCCGTTCAGCGCTCAGGACAGCGAAGATCCCGAGGCGCTGTGGGCCTTTCTCGCACAGTATGAGCGCACAGTGGGTGGTGAGGTGATCGCGATTCCACATAACGCCAATTTGAGTAGCGGTTTGATGTTTGCGACCCAGACCCTTCAGGATCAGCCATTCACGAAACAGTACGCCGAAACTCGCGCACGTTGGGAGCCGCTTTACGAAGTAACGCAGGTTAAGGGGGATAGCGAGACACATCCGGTGCTCTCTCCTGATGACGAGTTCGCGGACTTTGAGCAGTGGGACAGTTGGTATGTGCCCAATACGCCAGCAGAGAAACTGCCCGCGAACTACGGCCGCTCGGCGCTCAAGCAAGGACTGGAATTCAATAGTGCATTGGGCGCGAACCCGTTCAAGTTCGGCATGATTGGCAGCACCGATGGACATAATGGTGTGTCTACAACTGATGAAGACAACTTTTTTGGTAAGTTTGTGAACTCTGAGCCATCACCCGAACGATTTCGTGACAAGGTGGCGAACGCATACTGGGACAACTGGCTGCTGAGCGCTTCTGGTCTAGCCGCTGTGTGGGCCGAGGAAAATACCCGCGAGTCACTATTCGAGGCAATGAAGCGTAAAGAGGTTTATGCGACAACAGGCCCACGGATCACGGTCAGAGTATTTGGCGGCTGGGACTTTGATGACACTGATGTGTTGCGCTCCGATTTTGTTGATATCGGATATCGCAAAGGTGTGCCGATGGGTGGCGATCTGGCCCAAGCACAGAAGGGAGCAACCCCCAAGCTAATGGTTTATGCATCCAAGGACCCCCTTGGGGCCAATCTGGACCGCATCCAGGTTGTAAAGGGATGGCTAGACAACGAGGGCGAATCGCAGGAGAAGGTCTACGATGTGGCTCTATCCGATGGGAGAGGGGTAGATTTGCGTACCGGCCGAGCACCGCCTGTTGGCAACACGGTCGATGTTGCCGACGCCAGCTATGCCAACAGTATTGGAGCTGCGACCTTGTCTGTCGTATGGACTGACCCCGAATTCAGCCCTACTCAGCATGCCTTTTATTATGCGCGGGTTGTAGAGATCCCGACCCCTCGCTGGACAGCCTACGACGCAAAATTCTACAAGCTTGACCTGCCAGATGAAGTGCCAGTGGTCATTCAGGACAGAGCCTACACCTCCCCTATCTGGTACACCCCTTAGTCAGGTAGCGATTGCTCTGGTCACTGCCCTTGCGGGGTCGTGGCGTGGCCAATCGGCCTTGACATGGTAGCGGTCGGCGATCCGCCCATAAGCGATAATCTAAACCTGTAGTGCCGGAGAATAGTCTTTCAGCATTTTTTTGATTTCCAGCGCATGCTGCTCCTCTGCACTGATTTTGCCCCGTGCGTACTCTTCTAACATCACACTGGCGTCACTCACCTCAGCCAGCAATGACTGGTAAAGGCTGACCGCATGCTGCTCATGATCGAGGCTCTCTGCCAAAATTTGCGTCACAGAGTGATCGTTGGACTCCTCTATCTCGGCAATTTTTTGACTGGGATGTCCATCTAAGCCGGTTATTAACTCTCCTGCCTCAAGCGCGTGCTGTAGGCTTTCGGTGGCCTGCTCCTGCAGGAACTGGACGATGGGTTGCCGGTATGGGCCAATCACCATCAAAGAACTATGGGCGTATCTCACCACACCGGCCATCTCATACTCGATGATTGTGTTCAGAATTCGGCAAACCTTTTCCCTATCTAGATTTTTCATAAGCTTTTTCTCGATTATCACAGTTTTTGTATCGCCTTTTGTACGAATGTCAGGGCGTTTAGGTTTGCAAAACCACTGCTTTTTCGTGCGCAGACGTCCACACTTTTGACCCTAATGCGATATCGGCTTTGAACTTCGGTATCACCGGCTCATCCCCTAGAGGTAGCCAAAGGTCTTGTCCACGCCGTATCACTCCAACTCCAAGCATCTCACTCACGCTTGTTATGACCGGCGGGGTTTACCGATAAACAAAGACGCGCCAGTAATCTGAGGGGCGGCGATCTCGGGGCTCCCCTGATCCCTGTAGGGACAGGTAAGACGAAGCGAATCTTGAACGATACGTGTGCAGCTAGGTAGTATGGAGTGATAGCAGATAGAGGGCGTATTGCGCTCGACCTGCGTAAGCGTAAAAAACCAGGGATCGTCGAATCCACACTCGATATTAAAGGCGCAGTGGGTCACGCGAGGCATCACTCTGGATAGGGATCAACGCGTCTTATCGTCACAGAGCCGGAGTACAGAGATCAGGATGATCTGCATCAGCCTAAACACACTCAATGCCCGCACCATCTCGTTTGCCTGATGGTTCGCGTTTCCGACATTCCCGAGAGCCAGATCGAATTTTCAGCGATCCGGGCCAGCGGTCCAGGAGGTCAGAACGTCAACAAGGTATCGACTGCCATCCATTTGAGATTCGACGTCAAGGCCTCTAGTTTACCGGAAGCCGTTAAGTCGAAGCTTCTTGGGATGCGCGATGCCCGGATCAATACTGATGGGGTGATCGTCATCAAGGCGCAAAAGTTCAGGAGCCAAGAAAAAAACAAGGTCGAGAGCCTGGAGCGACTCGATGAGCTGCTTAAAAAATCCCAATTTACCGAGAAACCAAGAAGGAAAACCCGCCCTTCTAGGTCATCAGTGCGCAAGCGCCTCGACAGCAAAAAAAAGCAAGGTTCTATTAAGAAAAATCGCGGCAAAGTCGACGACTACTGAGACCCCAGTTAACGACCATAAGGCTAGAGCATTCGGCGAAACGGCGTCGACTGTCGTGGTACCTTGGCAGTGCAACGCTAGCCGAGGACGATATCTTTGCCCAATTCTATGCACCTAATGCGCAGTCGAAGGCAATTCCTGCTGGGCGGCGGCGCTGCCACCCTGGGTTTGGCACTGCCGGGCTGCGATTCGCCACCGACAGAACGTTACGCTCAAGCGGATATTGAGTTACTCGCTCAACAACGAGCGCTGGAGGAGCAAACACGGGGCCGCGGCATTTATGGGCGCCATGTTTATCCGGGTTATCGAGGGCTCGCTCAGCTACCGTGGTTTGATCTCGATGCTAACGGCGCCCTCCGCTGTACCGACGAGGAAGTGCCCTATTCGATTGATGTGCACTGTCATTTGGGCATGTCCGTTTTGTTTAGACCCCACCTCGATCTGCTCGCAACAACGCCCCGCGTCAAACATCTACTGGACTGCGATGGATCAACGCCGGGCTGCCCCCTCGACCTAGATACCTACATTAATGGCAACTTTTCTCGGCAAGCACTCAATTATTTGACGACGGGCACCATCGCGCAGGGTCTGTGGGGTAGTGAGTCTGCCAAAACGCAGACCATTCCCAACCTGCTGCGAGAGATGGATGCCATGCGCGTACAACACGCAATGTTGTTGCCTATCAAGCTGGGGTTGCCTTTTGGCGACCAGCTCTTCGAAGACTGGTATGCAGCCGTTAATACCGCGCAAGAAGAGCAGCGTTTACACGTCGGGTTTTCAACGCACCCTCACGCAGATGACGCAATAGAAAAAATGCGTCGAGGGGCAGCTCGGGGCGGGCGCGTCATCAAACTACACCCGACCGTTCAGCGATTTTATCCCGACGAGCCGGCGCTCATGGACCTTTATGCAGAGGCACAAACGCTGGGGTTGGTGGTTTTTTTCCACGGTGGCAGGGCCGGCATTGAACCCGAATCATCTCACCGTTACGCCCTTCCCCGACACTACGAGGCAGCGCTGGCCGAATTTCCAAACCTGCAGTTTATTCTCGGGCATGCGGGTGCCCGTGACAGTGAGGCGATGATTGCGCTCGCTGCACGCTACGATAACGCGTGGTTGGGTATTCACGGACAAAGCCTGACGATGCTGGAGGCGATGATTCAAAATACTAATACTGATCGATTACTGTTTGGCACAGACTGGCCGTTTTATCATTTGGGAGCGTCGCTCGCGAAAGTATTGATCACCACTGCCAAACCCAAGCGAAAAACCCTTCGCCAAAAGATTTTGCGCGACAACGCGATGCGTCTGTTCCCCGGGCTATGGGATAAGCAATAAAACGCTCAGCGCATTGCTCGGTTGCCTAGGCGTCTATCGGCGCTAGCGGTCATCGGTAAGTTTTTTCTCCAAAGTCACGAAAAAGTCCTGCACGGAGGAGCTTCCCTTGACCTCCCCTTTTGCATCGTATTGGCACAGACTGCCATCGAGGTCGGGATTGGCAAAGTAAACGATGCTCTGGCGGATCGGATCGGCCGATTGCTGGCTCAGGACTCGATGCACTACCGCACCAACCGCGCGTTCTGAATGGGCCGTGATGAAGTGCAATGCTTCGCCAAAATTGATCACAAAATGACCGGGGAGCACTGGCACATTTTCGAACCGCCCGTTGACCTCAACCTGCAGCCCGGGCGTCGTCGCATCGAGGATCGTGACAAAGCCGTAATCAGTGTGGGGGTGCAATCCCAAATCTGGATTGCGGGTGTCGTAGTGGACGAAATTCAGAAATGCGGTGCCCTCCCCCGAGGAATAGCCGCCCGAAGCATCGTTCCACAATGGCTCAGGGATGCCGGATTGACGAAACACTTCACGAAGGATGGCAATGCCAATCCGGTCGAGTTGGCGACCAAACTCAGTTATTGCTGCAGGATAGTGCTGGTCCCAATGATGACGGCGCAACGCTAGCTTAGTTTGCTGGTTGTTCTTCAGCGCGATGAACCCCTCAAGCGCTCCGTACTGTTCAATGCTGCGGTAGGGGCTATCTAAGGCGAGCAGCTCGCTGCCAAATTGGCGAGCGCTCCCGAGGTCCAGATCCTCGGGCACTTTGAGATAAAAGATGCCGAGCTCCCAAGCGCGATCGAAATCTTTCGCGGTGGGAAACGTCAGGCGACGGTCATTGGCAA